>TARA_R110002073_G_scaffold23276_6_pt1 | contig 125922 bp, 121 predicted proteins | sample TARA_R110002073 | Tara Oceans TARA_R110002073 (sample SAMEA4397174) | marine metagenome | biome: Polar Biome; feature: [DCM] deep chlorophyll maximum layer (ENVO:01000326); material: water (ENVO:00002006), including particulate matter (ENVO:01000060) such as... | depth 40 m
CCAGGCCGGCTTCGACCAAATGGGCCAACGTGGCGCCCAAAGCGGGCTGGCGCAGCACATCGCCGGGCGCGGGTACCGCACCGTCACGTAAATAGGTCTCGGCAAAGCCCGGGACATTGATCAGCCCGTCGAGTTTATCCAGCGTCAGTTCATGTTGGCCGACGGTGACCGGCACGCCATCGTTTGCATGACGGATCGCGTCTTCGAGCAAGCGCGATAACGGCAGTTTACCGCCACCGATCTTGAGCGCCTCGGCCCAGCCGCCGATGGTGCCTGCGACGGTCAGCGCAGCGCCCGGGCCACGCGACGGTATCTGATCCAAGCCTTGATCTTGATAGAAAGCTGGGCTTGCCAGCCCGGCACTTTGGCCCGCTGCATCGATACCAACCGGTGCCTTGCCCTTTTCGGCGATCAGCCAAAACCCGTCACCACCGACCGCGTTCATGTGCGGATACACAACGGCAATTGCGGCTGCCATGGCGACCATGGCTTCAACCGCGTTGCCGCCGTCACGCAGCACGCGGACGCCCGCTTCAGACGCCAAGTGATGGGGGGCGGTCACCATGCCGCCAAGGGCGGTCGGGGTATTCAGCATCCGTCTAACTCCTCAAATCACATCAGACCAAATGATTTAGCTGTCGCATACAACATGCGCGCCGCCGTGATGGCAAGGAACACGGCGAATGCAATACGTAGCGCGCGGGCGTTAATGGTGTTGGCGATCTTTGCGCCCACAGGCGCCATCAGCATGGTCGTGGGTACGATCATCGCGAAACCGATCATGTTGGCGTAACCAATGCTGAGCGGCGGCAAGTCGGGATTGCCGATGCCCGACGCGATAAACGCAATGGTGCCGGGGATCGCGATCACGAGACCCAACAACGACGCCGTGCCGACGGCGCGGCGGATCGGAAAATTAAATGCGCTCAACGTCGGCACACCCAAAGTGCCACCGCCAATGCCCATGGTCACCGAAATCCCACCCAACACAAAACCGATCAGCTGTTTGACGATGCCCCCCGGCAGGCCGTCCCGAATAAAGGTGCCATCCTTGCGGGTCGCCATGTTGAGGCTGACCAACACCGCAACGACACCGAAAATACCGGTGAGGACCCGCGCGTCCGCACCGCTGCCGAGCCAGGCGCCGATCAGTGCGCCCGCGCCGACCGCCGGCCACCAGCTTTTAATGAGATCAAGATCGAGCGAGCCCCGCTTATAGTGCGCCCTGGCCGAAACAATCGACGTTGGTACGATGGTAGCAAGCGAGGTGCCGATGGCGACATGCATCAAGGCACTTTCCTGGACACCCAGAAACGGCAGCAGGTTGTACAAAATCGGCACGATAACGATACCGCCGCCCACACCAAGCAGGCCCGCCAACACACCGGCCACGGCACCCGTCGCCAATAGCGCGGCGGCAAAAGCCGCCAACTCAGCTGGATTCGCCGCAAAAAAGTCCATAAATATTTCCGTTTGTCTGTAACAACGACCCGGCAAAGTGCCAAAACAACGGCGTTTCTAACGACCTAACGCTGAAAGCACAAACCCCGCTTCGCAAAAATACACCCTTTACCCCGGGCCCCGTTTCGTCCGAAGCTGCATATTGAGCAACTTATTTTAACGCGGAGGTCAGCCATGATCCGCACCGACGAAGAATACCGCAACGCCATTGGCAGTGCACTGCACCTTAGCCAAGACGATTGGGCGGGGCCTTTACACTTTCTGCAAAAGGCTGCTGAAACACGAAAGGGCGCTGCGGAATGACATTTTCTCTGGTCGCACGATGCCCAGACAGCGGTAAGTTTGGGGTCATCGTCGCTTCTTCCAGTCCGGCGGTCGCCGCACGGTGCGCTTTCGCCGAAGCTGGAATCGGTGCGATAGCGACACAAAATGTCACCGATCCTTCGCTGGGACCCCGTGGCCTTAAGCTGTTGCGAGCTGAGGCAGACGCCCTTGAGGTCATCGACACCCTATGTGACAGCGCAGAGTATATGGAATACCGGCAATTGCTGGTGGTCGATCGGTACGGCGGCACGGCGTCGCATTCCGGCGCGCAACTGCTCGGTCTCGGCACCGAGGCGGCCATTCCCAACGCCGTTGCCGGCGGCAACATGCTAGCAGACATTGGTGTGCCACAAGCGATGATCACGTCATTTGCGGACACATCTGAAACCGGTGCTGACATCGGCGAATGCCTAATCTCCGCGCTTGAAGCCGGGCGCGACGCCGGCGGCGAAGCCGGCCCGGTCCATTCCGCTGGTATGTTGATTGTCGACAAGGTTTCATGGCCAGTGGCAAATCTCCGCATCGATTGGACCGAAAACGATCCGGTCACAGAACTCGCCGCCCTTTGGGCACGTTACAAACCGTTGATGGATGACTATGTGACCCGCGCCCTCGACCCTACATCAGCGCCCAGCTACGGTGTGCCCGGCGACGCGTAAATCGCCGTCTAGTCGTTCAAGATAACCGGCTCGGGTGGGGTGCGCCCCCGGATCATATCGGCGGCCTTTTCGGCAATCATGATGGTCGGCGCGTTCAAATTGGCCGACGGCATCATCGGCATCACCGACGCATCCACGACTCTGAGCCCGCTAAGCCCATGCACCCGCAATTCATCGTCGACGACGGCTGTCGGGTCGCTGGTCGGCGCCATCCGGCATGTGCCCATGGGATGGAACGTGGTGGTGCCGCGCTCTTTCGCGACCTGCATTAAGTCCGCATCACTTTGCACGCTGTCGCCCGGGTAAATTTCATAATCGAAATAAGGCTTCAGTGGATCCGTGCGCAAAAGATTGCGCGCCTGCTTCATGCCCGACAACAACACACGACGATCATATTCGTTTTCCAAATAGCACGGATTGATTGCCGGCTTTTCGAACGGGTCCGACGACTTCGCCCGGACATAGCCGCTGGCCTCCGGTCGCTGCTGCCAGACCGCAATCGTCATACCCGGAAATTCGTCGAGTTCGGACTGCACGCCTTCTTTGTAGCTCGCCGGTGTGAAGGTGAATTGCAGATCATTGGTTTCAACGTCGGGATTGGATCGCCAAAAGCAATACACCAGCGTCGGGCTTAACGACAAAATGCCCTTCCGCGTCAGCCCCCAGCGCGCGATCTCGCCCAGCAGTTTGAGGCCACGCGTCCGCTCGTTGATGCTTTCGATATTTTTGACGCGAGCCGTAAAGCGGGGCGCGTAGTGATCGCGCAAGTTCTCTCCCACACCCGGCAAGGCATGGCGCACATTGACGCCGATGGATGCCAAATGTTCCGGCGCGCCGACGCCAGATATCTGCAACAACTGTGGTGAGTTGATCACACCACCGGACAAAATCACTTCGCGCCCCGCCATCACTTGGCGCGGTTTTCCATTTGGTCCACCCTTGAGGTACTTGATACCAATGGCGCGTTTACCCTCAAACAGAATTTCGGTCGCATGTGCACGGCTGATAACGCGCACGTTCGGGCGCTTCATCGCCGGACGCAAAAATGCCCGCGCCGTCGACATGCGTCGGCCCTTGTAAATCGTGCGCTGCGAATAGGTGACGCCTTCTTGCTTGGCACCGTTATAATCTTGGGCTTTTGGAATTCCGATGCTTTGCGCGCCGGCGATAAACGCTTCTGTCAGCGGATGCGACCAGTTGATGTCTGTAACCTTGAGCGGCCCATCCCGGCCACGAAAGGTGTCGTCGCCCTCGCCCATCCGCCCTTCCGAGCGTCGGAAATACGGCAACACGTCGGCGTAGCCCCAGCCGCAATTACCGCGTTGCGCCCAGCCGTCGTAATCCATCCGATTGCCGCGCGTATAAATGTGCCCGTTGATTGAGCTCGACCCGCCCAGCGTTTTGCCGCGCGGCTGCTGGATCGCACGCCCTGCCGTCCATTCGGTCGGCTCGGTCTCGTACATCCAGTTGATTTTCGGGTCTTTGATGGTGTGAATAAAACCGGCCGGGATATGAATAAACGGGCTGTAATCCGGTGGCCCCGCTTCGAGCACACATACACTCACACTTGGGTCTTCACTCAGGCGATTGGCGAGGACGCTGCCAGCTGAACCAGCGCCGACGATCACGTAATCAAAACTCTCCATCTCGACGACCATCTCCCCACGCGGTATGCGCTGCACACAGTGTACGAAGTGATGAGAACACGGAAAAGCGTATTTACGCGCGCGACTTAATGCGCCGCCGCTATATCGGCAATTATTTTGAAAGCCACTTCACGGCTCGGTGCGATATCAGGATCGCTTGGCGCATCGGCGTCTTCGACGTCGCCGCCGTCAACATAACGAAACGTGCCCAACGCATAAGTAACACGGATTTTTTTGGCGCGATGGGCGTATGCAACCCAGGCTTCAGGCCAAATTCGGCAACCCCGAACATTTAGTGCGAAATAGCAACCTTCACCGATGCGCTCGGCAATACGGTCGATGAAATCGAAGAAGTCATTGACCATATCCGAATTGCAAAATTCATAATCGCTGAAATCGATATCGATAATCTTGAGATCATCTAAAACGCGCACTCGATCCGTAAATTCTTGCTCTTCAGCACTGGTCGGTTCGACAGCGTCTTGCGCCATACTGCGCTCACCAGCGGCATACACCGTTTCGGCCAGTTCATCGACGCCGCGTTCCAAGCGGGCACATTCCAAAAGTGCCGTATCGATAAATTGTTTACGCTGCGTCGGCTGCAAGTCCGGGAAGTCACGCAGAATTTCCAACGCGCCACGAATCGCCGTCAACGGTGTAACGAAGCTCTCTTCCACCTTGGTGTTGAGAGCCAGCGTTGAATATTCACCTGCCGGATCCTTTGACATTCGGTTGAACCTCGTCGCGCAGCCTAGGTTGAGCCGTGCCGCTTAGATCGCCAGATACTGCTGGCGGAGATCGGCATCATCGAGCACGTCTTGCGATTTACCATCGAAAACCACCTGCCCCATATCGAGAATGATAGCACGATCTGCGAGGTGCAGGGCAGCAATCGCGTTTTGCTCGACGATGATGGTCGTCATGCCGAGCTTTTTGATCTGCTCCAACGTCTTCTCGATTTCTTGAACGATCACTGGCGCCAGACCTTCATACGGCTCGTCCAACAGCAGCAACTTGACGTCGCGAGCCAAGGTGCGGCTGATTGCCAGCATCTGTTGCTCGCCGCCAGAAAGTGTCGTGCCTTCTTGGTTGCGGCGCTCGCCTAGGCGCGGAAAAAGGTCGTACACGCGTTCAATCGACCAGCCCACCGGCGGCGCGATTTGCGCGAGTTTGAGATTCTCTTCAACGGTCAGGCCCTGAATGATGCGCCGGTCTTCCGGCACCAAGCCAATGCCCGCACGCGATGCCTGCCAGGCCTGCATATCGTGTAGCGGCTGATGATCAAGCCAGACCTCACCGGTCTTCAGGGCCGGATTGTCCAACCGTGCGATGGCCCGAAGCGTGGATGTCTTGCCGGCCCCGTTACGCCCCAGCAACGCCACGATCTCGCCTTCACGCACGTCGAAGCTGACACCTTGAACGATGTAGCTTTCACCGTAATACGCGTGGATATCCCAGCACGAAAAGAACGCCGGCTGCCCACCTTGGGACATTGTCGGCTTTTTGCTCGGCACCGCATTTTTGTATTTATCGGCGGCGTTTTCTTGATCTTGCATGTTCGTCTCTCCCGATATCGGCGCGCTTACAGGTGGGCGCCGCCAAGGTATGCTTCTTGGACGCGCGGATCGCCTTTGATCTTGTCTGGCTTGTCTTCGACGATGACGTGGCCTTGTGCCAGCACGCTGATGCGGTCTGCGAGCGAAAACACCACGTGCATGTCATGTTCGATCACGACCATGGTCATGCCTTTCGACGCGATGGTCTTCATCAGATCAATGGTGTTGTTGGTGTCGCCACGGGACATGCCGGCGGTCGGCTCATCCAACAACAAAAGCTTCGGCTTTTGCACCAAGCACATGGCCAGCTCCAAGCGCCGCTTGTCACCCCGCGAGAGGTGACCCGCAATTTCTGCTGATTTGCTCGCCAAGTTAACGTCTTCCAACATCACCATGGCTTGATCGCGGACGTCGCTTTGGTTGGCAACGGCACTCCAACCGTTGACCTTAAACGAGCCGTCGCGCTTCGCAAATGCCGGAATCATGACATTTTCCAGGAGCGTCAGATCACCGAAAATTTCCGGCGTCTGAAACACCCGGCTAACGCCAAGCTGATTGATCTCGTGCGGTTGAATACCCAGCAAAGACTTGCCATCAAAAACCACAGAACCGGTGTCGGGCTCCAACTTGCCGACGAAGCAGTTTAGCAAGGTCGACTTGCCGGCCCCGTTCGGGCCGATGATGGCATGCACTGTGGCCTCGTGAATATCGAGGTTCACATCGTCGAGCGCCTTCAAGCCGCCGAAGCGTTTGTTGACGTTGGTAACAGTTAAAATACCCATGATGTTTTCCTCACTCTGCCGGTGCGGTTTCTGATTTGGACGAATCGCCGCCCCCGCCGCCGATGCGACCGATCACCCCCTTAATCCGACGGAAGCCTTCCATCAGGCCACCCGGTAGGAAGATCACGATCAACATGAACATCGCACCCAGCGTCAGGCTCCAGCCCTCACCGACGAACATCGACGACACGTTGACCATCAGATGTTGCAGGGTTTCAGGCAGGAAGGAATACAAGTCCATCAAGATCGAATCGTTAAATGCCGAAAAGATGTTCTCAAAGTACTTAATGGCACCGGCACCGATCACAGGGCCCAACAACGTGCCTGAGCCGCCAAGGATCGTCATCAACACGACCTCACCCGACGCCGTCCACTGCATACGCTCGGCACCTGCCAACGGGTCGGTGACTGCCAAAAGACCGCCGGCAAGACCCGCAAACATCCCCGAGATTACAAACGCGGCCAACGCATAGGGACGCGTGTTCAAGCCGGTATAGTTCATCCGGTTTTGGTTCGATTTCACAGCGCGCAGCATCATCCCGAACGGCGAACGGAAGATTCGCATCGAGATGAAGAAGCAAATGATCAGCAGCGTGGCACAGAAGTAAAAGCCCGGGTAGCCCGTCATCTCGATCCCGAACAGATCGGACGGCGGTAACACGGCCCCGTAATCGCGACCAAAGGCCACATCCACCATCCGCGGGTCCGACTGCGCCAACTGCAGCCCGGTTTCACCGTTGGTGATCGGCGTCAGCACCGAATAGGCGAGGTTATAGCTCATCTGCGCAAACGCCAGCGTTAGGATAGAGAAGTAAATCCCCGACCGTCTGAGCGAGATAAAGCCAATGACCACCGAGAAAGCACCTCCGACCAAGGTTGCGAAAATGATCGCCGGGATTGGATTCATGCTGAGCATCTTGAAAGTCCAGACCGCCGTGTACGAGCCGACGCCTAAGAATGCAGCGTGGCCGAACGATAGATAGCCGGTTAGGCCGAACAAGATGTTGAAGCCGATCGCGAAAATGCCGTAGATCGCAAACTTTTGCAGCAAATCCGGATAGCCCGCACCGAACGGCTCAAGGATCACCGGGCCTGCAAGCACGACGATGATGAAGCAAACCAGCGTGATAAGATCGCTGCGGCTGAGGGATAAAATATTCATTTTAATTCTCCATCACGCCTTTACGGCCCATAAGGCCGCGGGGGCGGACCAAAAGAACGACCACAGCAATTAAGTAGATGATGATCTGGTCAATCCCCGGAAGGATGTTTTTAACTTCGTTCATGGACGCAAAGCTCTGCAAAATACCGAGCAAGAACCCGGCAGCCACCGCGCCCGGCAACGAGCCCATGCCGCCGACCACGACGACCACGAAGCTCAACACCAAGAAGTCCATGCCCATGTGATAGTCCGGACTGAGGATCGGCGTGTACATGACGCCGGCCAAACCGGCGACAACGGCCGCGATCCCGAACACGATGGTGAATTTTCGGTCAATATCGATGCCCAAAAGGCCGACCGTTTCCCTGTCCGCCATGCCCGCGCGCACCACCATGCCGAACGTGGTGAATCGCAAAAACGCGAACACCATACTGATCACAGATAGCGAGAAGATAAAGTAAAACAGGCGCCACGCCGGGTACACGACATTACCCGCGTCCATGCCGACCACCGCACCGAAATCGAGCATGCCCGACATCGTATCCGGCGCCGGCTGTGGAATCGGGTTGGCACCGAATATGCTTTTGATAATTTCCTGCAACACAATGGCGAGCCCGAACGTGACCAATATCTGTTCCGCGTGCGGACGCTTATAGAAATAACGAATAAGGCCACGCTCCATGATAATGCCCACTAAAAGCATGATCGGGATCGCCACCAAGATTGAGACGGGGACCGAATATTCCATCATCAGTCGACCGAAATCACCGAACCATATCTCGACATACGGTTGGCGGATTTCCAATGGGGTTCCCCACGCCGTGAGCTGCGTTGGATCAAGGGTAATTTTGTTCAGGCCGAAAATCGCCTTCACAGACACCGCACAAAACGCACCCAACATGAACAACGCGCCGTGCGCAAAGTTCACGACACCGAGCGTGCCGAAAATAATCGTCAGACCGAGCGCAATCAGAGCGTACGCACCGCCCTTGTCCAGCCCGTTCAAAATCTGGAGAAGTAACGCATCCATTGGATTTGCCTCTTATTAAAAAGGACAGTCTCAGGGCACTATTAGGAATAACCTAAATGTGTCACTGAGGGCCGAAAAGGATTATCGCCCTGGCATGAGTATACCAGGGCGACGCACCTATGTAACCAAGCAGGTTATCAGCCGCCGTTGTTGTACGGGCCCAACTCACCACCCAGCATACTTGCCGGATATTCGACTTGGGAGCGCGGCGTGACTTCCACGACCTCAAGAAGGTCAAACTTGGATGATGGGTTTTCTTTACCCTTCACGACCAAGACGTCCTTGAAGCATTGGTGGTCGTCGGCACGGTATTCGGTCGGACCGTTGCCGAGGCCATCGAACGTGAAGCCTTCGAGCGCTTTACCGACGCCCGACGGCATGAACGTGCCGGCGCGCTGGCAGGCATCCGCATACAAGATCGCTTGGCAATAGCAGGTGTGTGCAGCCTGCGACGGCGGGAAGCCATATTTTTGACCAAACGACTTAACGAACGCCTTCGAGCCTTCGTCCTGCAACGACCAGTGCCAGTTTGTGGAACCAAAGATGCCCTTCACGTTCTCACCAGCACCCTGTGCCATCAGACGCGAGTACAGCGGCACGACAATGGCAAACTCTTTGCCGTTAACTTGCTTGTCACGCAGACCGAACTGAACGGCCTGGGTCAACGAGTTGACCATGTCACGACCGTAGTGGTTCAACACCAGAACGTCCGCGCCCGAGTTCAGAACCGGCGTGATGTACTGCGAGAAGTCGCCGGCGCCGAGCGGTGTGCGAACGGCTGCTGCCGTCTTCCAGCCGATGGCTTCGGTGTACTTCTTGATCGAACCTTCCTGCGACCAACCCCAGGTGTAGTCAGCGGTCAGGTGATAAGCGGTACGATCGGAACCGAATGCGTTCTTAAGCACCGGACCCAGCGCAGCGCCGGTCATTTCGGTGTTGAAGAAGTGACGGAAACCGTTAGCACGCTTATCTTTACCGGTGGTATCGTTGGAGTGCGTCAAACCGGCCATGAAGATAACACCGGCGTCCTGGCAAAGGCCCTGAACCGCGATCGCAACCCCCGAGGAAGAACCGCCCGTAATCATGATGGCGCCGTCTTTTTCAATCATGCGCTTAGCGCTGGCACGTGCCGCATCAGACTTGGTCTGCGTATCGCCGGTCACGAATGCGGCTTTTTTACCGTTAATGCCGTTGCCCTTAAGAGCTTTCGACGAGAAGGTGTTCAGCATGCCGCCGTCGCCTTCGCCGTTGATGTGCTCGATCGCGAGTTCATAAGCGCGCAGTTCGTCTGCACCCTCGTCAGCATAGGCACCGGTCTGCGGTACGTTAAGGCCGAACGTCACCGTGGCACCCTTCGGCTCGTTCGTGTAGCCGGCGGCCCACGACTTGCTGGAGAAGATCGTCGGGGCTGCGAGGCCTACGCCAACCGCAGCCGAACCCTTAAGGAGGGTACGACGGTCGATTTTAAATTTACTCATGTTTTCGTCTCCCAAATAAGCATTTTTAGATGTTGAGGCCTAATGGAAGCGCGCATGAGCGAAAACCATCACGGCCGACGGATGATTAGTCATCCTGACGGTACCATGCCGAAGTTTTGTAAAATTTTAAATAACTAATTGACTTAAAACGATTTTTTAGTAAAAATATTTTTTTACCTCGCACTGCATTGTAAATTATTGACAAATGCGCGAAGCGAATATGCCGCTAAAAAAGCCAGGAGACCCGTATAAATGGTCACGTCTATTTTAGGCACACGCATCCGCCAACGTCGCCGTGAGGTTGGCATGACGCAAGTGCATTTGGCCAAGACGGTCGATATCTCCGCCTCATATCTTAATCTTATAGAATGGAACAAACGGCCCATCGCCGGCAGTCTTTTGCGTAAAGTCGCCGACGCGTTAGACATTTCCTTGGCCGAGTTGGATAACGCAACCGAACATCACTTGTCGGCCACGCTGAGCGAGATCGCACGCCTGCCAACGCTGAGTGCGCTGCAGATCGAGGAACACCGCACCAACGAATTGATTGGCCGCTTTCCAGGTTGGGCACGCGGGGTCGCCGCTCTCGCACGCTCGGAACGGGCGGCGGCGGCGCGGGTGCAGGTGCTGTCTGATCGTCTCAACAACGATCCGTTTTTGAGTGAAACCATGCATCACATGCTGACCCGTATCGCTGCAATCAGATCCGCAACGGAAATTCTAACAGACTATGAATTGGCAACAGATCGCCGTGCGCAGTTCAACGCCATCGTTCATGAAGAAAGCCAAGCACTCTCAAAAGTCGGGGAATCCTTAGCGGCATATTTGGATAAAGCCGAAGAATCCGAGCATGCCTTAAAGCCTGTTGATGAAGTCGAAGCCCTATTCAGCGCCCGCGCCAACCACATCGCCGAGCTTGAAGATGCCGCCCAGGTATTAAGCGTTCAGGTGTCAGGCCCGCGCCCGCACGCGCGCATGACGCACGCCCGCAGCTTGGCCGAGACCGAACTCAGCCCGCTTATCGAAACGTTGATCGGTGAGCAGCCGGAGATGGACGGTCCACTCGCCGAAGCACGGGTCCGGCGCGCGCTTATCAATTACGCGGCGAGTGCCATGGTGATGCCGATGTCTGAATTCGCGACGCGTGCAGCGGCCCTTCGTTACGATATCGACGCGCTCGCCGAAGTGTTCTCCGCCGACATTGAAAGCGTCTCATTAAGACTCACCGCGCTCGCCATCAGCAAAGACGTCCCGAAGTTCGGATACTTTTGCGTCAACGCCGCGGGCACCGTGATCGAAATGCGCAGTATCGAACAGCTTGCGGTCCCTAGATATGCCTCCGCCTGCCCGCTTTGGGTATTGTACCGGGCACAGCAATCACCTGAAACATTCATCCGCCAACGTGTGGTTTTTCCGTCAGGTGCGAGATTTGTGTTTGTCGCGCGCGCTGTGCATCACGGCGCAGCCGGGTTCGGCAAACCACGCCACTACCAAACCGTGATGACTGCGATGAGCGAAGACGACGCCCGAAAAACCGTCTATGCACCAGACCCCAACACGTCAGTCGAAGAAGTCGGCCCGGGGTGTCGGCTCTGCCCGCTGACGGATTGTTTACATCGGGTCGACGCGCCGCTGAGCGACTAAACTACACAACATCGTTGAAGTCCTGCGCCATTTGAAGTCTAATTAGCCCAATGTCCGCTAAAGACGGACTGCGATTGGGAGGTTACGAAGAGCCATGACAACCAGGGTTCTGCTAGCCGAAGATGAGCCGAATATCAGCACTTCCCTCACCTTCCTGCTCGAACGTGCAGGCCATGAGGTTAAGGTTGAGACCGACGGCGACAAAGCGCTTGAGACAGCCTTATCGGGCTGGCCGGCGATTTTGGTGTTAGATGTCATGCTGCCGACATTAGACGGCTATGAAATCCTACGGCGCCTCCGCGATGATACGCGCACGAAAAATCTCCCCGTGATTATGTTGACCGCAAAAGGCCAACGCGAAGACCGCGAAACCGCGATGAAATGCGGCGCCAATCTTTTCATTACCAAGCCATTCTCCAATGCCGAGATCGTCGACGCGATCAAGGATCTTGCCGCTGCCGTCAGCGAGTAGCGGCGCCCCCTGCCATGCCCGATAACCGCGACCTTCAGCTGATCCGGCGCAAGGTTCGCGACCGCTCCGTTGCGTTGGTCTTGGTCGGCACGGTGTTGTTGATGCCGCCCATTGGCGGGTTGGCCAGGATTGATGGAACGATCTTCGGCATTCCGATTCCGCTCGCGTATATGTTTGGCGTCTGGGCCACCTTGATCATCGGCGCATTTTTGTTATCGCGACCCTTGCGCGACACCGACAAGCCGTCGCCGTCGACCTCTGTTGCCATTGATACCGACGAATGATTTCGGTCAACCTCCTGCTTGTCGTTTGTCTCGGCTACGTCGCCGTTCTGTTTGTCGTCGCCTTCATCGTCGATCAACGTGCCCGCCACAGGCCGATCCGCTGGCTGCAGTCCCCCGTGATCTACACATTGTCGATTTCAGTGTATTGCACGTCTTGGACGTTCTATGGCGCGGTCGGATCGGCAGCGCGCAACGGTCTTGAATTCATCACAATTTATTTGGGCCCGACGCTGGTGTTTGTCGGCTGGTGGTGGCTGCTGCGCAAATTGGTCCGCATCGGGCGCGCGCATCGTATCACCTCGATTGCAGACTTGATCTCATCGCGCTACGGCAAAAGCTCAAGTCTTGCCGTGCTGGTCACGTTGATCGCGGTGATTGCCATCACCCCGTATATCGCCCTGCAACTGCAATCCGTGACCAACAGTTACGCGGTGATCGCCGGCGACACTGACGGTGTCACGACGGCGTTTTGGGTTGCCGCCGGGATGGCGTTGTTCACGATCTTATTCGGCACCCGGAACCTAGATGCGAACGAACGCCACCACGGCGTCGTCGCCGCGATCGCGCTGGAGGCCATCGTCAAGCTTGCGGCACTGATCGCGGTCGGCGTGTTCGTGACGTTCTTCGTCGCCGACGGGGCTGCGGATATATTCGAAGGCGTTTCGCAAGAAGCCATCCGAGGGTCCAGCGACATCTTCGGTGCACGCTGGGTGACGTTGACGTTCTTATCGGCGACGGCGGTGATTTGCCTGCCCCGCCAATTCCAAGTGACCGTCGTTGAAAACATTGAAGAGCGCCACTTGGCGACCGCATCGTGGCTGTTCCCGCTTTATCTGTTCGGCATAACGATCTTTATTATGCCGATTGCGCTGGTCGGCCTTGAGGTGATGCCGGCGGGGTCGAACCCGGATCTGTATGTGCTGACCCTGCCGCTTTCCGAACAGCGCAACGAGCTTGCGCTGTTGGCGTTCCTGGGCGGCTTTTCGTCGGCAACATCAATGGTGATTGTCGCGGCCATTGCCGCGTCGACGATGGTCTCAAACCACGTGGTGATGCCGATTGCACTTCGCTTGCTGGCCCGCACCAATGCGGTCAGCGGTGATGTGCGCAATCTTTTGCTGACGTCACGGCGAATCAGCATCGCGCTCATCTTGGGCCTCGGCTTCCTATACTTTTATATCAGCGGCGGATCGGACGCGCTCGCCGCCATCGGCTTGATCGCGTTTGTCGGCGTCGCCCAGTTTCTGCCATGCTTACTGGGCGGTATTTTCTGGCGCGGCGCAACCAAGGCCGGTGCCATTGCCGGCTTGCTGATCGGCTCAGCCATGTGGGCCTATACTCTGTTCCTACCCAGCTTCGGCGGACATTTTATTCTGACGCCCGAAGTCCTGGCATTAGGCCCCTGGGGCATCTCGTTGCTCCGCCCGCAATCGTTAATGGGGCTCAGTGATTTCGATCCGTTGGTGCACGCCGTGGTGTGGAGCGTAGGCCTCAACGCCATCGTGTTTATCGTCGTCTCAAGCCTCACCAAACCGGATATTCTAGAGCGCCTACAAGGCACCCTGTTTGTCGGTGTCTATCGCTCCACCGGCGGTGCGATGTCGAATATTTCAGCGGGTGCCGCAGACGCCGAAGACATGTTTATCTTGGCGCAACGGATTTTGGGCCTCGAACCTGCGCGGCGCTTATTTGACGAGATCGCCGCATCGCAAGGCATCACCGTCGGCCTACCGCATGCAACCGACGCCGTAATCTCAAGATTAGAACGTGAGCTCGCAGGCTCAGTCGGGGCCGCGTCTGCCCACGCCATGGTGTCGCGCATCGCGGGCCGCCAAACGGTGGGCATGACGGAACTCATCGACATTGCCGATGAAACCCAACAAGTGATCGAAACCTCGCGTCAGCTCGCCGAAAAATCCGCCGAACTTGAGCGCGCGGCCGAACAACTCCGCGAAGCCAACTTACGGCTCCGCGCGCTTGATGCACAAAAAGACGAATTCCTAAGCCAGGTTAGTCACGAGCTTCGCACGCCGATGACCTCAATCCGTTCGTTCTCGGAAATCCTGAAAGACAGCAGTGTCTCCGCCGAAGACCGGGCGCGGTTCGTCGCCATCATCTATGATGAAAGCCTGCGCCTGACCCGGTTGCTGGACGAAATTTTGGATATCAGCCGCCTCGAAGCCGGCTCGGCCGCGCTGAAGCTTGAGCCGATGAATGCGAATACTGCCGTACACAGCGCCGTCGAAACCGTCGCCGGCATTACGCTCAAAGCCGACGTCAAAGTGACAAGTGAGTTGAGCCCCGACGACTTACCCGTCTGCGCCAACGCGGATCGCTTGCGTCAGGTTTTGATCAATATCCTGTCAAACGCGGTAAAATATAACGGTGCCGACGTGCCGGAAATTCTCGTCCGCACCTCGCACGATAATCGCACAGTGAAAATCGATATCATCGACAACGGCGGCGGCGTGACCCGCGAAGAAGCGAACACCGTTTTCGAAAAATTCGCCCGCGGCAACCGCAGCGTCCGCAGTTCCGGTGCCGGCCTCGGTCTGCCGATCAGCCGCGCGATCATGCATGCCATGGAGGGTGATTTAACGTTGGAATTCGCCCCCGATCATTCAAGCTATTTTCGCCTCACGCTGCCATTGCTGAAAGCGGCGTAAGTATTGATTAACAAAATTTACGCAAATGATATTCTTAGAAAACTATCACTTTTAATGTGCACAATCCAATTGGTGATAGAACCCGCACGATGGTACCATAAACGTTCGTTCCTAAGATGGTGTAATAACCGAATAGGGATGATTACAGGACACCATTACTTTTTAGCGCTGAATTGTCTGGATATAAGTGGAAAGTATAGACAGCCACGCTAATCCATCACTGGATCGAACGGGGTGTGATATGCTCAAAAGTCAAATTCCACCAACCGAACCAGAAGCAACGGGCTCCAAGGGCGTGACATTTGCTTCGCGTATCAGAATGATCGACACAAACGCACCTTGGCAATGGCTTGCTTTAGGATGGGCGGACCTCACGCGGGCTCGATTTATCAGTATCCCTTATGCGTTCATATTTGTGGTGCTCGGATATACCGTGACGATTGGTCTGTATCTCACTGACCTATATTATCTGATCTGGCCTTTTATTGCCGGATTCATTCTGGTCGCTCCGGTATTCACGGTCGGCCTCTATGAAGTCAGCCGAAAGCTGGAGGTTGGCGAACCCATTTCTTTCACCACGGCAATTGGCGCGTGGCGTTGTGCGCCGGGGCGCATATTCGGCGCAGGTCTCGCTTTGATGTTTTTCTTGATCATTTGGGTGCGAACGGCGGCTTTATTATACGTGATTAATTTTCCATATCAGATGCTCAACATTCCTAATCTGTTGAACCAGACTTTCTTTTCATGGGATGGCCTGACATTTCTAGCCGTGGGCACCTTTATAGGTGCGATCTTTGCCGTTTTTGCCTTTTTGATGAGTGCGATATCCTTACCAATGATGATTGGGGAACGCGCTGACTTCCTGCCAGCACTATTGACGTCATTTTTCGCCGTCACACTGAATCCACGCGCAATGATGTTATGGGCCGCGATCATCGTGATCATCACGGCAGTCGGCATGGCAACCGCGTTTATCGGCCTTGCGATTACCTTACCACTGATCGGACATGCGACCTGGCACGCTTATCGATCGATAGTACTTCCAAAAGATTAGATGCATTCCAGTAGGCATACCGTCAGAATGTCATAAATTGGTCTGCTATTGGCTAATTTCATTGAAAAACCCATCCGTCATGGCGACGCTATATTACTTTTCGAGCGTTTTCCACAGTGGCAATTGTGCTGTCCCGATCAGCTTGCTGGTTCAGGCTGCGGCATCGGGATCGACGTCGCCAGTTTTCTGAGATTTTGGGCGGTGGCGGTCGGCGTCCGCCTTGATCAAGCTGGCGTCGACGACGAAGTCTTCACCGCCGATCAGACCTTCTTCAAGACAGCGGCCGCACAGTCTCTTCAAAAATATAGCGTAGCACGTCGCTGTTGCGGAACCGTTCATGGCGATTTTTGAAAAACGTCGAATGGTCGGGGACCTAGCCTTCCAGACCAACTGCCCCCTGATCAATTCTTATGAATTGAATCGGCACAGAACGACGTTATCAAACCCGAGTTTTTCAACGAAATCGACCCTTAGTGGCTATTTTCGTCCTGTCATTACGACGTTCGCCGTGGAAAACCTTGATCCATATCAAAGTACTTTCAAAATGATGTGTTACGGTCGACTTGTTTATATGCTGGTTTTCTTTTCGGTTCGACGTCTTGCCAGTCAATGGTGCGGGCATTTTGGAGGCAAGATTGAGACATGGTGACTGAGAAACCTGCTGACTCCAAAATGTCGATAACCGTCGAAATCGAAATCGAAGGTCTTAAGAAGGCTTTCGGTGAACATCAGGTGCTGCGGGGTGTCGATCTCCGGGTGTGCCGGGGTGAAATGGTCGCGATCCTCGGTGGTTCCGGGTCTGGCAAAACGGTCTTATTTAATCACATCCTTGGACAGTTGATACCGGACAGTGGTCGGATCCGGGTCGCCGACTACACCCAAGAAGAGACACCACTCGTTGATCTTGCGACACTAGACGGACAGAAACTCGACACCATCCACGCTCATTGGGGCGTCGTTTTTCAAAGAAACGCCCTTTTCTCGGGCACTATATATTCCAACATTGAACTCTGGCTTAAGGAAATTAAGAACCTGGAGGACGAGGATATAAAGTCGATTGCGCGCGACGTGTTGTCTGCCGTCGCCTTACCGGCGGATGACGATTTCATGGACAATTCGACCGAAAGCTTATCCGGTGGCATGGCGAAACGCTTGGCCATCGCACGGGCAATATCCATGGACCCAAAGGTCATCTTCTATGATGAACCGACGACCGGGTTAGATCCGACCAGTGCGGCGCAGGTTCAGGACCTGATCCGTGAAACGCATGTCGTGGTGGGGACAGACCGTCCTAAACGGACGACCTTAATCATCACACACGACAAAGATCTTCTTAAACGTCTTCAGCCAAAAGTCGTCATGCTGCATGAAGGACGCATCTTCTTCAACGGTCCGTTCGAAGATTTCGAGTCCTCGACTTCGGAGGTTATTCGCCCCTATTTCGACCTCATGCCGACATTGCAAAACCGGGATCGCTCGGCTGAATGACGGGTACAGGCAAAGCTTCCAGGTTCGCACGATAGGCGTTAAACCTTTGCCGCATTCGTGCAGGCACAGTCACCTCAGCGTTGCGAAAAGCGACGCCCGACCATCGCAGCGGCGATGTTGACCTTTTGGATATCGATGGTGCCACCTGCGATGCCCCACCCCCAGGCATCCCGCATTTTTTGCTCCATCGGGTAGTCGGTGGAATAGCCGTAGCCGCCCATCAACTGCATCGCTTTGCCGGTCACGGTGCGCACCATTTCATTGGCAAAGCACTTGGCGACAGAGCTGTCTGCAACACTCGGCAAGCCTTGCGATGCATTAACGACGGCGCGATACAGCAACAAGCGCGCGGCATCAACCTGCATCCGCATTTCCGCCAAGTGCAGTTGCACCGCCTGGAAATCACTGACCGGTTTACCAAACTGCTGACGCTCTTGCACATATTCGAGGACGTAATCGAGCGCGGACTGCGCAATCGCCACGCACATTGTGGTGTTGCCACAACGCTCCAGATCAAACGCTTCCATCAATTTTTTGAAGCCGCCCGCGGGCACGACGATGTTTGCCGCCGGCACCTCGACATTGTCGAAAAAGATGTCGGCGCTCGGGATGCCCCGAAAGCCCATATGAATTTCGGGTTTACCGAAACTGATGCCCGCAGCGTCGCCTTCCACCAACACAGCGCCGATGCCTTTAGCGCCTGGCGCGTCCGACATCCGACAATAGACCACGTAGGCATCCGCATGCCCTGCCCCCGAACACCAGCGTTTGGTACCGTTGAGAACAACCTTGTCGCCTTTGACCTCGGCGCGAGTCGTTAAATCCGTCAGCGCCGTGCCGGCATTCGGCTCGGACATGGAAACCGCGACGATCATCTCACCGGCACAAACCTGGGGCACAATCCGTTGACGCAATTCATCCGGGGCAAAGTGCGCCAGCGCCAACGTTGGCCCGAAGCAGGATTCAAAGATCGGGAAAGCGATGGCAGGTGAAATCTTCGCGGCCTCTTCCAACACCAGCACCGCATCCAAGTGCGACAATCCAAGCCCGCCCAACTCACTGGGCAGATTGACGCCTAAAAAGCCCATCTCGCCATAGCGCTTCACGAGGTCGTGAGACGGCGGCATGCCGGTTGTCTCAACCTCTTTTGCCAAGGTCGGCAGCTCGGCCTCGGCGAATTTACGCACACTGTCTTGTAGCGCGATCTGGTCAGCGTTCAGGGTAAAGTCCATGGTTTTCCTCGTGATTTTTATTTATCGAATTTCATCCACTATGCGGATACGCAACGGCGCGTAAAGCAACAATCAACACCGATATATATCCGCCTCGAATAACCGGGGATTTCTGATATCGTGCTGAAAACGACAGGGAGAGAGACTTTGACGGACGATCATTCAGAAACACCGCGTGGTATGAAGCGGGGCCTAACGCGTTATGGCGACGAAGAGTTTTCGCTATACCTCAGGAAAGCCTTCATTAAGGCGATGGGCTATTCCGACGATGCGTTGGCACGCCCCGTAATCGGCATCGTAAATACATTTTCGGCCTACAACGCCTGCCATGCTAATGTGCCGCAGCTGATTGAGGCCGTGAAGCGCGGTGTGATGTTGGCGGGTGGGTTGCCGATGGAATTCCCCACCATCTCGCTGCACGAATCATTCTCGTTCCCGACCAGTATGTATCTCCGCAACCTGATGTCCATGGACACCGAGGAAATGCTCCTCGCCCTACCGATGGATGCGTGCGTGCTGATCGGCGGCTGCGACAAAACAGTACCCGCCCAACTGATGGCTGCGGCCAGCGCAGACGTGCCGGCGATTCAAGTCGTCACCGGGCCGATGCTGTCCGGCACGCACCGCGAAGAACGCGTCGGCGCCTGCACCGACTGTCGACGGTTTTGGGGCGAATACCGGGGCGGGCGTATCGATGCCGCAGAAATCAACGAAGTCGAAGGCCGCTTGGCGCCGTCAGCCGGCACTTGCGGCGTCATGGGCACGGCCAGCACGATGGCATGCATGACCGAAGCGCTCGGCATGATGCTGCCGGGTGGTGCCGCAATTCCGGCTGTGAGCGCAGAGCGTTTACGACACGGCGAAGCGGCCGGCACACGGGCCATGGCGCTCGCGAAAGAAGGCCTAAAGCCGTCCGCAATCATGACGCCTGCTGCATTTGAAAATGCGCTGCGTGTGTTGCTTGCCATCGGCGGCTCAACCAATGCGATCGTGCATCTTGCCGCCATCGCAGGCCGGCTCGGCATCGAATTGGATATGTCGGCGTTCGATACATTGGGCGCCGACACGCCGGTGCTGGTCGATCTCAAGCCGACCGGCCAATACTACATGGACGATCTACACAAAGCTGGCGGCATGGCGCCGATCCTGCGCGCCTTGAAGCCGCTACTGAATGTCGACTGCATGACCGTCAGCGGCCGTACGCTTGGGGAAGAAATAGACGCTGCAGCACCCGCGTTCCCGCAAGACGTGGTGCACCCACTGGACAACCCGATCCACTCTGGCGGCGGTATCGCGTTCTTAAAAGGCAACCTGGCCGGTGAAGGTGCAATCATTAAACAGGCCGCCGGCACCGCCGATTTAATGGTGCACGAAGGTCCGGCCATGGTGTTCGACTCACTCGAAGACCTCGCGACACGGATCGACGATCCAGATCTGGATGTGACGCCGGACAGTGTTTTGATCTTGCGCAACGCCGGCCCCAAAGGGGCGCCCGGCATGCCCGAAGCGGGCTACATTCCGATTCCGAAAAAACTCGCGCAACAGGGCGTCAAAGACATGGTCCGCATCTCGGATTGCCGAATGAGCGGCACCGCATTCGGTTCCATCGTTTTGCACGCGACCCCCGAAGCCGCTGTCGGCGGGCCTTTGGCGTTGGTTGAAACGGGTGACATAGTCCGCTTGGATGTGCCGAACCGGCGATTAGACATGGACGTTGCGGACGAGGAACTTGCCCGCCGCCGCGCCGCTTGGTCTCCCCCCGCCACCACCCATGCCGATCGGGGTTACAAAAAACTGTATATGGACCACGTCACCCAGGCTGACGAAGGTGTCGATTTTGACTTTTTGACGCAACGGCCTTTCAGCGCTAAGACGCCCAGATGAACGAAGACCGCGTCGGCACCATCGCACGCACGTTGCGGAATGCGATTATCGAACAGGCGATCAAGCCGGGCACCCACTTGCCCGAAGACACCATCGGTGATCGCTTTGGCGCGAGCCGTACTATCGTCCGCGCCGCCCTTGCACAACTGGTCGCCGAGGGTTTGTTGGAACAGCGCCGCAACCGTGGTGCGATCGTCGCCGAGCCGAGCTGGAACGAAGCCCGCGACACCTTTGATCTGCGCCTCGCCCTCGAAGAAATCGTCGTCAGCCGTCTGGCCGGCGCCTTGCAGCCGGATCAAATCGCCGCCCTTGAAGCGCACGTCGCAGAAGAAGAAAAAGTCCGTAACGTCGACGAGCCCCACTCGATCCGCTTGGCCGGTGAATTCCACGTCTTGCTGGCCGAGTTCACAGGCAGTCAGGTCCTGACACAGTACATGCGCGAGTTGACATCTCGGTGTTGTCTTATGCTGGCCATGTACAGTCGCCCGCACTCATCAGAATGCGGCGTGACAGAACATCAAGAACTGGTCGGCCTTTTGAAAAAAGGTGACCAAGCAACAGCCGTCAAAGCAATGCGCAGCCATCTACAAGGGGTGATCGACCGGGCGTTGATCCAACCGCCGAAGCGCGAAGACCGTCCGCTCGACGAGATTTTGAACTCTTACGCTTCAGACTAACGTTTCTGCCTGGCCCGCTGCGCGCTTGATCATTCGCTCAGCGCTGTCGTTCCACACATCAATTTTGACGATTTTGTCGGCGATTACGACAAATCGGTCAACGTAGCGGTTACCTTTGAACGCATCGCCGTTCAGCCATTCCCCATAAAGCGTGCCAATGCTGTAGACGATGGTTTCCCCATCCCCCGATGCCACGTCACAGCGTTCGATATCTTTTTTTACCCAGTTGTAGCGCGCCTTATTATAGGCCGTCATCTCACGCGGATGCTGCATCGGCGTATTGCCGGTGAAATGGATATCCACGTCGTCTGCAATGAACTTGGCTGCCGCATCCGGGTCCGGAATCATCGACGCGACCAGAAACGCGTTCACAATCGCACCGGCACGTTGAGCCTCGTCTTCGATGGCAAAAATCTCTGCGGTATCAGTCATGGCTATCCTCAATTTTTCGAACGGTACGACGTCATGCGACAAACTCAGCAGATATCATGCCATATGGAAATATGGCCAGATTGTATACGAAGCGATACATCAATTGTGTTCGATATGACAAAAAAAGCAGCAGCACATCCATTTTTTGGCTAAAAATTAGTCAATCATTCAGAATTGCTTAAATTTTATCACCAAAATCCGCCATTTCGGCTTGGCATGCGCTTTGCTGTAGGGAGTTCAAGCAAATCCCAAACAGGAGGTTCCTCATGACCACGAAGACGATGTTTTCCATGACCCGGCGGCACGTGCTCGCCACCGCAACGGTCGCCGCTCTTGCAGCCATGACCGGCGTTACCCCCGCTCACGCTGCAGACACCATCAAAGTCGGCCTGATCGCCAGCCTGTCCGGGCCGTCAGCGAAATCTGGTGAAGCCATCACCCGCGGCCTGACCGTCGCCATCGACGAGATCAATGCCGCCGGCGGCCTGCTCGGCAAGCAGGTTGAGTTGCTGCGCCGCGACGACGAAAACAACCCGGGCAAAGGCCTGGTCGCCGCCCGCGAATTGGTCCAGCGCGAAAAAGTCGCGGTGCTATTCGGTGGCCTGCAAACCCCGGTCTCGCTCGCCATCGTGCCGTTCATGAACCAATCCAAAGCCGTGTTCATGGGCCCATGGGCCGCCGGCACGCCGATCACGCAGAACGGCGCTAAGGAAAACTACATTTTTCGCGTCTCGGCATTTGATTCCATGGTCGGCGTGGCCTTGGTAGATCGCGCCGTCTCCGTGCACGGTGCCAAGAAGCCCGGCATGATGCTGATCAACAACCCGTGGGGTGAGTCCAACGAAAAAAGCCTGCTGGTTGCGCTCAAAGCGAAGGGCATGGAAAACGCCGGCATCGAAAAAATCGAGCAGTCAGACATTGACGTGGTCCCGCAGCTGACCCGCCTAAAATCCAACGGCGCCGATGCGATCTTCATGGTCGCCAACGTCGGCCCATCGGCACAAGTCATGAAGTCGCTGGAACGGATGAACTGGAACGTGCCGGTTGTCTCGCACTGGGGTCCGGCCGGTGGCCGTTTCTCCGAACTCGGCGGACCGCGTGCGAAGGACGTGGAAATGATCCAAACCTTCACGTTCTCCGGCAACCCGTCGCCGAAAGCCGCCGAAATGATGGCGAAGCTGAAAAAGCACTTCCCGGAAATCAAAGGTGAAGCCGACGTGACCCCGGCTGTGGGTATCGCCAACGCCTATGACGGCATGCACTTGGCCGCGCTTGCGATCAAGAACGCCGGCTCCACCGATGGCCCGGCTGTGCGCAAAGGCTTCTATAACATCAAGTCGTATGACGGTCTGATCAAAACCTACGAAATGCCGTTCTCGCCTGAAAAGCATGACGCGCTCGGTCCCGATGACCTTGTGTTCACGCAGTTCATCGACGGCAAGATCATTCCTGTGAAGTAATGCCTCCACCTGCGGCGGCCGTCCTCAAAATGGGCGGTCGCCGATCCTTTATTTTCAAGAAATAGGCGCCGCATCGCATGCTGTTCACTTCAGCCATCATCACTGGCCTGGGCCTCGGCGCCATGTACGGGCTTTTAGCGCTCGGCTTCCACATTACCTACGTGGTGTCCAACACGGTGAACTTCTCGCAAGGCAGTTCGATGATGCTGGGCGCCGTGCTGGGTTACACCTTCGCCGTTACGCTCGGCTGGCCGATGCCGTTCGCCGTCATCATGGCGCTGGCGCTATGCGGCGTGTTCGGCTTGGCGGTTGAGCGTTTTCTGGTACGTCCGTTCGCGGATCGCGGCTCCAACGCCTGGCTGATGGCGACGATCGCCGGCGGCATCGTCCTCGACAACGTGGTGCTGTTCACCTTCGGTAAAGAGCCCCGCAGCTTCCCCTCACCGCTCGCCACCGACGCCATCAACGTGTTGGGCGTCGGCGCGTATCCGTTGCAACTTATCATTCCGGTCGTCGGCATCGTGGCCGCCGCCATTTTCAGTTTCGTGCTCAGAAACACCAAGTATGGCAAAGCCATGCTGGCCGTCGTGCAAAATGCCGAGGCCGCGCGCCTGATGGGTATCGACACCCGGTTCGTGATCGCGGGCGCGTTTGCGCTCTCGACCATACTGGCGGGTGTCGCCGGCTTACTGATTGCACCTTTGTACAATGTGTCCGCCGGTATGGGCCTGGTGTTTGGCATCAAAGCCTTTGCCACCGCGATCCTGGGCGGCATCACCAGCGCGTGGGGCGTGGTCATCGCCGGCTTGCTGTACGGCTTGGTTGAAGCGCTGACGACGGCGTTCCTGGGCTCCACATACACACAGATCGTCGCGTTCAGCATGATCATTGCGGCCCTGTTCTTTATGCCCAACGGTCTGCTCGGCAGCGCCGGCATCAAGAAGGTCTGAGCCAATGACCGACAAAACAAACGCCACATCAACGTCGGCCCTGAAAAGCTTCGGCATTTTGCTCTCAGACATGCGCGTTGCCTATCTGGCCATTGCACTGGCGACGGCTGGCGGCACAGTTATCGCATTTAGCGTCGAAGGCTACTTCAACTTCGTCCTCGCCATGGTGGCGATGAACATCTTGGTCGGCGTCGGCATCAATATTTTACTGGGCTTGTCCGGGCAGGTGTCATTCGGTCACATCGGCTTTTTTGCCATCGGCGCATACGCCACTGGCATATTGATGTTGAACGGCGTTAATTTTTGGGTCGCGTTCTTAATTGCAGGTGCGCTTGCAGGCGTCGTCGGATTCCTGCTGGCCATCCCCGCACTTCGGGTCAGCGGTCCGTATCTTGCGATGATGACCATCGCGTTCGCGTTTATCATCGAACACGGTGCCGTTGAGTGGCGCACGCTCACCGGCGGCTCCAACGGCCTGATGGGTTTTCCGAGCCCCGAGCTGTTCGGCTATATCCTGAGCGAGAACGATATCGCATTGTTTGCCGTGCTGTTGGCGGGCGTCTCATTGGCGTTCTATCAGCGGCTTACCCACAGCACATGGGGGCGCGCCATGCGGGCGGTTCGAGATAGCGAGATCGCAGCGCAAGCCATCGGCCTCAACCCACTGGTATTGAAGACCGTGTCGTTTGCCTTGTCCGCTCTGCTCACCGGATTCGCCGGTGCGATCTTTGCACCGATGAACCTTTTCATCTCGCCGAGCTCGTTCCCCTTCTTTCAATCCATCCTTTTTATTTTGGCGGTCGTTGTCGGTGGGGCGGGCACGTTGTGGGGCCCAGTGATCGGCGCGTTGCTTGTCGTCCTGATGCCCGAGTTTCTCTCTGACTTTGCCGAATACCGACTGCTGTTGTTCGGCGGCTTGCTGCTGGGCGTACTCTGGGCCGCGCCGCGCGGCATCGTGGGCACGGTGGCAAACTGGCTCAGCCGTGAAGACCCGACCCCGGCGGCGACAAGTGGTGTCGATTTAAAAGCGTTGCTCGGCAGCGATATTCAGACCGAGACCCCGCTTGAGGTCGACGGCATCGGCATCTCGTTCGGCGGCATCAAAGCGGCCAGCAACGTGTCGTTCACCGCCCATCCGGGCCGAGTCACCAGCGTCATCGGCCCGAACGGTGCCGGTAAGACGACCGTGTTGAATATGATCGGCGGGTTTTATGTCCCCGACACCGGCGAGATCCGCTTAGGCGAAGTGATCTCGGGCAAACCTGCGTACGCCATTGCGCGGGTCGGCATCGCACGCACCTATCAGACGACGCTGCTGTTTGAACATATGAGCGTACTCGAAAATGTGTTGATCGCGCTTCGTCAGGGCAACCTCGGCGTCATGCTCGCAGACCGTAACGACAAAGCTGAACGAGCGATGGCCGCTAAGTTGCTGGCGTTCGCAGGCTACACAGGGCCGCTGGCACGGCTTGCCGGCAACCTGCCCCATGTCGACAAACGCCTTGTCGAAATCGCCCGTGCGTTGGCCACCCGTCCCAAAGTCTTACTGCTGGACGAACCTGCAGCCGGCCTGATGCGCGAAGACAAAACCAAGTTAGCGACGCTGCTGCGTGATATCGCGGCACTCGGAATCGCGGTGATTTTAGTCGAGCACGATATGTCGTTGGTGATGGGGATTTCCGATCACATCGTGGTGCTGGATGCGGGGGCACCGCTGACCCAAGGCACACCAGTGGACGTGCGCGACGACCCCGCCGTGCTCCGTGCCTATCTGGGCGGCACCGAGTACCAAGGACGACCGCGCGCCGACGCATGGGACGGTGAAAAGGTCGCCGTACTGACCGCGCATAAACTCGAAGCCGGCTACGGTGCCGCCCCCGTATTGGAAAAAGTCCACATTGATGTTTATCCAGGCGAGATGGTCGCGGTGTTGGGCGCCAACGGCGCCGGCAAGTCAACGATGCTGCGCGCCATGAGCGGGCTGCATCGTCCGGTCAGCGGTTCGGTCCTACTCAACGATTCCGAAACATCCCGCTTCGCGGCGCATCAGATTGCCGCAGCGGGCATGGTGCTGGTGCCCGAAGGCCGCCAAGTATTTCCGAACATGACGCTCCGCGACAACATTTTACTGGGCGCCTGGGCACGAAAAGACCTGGTTTCAGACGCCGAGATCGACGCCATCGCAGACCGCTTCCCACGCATCAAAGACCGCATGGACAGCAAAGCAGGCGTGTTGTCGGGCGGCGAACAGCAAATGCTCGCCATCGCACGCGGCCTGATGGCAAAACCGAAAATCTTGCTTTTAGATGAGCCGTCGCTCGGCCTCGCACCATCTATGATCGCCGAACTCTATGACGTGCTCGCCGATCTGCGCGACGACGGGGTGACGGTGCTGATTGTCGACCAAATGGCAAACTTGGCCCTAACCGTTGCCGATCGCGGCTATGTGCTTGAAAGTGGGCGGGTTGCCCACGCTGGCTCGGCAAACGAGCTCAAAAACGATCCGGCGATTGAGCGGGCGTACCTTGGGCACACCGATTAAGCGCCGCAATAACAGGAGGAAAAAATGGACCTGACACTCAGAAACGCTACCCTCGCCGATCATCCCGGCGAAACGCTTGATGTCGGGGTCAACGGCGACAAGATTGTCGAGATCGGCACCCATTTGACGCCAGGCAACCAAGACATTGATCTCGGCGGCCGCCTTGTTCTGCCGGGTTTTGTCGAAACCCACATCCACTTGGACAAATCCTGCATCCTCGACCGCTGCGCGTCGAAGCGCGGCGATCTTGAGGAAGCCATCGAAGAAGTCGCCCGCCTCAAAAAAGGTTTCTCCGAGGAAGACGTCGCCGAACGCGCCAAAAAAACGCTGCGCAAATGCGTACTCAACGGCACAACGCGCATGCGCACTCATGTCGAGGTCGACCCCGTCGTCGGGCTGCGTGGCATCGAAGGCGTTAAAGCTGCCATCGCCGAATTCGCCTGGGCAATTGATGTCGAGATGTGCGTGTTCCCGCAAGAAGGTCTGCTCAACAATCCGGGCACCGACGAATTGATGGTGGCCGCGCTCAAAGACGGTGCCACCGCCGTCGGCGCCGCGCCCTATACGGACTCAAGCCCGCACGGCCAGATCGACCGCGTGTTCGAGATGGCCCGGGAATTCGACGTCGACATCGATATGCATTTGGATTTCGGCGCCGACGCCTCCGAACTGGATGCCGAATACGTGTGCCGCAAAGCCGATGAATTCGGCTGGGGCGGGCGCGTTGCCATCGGACATGTCACCAAGTTTTCCGTGATGCCCCTTGAAAAACTGGCACAGACCGCACGCATGCTGGCCGACGCCGGCGTCGCGGTGACGGTGCTGCCGTCGACTGATCTGTTTTTGATGCACCGTGATCACGACCACGCGGTGCCACGCGGCGTCACGCACGTGCATGCGCTGCTGGAACACGGCGTCAATTGCTCGCTGTCGACCAACAACGTGCTGAACCCGTTCACCCCGTTCGGCGACTGTTCACTGATCCGGATGGCAAACCTGTATGCTAACATCGCGCAGATTGGCAAGATGGACACATTGGCGGAATGCCTGAACATGGTCTCAACCCGCTCTGCAAAGCTGTTGAACCTGAAAGATCACGGCGTCGCCAAAGGCATGACCGCAGACTTGGTGGCCGTCGACAACACCACCCCGGCGATGGCCGTCGCAGAACTGTCGCAGCCGATGTACGGCTTTAAATCCGGTCGCCCGACATTTACCCGCGCACTCCCTGAACTCCATGGTCCGGCCTAAGATGATGATCAACGACACCGTCAACGCCTTCGTTTCCACCTTCACCATCGAAGGCGCCGAAGCAGGCCCGCTCAAAGGCAAAACCTTCGGCGCCAAAGACCTTTATGACATCAAAGGTCACATCACCGGCTGCGGCAGCCCGGACTGGGCGCGGACCCATGATATCGCCGACACCACGGCGCCTGCCGTACAGGCGCTGCTCGACGCGGGCGCAACCCTTATCGGCAAAACCCACACCGACGAGATCGCATATAGTCTGATGGGCGTGAATGCGCACTACGGCACACCTGTTAACCCAGCCGCGCCCGACAGGGTGCCAGGGGGCTCGTCATCGGGCTCGGTTTCGGCCACGGCGGCGGGGCTTATCGATATTGGACTCGGCAGTGACACCGGCGGTTCTGTCCGTATGCCGGCGTCTTTCTGTGGGGTGTTCGGCATGCGTACGACGCACGGGCGGATCGATCTCGCCAATGTCATGCCTTTGGCGCCGAGCTTCGATACCGTCGGCTGGTTCACCCGCGACGCTGAAACCTTTGCAGCCGCAGGCGTAGCTTATGGCATTACCACGCCTGAGGCACCAACGCCCCGCCTGATGATCGCCAATGATGCGTTCGGTCTCGCGAGCCCTGCCACCCGTGATGCCCTGAGCACGGCCATGAATGCCTTGCAGGCAAACTATGGCGCCGCCAGCACGCTCCAATTAGCGGATGCGCCGTTCGCCGAATGGCGCGAAATTTTCCGCATTTGTCAGGCCGCCGAAGTTTGGCAGGCGCACAAGGACTGGGTGACCAGCGCGCAACCGTCGTTCGGACCCGGCGTCAAAGAACGCTTCGACATGGCCGCGTCCATTTCACCGGAAATGCTTCAACCGGCGATCACCAAGCGCGCTCAAATCCGTGCACAATTGATCGATATTTTGGGCGACGACGGTATTATCATGCTGCCGAGCAGCCCCGGCCCCGCGCCCAAGCGCAACGCCGGAGAGGCTGAGTTGGACATATTCCGCATGGCCGCACTGGAGCTATTGTGCGCCGCCGGCCTTGCCAGTTTGCCACAAATCAGCATCCCTGCCGGCACCGTCGACGGTGCCCCGGTCGGCCTCTCGCTGATCGCCGGGCCCGACCAAGACGGGCTGTTGCTGGCTTTAGCCAAAACCTTTTAGCGCACGCACTGCAGCAGAACGGCTGAACCGCGCCAATGACGCGCGCCCAAAACCTCAATCGCGCCCTGCCCGTGCTATGACCTTTATCGCCCATGCCAGACGCGCTAGTTTGCGCTGAGCAGATATCAGCTTCATAACAGCGAGCACCTCAAACAGCATGGCGCGTTATTCAAACCCGGGGGCCGGCGCGGACCGCCCTAAGGGACAGGACATTCGGGCGTTACGGCGCGTCTTTGAATTTCTTAAACCCTATTGGTTGCGCGTGATCGGCGCGCTCGCCGCATTGACGGTCACGGCGGGTGCGACGTTGTCTATTGGTCAAGGGCTGCGCGGGTTGATCGACAGGGGTCTCAGTGGCGATGCACCGGAAACGCTCAACAATGCGCTGATATTTTTGCTGTCGCTCGGCGTGATCATCGCCGCAGGCAGTTACGTGCGGTTTTATTTAATGACCTGGCTGGGTGAGCGGGTGGTCGCAGATATTCGAAATGCGGTGTTCAAACGCATCATCAAGCTCGACCAAAGCTTTTTCGAGGTCACACGCATCGGCGAGATTTTATCGCGCCTGACCACCGACACCACCTTACTGCAGAGCGTTGTCGGGTCGAGTATGTCGATGGCGCTGCGGAACTTGATTATGATGATCGGCGGCTTGGCAATGATGGTCGCGACCAACGCCAAGCTCGCACTGCTCGCTTTAATCTTGGTGCCATTGGTGGTTGGGCCGGTGTTGATTATCGGGCGCCGCCTGCGCACCTTGTCGCGCGCCAGCCAAGACCGTGTCGCCGATGTCGGTGCGTTCGCCGAAGAAAGCCTGAGCGGCATTATGACGTTGCAGGCATTCACCCACGAAAGTCGGGATATTCAGCGATTCTCCAAAGAAGTTGCAGACGCGTTCAGCACTGCACTTGTTCGCGCCCGCGTGCGCAGCTTGCTCAACGCCACGGTGACGTTGGTGGTGTTTACCGGGATCGGCGCCGTGATCTGGGTCGGTGGCGGCGATGTGTTGGCCGGGCGTATTACCGGCGGCGAGCTTGGCGCGTTCTTGTTCTATGCCATGATCGTCGCGTTTTCCGTCGGCATCGTGTCAGAAGTCTACGGTGACTTACAACGCGCAGCAGGTGCCACCGAACGCTTGGTCGACCTGCTTGAGACCGAGCCCGGGATTCGTGCGCCGGCCAATCCGGTCGCGTTTACGCTGCCCACCAGCAGTGCGGACGCCGGGCGCGTCGTATTTGACGCCGTCACGTTCCATTATCCATCACGCCCGGACCGAGCCGCGCTTGCGGGCTTTTCGCTTGCGATTGAACCGGGCGAAACCGTCGCCCTCGTCGGTCCGTCGGGTGCCGGGAAAAGCACCGTGTTTCAGCTTCTGCTGCGGTTTTACGATCCCAATGACGGCACCATCAAAGTCGACAATGTGAACATCAAAGACGCCGCCCCCGAAGAGGTACGTAAACGCCTCGCCTTGGTACCACAAGATCCGTTCCTGTTCGGCTCCTCGGCTGCCGCAAATATTCGCTACGGCGACCCGGACGCCGGCATGGATGCGGTCCGCGCCGCCGCCCGAGATGCGCGCGCCGATGAATTTATCGACAGCTTGCCGGATGGCTACGAAACATACCTGGGCGAGAAAGGCATTCGTCTGTCGGGTGGACAGCGCCAGCGGGTATCTATCGCGCGGGCCATTTTGCGCGACCCGTCGGTATTGCTTTTAGACGAAGCGACCAGCGCGCTAGATGCCGAGAACGAGCGCTTGGTCCAAGAAGCCCTGCAAAAACTGATGAAAGGCCGCACCACCTTGGTCATCGCGCACCGGCTTGCCACCGTTATCAATGCGGACCGCATCGTGGTCATGAACGAAGGCCGAATCGAGGCGATCGGCACCCACCAAAGCCTGATCAAAAAGAGCCCTTTGTATGCGCACTTGGCCGAATTGCAGTTCTCATCGAATACTGACGCCGCATAAAATCAGCCTTCTTGTCTGACGCCGTTCGGTGGTAGTATCTCCTAACAAGAACATATGGAAACACCATCATGAGCGACGACGCCCTTCACAAACATCGCCATTTCGTGAACGAAATAGAACAAGCCATTCGCTTGGCCAATCGTGAGGTTCTACATCCCGTGGTGAACGGCATGACCAATGACGATGTCGTTGCGGTCGCCATCGAAGTCGCCAAACGCCGCAGCGCATATTTAAAAGCTACCCTCGAATTGGGTCATAGCGCCGGCGAAAAGCCGTCTGGTAACGAGTTGGCCGCGCTCAGGGTCAATTACGAAGAAAGTCGGGACGCGTTTGCCGAGTTGATGCACTCCATTGAGCGCGGCTACATCGACGTGCCGGCGCACGCAGAAAAATAAGCCAGTTACTTATGTGGCGGCGTTACCTGAAAACCGACCGACGGCATAGGGCGTCATCTTCATATTCGGCGTCTCGCCGATGGCTAAACTGGCGGCAATGCGCCCGGTCATCGGGGCCGCTGTTAAGCCCAAATGCCCGTGCCCGAAAGCCGCGATCACGCCCGGCAGGCCAGGTACGGCACCGATCATCGGCAGGTTATCCGGAAACGATGGCCGCTGCCCCATCCAGACTTCGCGCGCCTCTGTATTGAGGCCTGGTAACAAGCGCTTCGCAGGACCCGCCAATATGTGCGCACGACGATAATCGGGGGGATGATCCAGTCCTGCGAATTCCGCTGTCCCCGCACACCGCAATCCCATGTTCATGCTCGATGCCACAAATTTTCCATCCGTGACCATGATCGAATTGTTCACGGTGACGCCGGGATCGGTGAAAATAATGTGATAGCCTCGTTCAGACTCCAGCGGCACCTTTAGCCCATGACCCTTGAGAATTTGCGCTGACCACGGCCCCGCCGAAAGGATGGCGCGATCAAAATCATGCGTGCCGTTCGTGGTTTCGATCTGCACCCGACCACCATCCAAGGGCTTGAGCCCGACGACTTTGGTCTGCAAAAATACGCCACCTCGGCTTTGGTACTTCTCAAACAGCACCTTGCCGATTTTACCTGGATCAAGTGCGCGGGCCTGACCTTTAATCAAGATCGCCGCTTTATAATCATCCGAGATCGCCGGCTCCAAATCGTGGAGCGTTGCGGCATCAATGCGCTCCAGCGGCGTGCCGCGTTCTTTCCGTAATTGCCACTCATAGCCGTCCAGATTGGCCTTGACCGGGTCACGGTAGGCGTAAACGTACATGGAATCCCGCACCAAGTCTTCGTGCCCGGTGCCGGTCAAGTGTTGGCGGTACATGTCCACCGTCGGGCGGTGCAACGCCAGCATCGCATCCGCGATGGCGGGAATGCGGGATATTTGCCCAGCCGCAAAAAACCGTACCAGCCACGGCAACAACTGCGGTAGATACGACCAGCGCAGCGCAACTGGTCCTTCCGGGTCCAGTAGCCACTTCGGCACGTTTTTCCAGAGCCCCGGCATGGATTGCGGAATACACGACCATGTCGAGATCACGCCGGCGTTGCCGTACGACGCGGCCTCGGCAGGCCCGTTCGGGTCCATCAATGTGACAGTGAGGCCGCGCTCTTGCAGAGACAACGCTGTGCAGATGCCGACGATACCGCCGCCAATCACAGCAGCGGTTTTAGGGGTGGACCCGTCCATTACCTACGTTACGACGCGTTGGCTTCTTGAAGTTCGTTGGCCCGCGCCACACGCCGACCAAGAACTTGCTGCACCAACACAGGTGCAAAGAACGCCAGCGCCCAAAGGTCACTGGTTAAGTTCGGCGCGACCAGGAAGATACCCGAAATCGCAACCAACACCCGGAACGGCCCCGGCATCGGCGCCAAGAAGAAGCCCGCGACACTCATTGCCAACAACGCCACACCTAGACCACACGTGATCGATGTTTCAAGGAACGCGCCCCAGGTGAAGTATTCTGGCAACACGATCAACATCGCCGGCGAATACACGAACACCATCGGCACGATTAGCTTACCGATGCCGAGCGTAAACGCCGCGCACCCCGTTCTAAACGGATTGGCGTTGGCGATCCCCGCTGCCGCATACGCAGACGCGCACACCGGCGGCGTGATTTCCGAGATGACGCCATAGTACAGCACAAACAGATGCGCCGCCAACGGCGGCACGCCCAGGTTTGCCAAGGCTGGCTGGGCAACGGTCGCCAGCATGATATAGAGCGCCGTCGTTGGCAGACCTGCGCCCATCAAGATACAGGTGATCGCGATCATCACCAACGACACGAACAACGTAATATTTCCAACGCTGAAATCAGTAAACGGAATCAAGCCGATGATCGGCTGCAGGTTCTCGCCGATGGTTTGCGCACTGTTGGTGACCATGAAGCCGAGACGGAAACCAAGCCCCGTGGTGTTGACGACACCGACCACGATACCGATCGCGGCGCACACCGCACCAACCGCCAGCGCATATTTGACGCCGGTCACGCAGCCTTCAAACAAGTCGCGCAGTGTGATCTTGTGCATCGGGTTGATAAATCCGATGGCGACGGCGCTGGTGATCCCCCAAAACGCCGCCATGTTCGGCGAGTAGCCGGAAAACAGCACATAAATCAGCACGAATAACGGCAACGCCGTCGGCCAACCTTTTTTCAGCACCGCAAGCAATTTTGGAATTTCTTCGCGGGGCATGCCCTTAAGACCGAGTCGGCGCGCCTGGAAATGCACGATGCATAGCACGCCAATATAGTGCATCGCAGCGGGCACGATCGCCGCAATCACGATGGTCGTGTAGGGGACTTCAAGGAACTCTGCCATCACGAAAGCAGCAGCCCCCATGATCGGTGGCGTGATCTGCCCGCCCGCACTTGCCGCGGCTTCGACGCCGCCTGCCAAATAACCCGGGTAGCCCATCTTTTTCATGTTCGGAATGGTCAGCGAGCCGGTCGACACCGTATTCGCAATCGACGAACCCGAAATGGTCCCAAAGAATGCCGAAGATACGACGCTGACTTTGGCCAAGCCGCCGGTATAGCGCCCTGCGATCACCGTCGCGATATCAACGAAGAATTGGCCAAGGCCCATCCGTTGCGCCAATACGCCGAAAAGTACGAAGTGAAATACCACCGTCGACACGATCCACAGCGTCACGCCGTAAATGCCTTCGGACGGGAAGTACATGTTGTTAATGTACTGCGACCAGTCGATACCCGGATGCTTAAGAATTTGGACCGGAATATAAGGTCCAAAAATTGCGTAGGCTGTGAAGATGCCGATGATAATCGGCACAATGATCCCGAGTGTACGGCGCACGGCCTCCAACAGTACGACGATCAAGATCGTACCCATGACGATATCAATCCCCGCTGGGTTTCCTTGGCGCAGCACCTGATCTTCAAGGTCGATTCCGAGCATCGGAATCTGCAGACCATCCCAGGTAAAGCCGATGTACATCGACGTTAAGATGCCGAGGAAGATCGCAATCCAATCGTACAACGGCACGTTGCCGAAACGATAAAATGTATTCGGCAACACGGGGCTGCCTTTAAAGCGCGATAACAGCGGAAAGCCGATATAAATCAGCAAAATCACGCCCGACATATGTATGCCCATGTGCCAAAAGTCGACGGGCGTCCCGAAGCCGGCAGTAATGTAATGATACAGCGCAAAGACCACCGAGAACCAAAGGCCGAATAATTTTAAATACGGTCCCGTGTTTCGGGTCTGCAGCCCGGAGTCATACTTCTGCTCAAGCTCTTCAGCTTTCCGATAATCGTAATCGGCCATCGCACCAACCCCCTGCAGTCACTCGTTGAAAATCGCGCGCTCGTCTATTTTGACGTATTTTCGCGCGGGTCCGCGTCGTTGTGCGGACGTCCCGACCGATGACCGCTATGGATCACCAGTCGGGTATCAGCAAAATTGAAGTAGGCTTACTTCATCATGCCTTCTTCTTTGTAGTAACGCTCTGCGCCCGGATGAACCGGAATCAGCACGCCTTTGAGGGCGGTCTCTTTGCGAATGACTTTGCCCTTCGCATGACCGTTGTCCAACAGCTTGCGGGTGGAGTCGCTCCACAACGCTTTTGTGATCTCATAAACCAGATCGTCGGGCTGATCGACCGAGGTCACCAATTGACCGTTAACAGCCACCGTCGGCACATCATAGTTGAGGTGTTCGTATGTGCCGGCTGGAATCAAGCTTTCAACATAGAACGGGATGATGCTGTTGATCTCTTTCTGCTCGGCAGCCGAGAATTTATAGAGTTCAAAGCCTTTGGTCGAGCCCAACTGCACCAGTGCCGAAGACGGCGTACCCATAGCATAGAAATATGCATCGAGCTGACCGTCAGCGATCCGCTGCGACGACTGCGTGTTGTTCAACTCAGCCGCGTTCACGGTGATCTTGTAATGATCGAGGATCATTTTCACCGATACCTGGGTGCCCGAACCTGCCTGCGCAATACCGACATCTTTGCCTTCAAGATCCTTCAGGGATTTGAGGGTCTCCCCTTTTGGCGTCACCAGGTGCATATCTTCCGGGTACAGATTGCCGATAACGCGGATCTTGTCCTTTTTATTGCCGACGAATTTGCCTTCGCCGTTGTAGGACTGAACCACCGTCTGCGCACCGGCCAGACCGGCATCAAGCTGACCTGCCTGAATAGCGTTGACGTTAGCGACCGACGCGTTGGTCGACACAGCGATGGCGACCAGACCCGGTACGCCGCAGCTGCCGCCCTTGTCGCATGGGCGTGCACCCGGCGGGTTCGAAATCGCATTGGCGATCAGACCGCCAATCGGGAAGTACGTGCCGCCTGCGCTGCCGGTGCCGATGCGCCAGAACTTCATTTCCTGCGCTTGCGCCATGCTGCCGAAAGCAATGGTCGTGACCACGGCTGCCGTGGTCAATAATTTTAAGTGTTTCATCTAGGTTAATCTCCCTGTGAGTCACAGTAAGCAAGTGACGGTCCTGTCATTGTGGTGCTGACTGGGTTCCAAATCGCATATATGCGATTACCATCCCCCTACATTAGCGTAGGCCTCAGCACCCCAACCCTAAGCTTCAAAGTGTTAGCCTATCAAGTCAAATGCATTATTGTGCATAATCTATGCGCAAATGTTATATGCAGGTTTAGTCGGCTAAGCATCGGCGCCCAATGTGACGGACTTTAAAATGGCTCTATCGCTAAAACAAATCGAAGCCTTCCGCGCCGTAATGATCGCCGGCACCATGGTTTTGGCCGCACAGATGTTGCGCATTTCGCAACCCGCCGTCAGCCGCCTGATCGCCGAGTTGGAGCGACAATTGGGGTATGACGTGTTCATCCGTGCGCGCGGCAGGCTACAGCCCACCGAAGAAGGTCGCGCCTTGTTCGCCGAGGTAGAACGCGCGTTCGTCGGCCTCAACCACATCGAAAATGCCGGCAAAGCCATCGGCCAACGGGTGTCCGGCACCATTCGTGTCGTCGCCATGCACGCCTTGGGGATGCGCGAAGGCGTCAATGCCATTGCGCGTTATTGTCAAAGCTATGAAGATGTCGATGTCGTTTTTGACATCGGCCCCCGGCAAATGGTCTTAGACCGAATCGGCGCGATGCAGGCCGACATCGGCATCGCCACGCTACCGGTCGAAGAAGCGAGCATCCATTTCGAAGAGGTCTTGCAAGAAGATTGGATGTGTCTGCTCCGCACCGACCATCCGCTGGCAGAAAACCCACACATTCACGCCAAGGACCTAAAAAATGAGCCGTTCATCTCGTTCTCCAGTGACTCTTTCGATCGCGTTCAAGTCGACAGCGTGTTTGAGGCGTTACGCGTGCCTCGCAAATTAAAAGTTGAGACCCGCACCGGAGAGACCGCCTGCAATCTGGTTGCGCAAGGCGCCGGGGTGTCTGTGTTGCCCCGCGCCTACACACCGGAAACCTTGCCAAAATATCTTGTGATGCGTCCATTCGCGCCGTCTATCCCGCTCAGGGTCGGCATCGTCACGCCGGCGCATATACCGTTAGCACGACGCACCCGCTTGTTCCGCGACATCTTGCGCCAAGAGTTCGACAACACACGCAAGCAAATACCTGCGTAAATGTGTCGGCATTTGACAACGGCGTATCCGACTGACAATTCTCAGATCATCCGGCGTCGGCAAATGGAGTGATCGTCATGCCTGCCCCAGGGGCACCTCGTACCTTTGATGTGGCTGTCATCGGTGGTGGCATGATTGGGCCGGCGGTCTCTCTCGGCCTGCTTGAGCGCGGATTGCGCGTTTGCATTCTGGACGAAGGCGATGACGTTCTGCGGGTCGCACGCGGCAATTTCGGCCTCGTGTGGTTCCAAGGCAAAGGCTTCGGCATGCCACGCTATATCGAATGGACCCGACGCTCGGCCCTGCTGTATGCGGATTTCGCGGCTGAGCTTAAAGACACCACTGGCATCGATATCGGCCACGCGCGCCCAGGCGGGCTTGAGCTGTTACTCGGCGAAGATGAACTCGCACATCGCCAGCATTACCTGGGCCAAATTTATCAACAGGGCGGCGGTGTCGACTACGAAGTCGAATTCATCGACCGCAAACAAGTGGCAGACATGCTGCCCAAGGTCACCCTCGGCGAGGACGTCATCGGCGCATCTTATAGTCCGCTCGATGGGCATGTGAACCCGCTGTTCCTGTTGCGCGCCATGCACACGCGATTCCAGCAGGCCGGCGGCACGTATTTGCCACACCATAGGGTCAGCGGGGTCCGCAAAGACGGCGACGCATATACGCTCGACACCGAAGGCGGCAGCGTCAGCGCCCCCAAGGTCGTGATCGCGGCAGGGCATGGCTTGAAAGCCCTCGGCCCGCCGCTTGGGCTGGACATTCCGATCCGCCCACAGCGTGGCCATATTATGGTGACCGAGCGCACGCAGCCGATGCTGCCAATGCCGATCAGCGCGTTTCGGCAAACCATGGAAGGCTCAATCATGTTGGGTGTATCCGCCGAAGAAGCCGGCTACGACGACAACATCGACACCTCGACCCTGCACACCATCGCGGCACGGGCCAAACGCACCATGCCGCAGCTCGGTAATTTGAATATCGTCCGAACCTGGGCGGCACTTCGTGTGTTGACGCCAGACAAATGCCCGGTCTATGCGGAATCCGAGAGTCACCCCGGCATCTATGGGATCGCATCGCACAGTGGGGTCACGCTGGCGGCCGCAAACGCCAAAGTCACTGCGGGCTGGATCGCCGGCGATCCGCCGCCCCCAGAATTCGAAGCCTTCACCGTGGAGAGATTTCATGATGCACCGACGTGACACCGCAGGCGAACGCGTCACCATCAACATCGACGGCAAAAATGTCGAAGCGGCTGTAGGCGAGAGCGTCGCCGCCGCCGTCCTGGCCGCCAGCGCGGGCGCGACCCGCACGACGCCGGTCAGCGGCGCGCCCCGCGCACCGTATTGCATGATGGGTGTGTGCTTTGAATGCCTGATGGAAATCGACGGCATGCCGAACCGGCAGGCCTGCATGGTCAGCGTCGCGCCCGGCATGAAGATCAAACGCCAAGCCGGTGCCCGCGCCGTCGGAGACGCATCATGAGCCAACAAACCTGCGATGTGGTCGTCATCGGCGCCGGTCCCGCCGGCATACGCGCTGCCGTCACGGCGGCGAACGAAAGCCTGAGCGTCACGCTAATCGACGAGCAGGCCGAAGCCGGCGGTCAGATCTATCGCGCTGTCGCGCGGGTCACGCGCACGCGCCCGGCAGACCTCACCCTGCTCGGCCCCGAATACGCAGCGGGCGGTGACATCGTTTCAGACCTGGACGCCAGCAATGTCAGCGTTCTGCACGGCCACACCGTTTGGCAGATCAGCCCCGACGGCACGGTCTGGTGCAGCGACGGCGCAAAGGCATCATCCGTCAAAGCGCGCTTCGTGATCATGGCGAGCGGCGCGCAGGAACGCCCGGTCCCGGTACCGGGATGGACACTGCCCGGTGTGATGACAGCGGGGGCCGCACAAATATTGCTGAAATCAGCCGCGATGGTTCCGGACGGCCCGGTGGCGCTGTATGGCAGCGGCCCATTGTTGCTGCTGGTCGCCGACCAACTGCTGAGCGCCGGTGCCGATATTCGCGTGATCGCCGAAACAACGACATTCAAAGATTACCTCAGCGCCGCACCGTATCTGCTTGGCGCCCTGCCGGCATCCAAATATTTGAAAAAGGGGTTGGCGCTGCGTCGCCATCTGAAAGCCGCCGGCGTGCCGATCATCAAGGCGCCGAACGGCGTCAGCATCGAAGGCTCCGAGCGCGCGACCGGGCTCCGCATTAACGGCAGATCTGGCCAGACCTTTGAGGCCGAGACCATCTTACTGCACCAGGGTGTGGTCCCCAACACGCAAGCCAGCCGTCAACTTCGTCTCGACCACGAATGGCACGCAGCGCAACGCTATTGGTATCCAACAACGGATCGCTTCGGTGCAACGTCATTATCGAACGTCTTCATCGCCGGTGACGGGGCGGGTATTTTTGGTGCGGAAGCGGCAGCGGCGGCAGGTACGCTGGCCGGGCTCGGCGTTGCACACGCAGCCGGGAAACTCTCGGCGACCGCCCGCGATCAGAAGGCGGGGCCGTTTATCGCTCAGCACAAAAAGGCCGCCGCCATTCGCCCGCTGCTGGATCATTTGTTCCCGCCGCCCGCACACATCTTGGCCCCCGACGACGAAACCATCGTCTGCCGCTGCGAAGAAATCACCGCAGGGCAAGTGCGAGCTGCGGCCAAGTTGGGCGCGCCCGGCCCGAACCAATTAAAAGCTTTCCTGCGCGCCGGCATGGGCCCCTGCCAAGGCCGTATGTGCGGACTTAGTGTGGTTGAGATCATGGCCCGCGTGCACGGCAAATCCCCCGCCGAGATCGGTGCGTATCGAATCCGTCCGCCGCTAAAGCCGCTGTCACTAGCGGAATTGGCAGCGATGGACGATACGCCGACATCCGCGTGAATACCGAACACACCGAAATCGCAATCATCGGCGGCGGCCTGCAAGGCTTGTCCACCGCCCTTCACCTCGCCCAACGCGGGCGCCGCGTGATGATCATCGAAGCGCACCACCCAGGCCGCTTTGCGTCTGGCGTCAACGCCGGCGGCGTGCGGCGCCTTGGTCGCGATCCGGCGGAAATTCCGCTGGCCATGGCGGCATCTGAAATGTGGCACAGCATCGAAGATCTGGTCGACGACGACTGCGGTTTTCGTGCTGTCGGCCAACTCAAGATCGCCGAAGATGACGCGGACCTCCGCAAGCTCGAAGCCCGCGCCGCCATGGTCCGCGACCTCGGTTTCGACCATGAAGAGATCATTGATCAAAAACGGCTGCGCGTGCTCGCACCCGGTGTGCACGCGCGCGCCGTCGGCGGCTTATGGTGCGAAGATGATGGCTCCGCCGATCCGATGCGCACCGTGCAGGCATTTTACCGCAAAGCCCGCGCGCTTGGCGTTGCCTTCAAACTCGGCCAGGAGGTCTCGCAGATCGCTAAGGTGGGCACGGGCTGGCAGATGACCAGCGGCGAAACGCAGATCACATCCGACATCGTCATCAACTGCGCCGGGGCATGGGGCAACAAAATCGCCGCCATGATCGGCGAAGAGGTGCCGCTTGAAACCCATGCGCTGACGATGATGGTGAGCGAGCGCACACCGCACTTCATTGACCCGGTGTGCGGTTTGGCGTCGCGAAAACTGTCTTTCAAACAAACCCCCGAAGGCACACTGCTGATCGGCGGTGCACATCTGGGTTATGCGGATCGGGATGCCGGCATTGCCGAGCCCGATCCGGTAAAAATGGCGATTTCGGCGAAAACCGTCAGTGACGTGTTCCCGCATCTGGCCAACGTGCGGATCGCCCGGGCCTGGGCCGGGCTTGAAGGGATGACGCCGGACCGCCTGCCGGTCATCAGTCCGAGCAAAGTGGACGGGAGCTTCTTTCACGCGTTCGGTTTTTCCGCACACGGCTTTCAGCTGTCGCCTGTCGTCGGCCGGATTATGAGCTCGCTGATCTGCGACGACACATCCAACCTGCCACTGTACCCGTTTCGTATTGAGCGTTTTTCCGACGGCGAAACTAAGCTGTAACCGCCGCCTTGAATATCTCAAACGCTTGATCGGCTGTTGCCACGAATTGGATAAGTTCGGCATCCGCAGAGGTGATCAAGCCTTCGTCGACAATGTGCTGAAAGTTTATTACGCCCCGCCAATACTGCTCGCCGAACATTAAGATCGGAAGCCTTGGCATCTTACCGGTTTGAATTAATGTCAGCACGTCGAACAATTCATCCAACGTCCCAAAGCCGCCCGGGAAGATGATCATCGCTTTTGCGCGCATCATGAAATGCATCTTCCGCATGGCGAAGTATTGAAATTCGAGGTTGAGGCTTTCCGTAACATAAGGATTGGGATTTTGCTCACGGGGTAGCTTGATGTTGAGGCCGATGGTCGGGGCGCCGGCATCGAAAGCACCTTGGTTCGCTGCCTGCATGATCCCACCGCCGCCGCCGGTGCAGACCACGAAGTCCCGGCATTGGTGCCCGGATTTTTCGAACAATGCGTTGCTGTAGCTTCCGATTTGGTGGGCCAAGCCCCGGGCGGCCGCCAGATATCCGGCGCAATCCAAGCACGCAGGCTTTGCTTTTTGAGTTTCCGTCATCCGTGCACTGCCGAAGACGACGACGGTGGAACGGATTTTTTGATCCTCCAGCGCAAGATCGGCCTTCATGAATTCGCTGGCGAGGCGAAATGCGCGCATCTCGTCACGCCACATAAAGTTCGCGTCTTCAAAAGCCAGTCTACTATCACGGTGACCGATGTTTTGCGGCATTTTCGCGTCCTCTGTCCAAAAAAATGTGTCGCTTTCCATCATAACCATTCATCGTGTTTGCGCGAGCCCGCGTTGATGTGGGTCAATGTGAACGCAGTCCAACCTACTTAAGCTGCAACACGAATCATACAATCTGGGAGAGCCTATCGTGAGCGTGACATTGAAATTTTGCGGCGCGGCTGAAACCGTCACCGGGTCGTGCTATTTGCTGACGTATCCGGGTGGCCAGTGCCTAATTGATTGCGGCATGTTTCAAGGCTCAAAGACCCTCAAAGAACTGAACTACGACCCATTTCCATTTGAGCCCGAAAAGATCGACTTTGTGCTTTTGACCCATGCGCACATTGATCATTCAGGCTTGGTGCCGAAGTTGATCAAGCAAGGGTTTGAAGGCCCGGTTTATTCGACAGCTGCGACGCGCGATTTGCTTAGCTACATGTTGCCTGACAGCGGCTATATTCACGAACGCGAGGTCGAACGCCTTAATCAGCGAAATCTCCAGCGGGGCCGCGAAGCGGTGCAGCCGATTTATACCCGCCACGACGGCGAAATGGCGTTGGAAAGTTTCAGGGCCGTCCAATATGAAAAGTGGACCGAGCTTCCGGGCGGCATGCGTGCACGGTATTGGAATGCCGGTCACATTCTTGGCGCGGCGTCCATCGAATTGGAAGTCAAAGACGCCGATGCGCCGGATGGGCTGTTGCGGTTATTGTTCTCGGGCGACATCGGCCCCGAACATAAGATGTTTCACCCCGATCCCGATGCACCAGAGCATTGGGATTATGTGTTTTGTGAAACCACCTATGGGGACCGCGTACGCGCGCACTTGACCCCCGACGCGCGCCGCCAAGAACTGGCCATCGAAGTCCGCGACACCCTGAGCGCCAAGGGCGTGCTGCTGATCCCGGCATTTGCCGTGGAGCGCACCCAGGAATTGCTGGCCGACCTGTCGATCTTGTCAAAGTCCGGCCAGATACCAAGCGTGCCGATTTTCTTGGACAGTCCACTGGCGATCCGCGCGACCCGCGTCTTCGGTGCCCATGCGGACGAATTGGAAGATTTCACCGACGGCGGCAATTTAATGACCAACCCGAACATCCACTTCACCGAGACGGTCGACCAAAGCAAAGCCATCCATATGTATTCGAGCGGTGTCATCATCATGGCGGCCAGCGGTATGTGCGATGCCGGTCGCATTCGCCATCATCTGAAAAAGTACCTGCCCGCCGCAACGACAACCTTATTACTGGTCGGCTATCAGGCACCCGCGACGCTCGGTAGCTTGTTGGCCAAGGGCGTAAAAGCGGTTCGCATTCAAGGTGAAGACGTGAAAGTCCGCGCACGCATCAAACAGCTTGATATCTATTCCGGTCATGCCGATCACGACGGCTTGATCGATTGGGTCAGCGCGCGGTTGCCGATCACGAAAGGCATCTTTCTGACGCACGGCGAAAAGCCTGCTATCCAAGTGTTTCGCGACGACCTGATCGGCTTAGGGATTGAGCCTGAAAAAATTCTCATCCCGCAATTGGATGACGAGATCGACCTAAGCCATAGCAAATGGATCGAAAGCACTAAATCTGCAAAGCGCAAAATTGCCCAGACCAATATCGGTCAGACCGATTGGCATAACGACTTGGCACAATTCTCACTCGATCTTCGTGACGCCTTGGACCAGGCTGCGGACGAAAAACGCCGCGCCGTCATTTTACGTCGCGTCCAACGCGCCTTGTCCGAAGACGGCTGAGCTGGCCGCGAAACGGTGCTTTTAACTTCAGGGCCTAGAGAGGCATAATTGCGAACAATCCGTTTCGTAGTTTGTGCACGCACTCAATAGAAAACACCGTTATTGCGCAGTCGTGTGCGGCGAAAACAAAAAATCCGAAATATCGGGCCTAGAGGGGAATATAAATGAATTCAAACGTCGTCAAAACCTTGCTGGAATCCGGGAGCGGGTCGGATGTCGCATTGACCGCGCCTGGGCGTCCCGACATGACGTTCGATGGATTGCGAGCGCATTGCGCATCTTTACGGCGCCAGTTGGCGGCGCGCGATATTGGCCCAGGCGACCGGGTCGCCATCGTGCTGCCGAACGGTCCGGAAATGGCGAGCGCGTTTTTGGGCGTGGCCTCGGGCCTTTCCGCTGCACCGCTGAATCCTTCCTATAAAGAACAGGAATACGCGTTCTATCTTGAAGACCTAAAGCCAAAGCTTTTGATCATGGCAGCCGGCAACGATAACCCCGCGCGTGCCGCAGCCGTTGGGCTCGGCATTCCGATTGCTGATGCAGTGTTCACCGACGACATGCCCGCCGGCGCCTTCAAGCTTTGGGATGATGAATCAGACAGTACTGACCCGACACCCGAAGACGAAGCCTTGGTACTGCACACATCGGGCACGACATCGCGCCCAAAGGTGGTCCCGCTGACGCAAGCAAATCTGTATGCCTCTGCCGGCAATATTGCCGACGTGATCGCGCTGACACCGGACGACCACTGCCTCAACATCATGCCGTTGTTCCATATTCACGGCCTGATTGCGGTGGTCTTGGCGTCCATGAAGGCAGGTGCGTCTGTCTGCTGCACGCCGGGCTTCAACGCCTTGAAGTTTTTAGACCTCGCGACGGCGGAAAATCCGACATGGTATTCCGGCGTGCCGACCATGCACCAGACGATCTTGCTGCGCGCAAAACGGAATGCAGACGCGATTGCGAAATTGAAGTTCCGCTTTGTTCGCTCGTCATCGGCGTCCCTGCCGCCTGCAGTATTCCACGAATTGTCTGAAACCTTCGGCTGTCCAGTGATCGAAGCGTATGGCATGACCGAGGCCACGCACCAGATGGCGTCTAACCCGTTGCCGCCGAAGGTGCAAAAACCCGGCTGCGTTGGCTTACCAGCCGGCCCCGAGATCAAAATATTCCTGCCCGACGGCACGGAAGCCGCGACCGGCAGCATCGGCGAAGTGTGCATCCGTGGCGATAACGTCACGCCTGGCTATGAAAACAACGCGAAAGCCAACGCCGAAAGCTTTACCAACGGCTGGTTCCACACCGGTGACCAAGGCGTTTTGGACGGTGACGGCTACCTCAAAATCACCGGGCGGCTCAAAGAAATCATCAACCGAGGTGGCGAAAAAGTCTCGCCGCTTGAAGTCGACGATGTGTTGATGGACCATCCGGCGGTGCAGCAAGTGGTCACCTTCGCGGTGCCGCATAAAATGCTGGGCGAAGATGTGGCCGCCGCCGTCGTGCTCGCGGACGGTGCTGCCGTTACGGAAAAAGAGCTTCAAACCTACGCCAGTGAAAAGCTCGCCCCTTTCAAGGTGCCGAAGACCTTTGTTTTCTTAGAAGAGATACCCAAAGGCGACACCGGCAAGATGCAGCGCATCGGCTTGGCGGAAAAACTCGGATTAGGAGGCGACCAATGAGCAGGGTCTGTATTTTCGGGGCCGGCGCCATCGGCGGCATGATGGCGGGCGCATTGGCGGATGCGGGCGCAGACGTTTCCATCGTCGCGCGCGGCCCGCATCTGGCGGCGATCAAACAAAACGGCATGATCCTTCGCATGAATGGCGAAGAAAAAAACTACAAACTGAAAGCGAGTGATGATCCCGCCGATTTGGGCGAGCAGGATTACGTCATCGTCACTCTCAAAGCGCACTCGGTACCGGCGATTGTTGATACCTTCAAACCGTTGCTCGGCAAAGACACCGCCATCGTGCCCGCCGTGAACGGGCTACCGTGGTGGTATTTTTACGGCGCCGACACCGGCACACCGCTCGACAACTCACCAATTGAGACCGTCGACCCCAACGGCGCGCAGTGGCACGCGTTCGGACCGGAGCGCGCGATCGGCTGCGTTGTCTATCCCGCTTGCACGGTTCCCGAACCCGGCGTGATTGAGCACAAATACGGCAATCGCTTTTCATTAGGTGAGCCTGACGGTAGCACCACGGAGCGCCTGGAAACACTGTCAAAAATGCTGATCGCAGGCGGCCTAAAGGCACCGCGCAAGTCCCGACTCCGTGATGAAATCTGGATCAAGCTGTGGGGCAACTGTTCATTCAACCCGGTCTCCGCAATCACCGGCGCGAGCCTTGATCTGATCGGCACCAACGAGGCCTGCCGCGACGTGATCCGGCGCATGATGCTGGAATGCAAAGCGGTCGGCGAAGCCGTCGGGGCTCGGTTCTCGGTCGACGTCGAGCGTCGCATCGACGGCGGCGCCGAAATCATCGGCCATAAACCGTCGACCCGCCAAGACGTCGAACAAGGCCGGCCGATGGAATTGGACGCGTTAACCTCAACGGTGCTGGAACTCGCACGCCGCCTGGATATCGAGACTCCAACCATGGATGCGGTGGCAGCGCTTGTGCGCATGCAGGGCTCGGTGCTTGGTCTGTACGATTACAAACCCGCGCTGGAAGACATCATCTTTAAGCGCTGAGCGCAGACCGTCCGAGGTACATGCGCAAGCTGAGTCTACGCACGAGGCCGCTCTCAATGCTGCGGTCTCCTTAAAATGATTTATGTCAGCGCGCCGTGCTACATATAAGTTTATTCTTTATCACTTAACCTCGAAAGGAGGCAAAAATGTCGGCATCTAAAATTTCGACAATTCGGGACGGCTCATTCAATTGGCGTTGCAGCAAATTCGCTGCGGCAATCTTCGGCGTTTCGCTGCTATCGATACTCACCGGACCGGTGTTCGCATCGGAGCGGGACGAGCAATATCACCGTGATTATATATCGGGGGTGCCTGTCGATCCCAGTGAAGCATGGACGCTCGCGAGCGGTGCACGAATGTATGACAATTGGTATAATGCACTTGGCGTGGATGCACCAAAGACGACCCACCCTGCATGGCCCGCTTCAAACACGAAAAAAAGCGGCGCCGTCACATGGCGGTGCAAGTCTTGTCACGGCTGGGATTATTCAGGCAAAGACGGCGCATATGGCAAAGGCTCATATAAAACCGGCATCACCGGCATTCGGGCCTATGCCGGCAAGGGCGAAGACGCGATCCATAAAATCTTGATGGATAAAACCCATGGCTACACACACGACATGATCCCATTAGATGCCATGCTGCGCCTGTCCGCGTTTGTCGGCAAAGGGCAGATTGCGGTCGCCGACTATATTAAGCCCGACAAAACTGTGCTCGGTGACACCGAAAAAGGTAAGGCGGTTTTTCAGAACGTCTGTGCCGCATGTCATGGATTTGACGGCAAAGCCCTCAATTGGGGCGACGCAAACAAACCCGCGTATATTGGCACCGAGGCACAAGGCAATCCTTGGGAAATCCTGCATAAAATCAGGGCTGGCCATCCTGGCGTTGAAATGCCGGCAATGATGGCGTTTCCGACACAAACGCAGGTGGACGTGTTGAGTTACGCAAAAACACTTCCCGCCAAATAAGCCTTCACGCATCAGCCATAGGCGGCAACGTCTATGACTGATGCGTTTTAAGGAAACGCAGGTTCGGTGTCGCCAGCCTGCCACGCTGGATATTTCTGCATTACTCGCCTAAACAACGGCGAGTCCAAGCCATCTCGCAACCACGCGTGCAGCTTCGGCAGATCAAGACTGTCGAACCACTCTTTGTCCGTGTGCGCGAACTGGCGCACAAACGGCAGGATCGCAGCGTCAGCCAACGACATATGCGCGCCGCATAAAAACGCCGAGCTTGCGAGTCGATCTTCAAGGGCGTGCAATATTTTGACACCCTCAGCGCGATGGAAAAGCGGGTCTGCGTCGTCATATCGGTTCGGATATTTGTAGCGGTCCAGGTGATGTTTGAAGGCGCCGTCATTGACCGCCACCAGGGCATCGATCTCGTCCACGTTACCCCGCGTCGGCGTCAACCAGCCGCCCGGATCGTGCGCCATCAGCGTCCATTTCATGATGTCGTAGCTTTCTTCGAGAACATTTCCCCCCGGCAATACCAACACCGGCACCGTCGCCTTGGGCGAGGCCTCGAGCATTTCTGGTGGCTTGTTGCGCAACACGACCTCGCGCAACGCGCAGGTCTGGCCACTGACCGCAATCGCTAAGCGTGCCCGCATCGCATACGGGCAACGCCGAAACGAATACAGCACGGGCAGCGGTTTCGTCATCCGGACTCCGTATTCGCAGACTTCTTCATCTGCGCGGCCGTCGCACCAATGTGTGGCTCGCCGCGCGCTTCGGCAATTTCTACCTGATGCTGGCGGGCAGCGTAGCGTTTTCGCTGCTCGTCCGTGCGCGCATCAATACAATAATCGCACGACACACCCGGCACATAATTGGGTGAAGCCCGTTCCGCCAAGCTGATTGGTTGACGGCACGCATGACACAACGCGTGCTCACCTTTTTTAAGACCGTGCGCAACCGCGACCCGATGATCAAAAACGAAGCATTCACCCTGCCAACGGCTTTGCGTTTCTGGCACATTTTCCAAGTACTTCAAGATGCCGCCCTTTAGATGAAATACGTCCTCAACGCCCTCGTGCTTGAGATACGACGTCGCTTTTTCACAGCGAATGCCACCGGTGCAGAACATGGCGACCTTTTTGCCCACAAATTCTGCGCGGTGTTCTTCGAACCACGCCGGAAAATCGCCAAAGCTCGCCGTCTTTGGATTGATCGCGCCTTCAAAGCTGCCGATCTCCACTTCGTAATCGTTGCGGGTATCAATGACGACCACATCCGGGTCAGCGATCAAATCATTCCAGTCCAACGGGTCAACATAGGTGCCGACTTCCGACGTCGGATCGACGCCCGGAACACCCAACGTCACGATCTCTTTTTTAAGCCGCACCTTCAGCCGATAGAACGGCATCGCTGGCGCAGATGATTCCTTATGCTCAAGCACGGCGCAGCCGGGCAGTGCACGGATATAGGCCATCGCCGCATCAATGCCCACACGTGACCCCGCAATCGTGCCGTTGATCCCCTCGCCCGCCAGCAACACAGTGCCTTTTAAGCCTTGTTCAGACAGGGCCGCCAACAACGGCGCACGCAGCGCGGATGGATCGGTAAAGCGGGTAAAATGATAAAATGCTGAGACAACAATATCGGTCACGACATCACGCTTTGTACCTATGCGCCATCGCGACAATCCGTTCTGCTGCCGCGACCGCTGCCGTATGATCTTGCGAGAAGTTCAGTCGCACGCTTGCTGGCGTATGTGGGCTGAATTCCGTCCCAGGCGTAACGATGACACCCGCCTGCAGGCGCAACAAACGCACGAAGTCATGCACATCCACATCCAGTTCGGGCAGTTTCGGAAACAAATAGCTGCCCGCTTGCGGCACCCGGGTTTCGAGGCCAGCCCCATGGAAGATGCGGATCAGATCATCGCGAATGGCCTGATGCAGCACGACGCGTTCCGCCATCCAGCCGTCAGGCTCATTGAACCACGTGCGCAACACCGCTTGATTATAGCCCGCAGCCCTGAGCGAGACGATGGCCTGTAGTTTTTCCATACGCTCAATCAGGTGCGGCGCGCCGAAGGCGACGCCCAAGCGATAGCCGCTGAGCGATTCCGTTTTTGATGGCCCCATGATCGTAATGGTATTGTCGGGCCGATCACTGACAGCGCGATAATGCACGTACGGTACACCCTCATACAGCAGCCGAGAATATAACTGATCAACGATCACCGTCGCATCGAATTCGGCCGCCAGCGCCGCGATCTCGTCAATTTCGTCGGCGGCATAAACAGCGCCGGTCGGGTTGTTGGGATTCGAGAACAAAAACACCTTAGCACCGGCATCGAAGGCGCCGCGTAACTCGCCCAAGTTTAAGCCGGCGTTTTGATCGTTGTTGATATAATTCAACTGCACAGGCGCGATCTCGCCCCCGAAGAACTGCACGAGTTTTCGGTTCGCGAAATAGTCCGGCTGCACGATCGCCACTTTGTCGCCATCCGTCACCGTCGCGGCGACGGCGAGAAACAGCGCCCCTTGCGTGCCCGTGGTTACGATCAGCCCGTCTTCGGCGGAAACCGGCGCGCCGGTGAAGGCCTCCAGTTTGGCCGCAAGCGCTGTGCGAATATCCGAAGCGCCTCGGTACTCCGTATAAGCCTGCTTGCCGCCGACCTTAACACCTGCCGTAAACGCCTCAAACGAGCCCGGCGTGGGTGCAAACGCATCCACATCGCCGTGCGAAAAATCCACAGGCGTGCCCGCCATGACATCGCCTCGCATTAAAGTCTCAATATTACCGGTTTTTTGTCGCGTTTCCTGGCCCGGGGCATTGTCGGTCGCAAGGGCTTTATATTTTTCTTCAATCGAGGTCATGTGGCACTCATTTTGATAAAAGGAAAGACCGGCGCATACTCGCTTTTTTTAGCGGAAAGGTCAGTATGTATTTACCGCCCATCGCGAATCCGCGACTCTAAAGACACCATTTATCAGACATAATAGCACTTGTAGAGTTGGTAACGAAAACAACGCCGAATGGATAGGTCCAAGATGGAATCCCGCTTTTTCTCCTATGGTGACATTCTCTTTCAAGAGGGGGATAAGCCGAGCGCTGCCTACATCATCAAAGAGGGTAAAATCATGCTCTCCAAGAAAACCCGCCATGGCATGAGTAAAGAAATCGCCGTGATTGAGGCCGGCAATATCATCGGCGAAGTATCTTTGATCACAAATTCACCCCATTCCGTGACGGCCGTCGCACACGGAGACGGCCAAGCAATGATTTTGGCGCGAGAAGACTTCGACGAACGACTTGCACGCACGGATAAAGTTATCACGATGATCCTGCAATCTGTGATTCGCCGCCTTAAATCAACTTACTAAGGTCGATCAGCGCAACGTGACCTACGCCATTGAATGAGGCGGCCCGCATACTCTAACATCTAGATACGTCATCCATTGCGGCAGTTCTGCCGAAATATTTTCATCGAAAGGTCACCATCATGAGAGGCGCGGACTTACTCGCACAATCGTTGTCGAACGCCGGGGTCGATGTGATCTTTTCGTTGTCCGGAAATCAGATCATGCCGCTGTATGACGCGTGCATCGATGTCGGCATCCGCATCATCCATACCCGCCATGAAGGCGCCGCCGTCTATATGGCCGAAGCCTATGCGCAGCTGACCGGCGGCATCGGCGTCGCCCTGATCACGGCTGCGCCCGGTTTCGCCAGCGGCCTGGGCCCGCTGTTCATGGCGACCGCTGCCGAAAACCCGATTTTATTGCTGAGCGGCGATTCACCCGTTACCCAAGACGGCAAAGGTGCGTTTCAGGAATTCGATCAAATCAGCGTGTCGGCACCGCTGACCAAGTTCGCTAAGCGTGTGATGGCCGCCGAAGACCTGGGCCAAGACACCATCCAAGCGATCCGCACGGCGCTTGCGGGGCGGCCTGGTCCTGTCCACTTAGCGCTCCCCTTTGACGTGTTGAACAATGACGCAGGCGATGCGACTGCACCGGATGCGGCGGCCTTCCAGCCGTCAACGGTGGCGCCTAAGGCCGATGTCATATCCACAATCATTGATGCCCTTGAGGGCGCTGAACGCCCGCTTATTTTGGTAGGGCCGTCGCAAAATGCATCGCGCGCCGGCAGCACCCACACACAGCTTGCCGACGCACTCGATACGCCGGTGATCCCCATGGAAAGCCCGCGTGGCCTTAATGATCCAAGCCTCGGCAACCTAGCTGCGGCCATTGCCAATGCCGATGTGATTGTCAGCTTGGGCAAAGACATCGACTTCACCACCGGATTTGGCAAAGCCCCAAAAATCTCTGCCGAGTGCGCGTTTTATATGATCGATCCCGACCCGAAATTCTTAAACCGTGCAGAAGCCGCAATGGGCTCTCGCATGAAACTGCAGGCTTGCGCTGATACGCGTGTGGCTAGAGACATGTTGGTCGAAGCCGGTGCGGCTGGCTCGGCTCACGCCGCCTGGCGTGATGAGGTCGCGGCGTTCCTGGCTTCGCGCCCGACATTGCCGAAAGATGCGACAAAGACACCGATGCATCCAGCGGTGCTTTGCGGCGCCCTTCAAAAAGTTCTGGATGGCGCCGATGATCCGATCTTGATTATCGACGGCGGTGAATTTGGGCAGTGGGCACAGGCTTTCCTGTCGGCACCGACCCGCATGATCAACGGGCCTTCCGGTGCCATCGGCGGCTGTCTATGTTATGCGTTCGCAGCAAAAATCGCGCGTCCCGACGCGACCGTAGTCGTGGTCATGGGCGACGGCACCGTAGGCTTCCATTTTGCCGAGTTCGAGACCGCGCATAGATACGCCACAGACTTCATCGCCGTCGTCGGGCATGACGCGCGCTGGAATGCGGAATATCAAATTCAAGCCCGTGACTTCGGACCGGACCGCATCTTTGAGACCGAGTTAAACCCGACGCGCTATGATCAAGCCGCCATGGGGTTTGGCTGTCACGGCGAATACGTGACCGACCCGACAGACTTGGATGCGGCCTTAGCCCGCGCCGAGAAAAGCAGTCTTCCGACATGCTTCGTCGCACGGATCGAGGGGCTCCCGGCGCCGTCGGGCAGCGGACATTGAGGGCGCGTACACAGACATCAGCAAGGGCGCATGATCAACTTCAATCGACAGCCATAAAGAAGGATACGCGGACATGACAAAAATCAGCATTCAATTTTCAAGGTTCTCCGCGTTCTACAGCCCGATCATCGCCACTATGGGCGGCGGCTTTTTGAAAGACGAAGGGCTTGATCACGAATGGTCCAATGCCGCCGTCGGCACATCGGCCGTGGACGCACTCGTCGACGGATCCGCGCATGTGGTTCAATCCGCGCCGTCGCAGGGGTTTCTCGCCTTGGAAAAAGGCAACGTTCCACCGGAAGTACATTTTGCTCAGGTCAACGAAATGGACGGCTTCTTTTTGGCGTCTCAAGACGCAGACCCTGCATTCACCTGGGACAAGTTGAACGGCGCTCGCATTATCGTCGATCAAACCAGCGTACAGCCACTGTCGATGTTCAAGTACGCATGCTTTAAGCAGGGGTTGGATTTTGACCAACTGAAAATCGTCGATGCAGGCAGCGGCGCCGCGATGATCAACGCCTTCAAAGACGGCAAGGGCGACTATATCCACTTGCAGGGTCCGGCCCCGCAGCAGCTTGAATATGATGGTGCCGGCTACATCGTTGCCCCGGTCGGCACGGCCATCGGGCCGTGCGCTTTTTCATCGCTGGCGGCGACTCCAGCATGGCTCGAAACAGACATGGCAAAAGCCTTTACCCGCGCCTACGCCAAGGCGCGCACTTGGTTGATTTCCACCGACTCAGAAGAGGTTGCACACAGCCTTGAAGGCTATTTCCCGGATGTTCACCGCTCGGTTTTAGCGTCCACCATTGCGTACTATCAAAAACTCGGTAATTGGACACCGCATATCGAGATCACAAGACCGGCCTACGAAGTCGCGCTCGACGTTTTTGAGCATGCCGGTCGCATCACCAAGCGCCATGCCTACGAAGACGTGATCGCCGCACCGCCGATTTAAACGGCGTGAGACGCAGAGAAAATGCGGGCGTGAATTCGGTTCGTGAGCAAGAAGGTTATTTCAAGTGCCGCACACAACGAAAGCCAATGTACACGACGGCCATATCGCGCGGCTTTGTTGCGCGGTCATCCGCGCGCATTCGAAATGCGCCATACCACCAAGAGCCGCCACGTGTGCGTTTTTCGACATCGCCGCCATCATCAGTCCATTCCCAAACGTTCGCGCCCATATCGAACAATCCGTTTACGCCGACCTTTGTTTTGCCAACGGGCGCAGGACCGGTGCCGCGGTTTAATCGCGCGCTGTAGTCGATCGCCGGTGTCGGTCCACAGTCCTCTAAGAAATTTGCGCCGACGGGCGATGTACCCGTGGGGTATTCGTAAGTTTGACCGGTTTGGAACGGCGCCGGCGGATCAGGTCGCATTTCGGTGAAAGCCGCTTTCGCCCATTCTTGATCCGTCGGCAGTCTTTTACCCGCCCATGCACAATATGCGGCCGCTTCGTCGTAGGTGACGTGAACGGCAGGTTCATCGTCGTCCGCAGGCGTGCCGAACGGCGATGACCAGGTCCAACCGGGCTTTTGCGTCCAGCCGGATTCGTACACCAGTCCCCCGCCGCGCTCCTCGGCTTGGCTCACGAAACCCGTCTGCTGAACGAAAGTACGAAACTGGCCGACCGACACTTCTGTTCGATCTATGGCGAAGGTGCCGAGCACCTGCATGTCATCGGCGTGCGCGACCGGAACAAGCAACGCAATAAGTGCGAGCACGACAAATAACCGTTTTAATGAAACGTTGGCCATTGAGCGCCCAATTGATTCTGTCTGCATGACATCCCTCATGCGAGAGATATTGTAACGCCGCACCGACTTGCCAAGATTATTTTGCAGTCTGTCGATTGGCGAATGCCAAAATCAGGAACGACGCCGCGATAAACACCAATGCCAAGGGCGATTTTAGCAAAAACCACGGGTCACTGCCGGACGCGGAAAATCCGCCCCGAATATATTCTTCCAAGCGCGGCGATAGCAAAAAGCCGATGACGAACGGCAAGATCGAGATATCCAGGCGCTTGAGCGCATACCCGATAAAGCCGAAGAACATGACAATCCAAATGGCAATAAAGCCGCCATCCTGTGCATAGACGGCAGTCAACGTGATCAGCAACACGATGGGCAACATGATTGATTTGGGCACCCGCACCAAAACCCCGAGCGAGCGCAGGAACATGCCGCCGACGGTCCAATTGAAGATATTAGCGAGCACCATCAGCGAGAACATGGCAAACGCGACGACCAAGTCCTTGTTGATGATCGTGCCGTAATCTTCGATCACTTTGATCTCGGTAAAACGAAACACCTGCGGGCCCAATGTGAAATCGCCCACGGATTCAACAGCGAGAATGATAAAAACGGCAGCAAAGTTGCCCGGAATACCCAAGCTCATCACCGGGATCAGGTTGGCGCCCGAAACGGCGGAGTTTGCGGCTTCGGTGGCCGCGACGCCTTCAGGAATGCCGGTGCCGAATTTCTCCGGCGTTTTGGAGAACCGCTTCGCCGCATCGTAACCGAGCGTCGCCGCCAGTGTCGTGCCGATACCGGGCAGCGCACCAATAGCCGTACCGATCAGTGCGGAAATACCGATCCGCGGCAACAACTTGCGCTTCTCGGCCCACCCGAAGGAATTGTCGCCAAGCGGCGCCATGGCGGTGATTGGAATTTTTTTTATACGATCGCGCGCCGCCTCTTCGATGCCGATGAAAACCTCACCGATGATGAGGACGCCAAGAATGGCCGATGAGATCGGCAAGCCGTTGCCAAGTTCCGTGATGCCCATTGTCATGCGCGGCCCGTTCCCCGACAGTGTAGAGCCGACCAGCGCGAGCAGCATCCCCAAAACACCGACCATGAAGCCTTTCATCGGTGATGACCCGGAGACCGCCGCCATGAATGAGAGCGAAAGAATAATTAGAGCGCCTTTTTCAGGCAGGTCCAAAATGGCTTCAATCATTACCGCCAGCACGGGGGCTGCGATGAACAGCACTATATCGCTCAGTGTATCGCCGCAGACCGAACTGAAGTGTGCGACCTTCAGCGCTTTCGGACCTTGCCCGTTCAAGGTCATCGGGTGCCCGTCGAGCGTCGTCAAATAGGCATCGGGCGTGCCGGGTGTATTGAACAGAATAGCCGGCACCGCACCGCCGACCGTGGCCCCTTTCATAATGCCGATCAAAAACCCCAAGATCGGCAATAACGCATCGTTACTGACGCCGAACACCCAAATCAAAACAGGCAGTGACAACGCCATCGCAAACGGGCCGTTAAGGCCCGGCGTCGCACCGACGGCGATGCCGACGATCAGGCCGACAAAGACCATAACCACAGGCACCCAGTCGAACAGGCCGTCTGCCGTAAAGAAAACGTCCGTAACACCACGAATAACGTATTCGAAAACAAGTTCCATGCGGACAGCGCGCCTTAGTAATCAGCGTTGGGTGGAAGCAAAACGTTTTTAAGCAACAGATCGAAGATCAAGATCGCGACGGTCAGGGTAATCAAAACCGAAAGCACACTCGCCCAGCGAATGCGGCCTTCCGTCCAGGCAATAAGCGTGATCGTCATGACAAAGCCGCCGACCACATAGCCGATAAACTTGTAGGGCGCAGTGTCTGACAATGCGCGATACGACGCATCAAGCCAGCCGAAGGTATTCAGTGCGGCCACCGTCAACGGGCCAAGCCAGTACATGATCGCGAGGCTAATCGCCATGATGACCATGAAGGCGCCCAGAAATTTGAAATTATCGGACGTCAGTTCACCCGTCGCCGGGACGGCATTCCCCTGCCAGCTTCGATAAAATGACAAACCAAGATGAAGCACGCTGAGAACCAGCAGAAAAAGAGCTAAAATTATTGGAAAAAACGCGTCGCCCGGCTCTTCACGACCGATCGCGTTGACGAAAAAAAAGCCGGTTGGAATGTCGGCGGGAAACCATACGAATAGGGCCAGCAATGCGCCGGCAAGAACAACGACGCCGAACCCGATATCCCACGGGTCCGGCGCCGAACATTTTGACGTCTGGTTCAATGGAAACCTATTGAACGAGTTTAACGAGTTCTTTGTTGGCAGCGAGGTTGGTTTCCAACTGCGCCTTCAACTCGGCACCCGACATGAACAGTGGGCCTGGCGGGTATTGCTTAGTTACAAACTTAGCCGTTTTCGACTCTGGATTTTTCAAGACCATGTGTACGGCATCCGTGATCGCTTTGGCAGCTGCCGGATCCATCCCTTTTGGACCTGCGAGCAGGAATTGGAAACCGAGCCCAGTGTCCAAAACGCCCCGCTCGATCAGCGTTTGCGTATCAGGTGCCTGCACCAAACGTGTCGGCTCGGCAGATGCCAAGATCACCAACTCACCCGCAGCAACGAGTGGGCCTTGCACGCCACCGCCCCAACCGACGTTGGCATCTTGTGCGACCAACGCGTTGATCGCCGATTTGCCGCCTTTACCACGCAGGTGGTTGACGGTGATGCCATAATGCCGCGCGACGACTTCGGCGCCCGCTTGCACTTGGTTGCCCCAGTTCGCCCAGACGATCTTGGTGCCGGACTTCGCTGCGTTGACCATATCGTCGAGAGTTTTCCAGCCGCTGTCAGTACGGGCCAAAATCGCCATTTGCGAACCCGCCGTCATGGTCAGATAGGTAAAGTCATCGATGTTGATGTTTTTACCGGCTGGAAAATCGAACGTTGTGTTGATCGCAAGACCCACGGTTTGGCCATCGGCAGGCGCGTCTTTGAGCTGCGCTGCCATCACGCGGCCACCGCCACCGGCTTTGTTTTCCGGCACAATCCGCCAGCCTTTAAGGGCTTCGAGTTCTTCAGCCAATGCACGCGCTTGCGTGTCGGTGCCGCCGCCGGCACCAAAGCCGATCCAAAACTTGATCGGGCCTTTCGGCGCCCAATCGGCGTGCGCAGGACCGGCGAATAGCGCCAGGGCTGCGATGGCAAATAATAGTCTTTTCATGTTCTCAACTCCTCTGCTTTGATTTTGTGATTGTTATATTCGTTATGGAACTGGTTTTTTCGGCCTAATCAGGGCCGAACTCCTCGGTAATTTCGATGGGTCTATGACCCGGCGGCAACTGATAACGTTGAAACAAAAGCGGCGTGTCTTGGAACGAATAATCTTTGATATCCCAGATCAGCCCCGTTGTTTTCTGCGGCAGCATGAGGTGCTCGCATGCATGGTCATCCAGGCTATGGCAGAAAACGCTATGCTCCATCCGAATGGTCGGTAGATTAAACCGCTCGATCAGCATGCGGTGCAAAGACGACCCATTCAGCTCCTCTGTCGGAATAGTCAGATATTCTTGTCCGTGTTCGTACGTAAAGTAAACACTCGAAAACGCAGGCGGTTGCTGGTCGAACCATACAAGTCGGTCGACGCGTACAAGCTGATCTGCATCCAGCGCGGAACGCCAAGGGCCATCGGTTTCGTCGACTTCCACGGTTAAGGTCCGGACAAACGGCAACATGACCTTGCCGGAAACGGGGTCCTTAAAACGATAAACGAAAACCTCATTCACTTGCGATCGGCGATCGGCGATAAAGGTGCCTGTCTTGCGGTGTCGCACAATCAGACCCGTTGCCGCGAGTTTACTGAGCGCGCGTTGAACCGTGCCAACGCTTAAGGGCAGCTCGCGCGCCAGATCCATTTCAGTCGGCACGCGTTGACCAGGCTTAAACCGACCGGAAATGATACAATCCGCAAACGCATCCACAAGCCGTGCGTACTTGGGCTTATCGGCATCAGCCGCAAAGCCGTCTGCCGAAGCGATCAGTGCATCAACGGTAATTTGCGTGGTTGCGATCACAATTTAACCCTATAGTTTTGGATTATATACTCTATAGTATATAACAACGGTAAGACGTCAATAAACGAATTTCTGGTTTTTTGGGAGAGCGCCAGATGAAAATCACCCTATTAGGCACGGGCACCCCGGCACCGTCGCTGACCCGGCAAAGCTCGGGCTATTTGATCGAAATCGGCGACGATGTGATCGTCATGGATCACGGCCCCGGCGCGGCACATCGATTGCTGGAGGCGGGATGCCACCCCACCAAAGTGACGCATTGCTTCCTCAGTCACATGCATTACGACCACATCATGGATTACCCACGTTTGCTTTTGCAGCGCTGGGATATGGGTGCCGGTAAAATCCCAGAACTGCAGGTCTTTGGGCCGCAACCGATTGCCGCCATCACCGAAAAGCTGATCGGCGAGGACGGCGCGTTTGGACTAGACATCGAATCCCGAGTAAGCCATCAGGCGAGCAAAGACGTGTATGTATCGCGGGGCGGCGTTTTGCCTCGGCAAAAACCGCACCCGGTTATCCGCGAGATCGCACCCGGCGACGTTATTGAAGGCAACGGATGGCGCGCCATCGTCGGCGAAGCCGATCACTTTCAGCCTATCCTTGATTGCGTCGGCTACCGACTGGAGTCAGACGCAGGCGTGTTGGTGTATTCCGGCGACAGCGGTGGTGTGCCCGACAGTATGATTGAACTCGCAAAAGACGCCGACATGTTAATTCACATGTGCCATTTTGCCACCGGCATGGAACCCACCGCCGCGTATCGCAAAGCCAGCGGCAGCCACATGGATATCGCCGAGATCGCAAAGCGTGCCGGGGTAAAAACGGTGGTGCTGACTCACTTCATTCATTTGTTGGATAGCCCAGGTGTCCTTGAGCAGTTGGTCACAGAAATGAAAACCGTCTTCTCCGGCAATATCATCATCGGCCGTGACCTGATGGTATTGTCTCTGGATGTCAGCTATCCACATCGCATCGACTGAAGGACCGCTTATATGATCGAACATCGCGCCATGATTGAGGCAGAAAAATACGCCATTTCCGCCGGCCACGAGCTGGCAACGCAGGCTGGCTTGGACGTTTTAGATAACGGCGGCAATGCCGTCGATGCCGGCGTTGCAGCTGGGATCGCGCTCGGCGTCTTGCACAGCGACTTGGTCAATTTTGCAGGCGTCGCACCGATCATGATCCGCATGGCCGATACCGGCGAGGTCGTCACCATTGATGGTCTCGGCGTCTGGCCAAAAGCGGCAAGTGTTGAATTTTTCGAAACGCACTACGGTGGAGATATGCCAACGGGCATTCACCGGACCGTCGTTCCAGCCGCCCCGGCGGCATGGATCGCCGCCTTGGATCGCTTCGGCACCATGCGCTATGGCGACGTTGCGAAATATGCGCTCCAGTATGCGCGTGAGGGCTTTCCGGTATTCCCCGTCTTTGCCAATTTTATCAAAACGAATATGGACGCCTATCAACAACGGCCTGCCAACGCGGAAATCTATTTGCCGAACGGTAAGCTGCCCCTGGTCGGCGATACCTTCGTTCAAAAGGACTTGGCTGCCACGATCCAGTACATGATCGATCAAGAAGCAGCGACAAAAGGGGATCGACGCGCCGGGCTTCGGGCCGCGCGGGACGCGTTCTATAAAGGCGATATCGCCGCTAAGATTGCGGACTATCACGCCCAAAACGAGGGATTTCTGACGCGAGATGACCTCGCAGCTTATGATGTCCGTTTCGAAGCGCCACTCAAGGCGCCGTTCGGCGACATTGATGTTTATGCATGCGGCGCATGGTGTCAGGGCATATCGCTGGCACAAGCGGTGCAGATGCTGGATGGCATGGACACCGCTGACTTACGCCACAACTCGGCGGACTATATCCATACCCTGACAGAAGTGTTTAAGTTGACGTTTGCGGACCGGGAAGCCTACGTGGCAGACCCAGCGTTCGTCGACGTGCCTGTCAAAGAAATGTTAAGCGATGACTATCTGGCGAAGCGCCGCCAACAGATTGATCCCACACGTGCTTACGCAGAAATGCCGCCGGCGGGTGAGTTGAAAAGTACCGGTGCGGGTTCAGCGTCGGCACTCCGGGCGCAGCCAGGAAATCCCTCAGCCGATGATCCGCACGACACCCTGCCCCGTGACGCAAAACATTTGTCGGACCCAGGGTCCGCCGATACATCTTACGTTGCGGTGATCGACAGTGCCGGCAACATGTTTTCGGCGACGCCCAGTGACACCTCCGCCGACGCCGTGGTCATCCCCGGCACCGGCATATGCCCATCGTCTAGGGGCTCACAATCACGCGGCACGCGTGACTCGATCAATGCCGTGGCGCCCGGCAAACGCCCCCGCCTGACACCGAACCCTGCGTTGGCGATCAAAGACGACAAACCGTTGATGGCGTTCGGGACACCCGGTGGCGATGTCCAGATCCAGGCGATGATCCAAGTGTTCTTGAATGCCTATGCCTTCGATATGGATATCCAATCGGCCGTCGAGGCGCCGAGGTTCGCGACCTACAGCTTCCCCTCCTCGTTTGCGCCCAACACCTACCATCCGGGCTTATTGATGATCGAAGAAAGCGTGCCGGATGACGTGTTTGATGACCTTATCACCCGTGGCCACAAGGCCGAGCGCTGGCCGGACGGCATCTATAAGGCGGGAAGTGTCCTGGCGGTGCAATTCGATCAAAAACAAAGCCGCCTTAAGGCCGGCGCGGACCCGCGACGTGCCGGCACGGCCCAGGGACGATAACGTCATGCATCCAAAAATGAATGACGCCGACGTACTTTCCGAGCTTCAGAATTTCGCCGAACGTGCGGCCAACGCGCCAACGCCGGAGACCCTCTTTAAATTGGCCGAGAACACAACGAAGGTGACCATCGGTCACAATCTATTTACAGTCATGGCCTTCGATCAGGACCGCATGGAAGTGCAGCGATGTTACAGCAGCGACCCAGATAGCTATCCGGTCGGCGGACGCAAAAAGAAACGTGATACGGACTGGGGACGGCATGTGCTAACGCAAGGCCAACCCATCATCGGCAGCAGCGAAGATGATATTCGCCGCTTTTTCGACGATCATAAAGTCATCATCGGCCTCGGGCTTTGCGCCGTCATGAACGTCCCGATTAAACGGTTGGGCACTGTCATTGGGACGATGAACCTGCTCGATATATCACCGCATTACACGGCAGATGACATCAAAATCGCCACCTTGATCACCTTAGGACTTGGCTTTGCACTGCCCGCGTAACCGCACACTTACAAACTCTGCCTGAACGATAATCAGGAGATGTAGGTATGTTGGCGTGACGACACGCAACCTTCGCGATCTATTTACGTCGACCTTGCACAATTCGATCCAGAATCATGGCGCAGAAAAGGATCGCAAACCCTGCCAATATCCCCTGTCCGACGTTGGCATATTGCAGCGCTTCAAGAACGTCTTCACCCAAACCTTTTGCGCCGATCAGGGATGCGACCACGACCATCGCCAGGCTCAGCATAATCGTTTGATTGATCCCGGCCCGAATTGACGGGCTCGCCAACGGCAAATCGACCCGTGACAGCAAATACCATTTGCTTGCCCCAAACGAGATCGCCGCCTCGCGCACGCTTTCAGGCACACCCCGCAAACCTAATACGGTCAGGCGTACCACCGGGGTGCCGCCAAAAATCATCGTTGTCACGACCGCTGCGGGCTTACCCGTCCCGAAAAACGCAATCACCGGGATCATGAAAACGAACGCCGGCATGGTCTGCATGAAATCCATAATCGGCTGAATAAACGAATAGAACTTCGGCCGACGGGCGCAAAACATACCCAAGGGGATACCGATGATGATCGACAGACACGCCGCCGTCCCCAGCAGCGCGAGCGTCGTCATCGCCTTCTCCCAAAAACCGAGAAACCCCATGTAGGACAGAAACGCGCCGGAAAAAATTGCAGTGCGAACCCCGGCTGCCAGCCCGGTCAACAAAATGATGAAACTCGCGATCACCAGCCAAGGCGTTTTCACGAAAACCAATTCGAGGCCATCCAGCATCAGTCGAATACCGAGCGTGATAAAATCGAATAACGCCTCGCCGTTGGATACTGCAAAAGCGAAGAACTGCTCAACCCACTCGATGCTCGACAGCCGGATCTGCGGGTCCGTCGGAAAATCGATCAACATCGGATAGACGCCCGGAAAACTATAATGCAGCACCGTGGCGGTCACCGTAATGCAGACGAAAACGGCGCTGAGCAAAATATGACGCATCGGCATACCCGCAGGTATGCTCTGATCAGAGAGCCATTCCGAGAAACGTTTTTCGAGGACGGTGTTCGCATAAAAGGCCTGCACGACCTTGATAGCGGCCAATATAGAAAATCCGCCAAGCGCGATCATTAAGCCTGAGTCTTCTAATTGCTGTGCTTCAAGACGAATGCCGCCGATGGCACCCTCTAAGGACTCGACCGACCGTCGATAAACATCCATTTTATCTGAGCCACTTTCAATCGCCGACTGAAGCTGTTGACGGCGCAAATCCAAGGTACCCTCAATCTGCGCGATCCGGTCCCAGGCGCTGCTTGCGAGATCCCCAAATAAGCCGCGTGCAATCTGAACGAACGCAAAAATCTCAACAATCAGAAATGACAATCCCCAGTTCCAAAGACCGCGCGCGGAAAACCAGATCGGCCCTAATAGGCCGGCCCACAGATTAATGGTCCAAACAAACTTGGCTTCGCTGCCGATGCGATCAAACTGAGTGATATAATAATCGGCATTGGTGCGAACAAACTTCGTGATTTGCGCGCGCCGATCCACAAGTTCCTGCGCGGCAAGATCAGCAGACGAAACCATCTGAATCTCAGGGTTCTGGCTTTGATGATCGCTCATGATACCTCCGTCCCTTCGATGACCGTTTGAAGAATGCTGCTGCGGGTAATGACGCCGACATCAACGCCGTTATCGACGACGATGATGGGTTTTTCTTCTTTTATGGCGAGATGGATGAGTGTGCTCAGCGAGTCGTTTTCGGCAATTCTTGGCGCATCGGCTGGAATTGCGCCGTTCTGCTGAATAAATGCGTCGATGGGCTTCATGACCGCGTGTGCGCGCACGACCTTAAGGCGCGAGATGCCGGCGACAAAATCTGCCACGTAATCGTCGGCGGGATGCATAACAATATCTTCGGCGGTCCCGATTTGTACGATCCGACCATCCCGCATAATGGCGATCCGGTCGCCGATCCGCACCGCTTCATCAAGGTCATGGGTGATAAAAATGGTGGTCTTTTTCATCACCCCCGAAAGCTTGATGAACTCGTCTTGAAGTTGGCGACGGATGAGTGGATCAAGCGCGCTGAACGGCTCGTCCATCAGCAATACGTCGGGGTCGGCAGCCAAGGCACGCGCCAAACCGACGCGCTGCTGCATACCACCGGATAACTCATGTGCAAACTTATTGCCCCAGGCTTCAAGCTCGACAATCTTAAGAATATCCTGAGCTTGGCGGAGCCTGTCGTTTTTGTTGACGTTGCGAATTTCAAGCGGCATCGCCACATTATCGATCACGGACCGATGCGGCAGCAGAGCGAAGTTTTGGAAAACCATACTGATTTTTCGGTTACGAAACTCCTGCAGCGCATGCGAACCAAGCGCCATGACATCCGTGCCTTCAATGATAATTTTGCCGGACGTCGGCTCTAACAGGCGGTTGAAGTGGCGAACCAGCGTCGACTTGCCGCTCCCCGACAGTCCCATGACGCAGAAGATTTCACCTTTGTTGACGGTCAAGCTGACGTCCGCAACGCCGACCACCGCATTGAAGCGTTCAAGCACTTGCGATTTCGTCAGGCCTTCATCGTGAATCGCCTGCATTGCAGCATCCGCATTGGCGCCAAATATTTTCCAGACATTTTCAATGATGACGACCGGTGCCGCCGCGCTGTCTGACATATCGCCTGAAAAATCTGCTGACATGTTGCGCTCCGATGCATGCATTGTTTCAGAAGCATATGTAACGGGGCTGCCGCCGAAATATCTATACGACGACAGCCCTTTGTTACTTAGCGGACGATTAAAGCCCCAACCACGCATCAACGCGCTTTGGGTTCGCCTTGATCCAATCAGTAGCAACTTCATAGGGATCGCGACCTTTGCCGGAAATCTCGTAGGCAAAGCTCGACACATCGTCGGCCGTCAGAGAAAACCGCTCGAAGAACTCGACAATCGCCGGCGAACGCGCCTTCAAAGACTTCGACCAAGCAATCTGAACCTGTTTCAGCGCATCCTTGGTCTCTACATGTGAGTTTTTAAACCAATCAGGTGAATCCGACGGCTGAACCATCTTGTATTTGGCAGGATCGTATTTTGGTTCGGTCAGCATCATCACGTCGAACATGTACCAAATTGCGTGCGGCTTATAGCAATAGAACGCATAGCCTTCACCTTTGGCGATGGAGTCCTTTACGCGTGCGGTTTTCACGCTTTCTTCGGCGCGGACCGCATCAATAAACGGCGACAAGTTATAGTCGCGAACTTTTACTTCGTTGACGTTGGCCGAGGCCCAGCCCGGCGCACCGATCCACATTTCACCTTTACCGTTGCCGTCGCTGTCCATCTTGATGGCAACGTCCGGACGGCCGAGGTCGGCGATATCGGTGATCTGGTTGGCTTTGGCGAAGTCCTGCGAAACGCAGAAGCCTTGGTTTCCTTCGTAAGGGTTTTTGCTGAGCTGAACAGTGCCTTCACCATCGACATATTTCTTTGTGAAGCTTTCTTGGTTCGGTAGCCAGACATCCGGGTGTACATCGATATCGCCCTTGCCTTGATCCATGGCTTGGAAAATCGTCGCATTGTTACCCGGAACCAGTTCGGCTTCGCCACCGATCCGCTGAACAACCACCGCTTGCAGCAACGCTGCAATGGCCTGCGCACCGGTCCATGTCGGTTTGCCGATCATAACTTTTTCGGCACTGAACGCCGGCGCCGACGCCATACCAATGGCACCTGCAACAAATATACTGAGTATAGCTTTTTTCACTTTCGCCTCCTTTGAGTGATCCATAATGCAAATTTTCGAGCGTATGACGCTTCTTGTTATTTGAATGCGGTGTTCCCTTAATCGCGCATAAGCACTCCCTTAAGACGGGACGAGCATCTCCTCATAAGCAAAGAGTGCGACCGATCCGCCGGTATGAAGAAACAAGACCTTATCGGTGGGCTTAAAAAAACCGGCCTTGGTTAGTCCGACCATGCCGGCAAAGCCTTTTGCAGAATAAACCGGGTCAAGCAAAAGGCCTTCGCGCTTCGCCGCGAGATCAATCGCGGCTAATGTCGACGGCGCGGGCAAGCCGTAGCCTTCGCCGACATACCCGTCATCGACAAGAACCTTCGTGCCAGCGTTACCGTCCACGCCCAACTTGGTCAGCGTGCGTTCAACGAGCGCAGACACAGCTTTTACTTGGTGATCATGTTTTTGGCGGACACTGACACCCATCACAGGCAGGCTACTGCCCAACGCATGGAGGCCCGCGACCAGCCCGGCTTGGGTGCCGGTGCTCCCCGTCGCCATCACAATCCAATCAAAATTGATCGCCATGGCTTTGGATTGCACGATAATTTCCTGAGCACACGATACATAACCCAGCGCGCCTATTGCGTTGGACCCGCCACCGGGTATGAAATACGGGCGATGCCCTTCAGCCCGCAGCTTTTCTGCGGCGGCCTCGGCCTCGGCATTCATGTCTAAGCCGGACGGCCGAAACTCAATCGTTGTGCCAAATAGTTTATCCAGAAAAACGTTGCCGGTTTTTTCGTAGTCTGGGGCACGATCAGGAACCCGGCGCTCCAACAGCGCATGACATTTCAAACCGACACGGCAAGCCGCTGCCGCCGTTTGGCGCACATGGTTCGACTGCACGGCGCCTTGCGTCACGAGCATATCCGCACCTTGTTGGAGTGCGTCGCCGACCAAGAATTCAAGCTTACGTGTTTTATTACCACCGCTGGCGAGCCCGGTGCAGTCGTCGCGCTTAATATAAAAACTGGGACCCGCAAGATGCTCGCTTAAACGCAGCATCTGTTCAATCGGCGTCGGTTGATGGCAGAGCGAAACCCGCGGAAAACGATTAAGCTCAAGCAGATCGCTCCCCTTATCCGTCAAAACGTCCATGCTTCGCTGCTCCCAATGCCATATTTGTTATGCAATCAGGGTGTTCGAGTTTTCGTCATATGGCCAATTCTATGTTTGCCTAGCATTATGCAAATTTTGCATAATGCTAGGCAACATGGATTTTTCACTCTTCAAAGATCTCGCACATCTCTCACGGACCGGGAATTTTTCCCGGGCGGCGGAGTTATCAAATCTCAGCCAACCCGCCTTTAGTCGCCGAATTAAAGCCTTAGAAACGTGGGTCGGCGTGACGCTTGTAGATCGATCTTCGCATCCAGCGAAGTTAACCGGTTCCGGCCGACAAATGCTTGAAGCCGGCGAGCAAGCCATTGCACGGATTGAGACCGAGCGAGATCAAGTGCGGGCCCTTTTGGCGCAACCCGATAAATACGTTGTCTCGTTTTCGACACAACACTCTATTGGCTGGCGATTTTATCCGTCGTGGCTCCAGGCGTTCGAAAAATCGTTTGGGGCGATCATGTCACGCCTTCGCGCCGATGATCTGCCGAACTGTATCGACGATCTAAAGAAAGGCCACGTCGATTATGTCATCGCCTATCAGAGCAACTATTCGCCCAGCATGCCGAAATTTCCATCGCTGGAATCATTAGAGATTGGACAGGATAAACTGATTCCGGTCAGCAAGGCGACGCCGTCCGGCACACCACTGTTCGACATCGATGACCCAAACCTCTCCGCCATTCCATATTTACAATTTGGCCACACGGCACCCATCGGGCGTCATGTCGAACCGCTTCTCAAGGCCGGCGGCCTGCACCAGAAACTATCCGTTGTTTATGAAAACTCTATGGCTGGTGCGCTACGCATCCGTGCACGAGACGGCGCCGGCATCGCTTGGCTGCCGCAAAGCCTTGTTCAGCCGGATCTTGATACAGGCATTCTGACCATTGCCGGCAAGCAGAGTTGGCACATTAACCTGCAGATATTGATCCACCGAACCAATTCTAACACCAATGAATTAACGCGGAAAATTTGGACGTTTTTAGCACTGCGCGAAAACGTCCCATTGATCCCGGCAGATTAGAACTCAAATCTCCGGCGATAAATTCAAACACCAAATGGCGAACAGCGGGTCCGCGTCGGATTTCATCGCATGCAAGATATCTGGCACGTTATAAACGTAGCCACCTGGACCTGGGGCCCACCATTCTTCATCCTTTTGTCGCCAAAAGCCTGGGCTTAAAACGATGTACACTTCCTCGGGCGGATGGTGGTGATCCGGATAAACGATATCTGGGCGCATCAGAGTGACACCGACCGTGATCTCATCGCTAAAGACGATGCCCTTCGGGCCGATAACTTCAGCATTTATATACCCGTGTTCGAAGACGACGTCCCCGCGTGCTGCGCGCCGATACCATGGCAACTGATCTGCAAACTTAGAAAAACTTGGTACAAACTTCGAGACGGGCTCATCCAATTGGCAGGCCAACCCAAGCGCCGCTTCCAGTTCATCGCTAAGCGGGTTTTCACGCCGAACGCTTCGAAGGTGCATCGGCGTACGCTGTAAGACATTCGCCATCTGTTTCGCAGCCAAAAAACCCGCCTGCGGCACATCATGAATATCTGCAAGACTCCGGGACACGTGATCGCCAAAATCATTCAGCAGCTTTTCCATACTCGACACCATATAATGATTAAATGATAAATCTAATTCACGTTTCAGACACCGCGAATGAGAAAACCTTCATTCACGTGTAAAAAATTCACGCATTTGTTTTAGATCAATTCAATAAGCTAGAAAATCGTCTAATAAGAAACACCAACGTCCAGAAATTTGTGTAAATGAAAAAATGGAGTCAGGCATCCTCAATGACCTCAGACACTTTCGCTCACCCTCTCACCCCACTATTCGATCCGCGATCGGTGGCCGTCTTTGGCGCGACCGAGTTGTCGGACAGCGTCGGCGCAAGGGTGTTCGCCAAATTGAACTCGGGGGCGTTCGATGGTCGAGTCGTGCCCATCAACCCCAAATACAAAAAAGTCGGCGGGCTGAAGTGCTATCCGTCGATCGAAGCCACGCAAACACCGATCGATTTGGCGGTCATCGCGACACCTGCGGCTACAGTCCCTAAAATCATCCGCGAATGCGGCGAAGCCGGGACCAAGGCGGCGATTGTTCTCTCTGCGGGATTCGACGAAGCCGGGGATTCCAGCAATTCCCTCAAAGCGGAGCTGATCGACGCTGCTCATCGCTCCGGTGTCAGGTTTTTGGGACCAAATTGCGTCGGCATCGTCCGACCGTGGCACGGCCTGGATGCGACTTTCTTGCGTGCCAATACACCGAGGGGCCGCCTTGCCCTAGTCTCGCAGTCCGGTGCGTTGTGCTCAGCGATTTCCGATTGGGCAGAACCGCATCATCTTGGATTCTCAGCCATCGTGTCGCTTGGCAACGCCACCGATCTTGATTTTGGCGATATTCTGCATTTTCTTGCAAGCGATCCAAAGACCGAGGCCATCCTGCTGTATATTGAGGGTGTCCGGGACGCGCCCGCATTCCTGTCATTTCTACGTGCCGCCGCACGGACGAAACCAATCATCGTACTCAAAACGGGTCGTCACAATCAAAGTTCCAAAGCGGCACACACACATACCGGCGCGTTGATTGGCGACGACGCCGTGTTCGACGCCGCACTGAGCCGTGCAGGTGCCGTTCGCGCGGGGACATTCGGTCAACTTTTCGCAGCAAGTGAAATTCTGTCGGCGGATGTGCACGCAGACGGCAATCGGCTTGGTATCGTGACGAACGGTGGTGGCGCGGGCGTTCTTGCGGGAGACCGCGCCGGTGACCTGGGAGTCGATCTTGCTGAGCCATCGGCGGCAACAGTGGAAATTCTTAACAGCTTTCTGCCGCGTTACTGGTCGCACGGCAATCCGATCGACATCCTCGGTGATGCAACACCGGAACGTTACGCACGCGCCATCGAAGCCGCACTCGCGGATAAAAACTTCGACGGTATTCTCGTGATGTTAACGCCGCAAGCGATGACGGAGGCGACCGACGTGGCCGACGCGCTTATCAATGCTATTCCCAAGCGAAATAAGAAGCCGGTTCTGGCCTGTTGGATGGGTGAAAGTTCGGTAACAGCCGCGCGGCAAAAGTTGTCCGCGGCCGGCATTCCCGATTTCACGACACCGGAGCGCGCCGTCGAGGCATTTTCGTATCTTGCGGAGCATCGTCGGAATCGAGAGTTGGCGCTTGAAGTCCCAGGCCCCTTGTCAGAGGACCATCCGCCTGACTTGCAGGGCGCTCAAATGATTATTGATGCGGCCCTCGCGGAGGGACGGCATATGCTTTCGGACATCGAATCAAAAGCGCTCTTGAGAGCCTTCCGCATTCCCGTGAACATGACGATACGCGCGGAAGACGCTTCCGACGCACTCATTGCGGCAGAGTCCGTCGGCTTTCCCGTCGTGATGAAAATTGCATCGCCGGACATTTCTCATAAATCAGATATCGGCGGCGTACGGACCGGCATTATGAATGCGGCGGACGTAAAAATCGCGTTTCGAGAGATGATGGATCGCGTCAAAGACGCAAAGCCGGAAGCCAAAATCGACGGCGTAACCATCGAGCCACAAGCGCAAATCGAAGATGCCCGCGAACTTGTCGTCGGCGTCAGCAGGGATCCCGTATTCGGTCCGGTGATGATGTTTGGGGCTGGCGGTACAATGGTAGAATTGCTGCGCGATAGCGCCGTCGCACTACCGCCGCTGAACACCGTTATCGCCAACCGGCTTATGGATCGGACGCGCGTCTCACGTCTCCTTGGCGCATTTCGCGACAGAACCGCCGTTGATCGTGATGAGATCGTTGACGTTCTCATGAAGGTCTCAGATTTAGTATGCGAATTGCCCGAAGTCATCGAGCTCGATATCAATCCACTATTCGCCGGATCGACGGGAGTCCTTGCCGTCGATGCCCGCATCAGCATCGCCCGCCCCCCGGCAAACCAAGATCGCTACGCGCACGTCGCAATTCACCCTTATCCGCGCCACCTCGTTTTGCAAGAATACTTGACCGACGGGACGCCCCTTACGATCCGACCGATCCGACCAGAAGACGCCGAAAGCGAAGCCAACTTCGTTGAAAATTTGTCCCCAGGCGCCAAGCGGTTCCGCTTCATGGGAACTATCAACGAACTCTCGCGCGAGATGCTTGTCCGTTTCACGCAAATCGACTATCGCCGAGAAATGGCCTTGGTCGCGATTGCCAAGCGCGGTGATAAATTGGAACAACATGGCGTTGCGCGCTATGTGATTAATCCCGACAACATCTCATGCGAATTTGCCGTTGTCGTGTCGGATTCCCTGCGCAAACAAGGGATCGGGACTCGTCTGATGGAGGCACTCATCGAAGCCGCCCGCCATCACCGATTGAAGAAAATGGAAGGTACCGTCCTGCACGACAATCATCCGATGCTGGACCTCACCCGGGAACTCGGGTTCTCACAAAGAAAGCTACCCGACGATCCAACCGTGGTTGCTGTTGAGCTTTGCTTGTAGATCAAAAATGCTTGGTTTTATTTCTCACGCCGAATGCAAACTGCACGACCCTGGCGCCGGTCATCCCGATACGCCTAAGCGCCTAGACGTCATCGATGACGCCCTGATTGCAAGCGGATTAAGTACCGTGATGCGGTTTTTCGATGCGGAGATGGCCGAGCGAAAAGATCTCGCACGGGTACACGACGACGCGTACATCGACACCATCTTCAAGGCCTCTTCGGCATCCGGCTCGGTTGCGCTTGATGATGACACGGTATTGTCGCCTGACACGTTAAACGCTGCGTTGAGGGCTGCTGGCGCGGGCGTTCAGGGTGTCGATCTCGTCATGCAAGGGGACGTGGACAGCGTGTTTTGCGCGGTAAGGCCACCCGGTCATCATGCGGAACGCGGCAAGGCCATGGGATTTTGCATTTTCAACAACGTCGCCGTCGCCGTCGCTCATGCCATGGAAGAATACGGCCTGACGCGCGTGGCCGTCGTCGATTTTGACGTTCATCACGGTAACGGCACCGAGGACATTTTCGCAGATGACCCGCGCGTGCTGGTATGTTCGATTTTTCAGTACCCATTTTATCCCCATACGGGTCTCTCTTCGAAATCCAGTAACATCATCAATATCCCGTTACCAGCCGGCACGAGCGGCGGTTCATTTCGAGACGCCGTCAAAATAAAATGTCTTCCCGCCTTGGACGCGTTCAAACCTCAACTCATTTGCGTCTCAGCGGGTTTCGATGGTCATGAATACGACGACATGTCGGGCTTCGCCCTTCGAGAAGATGACTACGCGTGGATTACACGGCGCATCGTCGATGCCGCCAATCGCCACGCCAACGGACGTATCGTCTCAATGCTAGAGGGCGGCTACGAATACGGCGCGCTTGCGCGAAGCGTTGTCAGTCATTTGAAGGCGCTGATGGGCTAAATCGATGTGCCAGACCTTGCAGATGCATTGCAGCGGTTTTTATGCTTGGCGTCAGACCACCGCTAAGCAAGCGTGCTCTAGAAGATGTCCGCCAGACCGATCTGCTCCCAAAAAATCGGACCATATATGGCTGGAATTTTCCAATTATGATCCCGGGATCGAAAGAAGCAGATTTCCATGAAGGCATTGACGTTTTCAGAGCCACAGATAGCGTTTTTTTGAAGCAGGCGGAGGAGGTTGGCACGCAGTCGATGCATGCATGCGCCTTTAAGCGCTAAATTCGGCCGATCACCATGAGCACGACAACGATGATCAAAATGGTGCCGATGACACCCATACCGCCGTGGCCGAACCCATAACCATAACCACCGAGTCGGCCGCTGAATCCACCGAGAAGAAAGATGACCAGAACAATGAGAAGAATGGTGCCAAGTGACATCGACGTTACTCCGTTAGCGCCGTGATTCGACGCCTTGTTATATATTAAGGCCGACCATGTCTTGAGCCGTTCCCCCGCGCGCGACGAATGGACCGGCCCAAGTATTTCAATATCGAATGATACAGGATGAAATGGACGGCGTGATAGATTCGGATTTTACCTACTTGACGTCTTTGACGCGGCGCAAGCCGTGCAGGTTGCTGGGAAGTCGATGTTGAGCTCGGGCGAGCGCACCGGCGAACCGCGCCAGTGCCGGTAGGGATGCAGAGGCCGTTTTCGCCATCACGGCGGCGCGGTGATTTTCGACCGTGCGTTGACTGATGCCGAGATCCGCCGCAATGTTTTTACTAGGATGACCGCGCAGGACAAGTTCCATCACTTGTCTCTGCCGGGGCGTCAGGCGCTTATAACGATCAGCGATACCTGCCAAACACGTATCGCGCGCAGCCCCATCTGCGGATTTTTCGAGGGCCATCGTAATACTCTTTCGCAACTCGTCAATTTTGATCGGCTTTTCGATGAAGTCCAGTGCCCCGGCCTTCATCGCATCGACGGCGATCTCCGTATCGCTGAGTCCCGTTATCATGATTGTCGGCAATCGACTGCCAATATCAGCCAGATGTTGGAGTAATTTAAGTCCGCTCATCCCCGGCAGATAGGCATCAAGTATAAGACACTGCGTGCCGCGGGGCTGATAATCCTCAAGGAACGTCTCGGACGTCGCATACAATTTCACGATGCGTCCGTCCTGTTCCAACTCGACACTCAGTTTTTTGCGCAGGATGGAGTCGTCATCAATGACATTGACGATCACTTCGTCCGTCTGCCGTGAATTTTTGCTCGGCTGCGGCCATGGCTTGGCTTTGTCGATAAGCCGACTCATGGCCTTTTCCAGCTCTTGCGGCGAGATCGGTTTGTGTATGTACTGGCAATTCTCTTGCGTAATCCGCCGGAGAATATCCGGCGAAATATCACCGGTCAGAACAATGATCGGCACATCATGATTGAATTTTTTCCGGAACTTGATGGCGAGTTGCAGCCCGTTTGTGCTGCCCGTCAAATTGAAATCGGCAATAATGATGTCCGGCGGCGTTGTTGCCGCAGTGAGTATTCGGTTCAATGACGCACTGCTTCGCGCCGTTCGCACGGTATGTCCTGCATTGTTGAAGGCACGCCCGAAAAGTTCCAGAAGATCCGGTTCATCTTCTATCAGCACGACGTTATATGATGTGGCGGCGTGATCAGCGTCTGCGGCAACACCGCTTTTGATAGGCGCCATCAGCGATCGGCTGGCATTGTCAGCGGCCAACTCGACCTCAACGGCAAACACTGTTCCTCTGCCCGGACGGGACACGACATTGATGCGATGCTCTAGCAAGCGTGCCATACGATCAACAATAGCGAGTCCAAGCCCGAGCCCCTCCGCATTGGTCGAAGCGCCAGCGAGTTGATGGTACTCGTTGAAGATCAACTTTATGTCTTCTCTGGCAATGCCGACGCCGGTATCCCAGATTTCGATCCGTAGCGCGTTCTCGTGACGGCGGCAACCGAACAGTATCTTACCTTCGGTCGTAAATTTAATGGCGTTTGCCAATAAGTTCCTGAGTATCTGTTCGAGTAAGGGCGGATCGCTGAAGATTTGCCGCCGACAGTGCACGACCCGCAGTTCAAGGTCTTTTGCCTCCGCATGATAGCTGAATTCGTCGCTCAGCCGCTTGAGAAGGTCGCTGATCTCGAAGTCTATCTTTTCAACCGGAATGATGCCTGCATCTATCCGATTTATATCCAATAGAGAGTTCAGCATACCGGACACGGAGGCGAGCGTCGTGCCGATGCGTGCTACCAGCTTTTTAGCATCGCTGTTATTTATGGTCGGTTCCAGCATGCCATGAAGCAGCATCAGGGTTTGCAATGGTTGGCGAAGGTCGTGGCTGGCAGCGGCAAGAAAGTTCGACTTTGTAGCATTCGACATCTCAGCGAGTTTGCATGCGGTCTCAAGGGCGCCAGCGGCATGCATTTGCTGGGAAATGTCGTGATATGTAATCACGATCCCGTCGATTTTATTGTCTTTGGTACGATACGGTAGGATTCGGCGGTTGAACCATTTTCCATGGAGCGCCTTGATCTCTCGTTGCCTCGGCGACCAATCCTTGAGGACGGATTTCGCATCATCCAACAACTCCGCATCGGCGGAAAGCGGGCTTAGGTCCGAAAGCGGGCGCCCTATATCCCCTTGAATAATATTGAATACGGCCCGGGTTGTCGGGGTGAAGAAGCGAATATTGAAGTGGGTGTCGAGAAAGATGGTTGGCACGTCGGTACTAAAGAGTACGTTCTGAAGATCATTCGAGGTGCGTCGCTGCTGCTCCAACGTCTCCTGGAGTTGCGTGTTGAGCGCCGACAATTCCTCGTTGAGCGATTGCAGTTCCTCTTTCGACGTCAGAAGTTCTTCGTTCGTTGCCTGAAATTCTTCGTTCGCCGACAACGCTTCGTCGTGAATGATCATCTGTGATTCGGTAAGAGTCTCGACATTATATCGCGCCGTTGCGATTTCGATTTTCTTTGCCGCAAGTTCCTTTTCCAACGCCGCGATCCGCAATGGATCATAGTGCACCACACCGTTGGCCTGTTGCTCCGTCGGATCCGGCGTCTCGACAAAACAAATCAAAAGAAAATTTTCACCATCGCTTTGAACTGGCTGGACAGATATATGAAATGATATTTCTCTGCCTTCTCGGTTGATCCGGCCACCCTCGACCTTGATCCGATCATTGATCATCGCCCCACGCGAGATAGCCTCGCGAAGATAGCTGCGCACGTCATCGTGGGCCATCGCCATAATATCGTTGGTGGGATGACCGGAAACGACGCGAAGATAATGTGCGATCTCCCCTAACGTGAAGATGCATTCTTGCTTTTCGTTGATGAGAACCGATGACGGCGCGAAGGACTCCAACACCAATCGACGACATATATCTGCCAGAAAAGTCTGTCGCGGCAGGGTCCGCACGACGTCGGTGCGCGGATGGGAGCGTAACTCGCGGTTGGTGATGGATGACACATCTGGGAACCGTTTAGCGCGTTCGCCAGATTGCCGATAGACCCATTCTCTTTTAAAAACAGGCACAAAACGTTCTTCGCGCGCGCCGAGCGTTTCCGATGCACCGAGCAACAAGAGGCCCCGGTCGTTGAGAGAAAAATCGAACAGAGAAATGACTTTGGCTTGCGCATCCGGCAACAAATAAATCAGCACATTTCGACACGAAATCAAATCAATACGCGAGAAAGGTGGGTCCACCAAGACATCCTGAACCGTAAATATGACTGAATCACGTAGCTTTTGCGACACACGGAAGCCCGTTCTATCAGCCGTAAAAAACCGCGCCAGCCGCGCTGGCGATACATCGGCGGCGATAGTTTTGGGATAAAGTCCCTCGCGGGCGGTTTGGATCGCATTTGGGTCTATATCCGAGGCAAAAACCTGAAGTTTGATCGGGCGTTTCGACTTTGCAATCTGTTCCAAAAAGGTGATGACAAGAGAATAGACTTCCTCGCCGGAACTGCATCCAACGCACCAAATTCGCAACGGAACACTAAGTTTTGCATTTTCGATCATCTCGGGAACGATCTTATCGGTGAGCAGATTAAAGACATTGGCGTCACGGAAAAAGTTGGTGACGTTGATCAACAGGTCCTTTGCCAAGGTATTTATTTCGTCGGGATCTTCTTTAAGTAGTTCCAGATACTGTTCCATGTCTTCAGGCTCGATTTCCAACATCGCCATGCGGCGTTTGGTCCGGCGCTCCAAAGTCCCGCGCTTGTACGGCGTAAAGTCATAAGCACTATTGGTACGTATAAGCTCTACAATCCGTGTCAGAAAATCCGGGTCGTCCCCGGGAATGGATATATCGTCCCGCAACAACTTCGTTTCTCGCCACATCCAGCGGCGATAAGAGATCAGTGCGTCCGGGAATTTGGCGACGGGAAGCACGCGATCAACCAAGCCTGTCTCGATGGCACTCCGGGGCATACCACTAAACCCAGCATCGCTGGGCTCCTGAGCAATAATAAAGCCGCGACTTTTTTTTATAGCTCTAAGGCCGACGCTGCCATCTGACCTGGTGCCGGAGAGAACAACGCCGACGGCGCGCTCACCGACTTGCTCGGCTAATGACCGCAACAAAAAATCGAACGGCAATCTTGTGCCATGACCTTTGTGTGCGGCGGACATATGAAATAGACCGTCGATGATCGCCAGTGAAATGCCGGGCGGGACGACGTAAACGCAATCCGGTTCGACCGGTGTACCTTCGACCGCTTGATAGACTTTCATTTTGGTATGACTGGAGAGAAGTTCTGCAATCATACTTTCTTGGGAGGGATCGAGATGCTGTACGAGGATAAAAGCCATGCCGCTATCGGCGGGCATCACATCGAAAAATTTTCGAAACGCGTCCAGCCCACCGGCTGAGGCGCCGACGCCAACTACTAAAAACTGATCTTTGTTGCCCTCAATCTCGTCGTTGGACGAGTCATGCACACGTGGCATAGGTTTCATCCCTCCACGATATTACGCAACGTATTCCGCTGCATTTTTTATACCTTATCATAAAATATATCAATTTAAACGAGAATATCAAATAATATTTTCTAGACTAACAGCGTGGGTTTTATGATTGCGATCAAACGCGCTCGCTTATCACACACATCGAAATATTGGGTAGATTCCGACCCTTCCGGTATCGACAATTTCGCGCATATGTTACCAAGCATTCAAAATCAAAGCCGTATGCATCGTAAAGCTGGGAGGGTTGTATGTTGGCGAAAATAGATCGCGTTCGCGAAAGCAACGCCATATGGGCAGACGTTGTGAGCTCCCCCTCCCCGATGGCAGACGACACCCGAAATCGCATCTGCTGGCGAGGCGACAGGATCGGCACCACAAAAATCGCCGTATTGGTCTTGCTTGCTTTTGTTCTGACCAACATTTGGATGACGATGATCCCAGGCGTGATCAATGACGACGTCGAAATCATCTATTTCCGCGTCGGATCGGCCGCGCCCGTTGATCTGCCGATTATATTGCGCCATGGCAACCTCAAGGCGCGGCTTGCATTGCCGGTGACGGGCCAACGACACAGCGGCGATTTTGAGTTTATGCGGCCCATCGATACCAGGAACAATGCCGTCGGCCATGACCGCGCCGCCGATCACACGTCACCGACGACGGCCATGGTGTCTAGCCCCGCGTCTGGCCCTAACAAAGGCATAGCCATACGTGTTCGTTAAGGGCATTACGGAAGGAGCTGTAACATGAGCCACAAGCGAAACGCGCTGCACCCCAATCGCCTATCCGAGCCGGCAACGCATGTCGTTTATACGCACGACAAGGAAATATCCGCGGCGGACGCGATCAAACAACATCTATCGCCGCATCCCCTCAACGCGTGGCTGCCAACGATACGCTCGTATATGTTATGGATTTTCGTCGCCAGCGTTATCTGGGAAATTATCTATTTGCCTCTAAGCCCGATTTGGAAGTCGGCAAACGCCGATCAAATAGCACTTTCCACCATTCGAATGATCAATGTCGATCTCATCATCGCGCTCGCCACGTTGTTCGCAGCGCTGGTCATATACGGCAGCAACCGTTGGCCTGATGTCGGGTATCGACAGGTCTGCCTGATGACGATCGCCTGCGCATTGAGCTTCTCGATGATTAGTTATTGGCTGTTCGTGGAGCCTCCTGAAAACACGCCGGGGAGCGCCGCAGTCTGGGCTGACGAAACGTTGTACGCGGCAACTGCCGAACACCTTAAGTGGGTCGTTCTGCCGGCGGTGGCCTTTTGGCAAGCACGTGCGATGCATTAAACCTAAGCCAAACCGCAAAACACGGATTTAAAATCTCGGAAAAACATTCTGTCGAACGCAAATTACGAAGGCTTTGAATTGTCGGCGATAAGAAAAACAGCGGTCTAAGACACAACGCATAACACCTAAAAATATTCCTGCGTATGTTGTTATTAGTTAAGAAATTTAAAAAAAAACAGACGTGCTCTTGATTATGACGAAAATACAGAAGCGACAATTGATGCGTGATCGGAATGCCTCTCGGCATTGCGTGCACAAATGTTGGCGTGTGCTCGAATGGTTAAAAACAAAACCAAAATATCCTTTCAGCAACTTTTGAGGTATGCGGTGCGCAAAAGTAATAAGCGGGATGAAGTAATAATACTCTTTTGCGCAGTTTTTTTAATATAAAATGCGTATATAATATCAATATGCGCATTACACTATCAATATAGTTTTAAAAGAAAATTCGATACATGGATATATATTTATAAATAAAAAAAGACACTTAATATTGGGCAATAGGAGAAGACATTGGACACCGTATCCGTTTTCCACATCGACCCAAACCAATTATTTCGCGAGGGCTTGCGACAACTGTTGCGGGACTCTCATTTCAATATGGCGGGACAAGCGACCTCCCTGCCCGAAGGCCTCAGACAAATCGCCAATGATGTACCGTCGATGGTCGTTATCGACTTCAATGGAAACGGCGAGACGTTGTCGGCATTCATGGATGGGTTGGATGATGTGAAGCCGAAACCCCGGGTCGTCGTGTTGACGGAGGAGTTCTGCCTCAACTCGCTCACTGCGGCCTTGTGTGAAGGCGTCGACGGCTACCTGCTCAAAAGTATGTCGCCGGGCGCTTTCGAACAATCGCTCAACCTGGTGATGACGGGAGAGAAGGTGTTCCCGACGGATCTCGCTCACCTCTTGATTAACAATCGCTTTGTCGCAAAATCAAATGGCAGCGCCACCGACAAAGGTAACGGCAGCAGTCTTTCGGAGCGGGAGTCGGAAATTTTGTCTTGCCTGGTGAACGGTAATTCCAATAAGGGTATCGCAAATTCCCTGAACCTCACCGAAGGCACGGTCAAGGTTCACCTGAAGACGATCCTCAAGAAGATACATGCTCGCAATCGGACCCAGGCAGCGATCTGGGCGCTGCAGAACGGCATCGTGTCTGACACCGTCGAGAGTGAGCGTTCCAGCGCCAAGCCGCGCGAAATGGCATCGTCCCTTAGCCCATGAATGACCTCAATGCAGGTGACGCCGAAAATTATATGATGTCGTCGATAAATATTTGACGCGCGGCATCGCGTCGAACAGTCCCCATGCGGGTGACACGGATCAACCCCGGAGGGGCCAACCATGGCCCCTCTCCCGGCGCTCCCCTCGGATACAGCCTAAATCTGATTGAGCTGCATGATCCAGGTATCAATCGGCGTGCCGCCATCGCTGTAAAGTCCGAAGCTCGATGTTGCTCCATCAGCGCTCGACGGCAACAAAGAAACCCATGAGTTAAGGCTTTGTGCCGGCGCAGAACGATAGCCGCCAACGGATCCGGAATAGGACGCCAAGTTCCAGCCCAGTCCAGTACCGAGTCCCGTCGGCCAGCCGGCGTTCGGTCGCACGCCGGGAATGAAACTGCCGTCACCCGGATACAGGACCAACGCGTTTCGACCGCGCCGTTGAATGGTCAATAATTCGCCCGAAGGTCCGCGAACCAAAGCCCGCGGCCGCTGGCCAAGAATTTTTGCGTTCAAGATCGCCTGACGATAGGCGAAACTGATACCGGCGCCGGTCCGTGAGGCGCCCGGCGAGTAAGGTGCGTTGCCGACCTGTGCTGACGCCACGTTGACACATGTCAATGACACTGCGACGGCGATAATAGCCTTAGATAAATTTCTCATCTCGTTCACCTCTTTACAGTGGGTTCAAGGGCGTCTTTTAAATAGTAGCAACTATCACGACGGCGTTGAAGCCGAATTCGATATTCTTACCCTTTTGCCTCATCGTTGCGCCCAATGCGCTTTGAAAGCCTCAGCGATTTCGAGCGTTTTGCCGCCATCTTAGATAGCAGTGCCTCGTTTTCCACGGCAAAAACCGCAAGTGCGGTTCTATTTTTCAGGCGCAACTTCCGCGCCAGAATCCGGGATGTCGCCTTTACACGACTCTCTGACATGCCCGACGTTTCAGCGATGCCGCGGTTCGATAGCGCCGCGCCGAGAAAAAACAGAACTGAAATCTCTTCCTGCGACAAGTCGCGAACAATTTCGATCCGTAGTTCATCTCCACGAAGCTGCTCCAGTAGCGTGTTAGTGATCACGAGATATCCATTGGTGGCCAGCGCGAGCCGGTCAACGGACATGTCAGCGAACCGCTGCTGCATCAACAGCCCCCACGTCCGTTCGCCGCGGGTGACGATTTCCAGGATGTCGCCTTCATCGAGAAGAACGACAGGCGGAGAATTCTTGAAGGCCGTTCTGGTCTCAATTTGCCGGTGGTTCAAAAGCCAAATCAAATCCTCGGACTCGATCAAAACCACATCTGCTGCCTCGCACCCTTTGTGAAAGGCATTTTTCGCACGCGGGTCGACAATGCCGACAACATGCCAGTTCCCTGACCGTTCCAGTTCCTGGTGCGAATTCCATGCAACACCCGCGTTGCGGGATGCGATGAGGATGCGGCAAGTACTTGTCATCGTCGTACAAGCATGAGTTTGGTCACCCTTCTCTTGCAGCGAACGATCCGCGCAACCCAGTTATCGGCAGATAAATATTCCCGTGGTGCGACGCATCGCCCCCGTTCGCTATGTCGGCAAGTGTATGACTTGGTGTCAAAATCTGACACGAGGCAAAAGAAAAATGAATGGAAATTTTGAGGTATTACTTTTTTTCCAAAATAAAAATATGTAATTCGGATGCGCATAACAATACCCATCTGCTCACTTTATTAAAATATCAAATAAAGTAATCTCATTTCACATTCGATTTTGCATCAGGCGCGACCTCTAGACGTACTTCGCCTGCAACGGATAGAAAGCGGAGAGAACACAATGCGTAAGTTATTAACGGCTCCCATAATTGTCTTCTCTTTATTGTCACTTGGCGGATGCACGGCCAGCGACATTTATCCAACGGGGGGGGTCAAACCGACACTCGGACTTCCGGTGACGAACAACGACACACCCTATTCGCAATGTCTGAAAAAGCTATCGCTCTTAAAGGGAAGGAATATGCCGGTGTTCGCCATCGGCGAGATCGCCGACAAAACCGGTCAGGTCGACCGCTCCAACAATGCCGCCGTGGTCACACAAGGCATCACGGAGATGATGATCAGTGCCTTCTATAAGACGCAAAGCGTGGCCCTGGTCGAACGCTTCGATCTGCGCATCCCTCTCGCCGAGGCGCGTATGGTTCAACAGAAACTCGCGATCAAGCCGGCCCAGACGGCGGCGCCGATCCGCGCCAGCAACTTTGTCGTCATGGGCGCGCTGACCGAGCTCAACTATAACATTGTCAGCGAAGGCGCTCGCCTCGCTGTTTCCGGGATCGGTGGCGGTGCCAGAACCGTCGTCATCAACGTCGGCCTCGACGCCCGGGTCGTCAATTCGCAGAGCTTTGACGTGGTTCACGTCAGTTCCCTTCAAAAACAGATTTTCGGGTATGAAGTCGAAGCAAACGTCTTTCGTTTCTTCGGCACAACTCTCGTCGAGTTTGATGCGGGTCGCGTTCAAAACGAACCGCTTCAACTTGGCGTCAGGTCCGTTGTCGAAATGGCCGTTTACCAGATCATGACGGATTATCTACGCCTGCCGAGTTCAGCCGAGTGCCAGCTCGAACAGGTTGACTACGCTGATCAAGCGTTAACCCACTCAAAGGAGAAGTAAGATGTCTAGTTTTCTTAAATCAGGCCTACTTGCGACCGCTTCGGCGATCGCGCTCATCTCGACCCCCATTGCGCCGGCGCAAGCTTTTGATGCCGTCAACTGGACCTGGGATGCGGAAGTGATCGAAACCGTGACGAAGGACGTCACCGTCACGATCGACATGGAGCCCAACGGCATGGTGATGGTCGAAGACCTTCAGGTCAACATCGGTGACGTCACGGCGACATCCACCGTGACCGGCGTCGAAAACAACCAGCCGCAAGGTGGCGGTGTGGTGGATCTCGGTACCCAGGATATCCAGTTCCAGTACGATGTTGACGGCGAATTGATCGAAAACGACTTCAAGTCAGATTCGGTTGTTGACGCGTTCAACGATGAATCGTCTGGGGGGGGCGGCATCAACGGTACGGTTACGGTCTCCATCGACCTCGGTGAAGTCGATGTGCCACCAACCCAATCCTTCGATGCGGTGACTGAATTGCCGTCGGTTGTTAGCGCCGCGACCGCGGTTGCCAACAACAGCAGCATCACGTCCGATACGTCGCTCGAACTGCATGAAGGCCAGTTCGCCTTCAATGTGGACGGTGAAAACGGTAACGGCGACCTATTTTTTTCTGATGCTGTAGATACCGGAAATTCCAACCTGTCGATTGCACTCTTACTCGGCGCCAATGCCCTGACGGGGGGTATCGACAAGGCCAATATTTCAGCGACATCGACTGTTTCCGACATTCTCAATGCGTCGGTCGACAGCTCGGCGACGGCCGTTACCAACAACTTGAGCGTCTCGCTCGCACCGGCCAGCCCGGATGACTCGCTGGTGATTGCGGACATCGTTCAGTTCGCTTTTGCCGACGTGTCGGCAACGTCGAGTGTGAGTAACGTGTCTCTCAACAGCTACACCAATCTGGGTGCCGTCAGCCCGATCGTCAACTCGGTTGCAACTGCGGTGGGCAACAACAAGAACATCACGGTTGGCGCGCCTGTGGTTAACGGCCCGGCACAATAAACGTCGCGTTCTTGAAAAAAGTGGGGGAGACAGCTCGCTGTCTCCCTCATTTTCCAAAAATTGGAGAGTATCATGACCAACACTTTAAAATACGCCTCAACGGTCATTGCCTTATCGGTCGTGACTTTCGGCAGTATGATACAGACCGCCGCCGCCCAGCAAATGGGCCGTGACGGCTACAGATTTCCGGCGCGCAACCCCAGCATGGCGGCGCAGTTTCAGTTCCAACGGTCCGCAACGTCGAGCACCGATGCCGGCCTGGGTGCGTTGACCCAATACAGCACCGTCTACAATTCGTCCTCGACCGCGATCGCCAACATGAATTCGGTGACGCAGAATCTGTCCGGCGGCTCGAACGGCACCGTCGCAACCACTGGCGACCAGGATAGCGCCGGCGATCAAGGCGCGACCGCGACCACCGATGTCGCGGTCGATAATTCCGTTGAGAATGCCGGCAACCTGACCGAAATACTTGCGCCGACCGTTCCGGCAACGTCGGAGTAAGCACAATGTCCGCAGCCACATCGCATGGAAAGTTTTCTCGCCTCAGCGTTTGCGTGAGCTTTGTTGCGACGACGATTGCTCTGGTTTCGATGACGGTCTCCCCCCAGACCGTCCTCGCCGCGGAGGGTGGCCACCAAGTCCCCGCTCAGGTGGCTACCCTCACCGCGCGCGCTGATGCCGGCGACGCCGATGCCCAATTTGAGCTCGGCATCCTTGGACTCGGCAACTGGCTCGGCGACCAAGGCCGGATGGACTCGATTACCCGCCTTACGTCGGCAGCGGACGCAAAGCACAATGGCGCCGCCTTTGTCCTTGGCATGCTCTACGTTCGCGGTGCTTTGGTCGCGCGCAATCCAGTCAAGGGTGTCGGCTATTTGAAGGCCGCCGCCAATCGTGGCGACCCCCGATCAAAAAATAGCCTGGCCCTGCTGATGTTGCGTGGAGACGGGATCGAAAAAGATCCCGCGGCGGCGATAGAACTTTTGGAATCGTCCGCCTCTGCTGGATTTGCCGAAGCGCAGACAAATCTGGGACTCCTGTATCTACGTGGCGAGAACGCCCCGCGCGACGAAAAGCGCGGCGCCGAACTGGTACGCCAGGGCGCTGCCGCCGGACCGGCCAACTCCCAATACAATTACGGTTGGCTGCTGGAAACCGGCACGGGCGTCGCCAAAGACTCGGCTGCGGCGCGAAGCTGGTACGAACGTGCGGCGGAACTCGGCAGCACGGCGGCGCAATTCAACCTTGCCGTCATGCTGCTTAGAGCCTCGCCGAGCAGCGCTGACAGTATCACCGGACTAAAATGGTTGCTGGTGGTCAGTCGGAGCGGCGACCCGGCCCTTCGGAAACGCGCAGAGGCGATTGTGCCGTCTGTCGTCGGCAAGTTGTCAAAAGCCGAAATCCAGCAAGCGAGCCAGGCGGCGATATCATATTTGAAGCGCCCGAGCAGCATGATGAGCAGCTCCCGATGAAACCGGTATTGAAAAAGAGCCGCTTCCTTAACGTTGCCGGTTTATGCCTGCTTGTCACCCTAAGCACCGTCGGTTGTTCGCCACTGATCACGATAGCGGGCGTCGCGCTCGGCGGACTGAGCGGCGGTTCATCCGGATCGACGCCGCCGGCTTCGGGCGTTCAAGGAATCGGCGCACCGAGCTTGGCCCAGAATGCAAACACCACGTCACCGGTTCAGAACCACCAGTCGACGGAACAAGCGATCCACGAGGTCCTTAATCATGCGGACAACCAGACGATGCGTGAAAGTTGCCTCAAGAGCCTGCCACCCGAAGCGAAACTGCCCGTGACCGAGTGCACGACAAGACTGTCGTGCATCCCCGGCGTAAGCCGCCCGCTGATGATGCGTACGTGCCCGGCGGATACGAATTTTGCGCAAGCGGACGCACAGGCGGACATCCCCGTCCGCTCCGCATACGCCGGTCAGGAATGGCGCTGGGACGATTCAAAGGGGTTATGAAGCGCGGTGGTGACCGAGACCGGTGCCGCAGAAGAGCACGCACGCTTCACTTGCGCAGAAGCAGACAGATATTGGCCTGACTGGAGATGGACATGACCTTGATATTTCAAAGATGCAGTGTCTGCGGGTTCGAGCGGCAGAACGCGCCATCCGCGCTTCCGACGTGCTGTAACAAAAAAATGATCGTGGTTGCCGAGCGCGACGTCGGCTTGGGACGCCATACAATGAACATCCGGCTCGCGGCAGGGCCGAGTGACATGCTAATGCCGAAAGTAGCACGTGCCCGGATATCCCGACCGGACGCCGCAACGATTTTGCGTACACGGTTCTGCTACGGTCTCCCCGAAGCACCGAAAATGGGCCACTATGACGAGATTTTGTGAGAATTTGAAAAACAATGCGGCTAGGTCAAATAAAGTGGCATGCGTCAGGTCGCTTCAAACACGGCGTTAAACGCCAACGGCACCAAGACAATCACTTTCTAATGCGGCCCGCTATAACCCTGCGGACTGGATAAACCATGCCGCTCAACTGATCGGCGGACACGCAAACATCAAAACGGAGGTTTCCATTATGCGACAATTTTCAAAAGTGAGAAGTGTGATAGCGGTAATTGCCCTGTTGTTCACCGTCGCCGCCTGCGAGGCAACATCAGGACGGGAAACCGCCGGTGAGTACATCGATGACTCGACCATTACGACCAAGGTCAAAGCTGCACTGCTGAACGAACCGGCCCTGAAATCGATGCAAATCGATGTGACGACATTTAAGAACGTCGTCCAATTGAGTGGATTTGTCGACAATAGCGCAACCAAGGTGCGTGCCGGCCAAATCGCGCGCAGCACCGAAGGTGTCACAAACGTAAAGAACGACCTCGTCGTTCGCTGATACGGCGGCGGGCCATTTTGATCGACGGTGTGACCGAATGCCTTGATTTCCGTTATCCGCGCTTGGCGCGCGCCGTCAAGCGCTTTCGCGGCAACGCCGTAAATACAATTGTTATTAGAAGTCACGTCACAATGGATATTGAATAAACGAACCCGTAGTATAGACATCAATTTTCTTCGGCAGATAAGTGCGGCCCCATAGAATTTTTTCCAGCATCACCAACGATCTAATTTGGCATCAATCGCCTTTTTCGACCGTCGGCGGCAACTTCATAGAATCTTTTTTAACACCGCCAACAACCTCTTTTGGCCCAAGACATACAGCAATCTCATCACGTCCTAGGGTCTCGTTTTCTTCAAGTGTCGCTATCAACCGTTCGACCCGGGGCTTGTTTGCCTTAAGTACCTTTTCGGCATGTGATTGCGCATCGACCAAATACTTTCGAACGGCGATATCGGCTGCGGCTGCCGTCGCTTCGGAAAAGCTCCTAGGTTGTGCGAACTCGCGACCTAGGAAGGGATGTTCATCACTCTCGCGGACATCGACCGGACCAACATCTTCAGACATGCCCCAACGCCCAACCATTGAGCGTGCAATCTGTGTCGCCATCCGAATATCTTCGTCGGCGCCCGAACTGACCGAATTTAAAAATACCTTTTCCGCTGCCCGCCCCGCTAAGATTACCGCAAGTCGATCTTTGAGGTACTCTTCCGGCAATGTATGCCGTTCGATCTCAGGCAGTTGGTGCGTGCCGCCCAGCGACCTACCCCGTGGAATGATCGTGACCTTGTGCAGCGGGTCCGTGCCCGGCAGAAAATACGCAACCGCTGTGTGTCCAGATTCATGTACCGCAAGACGATGCCGCTCGTCTTCATGGATTGCCAGCGTGCGCACCGCACCCATGATGATGCGATCACGCATCTCGTCAAAATGGCTGGGCTTTACTTCCGTAAGGTTTTCCCGTGCTGCGGCCATTGCCGCTTCATTGACGAGATTCTTAAGGTCGGCGCCGGAAAATCCGGGGGTTGCAGCGGCAACCTTTGCGAGATCGACATCCTCCGAAAGCGGCACATTTCGGACGTGAACGCGCAATATCTGGAGCCGTCCGTCCAGGTCGGGCAGGTCCAGCGTCACATGGCGGTCGAAGCGGCCTGGGCGCAACAGGGCGGGGTCCAACACATCGGGCCGGTTGGTGGCGGCAAGCACCACAACTGCCTCGCGCCCTTCGAAGCCGTCCATTTCAGCCAGTATCTGATTAAGCGTCTGTTCCCTTTCGTCGTGGCCACCGCCAATGCCGGCGCCACGCACCCGTCCAACGCTATCAAGTTCATCAATAAAGATAATACTCGGCTGGTTTTTTTTCGCCTCGTCAAACAGGTTGCGCACCCTGGATGCACCGACGCCGACGAACATTTCGATGAATTCGGACGCAGAAATATGAAAGAACGGCACCCCGGCCTCGCCGGCAAGCGCGCGTGCCAACATGGTTTTACCAGTGCCCGGTGGACCTTGCAGCAAAATGCCGTGCGGCACTTCGGCGCCAAGGCGTCTATAACGATCCGGATCGCGAAGGAACTCCAACAACTCAGCGACTTCGCGTTTGGCATTTTCCTGGCCGGCCACATCTGCGAAGCGGACCTTAGGACCGTCGACTTTTTTGACGTCCTGCATACGGCCTTTAAGGAAATCCCCTGCACCGCCGCGACCGAAACCACCGGCCAGCATCCCCGACATACGCCGCCATAAAAAGAACCACAATCCAAGAATCAACAGCCACGGCAGCACTGACGTAAAAAATGCACCGGCGCCATCTTTGGGGTCAATCGACTGTATCTTGACGCCTTGGGACTGCAGCGCATCAAGCAGCGCCGGGTCGTTTATGGGCGGCAGGTAGGTCGTGAATCCACCGGAACTGCGACCACCGGGGCCAAGCATTTCGCCAGTTAACCGCACCTCAATCCGTTGCCCTCTGAAAATAACGCTATCGACTTTTCCTTCGGCAACCATCGTTTTGAAATCGGTATAGGATAGCGTGCCGGCGGGCTGTGGTCCGGTAAACATCGATATGATTAGGTACGCGACAAGCCCCGCAATCAGCCATGCGAAAAGGTTATGCCTTCCACCGCTTTGCTGCTCGCTCATGACACCGCCTTTAAATCCCACGCGCTCCATGGACGCTTAAAATCCCGCGCTCCAATAAACTCTAGTCGCCTATATCTTATGGATCGTTGATATATATCAAAGCTACCCACAAGCGGATTTGGCATGATTTCCTGCGTGCACGATTATCTTGGGAATCAAATACTGGACTATCCTGCATCATGAAGTTCGCGACATTTTCGCCGGCGCGAAATTTGCAAATGAAGGTCTTGGATCGGCAAAAATCCAGCGGAACCAAGGTCATGGCATCTCATCCCCTGGTTAAGGAGATTTCAAATGGATGATAAACTTTGTACCGCTGATGTAGAGGTAACGCCACGTAAACGGATGCACCTTATTCTTTTCAGTGTGTTAATCGTAGCGTTTTTGACGAGCGGTTGCGAGCAGCGGGGGCAGAAAGAGACCATATCAACAATCGCCGGCGCGGCGCTTGGTGGATTACTCGGCTCGCAGTTCGGTAGCGGCAAAGGTCAACTTGCCACGACCGGCCTGGGCGTATTACTGGGCGCCCTTGCCGGCAGCGAAATCGGTCGCTCACTTGATGATGTCGATCGCATGAAAACCGATCAGGCAGCGCGCAAAGCTCAGAGCGCACCAATCGGCCAAAAAATCACGTGGAACAATCCAGACAGCGGTAACTCCGGTTCAGTGACCCCCGTCCGAGACGGCACTTCGGCGGACGGTCTTTATTGCCGCGAGTTCCGCCAGAGCATCACCGTTGAAGGCAAGATGGAGACCAGCACCGGTCTTGCATGTCGCCGAGCAGACGGCACGTGGCGCATCGTCGAGTAGCGGTTCAAAGCACCTAACCATTGTGCCAAATGAGCGGCATTGCCGTAACTCATGGAGTGTAACCCTGCAGACGGCATAGGAGTAAGTTGCATGAAAGACCCGGTTAATTTCGTATCTGACCCCGTGGACGTTGTTCGTAAAAAGCGCCGACGCCAAAAACATGACGACAAAACAAAGACAAACAGACCAGGCCCCGGCACTCAAAATAAGCAAAAAACTGCGCATAAGACCACGTCATTGCCAGAGCTTCCACCTACGTCGAAATCCAAAATTCCCCCCGAGATATTCACCCATTGCGATCCAGATGCGGACATTAATCTTGTTTCAACCGAAACTCTCGATCGTTTGTCGCACGTTATTTTAGGCCGCATGACGTTCGGTCTCTCGCCGGCGGCTCTGGCGCAAGCCTATGCAGATTGGCTGCAGCACCTCGCAATCGCCCCCGGCAAACAGGCAAAGCTTGCGCAGAAAGCTATACACAAGGCTCTACGTCTATGGCGGCATATGGCCGAGCGCACCATAAACCCTGAATGCGAGGCCTGTATCGGATCCCTACCCCAGGATCGGCGGTTCCGGCATCTCGATTGGCAGCGCTGGCCGTTCAATATTGTTTATCAAAGCTTTTTGTTGAATCAACAATGGTGGCACAATGCGACCACAGACGTGCCCGGCGTCTCGAAGCACCATGAACACGCGGTTTCTTTTGCGGCACGACAAATCCTCGATATTTTTTCGCCATCGAATTTCGTTCTTAGCAATCCGGAAATCCTGCGCCAAACCAGCCAAGAGTGCGGGATGAACCTAAACCGAGGTTTTTTGAATTTCGTCGAAGATTGGAAACGCTCCTCCGCCGCTCGTCCCCTGGTCGGCAGCGAAAAGTATGTCGTCGGCGAAAACGTGGCCGTTACGCCGGGCAAAGTCATTTATAAAAATAGATTAATCGAACTGATCCAGTATCTTCCGGCGACCGAGGCGGTTCAATTGGAACCAATACTGATCGTGCCGGCATGGATCATGAAATATTACATCCTAGACCTTTCACCTGAGAATTCACTGGTGCGATATTTGGTCGAGCATGGCCATACCGTGTTTGTGCTTTCTTGGCTCAATCCCGGCACCGATGATCGCGACCTGGGGATGGACGATTATCTGTACCTAGGTGTTATGGCCGCGCTGAATAAGATTACTATGATTTTGCCCGGCACGAAGGTGCATGCTTTAGGGTATTGTCTGGGCGGTACGCTTCTTGCCATTGCTGCCGCAGCAATGGCAAGGGACGATGATCACCGGCTCAAATCAGTTACCCTGTTGGCAGCACAAACCGACTTCACCGATGCCGGCGAGTTGATGCTGTTCATCGACGATAGTGAGGTCACGTTCCTTGAGGACATGATGTGGGAACAGGGTTATCTGGATACCAAGCACATGGCCGGCGCATTTCAGCTATTGCGCTCTAATGACCTGATCTGGTCGAAAGCAGTGCGTGAATATTTACTTGGGCAACGCGGCGAGATGACTGACCTTATGGCTTGGAACGCAGATGCCACCCGTCTGCCGTACCGGATGCATTCGGAATATTTACGCCGACTTTTTCTCGAAAACGATCTCGCACGGAGCAGCTATCAGGTTGATGGTAGGGCAGTGTCGTTGATGGATATTCGCGTCCCGATATTTGTAGTCGCGACCGAATGGGATCACGTAGCGCCGTGGCGATCAGTCTATAAAATAAAAAACCTGACCGATACCGAGGTCACTTTCCTTCTGACCAACGGCGGGCATAACGCCGGTATTATCAGCGAACCCGAACACGAGGGTCGCCATTACCGAGTTTCCACGAAAGCGGCTGACGCGCCGTATATGAGCCCTGATCGTTGGATGGAAATAACGCCGATATGCAACGGCAGTTGGTGGCCTGCATGGGAAGGATGGTTGACCGAAAAATCCTCTGGAATGGGTTCGCCACCGAAAATTGGAAGCGAATATGTTCATGATGATGCGCCCGGTCGGTATGTTTTTATGAGCTAACGACCATCGGGAACTTTGGCCAGAAACGACTCGGATGTGCGAATGTTGATTTTCGATAAGGCAACAAAGTTGGCGGCAATAACTGGCCTCGGATCGCTGATCTATCCTGGGCGCGACTGGTCGAAACGCACCGGACTCGGAGCCACGCAGATCGTCAAATCAGGGCGTTCACAATCATTGGACTCAGCAGCGACTTTATTGGCTTTGCGTCATCGACGATGATGATCATCAAATGAAAGTATTATTCGCCTATGACGGATCGATCAACGGGGATTGGGTTGCCAAATATGCAATTCGACTGGCAGCCAATAGCGAAACACGAACGCTCACCGTTGTATCGGTGCAAAAAAACACTCCGCCGCCCAGATATCTGACCGAAAAAATAAATCGGATTACATCAATAGCCGCTGATCGAAAAGTCACGCTCGACGTTAAATTAATCAATGCAAAAAGTGTATTCGAGGGTGTGATTAGCGCGCTCGAAGACCCTGCCGGTACGTTGATCGTCTGTAGTGTTCGGACGCGGGGTAACGCACGCGGATATTTATACGAAACTGCGGCGTTCCAATTGATGAAACATCCGGAATTAAACACCGTTGCATTCAGGATCGTGCAACCCGGTATCCTTGGCAGTCCGCATAATATACTGCTGCCTGTTGCCGGTCGACCATCTGGGATCGCCGGCGGCGTCAGTCTGTTGCATCAAATGGGCTCCACGGTACGCCAATGCCGAGTGCTGCACGCGGTCAGTGTATCGCCCAGACATTATCTTCGGCTGACGGCAACCGAGATGACAAATCTGCGGCTTCACGGCGAAAGCCTGGTTGCTGCCGTCGGTCGGCACCTTTCGCAACAGCTCAATAATCCGAGCATTCGTATCGATACGGCCGTGCGGGTTTCCGAAGACTGGGTCCGCGAGGTGATCGTCGATGCCTGCTCCTATAAATCTGACCTGATCATCGTCGAAGCCGCGGGGGCGAGCCTGCGGACAGCCCTTCGTCGAGACGATCCTATTGAGCGACTTCTTCATGAAACCCCATGCGATATTGCGATCCATCGAAGGGGCGATTGACGTGAGCGAACAAATCCAAGAAGTCCCAACGGAGGAAGTTTTTTTACGTCTTGAAACGCGACCCGATGGATTGCGCAATGATGAAGTTGCGGAAAGGCGCCGCGTGGTCGGTGAAAATACCTTGGAAATCGACCATACATTCGATTGGCCGCGGCGCCTTTTGTATCAGTTCATGCAGTTCTTCACGCTGCTGTTACTGTTGTCGGCTGCAATATGTTTCGTTGCCGATCATCTACAGCCAGGCGAAGGCATGAATGTTTTAGGATGGGCTTTGATTGCAGTCGCGTGTCTGAATGCGCTTTTCAGTTTCATCCAAGAATATCGCGCCGAACGCGCGATGGAGGAGCTTCGAAAGTTTCTGCCGAACAGCGTCACGGTGATGCGCGACGGTACATTTGCGTCCGTAGATGCTGCCGAACTTGTTCCCGGTGACATAATCGAGGTTCGCGAAGGTGATCGTATTCCGGCCGATGCCCGCCTGATCGAAACCGCTGGCTTGCTGGTCAACAATGCGCCGCTGACAGGCGAATCCCTGTCCATTGACCTTAGTCCCGACGCGACGGATGCCGGTTTTGTCGATGCCCGAAACCTGATCTTTGCCGGATGTATTGTCGTGCGAGGCCACGGTCGAGCCGTCGTGTTCGCAACCGGGTTCCGGAGTCAGTTCGGTCGCATCGCGGAATTATCCCGAAAGCTGACTCGCACCTCTTCGCCGTTGGAACACGAGACTCGGCACATGGTACGCATCCTAACGTTGATCGCGGTTACAATGGGTGTCGTGTTTTTCATATACGGGCTGCTTGCCGACAGATCGTTGTGGGTGAATCTGGTATTTATGATGGGTATTATCGTGGCCAATGTGCCCGAAGGATTGCTACCGACATTTACCCTATCGCTGGCAATGGGTAGCCTGCGCATGGCGAAGCGCCAAGTGCTGGTAAAAAGTCTCAACGCCGTCGAGACTTTGGGCGCACTGCATGTTATCTGCACCGACAAGACCGGCACGCTTACCAAGAATACGTTGTCTGTTACCGAGGTCGTGGGTCCGGATGGTCTCGACCTGCCGGACGATCAAGCGGAGGCGCTGCTCACGAGGGCCATTGCCGCCTGCGATCTTTCATTTGAAGCGCATGACCCTACTGGCGATCCGCTTGATGTGGCGATTGCCAAACGCTTGGTACAGAACGCCGACGTCGATGTACCGGCACTATCGAAGAATGTTTCGCAATATTTCCCGTTCGATCTGCAATTGCGCCGCAGTGCCGGCATCGTGGCGGACGTCAACAGCGACGGATACTTCGTGGTCAAGGGTGCCTGGGAAGCATTACGGTCGATGCTGGGCTTGGACGGCGGCGCCTTGGCGCAGATTGACGAGACCGTGCAAGAGTTGGCAGCGTCGGGGCGCCGCGTCATTGCGGTTGCCGGGCGTGACCTTGCTGCTGAAGAAGACGCTGCGACCGGGCGCGATGCGCTTGAGTGCGGGCTGAAGTTATATGGCTTTATTTGTCTCGAAGATCCTCTTCGCGACGAGGTACCGGATGCCGTTTCGCGATGCCACGACGCTGGGATCGGTGTTGTGATGATTACGGGCGACCATCCTCAAACAGCCGTCGCTATTGCGAAGCGCGCCGGGATAGTTGCCATTGATTCAGATCCCACCGAGATCACACTGACCGGCCTCGAATTGGCCGAGATGAGCGAAAACGAAATCGTCCAGGCGCTACGCAACGGCATCATCGTCTTTGCCCGCACAACGCCGGAGCAAAAAATGAAGATCGTAATCGCCTTTCAACAAATGAACAAAGTCGTAGGCGTTACCGGTGATGGGGTCAACGATGCACCGGCGCTTAAAGCAGCGGATGTCGGCATTGCCATGGGCCAATCAGGCACCGATGTTGCACGCGAAGCGGCGCAAGTGGTTTTGTTGGACGACAACTTCGCATCCATCGTCAACGGGGTTGAGGAAGGTCGCACAATTCATGCCAATATTCGAAAATTTACAAACTACGTTCTGGTTTCGAACGGGCCGGAGATCATTCCCTATATCGCCTTTATGCTGTTTCCAGTACCGCTGGCCCTGAATGTTATCCAGATACTATCGATTGATCTTGGCTCCGACATCGTTCCGTCGATTGCGCTTGGCCAAGAGCGACCGACGCCTGAAATCATGAAGGAACCCCCACGCTCCGTCGGCAAAGGACTATTAACCCGCTCGGTTATTCTGCACAGTTATGGGTTTCTCGGATTGATTGAGGCCGCTGTGTCGATGGGATTGTTTTTTTGGGTGTTGGCCGAAGGCGGCTGGACATGGGGCAGCGAAATCGGCGCGGATGACCCATTGTATCGTTCGGCAACCGGTATTGCGCTGGCGTCAATTTTGTTGATGCAGATCGGAAACCTGATCGGTCGTCGGTCCAGGTTTAAATCGGGACTAGATCGCGGCCTCGTTGAAAATCGGTTGATGCTTATGGGTATCGCCTTGCAGATCGTGTTTTCGTGGGCGGTTCTGTATGCACCCCCGGTCAGTGCGGTTCTGGGCACCGGCCCGGTACCCTTATACATATACGCGACCGCATGGTCCGGCGTGCCGCTGATTTTCGGATTGGACTATGCACGCAAACTGGTTGCCCGAAGTTGGTTTGCGAATCAACAATCTTAAGCGTTACTTAGCCGAGTTTCGGCCACAAATCACGGAGGCTTTTTGGAAACATCTCGGCCAACTTCTCCGCCTCGCCCGGATCAAACATATCCCATATGACGTCGAACACCGCGCGCACACAATCCTCGGTATCGCTTGCCCAGATCTTGGTGTGCTGCGGCTTCGACGTGCCGAAGGAAATCGCTCAGATGCCGTTCCTTTGTCTGCGACGCATGCATCCGCCATCGCTCATAATAAAGACCCCGTAGCAACATCGGTAATTGCGCACCGAAATGAACCGCGTTTTCAGACCCGATGCGATCACGAAGCGCATGCAAAGTGGTGCGAAGCGAACGATACGCAAGGTGCCGATCATCAGTACCCAACTGCCTCATTAGATTTTTAAGCCACAAATTTGTCTCTTGAATAGTCGCGTCGAAAACGTCCAATCCCGTGGTCATGGACTCTTCCTTTCCATTTGTCACAGAATGAACGGAAACTTAGCGGGCGATCAAAACCGGACAGGGCGCCAACTGGACAATCTTGTTGGACGTACTTCCAATCAGAAGTTTCTTCACAGGTCCCAAGCCCCGCGAGCCAGCGACGATCATATCCGCCGATGCATTTTTTGCCGCCTTCAATATTTGCTCCACATAGTCGCCGTTGCGGATGTCAGTCTCGACATTTTCAACACCCGCTTTCTTCACCTTCGCCGCAGCATCATTGACCAGTTTCTCACCAAGTGCACTGATCATCCGCTCTACGCCTTCGGTGTATTTTGCTGCATTCATAATCGATGTCATCGTAGCAGGCACATTCGCAATGTATGGGCGCGCAGCTTCGACGGCAACCGGCACCATATGCTCAACTCGGGCCATGCGCTCAATGTCTTTCGGCGGCTCTCCATGAAGCAGCACATGGGCAATCGTAAGCTTTGCCCCTAAGCCCGCAGCCAACTCCACCGCAATATCCAGGGCCTTGTCTCCACTTGGCGAACCATCAATCGCCACCAGGATCGTCTTAATCATTTTGAATGCCTCCAACAAAACGACCGTCCACAGCGGACAGTTCAACGATAAATTTTGACGCAGCACGCATTATCTTGCATTGAGGGATATCAAATTTCGGCAACATAAAGAAAATTCTGTTTGTTAAGAAACACCAATTTCGGAGTGCACAGAACTTCTTACGATGATGATGAAATTGGTCAAAATGTTTGGTGATAAATCCGACGGGACACACTCAAACAAGAGATTCAAGCGATGGATATCTTACAGCTATGCGACGATATCCCAGCGTGAAAAGTTACGTCCATTGCCAAGACCGGAGCGACACCACCGATCTTGAAGCTGCACTTGTCTAGTTGGCCGGCGGAGGCGAGGTCATGGGAGGCCGCATGTTCGTGGCAGTGGTCTCTTAGGTTATTTACCGCTCAGATGCCAGCACGTGAGCCTTAAGCCGCCTCCCCAAGTGCTAGTTCTTGTAAGCTGTCGGCATCTTTAAGCATCACCCGTCCGGCACCAACGCAGGCAATCAGCCCTGCCTCACGCAGATGGGTAATCGCGCGAGAGACGGTCTCGGTCGTCAGCCCCAAGAAGTCAGCGATATCTGCCCGCGACATCGCTAATGGAATATGGCCTTCGCGCCACCCGTGTCTTTGACATTTTTCAGCCATCATCCATAGAAATGTCGCAACGCGCTCGGTCGCCGTCTTGCGGCCGATCATCAACATTTGTTGATGCGCTTCGACGAGTTCGGCATTCGCATATGTCAGGAGGTTTTTTGCAAGCTGCGGTACTGTCGCAAGTTTTTCGCGAAGCCCCGACGGACGGACCCGCAAGGCCGTCGTCCGTGTGACGGTTTCCGCCGACATCTCATATCGCTCAAGTAACGTCAGCCCAACGATGTCGCCTTTCGATGCAAATCTGACGATCTGACGCCGGCCATCGGCCATGGCCATGAACACGCATACCATCCCAGAGGTGATCTCATAAAAGCAATCCGCCGCATCATCTTCAAGAAACACGCTTTCACGTCGTGCAAAGGCAACTTCCGATACATTCAACGGAACGCCGCTGCCGTCAAATAACTCTTGCGTCTTGGAATGTACTCGGTCCGAGCCAGGAAGTTCGGTTTCTTCGATAGGGATACGAAACGCTACCGCCCCGTTGGCACGATAATCAATCTCTGTATGCGACGATATAATACCCATCTTACCCTCCTCGTCTCCGGTCTATAACCAACCGTTATGCCGAGAGTACGAGGCGAAAGAGCCCCTGAGTAGACAGGGAGATTACTGATACGTAATCTTACGTAGACGCGGGATGTTCGCTAATCTGATCCGCAATCTCATCAATGAAATCGATTAATGCAACGGCAGAAAACGGCTTGTCGAGAATTAAATCGGCCCCCGCTTGACGTACCCTTTCCCGCGCCCGCCCACCGCGCGAACCGGTCATGACCACAACCCGAGGCCCGTTTGGGATACCCGAGGCGGCTTCGATGCATTTGATACATTGGTCGTCGCAAAGCTGCAGATCGAGGATAATACAAAGCGGAAGCGACGTGGCGCCGGAAGCGGATATATCGGGGACATGATCCGAAGCCCATACGCTATAACCTTCCAATTCCAGCATGACGCTCAGCGAGTGCCTAACGGCGGCGTCATCGTCGATGACATAAACATTCAATGCTGGTGGAAATTGTTTCTTATGCATTTGTTGGGTTCACGCATTTGTTTCAACGTCCTCGCCGTCCGCCAATGAGCGGCGTTTTCCGATACGGCACGTTGTTCTAACTATGCGGCATTGTATTTCAAGCAAACGAATGAACCATTGACGGATATCAAACCCTCATTTTTTTAAGAAGACTCACCTTCGGACGGGTCAATCCCTGCTGCGATTGCAATGCGCACCAGATCGGCCAAGCTTTTGGCGGCTAATTTCTCATAGATGTGTTTGCGATGCACTTCGACGGTGCGCGGGCTCAGACCCAACACCCGCGCAGCGGCTTTATTGGGATGGCCCTGAATTAACTGCAGAAAAACCTGTGTTTCACGCGGAGTTAGATTCTCTAACATCGACCGTGCAAATTGTTTCCGCACGACCAGATCGTGCTGCTCTACCGCCAACCTAAGCGCACGTTCCACAGCCTCCAACAATCTTTCAATACTGATCGGTTTTTCTAAAAAATCGACCGCATGCATCTGCATTGCCTTCACCGCAAGCGGCACATCGCCGTATCCGGTCATGATGATCACGGGCAAATGAATTCCCATTTCAATGAGTTTGCGTTGCACGCTGAGCCCATCCATATTCGGCAAGCGAAGGTCGAGCAACACACACCCCATCGGCAACGATGATACCGCGCGAAGAAAATCAGCGCCGTCCTGAAAACATTTGACCGAGAAATCGTGCGTTTCAAGCAACACCATGAGCGAAGTGCGGACGGCATCATCATCATCGACAATATAAATGGCGCCGTTCGTCGTCATCGTTCTGCCATCATGGTCGTGCTGACCGGCAGCCGGATACGAAACACCGTTTCGCCACGATCATTTGTGATGGCGTTAAGCGTACCGCCGTGTAATTCGACAATGCTTTTACAAATGGAGAGTCCAAGGCCCATGCCCTGTTGCTTTGTCGTGACAAACGGCTGAAACAAACGGTCACGGATTTCGGGGGCGATTCCCGGTCCGGTATCTGTGATATTGATCTCGACCAGATCATCTTCCGATAACCGCGTTTCGATTGTGAGCTGCCGTTTATCGGCGTTTTTCATCGCTTCCAGGGCATTGCGAACCAAGTTAACGGCAACTTGTTGCATTTGTATCCGGTCGACACACACTTTCGGCAGATCTCGTGCCAACAAGACGTGTAGCGCTATTTGCTCGTCATCTATCCCAAAAAATGCCAACTGCATGGCACTCGAAATAATCCCGTTCAAGTCTTCCATCTGCAGATGCGTCTCGCCACGCGTCAGAAATTCCCGAATGCTCTTGATGACCTCGTCGGCACGTTTGGCTTGCGCCATGACAAGCGACAATAATTCTCGCGCACGCGCGGGGCCATCGGGTACATCGCCTTCCAAAAGCTTCCCACATGCATGAATATAATTGCTGATGGCGCTCAGCGGTTGGTTCAATTCGTGTGTAATCGTTGCCACCATTTCACCCATCTCGCTAAGCCGCATGGCGTGGTTTAACTCGTCTTGAAGAGCACGGCTGCGCGCCTCGGCATCACGAACAGCCGTCATGTCACGAATGAAACCCGTGAACATCTTATGACCATTTAGGTTTACTTCACCGACCACGAGTATCGCCGGAAAAACCGTTCCGTCCTTGCGGCGCGCCATGATTTGACGGGTTGAACCGATAATATGCCGCACCCCTGTCTTTTGATATCGGTGCAGGTGCTCATCATGTGCCTCGGCATACGCGTCGGGCATCAAAATCTTGACGTTGTGGCCGATCAGCTCTGCCTTGGTATGACCAAACATATCTGCCGTCGTTTCATTGACCTCTTTGATGATACCGGCCTGATCGATTGAAATGATCGCATCCAATGACGTTTCAACCACCGTTTGCAATCGCGCCCGTTCTTGTACCAGCTTGCGTCGGGTTTGAACGTCGTCGGTGATATCGATGCCGGTTCCGATAACCGTGGCAATAGCACCGTTTTTATCGGCCACTATCGTGTTGGACCATGCGATCAGCCGTTCCTCACCCGATTTCGTGACCCAGGTATTTTCATTATGGTTCGGGAAATTCCCGACAACGAGCGACATAAAAACACGCTGCACTTGCTCTCTATCATGTTCCGCAATCAACATATCCCAAATCGCACGCCCCGTGACCTCATCTTCGGTATATCCTGTCGTCCGTTCGCAGGCATGGTTGAAGCGTACAATGCGTCCGTCGCGGTCCATCAAAACGACCAACGCGTCCAAAACATCCAAAATTACATCCAAGGTATGGGGCAGTTTGGTCATTTAATCGCTTTCCGATTATCACTTCTGGTCAATTTCCAGATCACATTTTAGCACTCATGTTGACGCCCATCTTACCACTAAACCCAACCAAATCGTGACAACAATCATAACATGATAACAATCATAAATAGTATCGGGTCATTATGTATTTGGTCGAAACATTGACATATCTCAATGCCAATAATCTGCGTGTCGTTATAATTAACAAAGGTCCCAAATCATCTAAAAATTTTTTGGAGGACGTCATGACAAAGACAGCCGGACACACCAGCCAACCCGAGAAAACGTCACAGGTGGTTGCCAAACCCAGCACGTCCAAATCACCGTCAACCACGGCGCAGGATATGCCATTAAACGTCTGGTCTGGTGATCCCGAGCGGATTTTCAGCAATTTCTATCAAGCGTGGCGCGATATGACCCGTTCGTTGCTGCCAACGTTGCCGGAACTTGACGGCAATGGCGGCACGGTGCAGCCGACGGGCGATACTTTTGGACTGACGGCGTGGCAAGAGCAAGCAGATCGCTACTTTAAAGATTTCAACCAAAAGTGGTTGAACGTTGCGAAAGTGAGCACGTTCAACGTATTCGCACCAATAAACCCGATGGCAATGGGGGCAGGTGTCACGATCAACGACAACGATGGGAAGTACACTGTTTCAGCACCACTGCCGGGCTTGGATGAAGATGAGGTTGATGTGCAGTTGGACGAGGGCTTTTTGGTGATTTCCGGTAAAAATACCGAATCATCGGATGAAAAAGACAATGGCGCGCGGATGCAATTCTGGCAGTCCGGAAACTTTCGTTACTTGGTTCGTTTACCCGCTGATGTCGTCACCGAAAAAATTAAGGCCGACTTCTCCAAAGGCGTTTTGACGGTGACCATGCCGAAAACAACCCCCAACCCAGAAACAACCGCGCGCGATCAAGGTGAATGACTAAATCACCCCATCTGCGTCCTAAAGCATCCAAATGACCACCCCTTAATGCGCGGCACGCCCAGGTGCCGCGCTTTTTTATTATTTTTTGCGTGCGGCCCAAGACGTCATAAAATGCCGACAAGCCTTGACCTGAATCAATGTCGCAACGGCATCAATGCACTAGGCTTCGTCAATTAGATCCTTTTATACGAAGGAGATTGATTGATGAAACGCATGCTGGTGCCAATGTTCGGCGACAAAAGGGATAACTCTGCACTTGGCGCTGCGATCAAATTGGCACACACGGGCGGCGTTCACATCGATGCTCGATTGTTTCTGCACGATTTAAGCAGCGCCATCCCATATGTCGGCGAAGGTATTGATGCGTCGTCGGCCCAGCGGCTTTTTAAAGCTGCGCAGGATAATCTGCAAAAGCGGGGAAAAAGTGCACAGGAAAATTTCGACGCCTGGTGCGCCCATGAAAAAATCAATATCGGTGAACGTATCGAAAACGGGCACTCGTCGGCAGACTTTGAGGTCGTCATGGGTCAACTGCCCAATGCCATTATCCCATTTGCGCGTATCGCCGATATCAATATATTTGTCCGCACCGATAACATCGATGATCTCGACTGGAGCGACTTAATCCAAACCGCCCTTTTCGACTCCGGTCGGCCAACGCTTTTGGTGTCCTCGGTTGTCCCCGCAAGTATCGCAAAGCGGATCGTCATCGCGTGGAACGGCTCGGCCGAGGCCGCACGCGCTGTCGCCATGACGATGCCCCTATTGCAGCAGGCTGAGGCCGTCTTCATCATCACGGTTGATGATGAAGGCGATGACCATAATCCGTCAAAATTGGCGGCAACCCTCGAAATGAATGGGGTCACGGCCACACCGGTGAGCACAAACGCCGATCAGGCATCGGTCAGCAGCGCGCTGATCGCGAAAGCCGTAAAAGTGCATGCGGATATGATCGTCATTGGTGCTTATAGCCACAACCGGCTCGGCGAAATGATTTTCGGCGGAGTCACCCGCGACCTGCAGGGCCGGTCTGATATTCCTATTTTGATGGTTCATTGATGACGAGTCGAGCAGTCCGCAGCTCCCGAAGACGGCATTGGCATCGTCTTTGATCCAAAGTAAATTTCCCCGTTATTTTATATTTTGCAAAAGTAGAATGGACTGACCCGCCTGTATGGAGCCTGCAAGGAAAGCGTAAAGACATGCCCGCCACCGAACAAGCAACCACATGGCACAGCCGTTCAGGAAAAGACGCCGTCACGGCATTGGACACACAGGCAGCAGGGTTAAGTGACGCCGAATCAGCAGCACGGCTAGAAAAGCACGGCCCTAATCGCCTGCCGGCACCGCCAAAGCGCAGCCTGATCCTTCGTTTCTTCGCGCATTTTCACAACGTTCTGATTTACGTTCTCATTGGCGCCGCAATCATCACTGCGAGCCTTGGACATCTCATCGATACCGGCGTCATCCTCGCCGTCGTCATCGCCAACGCGATCATCGGTTTCATTCAGGAAGGCCGCGCCGAGCAGGCAATGGACGCCATTCGCCAGATGCTCGCGCCCCGTACCTCGGTGCTACGTAACGGCAAACGGCAAAGCATCGATAGCGCCGATGTGGTGCCGGGCGATATCATTGTGTTGGAAGTGGGCGAAAAGGTTCCCGCCGACGTGCGGTTGCTGGAAGCGAGCGGCCTTCGCATTGAGGAAGCCATTCTTACGGGCGAATCTGTGCCTGCGGAAAAGACGACCAAGCCTGTCGCCGCCGATGCGGCGCTGGGCGACCGCGCCTGCATGGCATACAGCGGCACGCTGATCGTCGGCGGTGCCGGTCGCGGCGTGGTGATTGCAACGGGGGGCGCAACGGAAATCGGGCGCATCAGCGGTATGCTGTCACGCGTTGAAACGCTGACAACGCCATTGGTCCACCAGATGAATCGCTTCGCCCACTGGCTGACCATTTTCATTTTGCTCATCGCGATGGTCCTGCTCACATACGGTTACTTTGTCGGGCACGCCTCTTTCGCAGAACTGTTTATGGCGGTGGTCGGCCTTTCGGTGGCGGCCATTCCCGAGGGTCTACCTGCCGTCTTGACCATTACGTTGGCCATTGGCGTGCAGGCTATGGCACGGCGTAACGCCATCGTTCGCCGCCTTCCCGCCATTGAAACGCTCGGCTCCGTATCGGTCATTTGCAGCGATAAAACCGGTACGCTCACTCGCAATGAAATGATGGCGGCCACAGTTTCTACCGGCGCTGATACCTATGTGGTCGAAGGCAACGGTTACGCACCGGAGGGAACAATTCGGCTTGGCGAGGCGGAACACGCTGCCGAGGACGACGCCATTCTTGCCGAAATAGCCCGCGCGACGGCGCTGTGCAATGACGCCGCACTTCATCGCCACGAAAATGGCTGGCGCGTTGAAGGCGATCCCATGGAAGGAGCATTGCAGGCGTTAGCCGGCAAACTCATGCGCACGGGTACAAAAACGTTTATCGAATGGACACGCACCGATAGCATCCCGTTCGATGCCAGCCACCGCTACATGGCCGTGTTGCACCACGACCATGAAGGCCATGCCTGCATTAACGTCAAAGGGGCACCCGAACGCATCATCCAGATGTGCATGGACCAGCGCGCGCCGAACGGCGAAACGCAACCGCTTGATGCGGATTACTGGCATGCACAGGCCGATACCATCGCCGCGCAGGGTCAACGTGTCCTTGCGCTGGCGACACGAACGGTGCCGCAAGAACATGTGACCCTGAACAACTCGGACCTAGAAGGTCAGGTGACGCTCATCGGTCTGGTCGGCCTCATCGACCCCCCGCGCCGTGAAGCCATAACCGCCGTCGCCGAATGCCACGAGGCTGGTATTCGAGTAAAAATGATCACGGGCGATCACGCTGGCACGGCCCGTGCCATCGGACACCAAATCGGCCTTAAGAATACTGACCGGGTACTCACCGGTGCTGATTTAGAAAACATGGATGACGCTCAACTCGCCGCCGTCGTGGTGGATACGGACATCTTTGCCCGCACCAGCCCCGAACATAAATTGCGCCTCGTCATGGCACTCCAGTCACACGGTCTCACCGTCGCCATGACCGGCGACGGGGTGAACGACGCCCCCGCGCTGAAGCGCGCTGACGCCGGCATTGCCATGGGCCAGAAAGGCAGCGAGGCTGCCAAGGAAGCCTCCGAGTTGGTGCTCGCCGATGATAACTTCGCTTCGATTGCTGCGGCCGTACGCGAAGGGCGGACTGTCTATGACAACATTAAAAAGGTCATAAGCTGGACCCTGCCCACCAACGCCGGCGAGTCCCTGACCATCATTGTCGCGCTATTTCTCGGCATGGCCCTACCGATCACGGCCGTTCAAATCTTATGGGTAAACCTTATTACCGCTATCACACTCGGTCTCGCACTGGCCTTTGAGCCGACGGAAGAGAACACCATGCGGCGCCCCCCGCGACCGCGAAACGCACCGATCCTGACTGGCGAGTTGATCTGGCATGTTGCGCTCGTGTCGGGTCTGTTCGTGTTTGCAGTTTTTGGAACCTACACCTATGGAATCGACAAAGGTTACGCACCGGACTTAGCGCGGACGATGGCCGTGAACATGCTGGTGGTATTGGAAATCTTCCATCTGTTTTTTATCCGCAACATCTATGGCACCTCGTTGACTTGGAAGGCCGTGCGCGGCACGCGGGTCGTATGGATCACCGTGATCGCCGTGACCATGGCGCAGTTTGCCGTCACCTATCTGCCGCCGCTACAGAAAGTGTTCAGCACCCAGGCGGTACCGTTCCTTGATGGCGTGCTGATCATTGCCGTGGGCACGGTGTTCTTCGCCATCATCGAGGTGGAGAAACAGCTTCGGCTGGTATTCCGGCGGGCAGAGAAACAACCAACCTGAGAACAAGTAAGTCAGCGCATACGGCTGTGCCACGCAGAAAGCGTATCCATCCATCTTTCAACATTGATAAATGTCATGGCGAAGGAAAAGCCGACACGGTTATCGTTTTAATGTCACCAACTGACGTAAGTAAAAGGAGAGTGTGATATGACGACCAACAATAAACTTCGGACAATAATTGTCTCAGCCGCCCTCATTATCTTCCCTTTGACGGGTGTGCATGCACACCAATCCGGGGCCGGGATGACACCGGGCTCGGGTCCCAACGCGGGCATGATGAATAATACGCCGCAATCTGGAAATATGGGTCCAGGGATGGGAGCCTCGGGCATGGGCGGTTCAGGTATGATAGGATAGCAAGGCAACTTTGGTCCAAACATGATGGGCCCCGGCATGATGGGCTCCGGCATGATGGGCTCCGGCATGATGGGTCCCGGTATGATGGGCCCCGGTATGATGGGGTCGGGCATGATGGGGCTGCAGACAACACGCGGCAATCGACCTTTCACGGAACAGGAACTCCGTCGTGTTATGGATGGGCGGTTGGCGTTACGCGGTCTGTCGCGTCTAAAAATTGGAGCCATAGAGGCCATTGATGACACGGCGTATAAAGTCGATATCGTAACGCTTGATGACTCGCTCGCGGTCCGCCTCACTGTCGATAAGAAATCGGGGTATGTTACAAATATCGAATAAATAAACCCCGGTTACTATTCTTTGCCATCTTTATATTGGCATGGGTTGAGGTATGTTGGGCATTGCCGGATAATGGCATATTCGCGAGGATCACTGACCCGGGCGAAATTCGTCACTGGATCGGCACTATTAGCCCATTTGGCCCGCTCGCGGTTGCGATGTTTATGGCCACCACCATCGTGTTCAGCCCGCTGCCGAGCGCCCCATCGCGCTTGCAGCGGGCGTGGCCTATGGGCTCAGAGCAAAAAGCCGGAAAATCTAATCTCCGGCGGTCCAAAGAATGGGCTCACAGCAACAGCCCGGAAACTCTACTCAGAAATGGCCCATAAGATGAGGGCTGGACATGATATCTGTGCCTTTCTAACTGCGCGCGGCGGACATCGTCGAAAGAGTCTGACTCAAACGAAGGCACAAAGCCGATCCGCCCCGTGGAGTATTTCGAAAGTTCTTCACCATCGCGTCTTGCAAGCAACCACCAAACCGCCCATATGACTGACGCGTCAGTCATATTTTTTGGAACCGACCATGAGTGAAGATGAACAAACCGGAACCAAAACCCGGCTTTCCGCCGCCGCCATCAAGGTATTCGAAGAGCAAGGCTTTCACGCCGCGCGGATTTCGGACATTGCCGAGGCCGCTGGCGTCGCGAAGGGAACATTCTATCTCTATTTCACCAACAAAGAGGCGGTATTCCATCACCTGATCGATGATTTCTTTGGCCGCCTGATGGGTGAAACGCTTGGCAGGTTCCCGGCTTCGGCGGTCATGAACCGGGGTGATCTGGCCGCGCAGCTGGGCGACATGTGGCGCCTGATTCTTACGCGATGCCGTCAAGAACCGGTTCTGACGTCGCTGATCCTGCGCGAATCCGCAGCACTTGGGCGGGATGCCAGAGAACGGGTCGAAGCGCATTTCACAGACATCGCGACCGCAATAGCCCACTATTTCGACGATCTTTCTGCACGCAATCTGGTGCGCGCCGGAATCGGCGCCGCGTCTGCCTGGGCCGTGCTCGGCCTGATCGAGCGCGCGATCTACTACGCAATATCGGTCGAACCGGAGGCGCACGCGGACACGCTGGCCGAAGAATTCCTGTCGCTGGAACTGGCGGGGCTCTGCAGTGCTGACGTCGGCACCGATCCGCAGGTAAACGGCTGAGCATGTCGAAAGCGCCATAAATCGCAGGAGAACGGTACCAATCATGAATTCCCTGACCACACCGAAATCGCGGCCGGCAACCGTATCTGAAAGGCGCCCGCCAGTGGATGGAAAAATCTTCATCATAGGCGGATACGGCCAGGTCGGGCGCGCCATCGCCGAACGCCTTGCTCCGATGTTTCCGGGCCGCGTGACCGTGGCCGGGCGCAGTGTTACCAAGGCGACGATCGTCGCGACCAGGATCGGCCATGGCGCCGACGGGCGTGCGGTAGACATTTTTGCCACCGGCAACGCCGACTCTCTGAAGGATGTAGCGCTGGTCATCGTCTGCCTCGACCAGACCGACACGCGTTTCGTTGAACGGTGCCTCTCGCGCGGCATCGGCTATCTCGATATCAGCGCCGAATACGCGTTTCTGTCCCAAGTCGAACAGCTCGACGCCGTCGCAAAAGAAAACAAAGCGACGGCGCTGCTTAGCGTCGGGGTGGCGCCGGGGCTGACCAACCTGTTGGCAGCCCGCGCCTGCGCCAGGATGGACCATGTCGACCAACTGGATATCCTGCTTGAACTGGGGCTCGGTGATCGCCACGGGCAGGCCGCGATAGAGTGGATGCTCGATAATTTGGACGCGGTCTATGAGGTGTGTGAGAACAGGCGGATGAAATCCGTGCGCAGTTTTGCAGAGCGCCTGAACCTCGGCTTTCCAGGCGCAAAAACCACGCGCGCGGCCTATCGTTTCAACTTTTCGGACCAGCATGTCATCGCACGAACGCTGGATGTGCCCTCGGTCTCGACCTGGCTTCGCTTTGAAAATCGGCTGTCTACCTGGGCCTTTGCGAGATCGTCACAGATCGGGCTGGGCCGGTTGCTGCGGCGGCGTTGGTGGCGCCGACTTGCGGTCTGGCTTTTCATGAACGTCCATATCGGCTCGGATCTGTGCGGTGTGGCGGTGCGTGCGACGGGGCGGACGAAAGAGGGTGGAACTGAGCTGATGCTTGGCGTGACTGGTCGCAAGGAAGCACTGATGACCGCAATCATCGCCGCCGAAATGGCCCGTCAGATGCTGACGACCGAACTTGCCCCCGGCGTTCACCACAGCCATCAAGTGATCCCGTTCGAGCCGGTCATCACCGCGCTTCAACAGGAGTTGCCCGGCATGTCCGTCTCGATCTGAACGCCCGCTGGCCAGGTATTTCGTCGATCTGCGAACCCCGGCAACGCTCGCGCAGATTAGGTTCGCCATGGGCAATGAGTTCAACTGACCGCTGCAGCACCTTCCGCAAATTTTTCTGCGGGCGTCAAATATTGTAGCGTCTTGAGCGCCTCCCCCTAACCTCGCCGGACCACTGAACTGCGTGTGACAGGTGACTGAAGTTGCCTGCTCGACCCCTTAGATTCATGATCTGGTGCCTTGTCCAGCTGAGCTACGGGTGCCTTCGAGCTAAGCAGTCGCACCGCTGCAATATGGTCAATCAGGTGGTTACGGCTACCTATTTTCCGGATTGCTGAAGTCACTCGCCCCCAACTTCCGAATACCGCTGATCCTAAGATCGCGGCTGGTTGCTGTGAGGGGACACTTGAACCTGGAGTCAGGCGGGATTTGGTGGGATGAGGCGGGACATATCGGGACACCGCAGAAATTGGCCATTTTTTGAATGAGAATTAGAACAGAGCCAAAATATTTGGATTTTGGAGTCATAGAACGAGGCGGTAATCTCGCCACTTGAATCTAGAGTGTGATGAAACGATCGCTGGGTAGTCGTGCCGGCGTCTTTTACAAAGCCAGAAAACCTAATAGTAGGAAAGCGACAGCAGCGCAGATCGAGTTGGCCCTTAATAGACAGCGACGTCTGCGTGAATGCCAAATAAGCGCCTTCACAACTTCATCATTTTTGTCGATTGGCATTCTAGGCACTCCATAAAACAAACATAAAGACGAGTTCTTTAATACCCGCGAGGGGTGAACGTATCGGTCTTAGTTCATTTTTAGGGAGTGTGTGTGGCGGAAAGAAGACGAAACCCTCTGCGCAGGGTTGTTTTCAAGAAGCAATCATATCAATCACTTCACTAAATTGTTCAAAAGACGATATTTGGCTTCCAGTAAGGGATTTTTCACGCATCGATATCTTGTAAAGTGCGATAATGATCTTGCCGCGCTCCTCCGCCGTCATCGGTAAATGATTCTTTTTTAAATACGTCTCGGTCCAGGTGATGAGCTCACGCATATGCTCTAGATCAAACTTTAGGCCATCAGGGCCCGCGCTCTCGTTGGAATAAGGATTACCTTCTCCCGTAGCCAGCCAATTAACATCTATTCCAGCAGACATACACAACCGTGTCATCGGTTCGAATGCTGCTCGAGTATCACCATTCATTTGATTTTTGAATGTAGGCAACGGTAAGCCGGCTGCCTCTGCGGCTTTGGCTTGGTTATCAAACAGCCCAGTGATCCATTTGATTCGTGTTCCAAGTTCGGACCCGGAACTTGGAATCTCTAGGGCTTTATTGCGTCTCATTTCCAAGAAAGCCTTTTTATATGAGAAATCATATACTTAAACAAAAAATCACCTTTAATTTAAAAAAACAAACTTAGAAATATGAGTTTTCATTTGCATTGTATGAAAACTCATCTACTTTGCTAACGAACGTTAGCAGAACACCCTACAAAAAACCGGCCTGCCAGCCGGCGCGAAAGGCGAAGAGAACAATGCATCAAGCGGACATTCGAGCCGAAGTTCAGAAAAAAGGCTCCAACCTCACGCAGGTTGCGCTTCAGGCTGGTCTTTCTGAGAGCGCTTGCCGCATTGCACTTCTGTTTGATCGTGCCCCTGCCGCCGATATCGCCCTGTCAGAGTTCTTAGAAATCCCTCTGCATAAACTTTGGCCGCATAGATACGACGAGCACGGAAACCGTCAGAAAGTGCCCTCTTCACACGGTCGTAATTCTAGGCGAAAGCCAAATCGGCGTCACTGCCAAAACGACAACGCTGCGTAATCACAAGCCTGAGTGGAAATGATCAGTGAAATACATAGAGACAAAAAATATACCCCTGGAAGACATCGATGCCAGCGATCGGCTGCGCCCACTTAATATTGATTGGGTGCTGGCGCTAAAAGAAAGCATCGAAAAAACCGGCTTGAAAGAGCCGATCGAGGTGGTCGCCACGCCGAAGGGACCGAAGAAATTCCGCCTCATCGCCGGCGGCCACCGTCTAGAAGCTCATTTTCAAGCCAAATTGGATGAGATTCGAGCCGAAATCAAAGAAACCATCACCGGCGACTTTGATAACGAGTGCCGGCTTCATGAGATCGACGAAAACCTGATCCGCAACGAGCTCAATCCACTGGATCGAGCTGTGTTCCTGGGTAAGCGCCAGGAAATCTACGAGGCGATGTATCCGGAGGCGGCTGCTGGTAAAGCAGGCGCAGCGGGCAAGCACAATCCTGCAAACGAAATAATTTCGTTTGCAGAAAATACCGCTGAAGCCATCGGCTTAGGCAAGCGCACAATTCAGCGCGCGACAGCAATTTTCAAAGCATTAGACCCGGCAACCCGCGCCAAAATACAAGGCACGTCGCTGGCCTACAAAGAGGGCGAACTCTACAAGCTTTCCCGCTATGAGCCGGACAAGCGAGCCGCCATCGTCGATCGCTGCGTTGCAGATAACGTCGGCGTCGATTTGGCCGCCGCTGACATTCTAGGCCAGCGCACCGAACCTCGTGATCCCACGGACATCGCCTTCGATCAGCTGATCGGGAAATGGAAGGGAACCAATAAGGCCGGCAAACGCGCCTTCCTGGATCACCTGAAGAACCTCGGCATCATTAAAACTTATGACGAAGGTCAGCTTGCATGAGCCGCAAACCTAACGGACGAGATCGGCACGACCGATTGACAGGTGACCTTTTCGATTATTCACCTGAAAACGAGGCGCGGCTGCCATCATTTGCCCCTGAACAAATCCGGGCAGCCAGTATCGGCGCCAAGATTTCAAAGGCGGTCGCAGCAACGCTGAGCGAAAGCGACCTGAAACGCCCCGAGATCGCAACGCGGATGTCGGAATATCTCGGCCAGAACGTCGCGAAAGGCACCCTCGACGGGTATTCGTCCGGTGCACGCGAGGATAACAAAATCTCACTGGAACGCGCGTTGGCCCTTTGTCAGGCCACCGGCGATCCACGCCTTCTAATCATGATCGTTGAAGAGTTAAGCCTAGCCGTCATCGAAGAGCGCTTTCTGCCCGCAGCGCTCGAAGCAATGGCCCAGGCGCAGATCGAAGACCTTCAACAGCAAGTTAAGACCTATAGAGCGCGTTGGCGGGCGGCCAAATGAACGAATTCTTCTCACCCCGGAGCCTTGCTGTTATTCAGCTGGGCGCCAATGCCAGCGAAAAAGCCATTGCCGCTGCCGTCCGCACGATCAATGCCCGCGCCAGACGCGAAGGCTGGACCGAGCGCCGCAACGCGAGCGGCCAGCCCCTGGCGACACGCCGCGAAGGTAAAGGCGGCGGATGGGAATATCACTACTCGCTTTTGACGGCACCTGAGCAGGTCAAATTCTGTTCGGCTCAGGCCCCAAAAAAAGCGGCGATGCGGTCTATTGAGGCCGCGCCGGATGACATAGCGCGCGATGATATGTGGTCCTGGTACGCCGACATTCCGGACAGCAAAAAGAAAACCGCCGTCGAGCGAGCCCAAGTCCTCGATACGATTGAGACCCTTCAGAACGGCGGCATGACAAAGACGGGCGCGGTTGAGATTGCCAAGGGGCAATTTAGTGTCCCGGCATCGACGATTTACACCTGGTTTAAACTGGTTGCCGGCAAGCCGCGCACCGACTGGCTGCCATACCTCGCGCCGAAGCATACCGGGCGCACCAAAGTTGAAGACATTGATCCCCGCGTCATGGATTGGGTGCGCAGCGATTACCTGCGCCCCGAACGCCCGACAATGACATCGTGCTATCGGCGGATGTCTCAGGTCGCGAAAGACCAGAATTGGCCAATACCGTCGAAGCGCACGGTCGAGCGCCGTATCGAGAAGATTCCAACCACCGTCAAAGTTTTAGCCCGCGATGGCGTCGAAGCCTTGAAGCGGATGTTCCCGGCGCAAGAGCGGGATCGTTCATGTTTTCATGCGCTCGAGGCCGTCAACGCAGACGGCCATAAGTTTGACGTCTGGGTGAACTGGCCCGGTGAGCCGAAGCCGATCCGACCGATGATGGTTGCGGTGCAGGATCTGTACTCCGGTAAAATCCTGTCATGGCGCCTAGACAAATCAGAAAACAAAGAAGCTGTGCTGCTGGCCTTCGGCGACGTCATCGAAACCTTCGGCATTCCCGATCGCGTCTATCTCGACAACGGTCGCAGCTTCGCATCCAAATGGATCACCGGCGGCACACCGACGCGCTACCGTTTCAAAATCAAAGACGAAGACCCCGCTGGCCTGCTGACCAATCTCGGCTGCACGGTGATCTTTGTGACGCCGTATTCCGGCCAATCAAAGCCCATTGAACGCGCCTTTAAAGACTTTTGTAACGACATCGCAAAGCACCCCGCATTCACCGGCGCCTGGACCGGCAACACGGTCGCGAACAAGCCTGAAAACTATGGATCGAAAGCCGTCGAGCTCGAGACGTTCATCAAGATCGTCGCCGATGGTATTGCCGAGCACAACGGCCGCGTCGGTCGCCGCGCCACGGTTTGCGCCGGGCGTTCGTTCGATCAGACGTTTAATGATAGCTACGCCAGATCGCCGATTCAAAAGGCGACCGAAGCGCACCGCCGGCTTTGGCTGCTCGCCGCCGAAAGCGTCAAGGTTCGAGCCAGCGATCAGTCCATACACTTTCTGGGGAATCGTTATTGGGACGAGAAGCTGATCGAGTTTTCTGGCCAATCGATCACGGCGAGATTCGATCCCGACGATCTGCAAAGCGGCCTTCACGTTTACCGGCTCGACGGCGCCTATATCGGCTTTGCCGAATGCATTGAGGCGAAGGGCTTCAACGATACCGCTGCAGCCCGCGAGCAGCTTCGGGCCCGCAAGCAATTCATTCAGGCCAATCGGGCGATGCTCGATGCCGAACGCCGCATGACACCGGACCAGCTCGCAAAAATGATCCCGGCGCAGACGATCACGCCATTGGCGGAAGCGAAAATCGTCAAGCCAATTATTGATACGTCGATGATGGTACGACCGCACGTTGAAGCGGCGCCGTTGACCGAACGTGAAGAGGCAACGCGGGATCAGGTGGTCGCCGATCTGGCGGCATTCCGATCGGAAAAACCGAAATCAGATATCGACCTGAAGCGTGAGCGCTATGCCCGCGCCCGCGCCATCGAAGAAGCCATCGACGCAAAAATACAGGTCGATGCAGAGGACGCACGTTGGCTCGGCAGTTATCAGACGACTGCCGAGTACCGCACGATGAAGGGCATTTCTGAGGATTTCGCGGCCAATCTGGCCTGAATAACAAACGAAAAAAAGGCCGGGCAAAAAGCCCGACCAAGTCAATGTAGGAGACCTTTATGACGACAGATCACAGCACCGTCAATAACACCATCGCACCACTGTCGAACGTGATGCGGTTTACTGAGCTGGTCGAGCGGCTGGTTAATCGGCCGCCTGAACTGCCGGGCTTCGGCGTATTTGCCGGTAAGGCCGGCCTCGGCAAAACGTTCTCGGCAATCTACGCGATCAACAAGTATCGAGCCCGTTATGTCGAGTGCGATTACACCTGGACGCAAAAGGCGTTCTGCGAAGCGCTGATGGTTGAGCTCGGCTTACTGCCGCCGCGCACCCGGCTGAGTACGCCGATTTATCGTGCCGTCGCTGAAATCGGCGACAACATTGCCGACAATCCTGGACGCCCTCTGATCATCGACGAAGCCGACTTCCTGGTGAAGCGCAAGATGATCGAGATCGTCCGCGCGATTTACAAACACTGCGCCGGCGCCGGCGCGTCGATCATCCTGATCGGTGAAGAGAACATGCCGAACGCGCTCAAGATGTGGGAGCGCGTCGACAGCCGGGTGCTCAAATCTGTGAAAGCCGAACCGATCAGCGAGGACGACGTCAAAGTCCTGGCCGGCATGGTCTGCCAAAACCTGAAATTCGATAAGCAGGCCGTGCAACGTTTGACGCGCAGCTCTGGCGGCTCCGCCAGACGGGTGGTGACCAGGCTTCATGACATCAAGGAAGCCGCCGGCGTCAACGGGTGGGAAACCATCACCGCTGACCAGATGGAGACGCTTTGATGGCCCGTAAGCCTGTCGATGAAATCGCGAAAATGAACAAGCGCCACGGCCGCGAGGGCGCATGGATTGTGATCCGCAAACAAACCTCGACCTTCACGGTGACCGACATTGCCAACAACGTCGATTTATCGAAGGGGTCTGTGCTTGACTATCTCAAAGCCCTGGCCGCAGCGGGTATTCTTGAGATCGCGAAGTCGGAAACGAACGGTGCCATCACCGTCCATCATTATCGGCTGCTGAAAGATGTCGGGGCTGAAACGCCGCGCGTCCGCGCAGACGGCTCGGAAGTCACGCAAGGTCGTGGCGTCGAGGCGATGTGGCGAACAATTAAGCTGCTGAGCTCTTTTACCGCAGACGAGTTGGCACTTACCGCATCGACCGCGTCGACCATCATCAAGCCGAACACAGCCGCCGATTATCTGAAGCACCTGAGCAAGGCCGGCTATGTGCGGCGCACCGCTAATCGCTTCAGCTTCGTCAAGTCTCGGGATCCCGGACCGCTGGCGCCGCAGATCCAGCGCGTCAAGCAGGTGTTTGATCCGAATTCAAAGACCGTCGTGTGGCCGAAGGGCGGTGCAGCATGACCTTGATCAAGAAAACCCGCGCTTACGAATTGATCGCCGCGAACTGGGGCCCCAACCCGCCAGATTATATTCGGGTCTTGGCCGAAGCCTGCGAGGTGGCCGGCTCACAGAACCAAGTCGCAAAACGCATAGGCTATTCAGGCGCGGTCGTTTCGATGGTGCTGAAACGCAACTATCCAGGCGACCTCGTTGCGGTCGAGCAGCGGATCCGCGCAACCCTGATGGCTGAGGTTGTCGACTGCCCGGCGGTGGGTCAGGAGATCGATCTCGAGACCTGCCTAGAGCATCAGAAACACGCCAAAGCCAGAAACCGTAGTAGCTCATTTCGCATGACGATGATGCGCAACTGCCCGACCTGCCCAAAAAGCAGAATTGGAGGAAAGTGAAATGGTCAGTGACGATCTTCAAAGCTTGTATGAGAAACTCAGCACCTACCAGGGCACCGGTTTAAGTATGACGCCGGCCGGCCTTAAGTCGGTCTGTGCGATCTTGCAGTCGGCGATCCAAGACATCGAGATCATGGAAAACCAACCCTGCAAGAGCCATAAGACCGGCTTGCGCGAAACGTCCCACGTCGTCGATATCGCGCGCGCGCGCAGCCGGCAGGCCATGAAAAAATGGCTCAAGGGGCAAGGCATCGAGATCCTGCCACCGCAGCCCTCACCGGATGGGGGAGACGCGGCATGACCGGTGATGTTTCCTTGTCCGAGATCACGAGCCTCGTTTCTGAGCACACCGGAATCGCTGTTGGACGGTTGCTTAGTGAAGGCCGGTCTCATCCTGTCGTACGTTATCGGCAGGTCGTGATGTTTTTGGCACGCGCGCATTCCCGAAAATCATTTCCGGAGATCGCCCGCTATTTGCGGCGCCGGGACCATACGACCGTTATTTTTGGTGCGCGTCGGATAGCAGAACTTCGTGAAACAGACGCCGGGCTCAATGCACTCATAAATGATTTGAGCGAGCAGATTAAGGCGTTACCCGAAAAGACGATCAGCCATCCCGCACCTAACCATGCAGAATTACAAAAACCTGTCCGCTTCATCATCAAGCGACCGAGCAAACAGCAGACCAAATTTGTCATGCGAAAGTGCTTAGGTAGCGACTGTGGGCAATCGTTTAAAAGCTTCCATGTCGGCGAGCGGTTTTGCTCAAGGTGCCGCAAATTGCGCGACGGCCGAACCGGTATCGATCCCCGCTACGAGAGTGCGGCGATATGACTCGCCGCCCCAAAATCATTCACTTGATCCGACAGCAGCTGCGTTGGTGGCGGACGATTTTTCTAACCCCGTGTCTGAGGAACGATAAATGACAACGTTGAACGATATCGAGCTTAAAGCCAAAGAGCACCGTGCGCACCGCGATCAGTTGAGCGCCGCCATTACGAAAATGGAAGCCGAACTTGGCAAGCTTCGTGAACGCCACATGGAAAAAATACGGCCTCTGATCACGACGACAGTAACCAGCGCCGAAGAACTCTTCGATATGGTCGAGGGCGCCCCGTCGCTATTTGCAAAGCCGAAATCGCAGACGCTCCACAGCATCAAGCTCGGCTTTCAAAAGCAACGCGGATCGATCTCGGTACCGGACAGCGACAAGACGATTGCGTTGATCCGAAAGCACCTGCCTGAGCGCGCGGCCGAACTGATCCAGGTGACCGAGGCACCGAAGAAAAAAAGCCTCAATGATCTCAGCGTTGCCGACCTTAAAAAGATCGGCTGCACGGTCACCGACGACACCGACGTTGCATTCATTAAGCCGGTGTCTGGCGATGCGGAGAAGCTCGTCGATGCACTCCTCAAAGATGCGGAGGCCGCATAGATGACTGATTTAATCCTTAAAGGTGGTACCGCCGAAATCGTTGAGCGTGATGGCAAAGCCGCCATCAAAACGGTGCGAGAGCGGACCTCTGAACGCATTTCAGATGAGGACCGTATTGAGACGAGCTATCTAACGCTAGCTGACCCGCAGGAAGCCTGGCGGCTTGGTCTTGATCTCATTGCGCTGTCTCGGCGCTTGGTCGATCAGCAGGCCGCAGCGCGCAGCGAAGAGCAAGCGGAGGCGCAAGGTTAAGATGTCGAACTCAGCCGACCGTGAACGAGACCTGGCCATCGCGTTGAATGACGTGATGTTGGCCGCGTCATCGTTCGCGTACGGCCGAGGGATGCCTGAAGCGCGCAAGCACCTGCAGGCGGCGATCCAGCAAGGCAATGCCGTCCTCAATCAAAAACCCTGCGCCAGAGATCAGCAGCACGTTCCGGATCTTCGCGAGCTCGCAGATCAAGCTGACGCTGCCATGGCCGAACAGCCGGGATTTAGGAGAGATACGCATGGCTAGAAAATGGTTTTTCGATCCCCTGATCCCGCATGCATACGACGTGATCAACATCGATCCGCCGACGCATTTCAAAACCTTCTCAGCGTTCGAATCGGCAAAGGGTGCGCAATACCCGACGATGGACGATAGCTGGGTGCGTGCGCTGCCGGTGATCGATCTGGCGTCGTCGGATTGTCTTTTGTGGATGTGGACGACGATGCCGAAGCTAACGGTGTCGATCGACATTTTGCGCGCATGGGGATTCCGCTTCGTGACGGCCGGATGCTGGCACAAGAAGACGCCCGGCGGCGCGACGGCCAAAGGCACCGGGTTTGTGCTGCAGTCGTCGGCCGAGGTTTATCTGATCGGCGCAGCGGGCCACCCGAAATACCGCGCGCGGCCGCAGCCCGGTCTGATCGACACAAGCGACACCGACGCCTTGTTTTATGAAGCGCTGGCCGGCGCCGCGCCGGAGGTCATCGAAGCGGAACGTCGCGAGCATTCGCGCAAACCGGATCAGCAATACGACATTCTCGATGCCCTGATGGGCACCGACGTGCGCCGCTGCGAACTGTTCGCCCGCCAGGCGCGGCCCGGCTGGGAAGCCTGGGGCAATCAGGTCGATCACTTCGAACCGTTGGAGAATTCGTGATGGGTGAGAGATTTCCATACCTGCACTGCGCCGTTTGCATCGTGCCTCGGCAACGGTTGAAGCCCGACGCCACGCCCCGCGCTGCAACCCTATGCCCAGTTGTGGCAGCACATGGTGGTTGGATAAAGCCCTGCGCACCCACTGCCGGCGAAGCGCTCGGGATGACAACGGAGGCGACCTATGGCCGCGCAAGCTAAATCCACACAATCGAAGATCTCACCCGCGCGCCGCAAGTTGCTGGGCAAGGTGCACATCGCCAAAAAGCAACTCGGAATGGATGACGAAACTTATCGCGCGATCCTCGATGCGCGGTTCGGCAAGACATCGAGTGCCAAGCTGAGAGACCCGCAGCTCATCGACCTGATCGAGCATTTCAAGACCCTGGGCTTTAAACACCAACCATCCGGCGGCAAGGCGCCGAACGGCAAAAACGCCGTTGCCGTCGACCGCGATAGACAGATCCGCAAGATCCGCGCGCTCTGGGTGTCGATGTATCATCTCGGGATCCTACGCGACAATTCAGAGCGCGCGCTGACCGCGTTCGCCCGGCGCGTCACCGGTGGCCGTGACGTCGGCATTGCGCAGCTCCCCTGGCTGCACGGCGAGGCAATCTACAAAGTTACCGAAGCGCTCAAGAAGATGGCCGAACGCGAGGCCAAGGTCGATTGGTCTGCGCATCGTTACAGTACTAAAGACGGGCCGGTCACGGTTTATCGACCACGCTGCCGCGTCCTCGAGGCGCAATGGCGCCTTGCTGCCGATCTGGGCGAAGTTCGCATTCGCGATATCGGTGCGCTCTCGTCATTTGCACGTGGCGTTGCAGGCCAGCCCAACTATTGCGGCCATGATCAACTCAGCCTTGAACAACAGGATTTGGTGATCGTCGAACTCGGCCGCATGATTCGCCGCGCCCTCAAAGAACGCGGCTTCGCAACCATCCAAGAGTGGCGGAAATCCTGATGGGTATGATGTCGCCAATGTCATTCGTCACCTGGCGCTGTTACTGCGGCCTGCATACGCACAAGCGAGCACAAGAGCGCGGCATCGCATTGACGCATCAACAGATCGAGCAGTTGAGCGCTCGGATCAACCGCATGCGCCCGGCCTTCGAACGACCCGGCCAAGACCGCTACCGCCTGCGCGTCCGCCTCGGCACCGGAAAAAAAGTGCGTCTGGTTTTCGACACCAAGCTGTCGACCATCGTCACCGTGCTGGGGCGTGTGCAGAAATCCATTTCAATCGATAGCTCGAGAAAAAAATGTCGATAAGTATTTCGGATCCGCTTTACCTAGCCACCTTTTCTAGCATTCGTAATGGCTTCGATCAGGTTGGGCGGCAATGTGTCATCATCACTGGTTGCGCCAGGTGGACGAAAAAGCGCGTTCAAAATGAGAATACGCTCGGCGTCTTTAATCCTATTTTTGGTGTCAGCGCCGAGGTTGAGGAATGTTTTAGTCAGCGCCGCACGAATTTCTGCATCGCGCGTCGCATGCAAAGATTGCACGTACAGCCTGGACATAAGTCGCATTGCCCAAGCGAGTGCCAAAATTGGGAAGCTCAAGAGCACACTAATTGCAATACCGCCTGGCGCTCCAATGCTGCCGTTTGCGCCCGATGTGCCTATTTTCGAAAGTCGTTCCAAAACTATATCAAAGGAAAAAATAATCCCAAGGGCGCCAGCAACCGCAAGCACGGCAAAGATTATGATAGCCAAAATGCCACGTGTTTTATGGGTAGCGGCTGCGGTTTCCCAGAGTTTAACGGCGTCATCTGTTGCGAGCTTCGTCACCAAAAGGTCGCGAAAATCCTCGACCTCTTTTTGGGCCCGCCCAATCCATTGATTGTATTTAGTCTCAGCTTCTCTTATCCGCTTCACCTCTCCAGTATTTTGTTCTACGAATTGTTTGAAAGAGTCGTTAATCTTATCAGTTTGCGCTGTGAATTCTTTATTTCGTTCAACAAGATAAATGTCATTCTCACGCGACAATCCGTCGCGGAGATCGGCCAATGCCTCGCGTTCGGCTTTGGATGTATTTTTCAAATCGGATTTTGCATTGGCGCCGCTAATAATCGCTCTAAAAAATGGAGCAATATCCATTTCTTTTCCACGATACTCGGCGATCATAATCTCCCCAAGTCCGCTAAGTATCAAAGCACCGGCTGCGGCCGATGGATCGGATTTTGCCAACGCGAACAATCGCTTTGCCTCCGCGCTGGTCGAGATCGGAAAATGTCCATTTGCAATATGATCAAACGCGGTGTCGAAGGTAGAAATTCCTCTAATTCGATTTTTTTCATTTGCACCATTGATCTGCGACAATGCATTCAGCGCATTACTCAGAATCTGATACGGCGACTCAATAATTCTACGAAGGTGATGGTCAATTGTATCCCGCTCATTGACATCCTGAACAAAATTGTTCCACGCGGAACGCTCAATACTCAGCCAATTTTCCAAAGTCGAAAGGTTGGGAAACTTGAGCGGTTTATTATGACCGACAACAGCAAGGCCCTCTTCGGACAGGACGGAATCGAGAAACGACATTCAAATTTCCTTATTTTGAGGCAGCACCATAAAAGTGGTCGAAAAGTTGCAGCCCGTGCACTCAGAAAACCGATAAAACAGATAAGTTGGCACGATATATTTTTTCGTTCTCTCGAACAACGGGAACGAACTTAAAACATGACTCCACCGCTTCCCCATGGTCTGAAAGTTTTTGCGGATGCCGCCGGCGTCGATGCCGCGTTTGAGATCGCGCTCGCGCGCGGTGGGACGCGGCTATCGATTCCTGAGAAAGCAGACGGTGCGCAGCTCACCAAAATCGTCGGCATTGACGCCGCGAGAAAGATCGTGGATGAATTGGCTGGCGAGCTGATCGAGATTCCGTTGGCGCCGCGGCTGCTCAGCGACTGGCTGCGAGGCAAAGGATATAGCCAGGAAAAGCGCGCGCAGATGTTACGCAAAAGCCGTCGTATGATTCAACACTACGACAGCGGCACGACCCCCAAACTGCAACGCGATTTGTTTGATCCCGCCGCCTAGGGCGTAACGTTACGCCATAACACCCCCCCCAAAGAACCAGCACACTGACATCGAATTAAACGGGCCATCAAGGTCCGTTTCATATGTGTTTAAGGGTGTTTTTATGAATGGTTTGACCGCCACCAAAGCTGCAGCACGAGACGACGCGATCAGTTTCGCGATGGTGCACGAAGGCGGCTTCGTCAATCATCCGGCCGATCCAGGCGGCGCCACCAATTTCGGTGTCTCTTTGCGTCATGCCAAAAACGCCGGCGCGATCCGGGGCGTCAACGGCGCCGTCGTACTCGACTTCGATCTGGACCAAGACGGCGACATCGATGCCGACGACATCCGCGCCATGACACCCGAACAAGCGCGCCTGGTGTACATCGATATCTGGAACCGCTTTCACTTCAACGTCATCGAAGACCGCAAGATCGCCGCCAAGTTTTTCGATTTATCGCTGCCGATGGGATACGGCGGCGCCAGTCGTGTTGTGCAGCGGGCGCTGCGCAGCTGCCGATTTGTCGACGTCGTCGAAGACGGCTTTGTCGGTCCCAAATCACGAACGTCGTTGAACAATGCCACCGATTGGAACCCTGCGGCGACCATGACCGCGCTTTGCTCTGAAGCGGCGGGATATTTCCGAGACCTCGACGCCCCGGACTTCGAAGCGGGCTGGCTTAACCGGGCCTATGAGTGGCCTTAACAGGAGAAAACCGATGAACATCAAGACCACGTTGTTTGCGTTTGCCATCACGCTGTTGATCGCCGGCTGCTCTGTGCTTGGCAATCAAGCCGACAAGCGCTTGGGTGAAGCCTGCACGGACGAAGTTCGCTATGTCCGCGCGCAGCTGTTTACCGACATGCTCGACAAACACTTCGGGCACGAGTTCCCGGATGCCGTGGTTCGCCTGCAGCACAAGTCGAACCTCATCATGTTGGCGGTTGCGTCGAAAGACGAGAAAGCCATGGATGCGGCAGGTGATAGTTACAAAGCCGACTTTGTACGACTGGCCGGCGAGGTTTTGCTGAAACGCGGCATCGAGGTTTCGGTGTTTGGCTTCGACGAAGCCGTCGAACACCTGAAGAAACTGCCGGTGCTGGTCGCTGACATCAACGAGATCGAGGCGACGGTGCGCATTACCTGCGCAACCGCACCGTCTGCATAGGGTCGGTGCGGTGACGCCCTTGGATGCAAAAACCATTCAGCGCGATGCGTTGCTGCAACGGCTTTGCGCGATCACCTACGCGCAAGAAAGTGTGGCCGCGCATACCGCCGCCGAACTTGGCTACCGCCTGATCGAGCATATCCACGATCCTGAGACCGGCGCCGATGCGATGATCTTTGCCAGCAATATCGACATCGTTATCGCATTTCGTGGCACCGAGAAAAACCATGCCGACATCATGACAGACCTGAAGTTTCGGCGGCGTGCGTTCTTTAGGCATGCCGGCGGCAGTGCGGTTGAAGTCCATCGCGGTTTTTTTGCGCAATGGGAATCGATCATGGATCGCGTCTATGCCTGCGCAAAGCCGGCATCGGCCGGCGGCCTCGACATCATCGCCACGGGCCATTCTCTGGGCGGTGCTCTCGCCGTGCTATGCGCCATTGAATGGCGCTGGATTTCCCAACTCGTCACATTCGGTGCGCCCCGCGTCGGCGATGCCGCGATCGTGAAAGCAACCCAGCGCCTCGACATCGCGCACCGGCGCTACGTTTATGGTGCCGACGTCGTGCCGATCGTGCCGTTGATGGCGATGGGCTATCGCCACGATACACGCCCGATTTATCTGACACGCTCAGGCCATGCGATCACGGCGTGCCCATTATGGCGTGAGTTCGTCGGTCGCGCTCGCGCGCTGTTGACGGTTCGTTGGGAACAAGGCTGGACCTGGTGTCCGGTGCCGTCGCGGATCTTCACCGATCACCGGATCGGCGAGTACGGCAGCGCATTGGGAAAGTTGTCTCGATGACCGATACCGTCGACGAAGCCCAGGCGCGCGAACAGTTACATCGGGACAAGGCGTTGCAGCGCCGCGTGCCTCGCCCCCAGATCGGCACGATGCATTGCTTCACCTGCGGTGAGGATATCCCGGCCGAGCGCCGCCAAGCGTTGCCCTCAGCGACGCATTGTTTTGAGTGCCAAAGACGTAAGGAACGACGCCAGTGAACGTACAAGCTTTAATTAATATCGCCATCATTGCGTCGCCGGTCGTCGCTATCGCCAGTCTGCTCTGGACGATTCTATGGTCTCGCAAAGTTTTACGCGAGGCGCGTCAATCACGATTGGTCGAAGAGGTCGAAGAGATCAAACGCATGAGCGAGAAAGCGCATGCCCGGATCGATGGTCTCGACTCCAAGGTCGATGCATTGCCGACCGCAGCGGCAATCAGCCAGATCGATGGCGATATCCGCGAGATCAAAGCGCAGTACAGCGGTATCCGCGACTTGATGGACGGCTTAACGAATTGGATGGCGCGGATGGACACCTATCTGCACAACAAGTGAGGACGTGATGCTATATAAGGAACACGAAAACCAGCACCTTCGGCTGACCATCCTGCGCACGCTCAAGGTCGACACGGACTATCAGATCAACGAGAGCCTGCTGCGCGATGCCATCAAGGTATACGGCTTTGGCCCGTCTCGTGATGCGCTGCGCGTGCAGCTGCGTTGGCTGGAAGAGATGGGCATGGTCGAGATCACCGACTTGGGCGCATTGCTGGTCGCCCGTCTGACCGAGCGCGGTGCCGACGTCGCCATCGGCGCTGCCACGGTCGATGGCGTGAAACGGCCGGGGCCGTAACATGGTCCGTAAATCCACCATCGATACGTTGCCGCGTGAAGTGCAGGAACGTTTAAACTTCCTGATCGCCGAAGGGGCTTTGACGATTGACGATCTGACGTTGTGGCTGGACGAACAAGGTCATCAACGATCGCGCACCGCTGTCGGCCGCCATGCCAAAAAGATCAACACGGTCCGCGAGAAGCTGAGCCAGAGCCGCGAGATCGCCAAGGCGTTGGTCTCCGAGATCGGCGACGATCTGACCTCGTCGAAACAAGGCCACCTGGTTGTCGAAATCCTGCGTAACCTCGTCTTCGATCACCTAACCACCGCCATGGAAGAAGAGCGCGATGTTGACCCGCAGCAATTTTTCTTCCTAGCCAAAGCCATCAAAGACCTGGCCGGCGCCAACCGCCTCGATCAGGACTACGCCGACAAGGTCCGCACCAAGGTCGCCGCTGAAGAACGCGAGAAAGCTGCCGACAGTGCCGAGACGGCGGTCGCCGCCGCCGGCTTGTCTGAGGATGCCGCACGGAAGATCCGCAATCAGATTTTGGGGATCGAATGAACGCGCCCACACACTTTCCGGTGATTGAGGACGGGAGCGCGCCGACGCTCCCGGAATCATATGCGGCAGATCCCGAGGGTATTCTGCTCGGCTACCAGCGCCGCGTCCTGGAGTTGCTCTCGACCACTGCGTTGCTGGTCATCGAAAAGTCCCGGCGTATCGGCCTCACGTGGGCGCTTGCCTCACAAGCGGTTTTGACATCATCGATGGCGCGATCTGCCGGCGGCATGGATACGCTCTATATCGGCTACAACTTGGACATGGCGCGGGAGTTTATCGACACCGCCGGCATGTGGGCGAAGTCGTTCAACGAGGCAGCCGGTGAAATCCAAGAGTTTATGTTCGAGGACGGGAAAGATCCGGAGCAACACATCAAAGCGTTCCGCATCACGTTCGCCAGCGGCTACGAAATTATGGCGCTGTCATCTAAGCCACGCTCGCTGCGCGGTCGCCAAGGCTTCGTGATCATCGACGAAGCAGCCTTCCATGATGATCTTGAAGAGCTGTTAAAAGCCGCTTTAGCGCTGCTGATCTGGGGCGGTAAGGTTTGTGTCGTCTCCACCCACGACGGCGCAGAAAACCCGTTCAACGAACTGGTCGGCGAGCTCCGCGCCAAGAAGCGCGCCGGCAAAGTATTCCGCGTAGATTTCGACGAGGCGCTCGCCGATGGGCTCTATAACAGAATCTGCCTGGTTACCGGCAGAGACTGGTCTGAAGAGGCGCAAGTCAAATGGCGCCAGGAAGTCATCGACTTTTATGGCGACGCCGCCCAGGAGGAATTGTTTTGCGTGCCGCGCCGTGGTGGCGGTCAGCCGCTGACCCGCGCTTTGATCGAGGCCAACATGGTCGACGTTCCTGTTCTACGCTGGGCATGCGAAGACGGATTTGCGCTGAAGGATGCGAGCGTCCGGACCGCTGAAGCGCGGGACTGGTTTGAAGCGATGGTGCTTGAACACTTGGAAGCCCTCTCGCCAGATCGCCCGTCCTTCTTTGGTGAAGACTTCGGCCGCGTTTCCGACCTTACGGTGATTTGGCCGCTGCAGCTGGCACAGAATATGAAGCGCCACACGCCGTTCACCATCGAGCTGCGCAACGTGCCGTTTGAACAGCAACGCCAGATTTTATTTTATACGGTCGGCTTGCTGCCGAGGTTTCAACGTGGCGCCATGGACGCCGGCGGCAACGGTGCGTACCTGGCCGAAGTCGCCTGGCAGAAATTCGGTGCACGGCGGATCGAAAAGATCAGCCTGTCTCGGGGTTGGTATCAGGACAACATGCCGCCGTTTGTCGCCGCGTTTGAAGACCGCGCGATCGATGTCCCGCGGGATCGCGACACCATGGATGATCTGCGATCGTTACGCGAGATCGCCGGCGTAATCCAGGTGCCGACGTTACGCACAAAAGGCTCAGATCGTTTGACGCGGCACGGCGACTCGGCGATTGCCGGCGCGCTGGCTTATTACGCGTCCTGCTCGGAGATCACAGAATACGATTATCAACCCGCCCCACTGCCCGGCCGATCGATGCCGGCACGGCGTGAACGCCTGATCGACGACAGTCGCGACTATGAAGACGACACGCCGGCGAGCGCTTGGAATAAAGGAGCCTTTTAATGCTGTATGATCAGTTCAACCGGCCTATCGACCTTTCAGCACTTCGCGAAGAGCGCGCCGGCGCGCAAACCATGGGCGTCCGCAAGCCTTGGGGCGAGCATCCGTCCGAGGGCCTGACGCCGGTGCGATTGGCCAGCCTTTTGCGCGAGTCGGAAATCGGCGACCCCGCGCAATACTTGGCGCTGGCCGAAGATATGGAAGAAAAGGATCTCCATTATCAGTCCGTGCTCGGCACCCGCAAACGTGCAGTGGCACAATTAAAGATCACGGTCGAGCCTGCCGACGACAGCGCCGACGCGGAAGCGGATGCGGTTCTTGTTCGCGAGTTCGTGCAACGAGAAGTTTTGCAGGACGAGTTATTCGATATTCTGGACGCGATCGGCAAAGGCATCTCGATCACCGAGATCATGTGGGAGACCAGTGAAAAGCAATGGATGCCGGTCGAGCTTCGTTGGGTTGACCCGCGCTATATCGATTTTGACCGGACGGATCGGCGCACACCTTTATTGAAAACCGCCGATGGCCTGAAGCCGTTGGATCCGTTTAAGTTCGTGCGCGCCGAGATCAAGGCCAAGTCCGGCCTGCCGATCCGGGGCGG
>TARA_R110002073_G_scaffold3754_3_pt1 | contig 125261 bp, 110 predicted proteins | sample TARA_R110002073 | Tara Oceans TARA_R110002073 (sample SAMEA4397174) | marine metagenome | biome: Polar Biome; feature: [DCM] deep chlorophyll maximum layer (ENVO:01000326); material: water (ENVO:00002006), including particulate matter (ENVO:01000060) such as... | depth 40 m
AGACAGGAGCGGCAGCATCTAGTACGCATGAAATTTCAGACTGAAGCACTACCTTTCTTAAGGTTTGTTTGACTGCTTAATCATCATCCAGTTTTGGGGTTAAGCTCAGGCCACCGGTTGCTTCTTCATCGCTGACACCCTGACCACGTTCACTTTCTGCCAGCGAAATTTTCAGGCGCAGGTTGTTTTCAGAATCGGCATTTTTTAAGGCTTCTTCCAGTGAGATCTTGCCATCACGATAAAGCTGGAATAGTGCAGAATCGAAAGTACGCATGCCGATGTTTTCGGATTTTTCCATGACTTCCTTAATTTCTTCTACTTTTCCATTTTTAATCAAATCTGCCACACGCGGTGTACCTAACAGGATTTCAATCGCCGCGGCCCGTTTGCCATCTTTTGTTTTGACCAGACGCTGGGATACAAAGCCACGCAGATTCAGTGCCAGATCAAGATAAAGCTGCTTGTGACGCTCTTCCGGGAAGAAGTTGATAATTCTGTCCAAAGCCTGGTTGGCATTATTGGCGTGTAGTGTTGAAATACATAAGTGACCGGTTTCCGCAAAAGCCAGGGCATGCTCCATGGTCTCTGCCGTACGAATTTCGCCGATCAGAATTACATCCGGAGCCTGACGCAAGGTATTTTTCAGCGCCTCCTCGTAGGATAAGGTGTCCACACCTACTTCACGCTGATTCACAATAGATTTTTTATGCGAATGAACAAACTCTACCGGGTCCTCAATGGTAATTATATGACCGTCCTGGTTTTGGTTACGATAATCAATCAGCGATGCCAGTGACGTTGATTTACCGGAACCGGTGCCACCAACGAACAAAATAAGCCCGTTTTTGTGAAGCATCAGTTTGGGCAGTATTTCCGGCAGTCCCAGATCCTTATAATTAGGAATATCCGATACGATATTTCGGCAGACCAGACCGACCTCATTGCGCTGAACAAAAATATTTACACGAAATCGACCGATGCCTTCTTCCATCAGAGCCAGATTCATCTCCAGCTTTTCTTCAAATTCCTTGCGCTGATCCTGATTCATGATCTGATTGGCTATTTTCCTGGTATAGCCTTCCGGTAAGACCTTATCCGTCATGGGAGTAAGTTTGCCATGAGCTTTCATGCTGGGCGGGGCGCCAGTGGTCAGGAAGAGGTCGGATCCTTCCTTTTGGATCATGATTCTCAGTAAATCTTTTAATTCCATTCGTGACTCCTGCTTAAAACCTTTTGTCGGTGTACCATTGAACTTTGCTACTGCTGAGGTGAATATCTTTTTCCACACCTAATGTTAAGGCAAAAATGGCCATGCGAATCAAAACACCATTATCGGCCTGTCGGAATATTGCCAGACTTGGGTGTTGATTCAAATCGTTATCGAGCTCATTTGCCTCTGCGCGTGAATCTCTGGGCAGGGGATGCATGATAACGGTATTGGGTTCACAGTGGGCGGTATAAATTGACTGGTTAAGCCTGAAACGGCCGCGGTAGACATTAGCTTCGTCTTGTGAGCTGAAACGTTCTTCCTGGATTCTGGTCAAATAGACAGTATGTTTGTCATGCAAACCGGTCTGCATGTCTTCGGTCTCAGTGACTTTGTGTCCGGCCTGGCGTAACTCTGCAACAATATCTTCGGGCATTTTTAATTCATGGGGCGAAATCAGCGTAAATGATATGTTTTTGTAAAGTTTTAACAATTTACACAATGAGTGTACGGTGCGTCCGTATTTGAGATCACCCACCATGGCTATATTAAGGCCATTAATTTCGCCGCTAATTTTCAATTCTTTTTTGATTGTGTACAGATCCAGTAATGCCTGGGATGGGTGCTCGGCAGTTCCGTCACCAGCATTGATAACCGGGACACGGCTGGCCTTGGAAAACTCATCAACGGAACCATCCATCGGGTGACGCATGGCGATAATATCACTGTAACCGCTGATGACCCTCGCAGTATCGTAAAGTGACTCGCCTTTGGCCAGGGCGGAAGCTTTGATATCGGTAGTTTCACGAACCTGACCGCCCAACAGATTGAAGGCGCAGCCAAAACTGATTCTGGTGCGAGTGCTGGGTTCAAAAAACAGGGAACCAAGTATGGCGCCTTCCAGGACTCGGGTTTTTAATTCTCGGCGCGCATAGGGTTGCATTTGATCGGCAACGGCAAACAAGGCCTCGACATCCTGGGTATCAAACTGATTGATTGAAAGTATGTGGGCGCCTAGAAAATTCATGCAGTCAGGCCAGTAAAAGATTCAACAGTCATGGACATATTGAATGCAGATATTACTACTAACCAGATATAAAAGAAATTAATCAATTTACGGCAATGGCCACAAAAGGAGTTTTGTTCAGTACATGGACTGCGATAGCATGTTATAGAAACAACAGGCAATTTCCCGGCAGCACGGTTCTTAAAGGTAGATGACTCGATAAAGCAAAGAGAAATTCAGATTCAATAGTAATTTTACTGCTGGGATTTTTTTAATCCGTCCAGATAGGTTTTCAGCAAATGTTTAGCCAAGGTCTCAGGGTTATTATCGCCATACAGGGCCAAGCGACCATTCAGAGAAAATACACATATGCCGTGGACTCCTGCCCAAAGTACTCTAAGCGCTCTTACGGCAGCTGCTTTCCCATTGGTATACGGGTAAAAGGAAGCTTGTAGCTGGGAAAATAATGTCTTTAATTTCTGTGAATACCAATCCGGGAGTTTTTCTTTGGGAGGAGTGTCGTAGGAAAACAGGAAAGTCCATAAGTTTTGATGATTTTGTGAAAATTTGACGTACTGAATAAGCATAAATGTAAGTCTGTCCTTTTTTTTATCGAGTTGTTCATTGGTAAAAGTGAAGAAATTATCAAGAATCGATCCACAGACATGGTAGCGAAGCTGCTCCATATTACCGAATGTATAATATAGGGTGCCTACTGTATAGCCCATCTCCTTGGCAACACTACGTGCCTTAAATCCATCATTACCGTTTTCAATAATAAGCTTACATGCGCTAGCAATAGCCAATTCTTTTATCTGATCCGTGCTATGCTCCGATCTCCGTGCCACGACGTACTCCAACATGTTAATATTGCTGCTAATTTCCTGAGAATCAGGTTGATTTTTATCTTGGTCATATGCGTTCAAGTCTACTGCATTTTCGTATACTGAGGCCATATAATGACAAGCATAGGATAAAGCAAAATGTTACCCGTATCACACATGATATCCCAAGTGCCTGAGGAAGGGTAAGTTTGGAAAGTAGAAAATCAATTTATTGGCATGATTATGAAACGTTCGGTAGTGATCCACGACTTGACCGTGCCTGTCAGTTTGCAGGTGTTAGAACTGATGAAGACTTGAATATTGTAGACGAAGCGCTGGTTATTTATTGCCGACCTTCAATCGAAGTAATACCTCATCCTGAAGCTTGTCTCATCACGGGGATAAGCCCTCAGGAAGCCGAAGCAAAAGGCCTGTCAGAAAGAGAATTTGCAGCACAGATTATTGCCGAATTTTCAGAGCCTCAAACCTGCGTAGCTGGTTTCAACAATTTACGTTTTGATGATGAGGTGACCCGGCACCTTTTATATAGATGCTTTTACGATCCGTATGAGAGGGAGTGGAAAAATGGGAATTCACGTTGGGATATCATCGATTTACTGAGAATGACCTATGCATTAAGACCGGAAGGCTTGAACTGGCCAAGCAAGGACGATGGTAGTCCAAGCTTTAAACTGGAAGACTTTACCCAGGCCAATGACATAAAACATGAAGGGGCACATGATGCATTATCAGATGTCTATGCCACTATCGCCACTGCAAAGATTATTAAAGAGAAGCAGCCCAGGCTCTATGATTTTTACTACAATCATCGAAATAAAAATAAAGTTCTGTCCCTGTTTAAACTTCATGATCCGCAGGCTATGGTACATATTTCTTCCATGTATCCGGCCAGTAAAGGTTGCATGGCGATAGTGCTCCCCCTTTTACAGGATCCAGTAAATTCCAACGGCATCATTGTCTATGATTTAAGCAAAGATCCTTCAGCCTGGATTAATGCAAGTGCAGAATCAATCAAAGAGCGCTTGTTCACGGCAACTGATGAACTCCCAGAAGGCCTTGAAAGAGTCGCCTTAAAAACAGTGCACTTAAACAAGTGTCCGGCATTGGCTCCTTTAAGTGTACTGACTGATACAGTTTTGGACAGATTTAAGCTGGACCTTGAGCTTTGCGAACAGCATAAACAGCAGTTATTGGCCAATACTGTTTTGAGAGAAAAATTAAGCGTTGTCTTTACGCCAAACTACAAGGAAGAACATGATCCAGACCTGATGCTTTATAGCGGTGGTTTTTTTGATAATCATGATAAAGGTCTGTTTGCAAAAATTCGCAATCTGGATGCTGAGTCCTTAGCGGCTCAGAACTTCGACTTTCATGATAGCCGTTTGCCAGAGATGCTGTTCAGGTATCGATGCAGGAATTATCCGGAGTCTCTGACTGAAGATGAACGGCAACGATGGTACTTATATTGTAAAGAGCAGTTGTTTGCTGCCAATGCAGATGGCGTATCCAAAGCTGATACAGCAGAGAAGATTATTCGTGAAAAACATTCAGTGGTAAATGAGGAACAAAACCTTCTGTTAAAAGAGCTAAGTCAGTATATTGAGCAGCTTCGTCTGGAATTGGGAGTTTCGCCATAATGAAGTTGAAGGAAATTTACCATAAATCAGGTCCTGGTCTGGTGGTCGCGGCTACAGGGCTGGGCGGTGGTGACATCATTGCAGCTTCAGCAGCCGGGGCGAATTATGGCACCGCATTATTGTGGGCAGTGATAATCGGCAGCTTGTTAAAGTTTTGTCTGAACGAAGGAATTGGCCGCTGGCAGCTTGTTACCGGCAGGACTTTGCTGGAGGGCTGGCTAGATGAATTACCCAGGTTATTGACCTGGTATTTTACCGCATACCTGCTTTTTTGGACTGTGATGGTGGCAGCGGCGATGATGTCGGCAGCAGGCCTGGTAGCCTATGCAATTTTCCCGGTTTTCTCAGTTACGGTATGGAGCATGATACAGGCTGTACTGGCCTTGATTCTGGTCTGGTGTGGGGGATATTTCCTGCTCGAAAATATCATGAAAGTTTTTATAGGCATTATGTTTCTATGCATAATTTATTGTGCAGTGATGGTCATGCCGCCCATGCCGGAAATTCTGGCGGGAATTTTTCTACCTACACTGCCAGGCGGTAGTTTGGTCTTTGTCTTTGGTGTGATCGGCGGTGTTGGCGGCAGTGTCACTATTCTGAGTTATTCGTACTGGATGAAGGAAGCCGGTTGGACAAGCACAGCCGATATGAACTCAATGCGAACCGATTTATCTATTGCCTATGGCCTGACCGGACTGTTTGGTATCGCCATTGTGCTGGTCGCAGCAGGGATTGATGTGGAAGCAATTTCCGGCAACGGTATGGCACTGGCTGTAGCCGATCAATTGATCCCCGTATTGGGAGAACCGGGAAAATGGCTTTTCCTGATAGGATTCTGGGGTGCAGCACTGAGCTCCATTATTGGGGTTTGGCATGGCGTTCCCTATCTGTTTGCAAATTTTTTCTATCATCTGCGAGATCAGAAAACACTCCTGGAAACTCCTGAAAGTATAAGTAAAACTCCGGCCTATCGTTGGTATCTGGTTTATTTAACCTTTGTACCCATGTTATTGCTGTTGTGGGGCAGGCCGTTCTGGGTGATTATTTTGTATGCTGTAACGGGATCATTCTTTATGCCCCTGGTCGCCGCGCTCCTGCTCTATATGAACAGCAAAAGACGTTGGCTTGGGAACTATATTAATCGCTGGTATACCAAAGTATTATTGATCATCTGCCTGTTACTTTTCAGTACTCTTGTGGTTATTGAAATTCAGCAACAATTTTTTACTTGATATACAGGCTGGTTAAACTAAAACCATATAAAATAACAGATGTGATACCCTTGCCATGTGTCGGCACATGCCCCGGTAATGCCGGTATCAATACTATCCCTGGCGGCTAAATTAAAGTGGTTTCCGCATGGATGCAGATAGTTTTCTTCGGAAGTATTCCCGGATGCCAGTTTAGCTTGTGTAATTAACTCAAGGTTTTTTCCATTTCGTATACCAGTGCTTTAGAATGCGCTTGTATTTTGTTCGTGGATCAGAGGCTTTCACCCTATGCAAGATTTTGAAGACATCAGACCTTATCTCGATCATGAGGTGCGTCAGGTCGTTGATTCTTTACTTACTGACCCTGAATTTAGCAATGCTATCGCAAGATATCGGTATCCACGCTGGTATGCCTGGTTTCCAGGCGTAGTAAGCAAGTTGGTACAGAGTTTTCTGAAAAAAGAAACGGCTCATGTTCAGAGCATTCATGATGTTCAGATCATCATTGAACATTATCTGGATAAGTTAATAGAAAAAACCACCACCAGTTTAACCCATGATGGGCTTGCCGAGCTTGATTCTGGCAAAAGCTATCTGTTTGTGAGTAATCACCGGGATATTACCATGGACCCGGCGCTGGTAAATTACATGCTTTATCATCAGGGGTTCTCAACTTTACAGATTGCCATTGGTGACAATCTCCTGAAACGCCCTTTCTTATCAGATTTGATGCGACTCAACAAAAGTTTTCTGGTGAAACGTGGACTACAGGGCCGCGAAAAACTGAAAGCCAGTAAACGTTTATCTGCCTACATTCATTATTGTGTTGAGCATGGTGAGAATGTGTGGATAGCTCAACGTGAGGGGCGAGCCAAGAGTGGTCTGGATCAAACTGAATCAGCCATCATAAAAATGTTGCATCTTGCAGAACGGGATAAAGCCGAGCCAAGAAGTCTGGCGCAGAGTATCAATGCCTTGCATATAGTTCCTGTAGCCATTTCTTATGGCCTGGATCCCTGTGATGAATATAAAGCTGAAGAATTATTTGCAATCGATGCCAGCGGAAAATTTGAAAAAAATGAAAACTCCGATATACAGAGTATATTGGCCGGAATGATTGGCAATAAAGGCGATATTCATGTGGCTTTTGGAAAACCGCTGCTATTGGAAAATGATGTCACAGAAGAAGAAGTTGCAGCTCTTATTGATGCCCAAATAATTAAAAATTATCATTTGCATCCAAGTAATTATTTTGCCTATTTTGAATTAAAACCAGGACAGGAAGCCGGGCTCAATTTGGCGGATATTTTTAATAAGACAGAATCGGAAATCGAACAACTGAAAATAAATTTTAATGCACGCCTTTCTGCCATACCGGTAAAATTGCGGCCTTATGTGCTGGCAATGTATGCGAATCCTGTTATTGCCAAATCGCTCTGATGACTTCCCCGCCAATTATTCCCGGCCTGATTGAGTAATTTATGCTTTCAGACCAGGTAAAACAGGATATCCAGTCCTACTATTCGCAATTTCTTCAAAACCGCAAACTTAAGCCTCGTTTTGGGCAAAAGCTAATGATTGCCGAAATTGCCAAAACGCTGGCAGCGATTGATATCGATGAGGAGGGTAAACGCCTTTCAGAAGAGCCGCCAATTTGTGTTGTGGAAGCAGGAACGGGCACCGGAAAAACCATCGCTTATTTGATAGCTGTATTACCCATAGCCAAGGCTCTGGGAAAACAGGTTGTTATTGCAACAGCAACTGTAGCCTTGCAAGAACAGATTATGTTTAAGGATATTCCGGATTTACAGGCCAATACGGATATGGATTTTTCCTTTTTATTAGCCAAAGGCAGAGGTCGTTATCTCTGCCTTTCCAAGCTGGACAATGTCCTGAGAAACAACAGCAGCCAGGATGCCATGCAGGAACTCTACGGTCTGGAGCTTGAGGACCCGACTCAAGTCGATAGGAAGCTCTATGAAGATATGCTGGATGCATTGGGTGAAAAGCGCTGGCAGGGTGATCGGGATGATTGGCCGGAAAACCTTGATAATCAACAATGGCGTGCAGTTTCAGTAGAGCATGGCCAGTGTTCGGGCAGCCGCTGTTCGAATTTTAATAATTGCTATTTTTTTCGAAGTCGCCAGTTACTGCAGAAGAGCGACTGTATTATTGCTAATCAGGATCTGGTATTGGCAGATTTGAGCCTGGGTGGCGGCGCCATATTACCAGATCCTTCAGAGACTATTTATATTTTCGATGAAGCACATCATCTGGCGGCCAAGGGGGTCTCGCATTTTTCTCATTTTATTCAAATCCGCTCTGCGCTTAACTGGCTGGATCAAAGCAAGAAACTTTTTGCACGCTTACAAACACAGGCCGGATCGGAGCTTAAGGCAATATTTGAGAAGGCTGATGCAGCGGCTCTGGAAGCGCGTCATAAATTGAACGAGGCATTTCTGCTGTTTGAGCAATTTGCAAACTTTCAGGAAGGGCAGGATTTAAAACAGAGTCAGCATACTTTCGACAGAGGCCAGGTGGCACCTGAATTACGGGAGCATTGTGGAATTTTATATTTATGCTTTTCACAGCTTGCCCAGGAGCTGAATAAAATACTCGACAGGGTCCGGCAGTGTATGGAGAACGAAGGAGGTGAACTGGACTCCAAACAGGCAGAGTCATGGTATCCCACCCTGGGAAGTATGCAGGCGCGTTGTGAAGCAAGTCTGATGCTTTGGTTCCATTTTGCCAATGAGGATGAGAAATCCGATGTTCCGCAGGCGCGTTGGCTGACTTTTAGCAAAGTGCAGGATGAGCTGGAAATAACCCTGTCCTGCAGCCCTATTCTGGCTGCCGAAGCCTTGACTGAAAAGCTATGGAATGAATGCTTTGCCGCGGTACTGACTTCTGCAACCTTGAGTGCACTGAACAGTTTTGATTTCCTGAGCATGCGCACTGGAATACCTGTGGAGAGTAATTTCTGTCGTATTGGCAGTCCTTTCAATTTTGCCGAAGCAGGTTTGTTACGCATTCCGGAAAAGGGTTTTGATGCCGGTGATAGCGTGTCACATACACAGGCTATTATCAGCTGCCTGCCGGAGCTGCTGGAACAGGACAGCGGGGCACTTGTCTTATTTAGTTCCAGAAGACAAATGCAGGAAGTGCTGGCCGGATTGGATGCCGGTTTTAGAGCTACAATCCTGTCCCAGGACGATCATCCTAAACAGCAGTTGATCGAGCTGCATAAAAAAAGTGTTGATAGAGGAGATAAAAGCATTATCTTCGGACTGGCCAGTATGAGTGAAGGCATTGATTTACCGGATGCTTATTGTACCCATGTGGTTATTGCCAAATTACCATTTTCTGTGCCGGATGAGCCTGTGGATGTGACCTTGGGACAATGGCTGAAAGATCAGGGGAAAAACCCGTTTACTGAAATCACAGTACCCGAAACCGCCATGAAACTGGTACAAGCCAGTGGTCGCTTGTTAAGAAGCGAAACTGATAGAGGAAAAATTACCATACTGGATGAACGTCTTGTGAGCCGGCGTTATGGAGAATCCATTCTGAATTCCTTACCCCCGTACAGTCGTGAATACTTTATCAGATAATGATTTTGTGCTGTTTCAGGTAGCTAAAAATTTGATCGGCGCTTTGATCCGGAGTATTGGCAACCGGTATAACAATTTCTGCGTCTTCAGGAACTTCGTAAGGTGAACTGATGCCGGTAAAGTTGGCGATATCACCGCGTCTGGCTTTGGCATATAACTGCTTGGGATCACGTGCCTCACAAACAGCCAGAGGTGTATCAATAAAGATTTCGATGAATGGCAAGTCAGAGTCATCATGAATCTTTCTGACCAGATCACGATCATTTTTAAAGGGTGAAATAAAACTCGAGAGTACAATCATGCCGGCATCGGCAAAGAGTTTCGAGACTTCCCCGACCCGACGGATATTTTCTTCACGATCCTCATCAGTAAAGCCCAGATTATTGTTAAGACCATGGCGGATATTATCGCCATCCAGTACATAACTTTTAAAACCAGCTTTAACCAGCATATGCTCCAGAGTGAATGCGAGTGTGCTTTTACCCGAACCGCTCAAGCCGGTAAACCACAATGTAGCTCCTTGCTGGGCAAATATTTCATGGCGAATTTGTCGGCTGACTCTACCTTCATGCCAGACAATATTGGTGCTCTTGGGCCCGGAATCCTGGTTCATTTAAGGGAGTTCCCGTATCTGGATAATGGTGACATCCTGCAGGGGACGATCCTGGGCATCTACCGCCGTGCTGCCAATTGCATCGAGCACATCCAGGCCCTGACGAACTTTCCCAAATACGGTATGTTTACCGGCTAACCATTCAGTGTCGGCCAGATTGATAAAGAACTGGGAGCCGTTACTTGCAGGGCCGGCATTCGCCATGGCAATAACACCACGTATAGGCATTCTTGATACCAGGGTTTCGGTATATTGATAACCCTGGTTTTCATAAACTTCTTTTATGCTTAAATTTTGAATTCTTGTTTCGACCTCTGCTGCCCTGGATTCCAGATCTTCCTGCGATTGTATATTCATGACGGTGAATAGGGGTTGCAGAATTATCGCCTGGAATTGTGATTGAGAGCCGATGCGCAGAAAGGGGTGAGGTATGCCTTCCTCGTCGATGGCCTGCATTCTGTCGAGGCCAAGACTGCGGGCATTAATTTCGTCTTTGAATGTGAAACCAGGTGTGCCGTTTCCCAGGCCTGTGATGCTGCCCCCCTGAATCATGAACCCGTCAATGACACGGTGAAAAATCAGGCCATCATAAAAAGGGCGGCTTACCATTAAGCCACTTTCAGGATCACGAAAGGGTTTTCTGCCTTCGGCCAGATCAAGAAAATTGGCGACCGTTTCGGGGGCTTCGTCCGGAAACAATTCCAGTATCATTGAGCCCATTGAGGTCTGTATTTCAACCAGAGGGTTGTTAGGGCTTTCTCGCAGGGATGCGAGGTCCAGAGAATCTGTCTGGGAGTTGGCTATCAGGGAAATGCTTAATTGAGAGACAAACAAGCAGGCCAGCAGCCCGCGTCTGATAAGATGTTTCATATGGTGTTCCTGCGTCCAGTTCCTGTAAATTCAGTATCTTCGGCTTTTTAGGCGCCTAACATACGACAGACACAGTCCCATTTACAAGTTTGGCGTCTATGGACAGACTTATACTGTAAAACCAGAGTGCGGCTAAACAGCTAACATCCAACTAACATGCAACTAGTGTACTACCTTTGAGTCTGATCCTTCATCCAGTTCCTGTTGCGTAATTTCAACAACAAAGCTTTTTTCCTGCAGCTTTTTGCTGGCTTCAGCGCGCTCTTCAGCTTCAGCCTTACGCAGTTTTTCTTCATCCTGGAAAAGTTCAGCATTCAATGACATTTGTCGATTCAAGTGTAGTTTGAGTCGGTCAACCACATGCGTCATGACTTCCAGAGTCTGGCTCAATTGCTCCAGCGTGATGAGCGTTTGCTCGGAATTTAACTCTACATCAGATTTGTCGCTCATTGTTGCGCTCCTTTTGCTAAGCTCAGGCCAAGAAGATTAGTCCCAGTTAAGTGCACCACCAGTTTGATACTCGATAACACGAGTCTCAAAAAAGTTCTTTTCTTTGCGCAAATCCATAATTTCCGACATCCATGGAAAAGGGTTTTGAGCACCTACAAATTGTTCTTTCAGACCTAGCTGATTGAGGCGACGGTTGGCGATAAATTTCAGATAGTCTTCCATCATCGCTGCATTCATGCCAAGTACGCCACGGGGCATGGTGTCGCGTGCATATTCAATTTCCAGTTGTGTAGCTTCGAGAATCATCTGGGTAGATTGTTCTTTCATGCTGGCATCCCAAAGATGCGGATTTTCCAGTTTGATCTGATTGATCATGTCGATACCAAAATTCAGATGCATGGATTCATCCCGCAGAATGTACTGAAACTGTTCGGAAGTGCCGGTCATTTTATTACGGCGCCCCATGGAAAGAATCTGCGTAAAACCACAATAAAAGAAGATTCCTTCCAGGCAGCAATAAAAAGCTATCAGGTTTTTCAGCAATGCTTTATCCGTTTCCGGTGTGCCGGTTGTGAAGCTTGGATCACATATCTCTTTGGTATATTTCAGCCCCCAGGAAGCCTTTTTGGCCACTGAAGGTACTTCATGGTACATATTGAAAATTTCACCTTCGTCCATACCCAGTGATTCTATGCAGTATTGATAGGCGTGGGTGTGTATCGCTTCTTCGAAAGCCTGACGCAGAATGTACTGGCGGCATTCGGGGTTGGTAATCAGCCGATAGATGGCCAGGACAAGATTATTGGCTACGAGGGAGTCTGCAGTGGCGAAAAAACCCAGATTACGTTGCACTATCATGCGCTCATCGGCAGTCAGGCCATCGGGCCTTTTCCAGAGGGCCACATCTGCATTCATATTGATTTCCTGTGGCATCCAGTGATTGGCACAGCCATCCAGGTATTTTTGCCAGGCCCAGTCATATTTGAAGGGCACCAACTGATTGAGGTCAGCGCGGCAATTGATCATGCGCTTGTCATCAACTTTTACACGTTCGGCTGAGGCTGACAGTTCTTTTTCCGCTGCTTCGATGTCAAGTTTTTCGACCGCAGCTTTAGCTAACTCAATGGCGTGTAGCTGCTCTGCCGTGGGCTGCTCTTCCTGCCCATTATCGCGAGCACTGTCCTGTGAACTGTCTTCTTCGGCAGCAACAGGACTTCCTGCCATGCCGCTTGCAGGCGCAGCAAAGTCCTGTGCCGACTGCTTTATCGATTCTTTTTTTGATTCAGATTTGGCAAAGTTGTCTGCCGCTGAATTATTTGCAGCAGAAGCACTTGATGCATTCTCTTCAATGTTAAATTCATCCCAGGACAACATGGCATATACCTCTTTATTCTTGATCTACTTTATTTTATTTATTAATTATTCGTGTAACTTAATAATTAAACCTTTGGAAATAATTCTTCATCTATTGTGTTTATTGTTCGTATTGTTCGTATTGTTTGCTTACTGACAGGCTTCACAATCCGGATCATCGATCGAACAGGCCTGTGGTACGTCAGCAGCTGTGACCGGGCCGGTAGATTCCGAATTGGCAGAGACCGCGTTCAGGGTGCCGCTATTAACCGTTGATTTCTCGGTGCTGGTGGCGGCCATGGCACGCAGATAATAAGTGGTTTTCAAACCACGATACCAGGCCATGCGATAAGTCACGTCCAGTTTTTTGCCGTTTGCTTCCGAAATGTAAAGATTCAGGGACTGTGCCTGATCAATCCATTTCTGGCGTCGGCTGGCGGCATCGACCAACCAGCGTGGATTGATTTCAAAAGCGGTTGCGTAAAGTGTCTTTAAGGCTGCGGGTACGCGATCAATTTTTTGCACACTGCCTTCATAATATTTCAGGTCATTGATCATGACACTGTCCCAGAGGCCAGCCGCCTTAAGGTCATTAATCAGAAAAGGGTTTACCACGGTAAATTCACCAGAGAGGTTCGATTTAACGTACAGGTTCTGATAGGTCGGCTCAATGGACTGTGATACGCCGGTGATGTTAGCAATGGTTGCCGTGGGCGCAATAGCCATGACATTGGAGTTGCGCATTCCTTTCGCGAGCACCCGATTACGCAAGGAGTCCCAGTCCAGAGTGCTGCTCATGTCTACTTCCATATATTGATCGCCGCGTTCTTCCTGAAGCTTCTTGAGGGAGTCGATGGGCAGCACGCCTTTACTCCATAGTGAGCCCTCGTAACTTTCATAGGTGCCACGTTCTTCCGCCAGCAGTGAGGATGCCTCAATGGCATGGTAACTGATGACTTCCATGGCATTGTCAGCAAAACTAAGGGCTTTTTCGGAGCTGTAGGGGATTTTCTGGATATACAGTGCATCCTGGAAGCCCATGATACCCATGCCTACCGGGCGATGCTTCATATTGGAAGTTTTCGCCTGCGGCACTGAGTAATAATTGATATCTATAACATTATCCAGCATGCGAATCGCCGTATGGATAGTGTTTTTCAGTTTGGCTCGATCCAGGCCGCGTTCCGTAACATGGTTGACCAGATTGATAGAACCCAGATTACAAACGGCAATTTCATCCTTGCTGGTGTTCAGGGTAATCTCGGTACACAGGTTAGACGAATGAACGGTGCCGATATGTTGCTGTGGTGAACGGATATTACAGGCGTCCTTGAAGGTGATCCAGGGATGTCCGGTTTCAAACAGCATGGATAACATTTTGCGCCACAGATCCTTGGCTTTGAGTTTTTTATGCACATACATAAGGCCATCGCGGGCCAGTTGTTCATATTGCTCGTAGCGTTCTTCAAAGGCCTTGCCATATAGGTCATGCAGGTCTGGCACTTCATTGGGTGAAAACAGGGTCCAGTCGCCATCATCGAAAACGCGTTTCATAAACAGATCAGGAATCCAGTTGGCACTGTTCATGTCATGTGCCCGGCGACGGTCGTCACCGGTGTTTTTACGCAGTTCCAGAAATTCTTCAATATCCAGATGCCAGGTCTCCAGATAGGCACACACAGCCCCTTTGCGTTTGCCACCCTGGTTGACGGCAACGGCAGTGTCATTAACGACCTTCAGGAAAGGAACCACGCCCTGAGATTTACCATTAGTACCTTTAATATAGGCGCCCAGTGCACGTACCGGTGTCCAGTCATTACCAAGGCCGCCAGCCCATTTGGACAGCATGGCATTGTCATGAATGGCACCATAGATACCACTTAAATCGTCTGGAACGGTTGTCAGGAAGCATGAGGAAAGCTGAGGCCGTAACGTACCTGCATTAAAGAGCTGTGGTGTAGAGGTCATGTAATCGAAGCTGGAAATCAGGTTGTAGAATTCGATGGCTTTGCCTTCACGATCCTCTTCATTAATGGCAAGTCCCATGGCAACCCGCATAAAGAAAATCTGCGGCAGTTCAAAACGGGTACCTTCACTTTGAATAAAATAGCGGTCATAGAGTGTCTGCAGGCCAAGGTAAGTGAATTGATCATCCCGATCTGCCTGCAGGGCTTCACCCAGTCGGCCAAGATCAAAGTTCAGAAGCTCCGGGGATAACAATTCCAGTTCCGCGCCTTTTTCCAGATAAGGTTTTAGTACAGCTGCATAGCGATAGTGCATTTCAGATTGTGTGGCGCTGTCGGCAACACCGAGAAAACGCAGCGCTTCACTGCGCAAACTGTCCAGCAGCAAACGTGCTGCGACATAGCTGTAATTGGGCTCCTGTTCAACCAGCGTGCGGGCCGTCATGACCAGAGATACACGAACATCATTAATATTGACGCCGGAATAAAGGTTCTTCAGGGTTTCGGTATAGATGGCCTCACCAGTGACATCACTCAGGCCTTCGCATGCTTCATTGATCACGGTCTGTAGTCGCGCCGTATCCAGTGGCTGACTGGAGCCGTCATCCATGGTGACAATGATGTCAGAAGATCTAGCCTGCGCCGGGGGTTCCTGCTGGGCACGTTGTTTGGCATGCTCTGCACGGTAGATGACATAGCTTCTTGCCACTTTATGCTCACCGGAACGCATTAGCATGAGTTCCACCTGATCCTGAATCTCTTCAATGGAAATGCTGCCTCCGGAAGGCATGCGACGCCTGAATGTATCGCTGATATCCTTGGAGAGCCTGGCAACTGTTTCATGAACACGGGAGGATGCAGCAGCATTACCGCCTTCGACGGCCAAATAGGCTTTGGTAATAGCAATACCGATTTTGCTTTCGTCATAACTCACAACAGAACCATTACGTTTGATAACGCGTAGCTGCCCTGGGGCTGTGGCTTCCAGACTGGAATCCCGGTTATCAGTAACAGGTGCCGAGGAAGATTTGGATGCAGGTTGTGAGGTCTCAGTTTCGGTTTGCATTGCTGTAAAACTCCATAATTTGCTTTTCGATTATTCTTGTTTTTTGAAATCTTTCTTAAGAAAAATTTATCCGGTTTTAATCCGCAGCTTTAAGGGCTGGGGAGGTAAACACTATATGTAGTGTTGTTACGCTTTCTTGCCAGGCATCAACTTTATTTGTTTACTGGCGATTTTGGTGTTGCTTGTTCTCTTGCAGTTACTTTCAGATGCGTCCAGTTACTCTTCCCCGAACTCTCTTTTAATTTTGATTGTTACAGCTTGTCTACCTGCCGCTTAACTGATTTTTAACTGCTTATTAAAGTCCATCAATTAAGTGGTAATTGGCTATTAAACAGCGATCAATTGCCTATCAGTCTGCATGTCACACGCTATATCTCAATTGAGCAGCTTTGGCTCAATCCTGATTGAATTACCGAAATCCTGTTGATAAAGGGCGTTCCGCCAGATTTTTTTGCCAAATGGGGAACTTGTTTTGGGCTTCAATCATATAAATCACAAGATATAGTGGATACAAACCGACATGGGCCACTATATCAGGGATTTTTTCTTTTTGGCAAGTAAAAATGCTGTGTATTTTATGTGGATATCTTGTGTGCAGTTAACATTTAAGCAAATTATGCCCTGAGTGCTGCAATCATTGCATTTATGATGTATTAAACTGCTTCAGGCAAGCTGTTTTGACCGCAAAAGTGGTTTTTGCTGCTGACAAACAGTTTATAGAATAATCCTTGCTCCTGCAGGCCGGGACAGCAGGCAACAGTACGAAGCAAGGGATATGGAAAGTGTTAATAGATAATATTAAAGGTCTAAAAAAAACTGCCTGAAAAGTAAGCTCAAAAGGAGCGATTAAACACCAGGACTGGTATATAAATTAGATAAACATGAGATAGTCAGTTGCCAGGGGCATGATTGCGCTTATTCGGGCAGTATGAAGAACCTGTGACTACAAGGGAATGATGTTGCCCGATTATTTATTAAAAAAACACCAACACTACATCTAGTGGTGTAAGAAAATACGCAAAACGGGAAAATTAGCTGGGCAGAACTGAAGTCGAATGTGCTCGCGCCTGTTTGCGTGCTTGTGGGAAGTTTTTCAGGCCGTAGTTTAGTTGCCCATAAAGCCTGCTACAAAATCATTAGCCGGATGCTGCCGCAAGCTCTGTGGTTCACCCCACTGCTGCAGAACCCCATTTTGTAAAAGCCCTATTTCATCGGCAACGGTGAAGGCTTCAGTCTGATCATGCGTTACCAGTATTGCCGTAATGTTATTTTGTTTAAGAATGTCCCTTACTTCCAGGCTGAGCGAACGGCGTAATTCAGTATCCAGGTTGGAAAAGGGCTCGTCGAGTAACAAGATTGTCGGGCTGGGGGCCAGTGCCCGGGCCAGAGCGACACGCTGCTGTTGTCCGCCGGATAACTGGTGAGGGTAATAAGTGGCATGATCTGCCAGTTTAATCGTCTGCAGTAAATCGGTGATTATTTTATCCCGTTCAGTGCGGTCTTTGTCCTGGATGCCAAAGGCGATGTTGTCGTGAACGGTGAGATGTGGGAAAAGCGCATAATCCTGAAACACCATGCCGACTTTTCTTTTTTCCGGTACCAGGGTTTCTCCGGGTTTGCTGATGATATTACCTGCTAATTCTATACTGCCGCTGTATACAGGTTCAAAGCCGGCTATTGCACGCAAGGCTGTGGTTTTGCCACAACCGCTGGGTCCCAGCAGGCAGGCAATTTGGCCTTGCTTAACACTAAAGCTCAGTTCCGGGATGATGATCTTGTCATCATAGCGGCAGGAAATCTGCGCAACTTTTAATAGATCGTTCACAGGTTAACCGCAAACTTTGATATGCCTGATGCAAAAGTCAGGCACATAATAAAAATTCCAGCAGTGCTTTCTGCGCATGCAGCCGATTCTCGGCTTGCTCCCAGACCGCAGAATCAGGGGCATCGATTACCTCTGCACTGACTTCTTCGCCGCGATGGGCAGGCAGGCAATGTAAAAACAGCGCATCACTTTTAGCATGATTCATCAACTCGGCAGTGACTTCAAATTTTGCTAAATCGGCACGCCGTTTCTGCATTTCTTCTTCCTGTCCCATGGATGTCCAGACATCTGTAGTGACCAGGGAGCTTCCCTTTACAGCCAATATCGGGTCTCTTACCACCTGGACTCTGTCGGTATTGGCATCCAGCAGACTCTGCATAGGTTCATAACCTTCAGGACAGGCAACGACAAGCTCAAAATCCAGTAGCTTTGCCGCATTGATATAAGAGTTGCACATGTTATTGCCATCTCCGATCCAGCTCACTTTTTTACCCTGTATATTGCCGCGCAGTTCGAAGAAGGTCTGCATATCTGCCAGTAACTGACAGGGATGATAGGCGTCAGTTAAGCCGTTGATGACCGGCACCAAAGAATGTTCAGCCAAAGTATCTACGGTAGCCTGGGAAAAAGTTCTCACCATGATTGCGTCTACCATGCGTGACAATACTTTTGCAGTGTCTGCCACAGGTTCACCACGACCTAATTGTGTATCGGTCGGTGACAAGAAAATAGCCGAGCCGCCCAGCTGTGTCATGCCAGCTTCGAAAGATACCCGGGTACGAGTCGACGACTTTTCAAAAATCATCGCCAGGGATTTATTTTTCAGGTATTCATGGGCAACACCTTTGGAAAGCATAAGCTTCAGTTCGCTGGCTCGGGAAATAATCTGCAGTAATTCCTGAGAGCTTAAATCGTGCAGGTTTCTGAAATGTCTAGGACTCATCACAAAACTCCCTGATGACGCGTGCCAGTGTAGTAACAATAAAGTCTGCTTCAGCATCAGTAATATTCAAAGGAGGTAACAAACGTATAACCTTATCCATCTGGACAGTAATCAATAAACCGTTTGCCCGCGCCAGTCCGACCAGTGCGGTGCAGGGGATGCTCAGCTCAATGCCAAGCATTAACCCCAGGCCTCGGACTTCTTTAAATTGTGGAATATCTGCTAGTTCTGTGCGCAGTCCGGCAAGAATCCTTGCGCCCTTAACTTGCGCATTTTCCATTAACTTCTCTTCATGGATGGCTCGATTCACGGCGATGCCTGCGGCACAGGCGAGTGGGCTGCCCCCGAAAGTACTGCCATGATGACCGGCCTCTAATACATTCAAGGCCCTGCCGCCAACTAGGCATGCTCCCATCGGGAAGCCGTTACCAAGGCCCTTGGCTGTCGTCAGCACATCGGGTTGCACAGAACTGTGCTGGAAGCTGAAATATGTACCTGTGCGGCCATTGCCGGTCTGTACTTCATCCAGTATCAACAACAGTTCATGCTCGTCACAAAGCTTTTGCAAGCTTTCAAGATAATCCGATGAACAAGGATTTATACCGCTTTCACCTTGTATGGGTTCCAGCATAATGGCCACAACTTCCGGATTAGCTGCGATGGTTTTTTCGACTGCCCTTACGTCATTCAAGGGCACTCGTACAAAACCTTCCAGTAAGGGCCCAAAGCCTTCCTGATGCTTTGTGTTGTACGTGGCGCTTAGAGAGCCCATGGAGCGGCCATGAAAGGCCCCTTCCATAACAATAATCTGCGGGATGCTAAACCCTTTTTTGTGGCCATACATTCTGGATATCTTAATTGCTGCTTCATTCGCCTCTGTTCCCGAGTTGGCGAAGAAAACTTCTTGCATGCCGGAATCCTGGCAAAGACGTTCGGCCAGTTCATCCTGCAAGGGAATCTGGTACAAATTAGTAGTATGAATCAGCTTGCTGCATTGCTCTGTCAGGGCTTTGGTAAATGCAGGGTGAGCATGGCCGAGCGGGCACACAGCTATACTGCTGATAGCATCAAGATATTTTTTGCCTTCGGTATCGAACAACCAGGCACCTTCACCATAGGCAAAAGCGACAGGGGATCTATTATAAGTTGGCATCAGATGATTACTTTTTTTCATTAATATGGCTTTATTATAAATGAGTCATTAATTTACATTTCGGTAGGCCCGCCGGCCACCCGATACTGCTAAAATAAGTTCAACATGCTTACTCAGCTAGTTTCGCCATCTTAAGCAGCTTAATTAGTCCGACTCGTTAAACGCAAAAGGGCAGCGCAAGCTACCCTTAGTAAACCGTGATTCTACCAGAAAAATGCCCTGGTTCCATCAAAAATCAAAATTCTGGCAGGGCTGCAGTTTGAAATTTTCCCGTTTATTTTCAGACATGATGGCGAGCTGTCCTTTCGTCGACACGCCAAAAGACGTACATCCCTGTACAGGCTCGGCTGACGACATCCCTGTCGTCAGACGGTCGCCGACTGGACAACTCGCCATCATGACTGTGCATTTAACAGCCTTGAAACTAAGGATATTACTTAGGAAACGGCGGCTTCTATGCATCAGAAATTTCAAACTGCAGCCCTGCCAGAATTTCAAGAGGGCTCAGGCTCAAGGTTAAGCATACCGGCAAGCTTTGATTTTGGGTTCAGTTACCTGGTTTACTTATTTAGCTTAAGCCGATTTGATTCTGATCGTGTCAGCTGCAGTTATTGATAAAAATCTATTGATATCCGGAGCATTCAGCAGTATCAATAGATCGGTTTAAACAAAAATACATAAAGTCCGGAAACAGGGAGTTAACATGATCAATAATGTAGGTATGCAGGATAGGGTGCTAAGGCTAACAATTGGCCTGTTTTTTATGATAATAGGCCTGAGTGTAGGCATCACTTCATTGTGGGGTGCGGTCATTCTCGTGCTTGGCTTGATAGCCGTAGTCACCGGGGCGATCAGTTTTTGTCCCTTATATAAGGTGCTTGGCTTGAGCAGCTGCAAGTCAGAGTAAATTTACAGTCTGATCTCGGATTCCTGGTGCATTTTTGCTTCGGGATACAGGGTCCAAGGTCCAAGGGCCAGATTATGTGTCGTCATTAACTGGCGGCATGAGGGCATTGTCTATTTCCATAGCCCTGTGAAAGGCGTCCCGGTCGGATACCCTGGCGATATAGCGTTCAAATTCCGGTAGTTTTGGCAAGGTGCCTACATCCACGCCCCAGCGAATATGAGAGCCCAGGTAAATGTCTGCTGCAGAAAATTGCTCTCCGGCTATATAGTTTACGTCTGCTACGGCCTTAGCCAGTACTTCCACCACCAGCTCATAGCTACCATAACCGGACGTGCCGCGCATCCTTGGGTCATCGGGTATTTCAAAGCCCATATGTTTATTAGACAGGGCGGCTTCCAGGGGGCCTGCAGCAAAAAACAACCAGCGGTAATAGGCCTGACGTTGCTCAGGAGCAGGCGCAAGATTCGCGTCAGGGAAAGCATCAGCCAGATAAGCAAGAATGGCAGGTGTTTCGGTGACGACCCTGCCCCGATGCGAAAGGGCGGGCACTTTTCCCATCGGGTTGATGGACAAAAAGCTGGCAGCTTTCATGGCGGGGCCGTGCTCAATAAGCTGAGTCTGGTATTCGCAGCCGATTTCTTCTAGCATCCAGCGTATGATACGACCACGAGACATCGGGTTGGTATAAAAAACAAGATCACTCATTTTGCGCTCTGCAATTTTGTTGTATCGACTCTAAATGCTGAATTATTACCCTATTTTGATTGCTTGCCAAATAAGATTTGCCTTATATGAATGCTATAGAACTAAGCCTCTTTGTCAGCCGTATGGAATCAGTCTGTGAAGAGATGGGGGCAGTGCTGAAACGAACAGCATTTTCCCCCAACATCAAGGACCGGCTGGATTTTTCCTGCGCCCTGTTTGATGCGCAGGGTGAGCTCTGCGCACAGGCCGCACACATTCCCGTGCATCTTGGCAGTATGGCTTTTGCCATGGTCGATATTATTAATCGTTTTGAATGGCAGGAAGGGGATATTGTCATCCTCAACGATCCGTTTCTTGGTGGCACGCACCTGCCCGATGTCACAGTACTGCAGCCGGTATTCAGTGAGCAGCAGCTGGCTGCTTTTGTGGTAAATCGTGCTCATCATGCCAATATCGGTGCAGATACGCCGGGATCCATGCCTAATTCCAGTTCCCTGCATGAAGAAGGCCTGATCATTGCCCCGCAATTTCTCTACAGACAGGGCAAGCTGAATCAGAAACTCGCCACTCTATTGCAGTCTCTATGTGGGCAGTTCCCCAGGCCGGAAAGTTTGCAGGATGACAGGCAAATTCGCGCAGCTGATTTTGGGGGCGATATAGCTGCACAGTTAAGCGCCTTACACACAGGCAAGCAGCGCCTTAAGAATTTAATTGGCAGGCTTGGTTATTCCGCGTTTCAAACTGCCCTGGTGGAACTTAATCAGTATGGGGAAAAACTGGCGGCAGCTGCATTGGAGAAAATACCTGCGGGTTCATACAGATTTAATGATGTGATGGATGATGATGGCTTGGGGAATAAAGATTTACTCATCAATCTTAGCTTGAAGATTGACGGAAAAACTATTATTGCGGATTTTCAGGGTACGGCTGCACAGGCGCGGGGTAATGTGAACTGCCCCTTATCGGTAACAGCTGCCGCCGTTTTCTATGTGTTTCGCTGCCTGATGCCGGAACATACACCGGCCTGTGCAGGTATTTTTCGACGCATAAGCATTCTTGCCCCGGAAGCCTGTCTGATAAATGCACAATATCCTGCGGCCGTGGTGGCGGGAAATGTTGAAACTTCGAGTCGTATTGTGGATGTGGTCCTGGGGGCCTTACAGCAGGCATTGCCAGATCAGATACCGGCAGCAAGCCAGGGCAGTATGAATAATATAGCGATGGGGCATTACGCAACTGAAGCAGGTGAAAGCAGCTGGGATTATTATGAAACACTGGCTGGTGGCATGGGTGCCGGGCCTCATGGAAAAGGTTTGAGTGCCGTACACACGCATATGACGAATACCTTAAATACCCCGGTAGAAAGCCTGGAATTACATTACCCGCTGCGAATACTGGCCTATGCCATCAGGACTAACAGTGGAGGCAGAGGATTGCACGTCGGAGGTGATGGCCTGACCCGTGTCTATGAATTTTTAAGCCCCACACAACTGAGTATTTTGAGTGAACGCAGAACTCATGTGCCCTGGGGGCTGGCGGGTGGTGAGGCAGCTTTAGGGGGCGAGAATATTCTCGATGCCAACAAATTACCTGGCAAATGTTCGCGTACTGTCGAAGCCGGACAACGCCTGACAATCCATACCCCGGGAGGAGGTGGCTGGGGAAAGCTAATATCTTCGGCGGCTGAATTCAGCTAAAATAGGCAAGCAAAATTTATGGAGGTCTGCCGGGATTCAAGCAGAAGGCTCCGTGTTAACAGTCGCACAGGGGTAAGCAGTGAAGTCGCAGGTATCACTGTGTATCGACGCCATAAAGAATAAATTTTCACATTGAACAGCAACCAGTTTATTTCGGGAAAACACATGAGTATTGAAGAAACCATTAAAGAGCAAATTAACAACAATCCAATTATTCTTTTTATGAAGGGAGATCCCAATCATCCACAGTGTGGATTTTCATCTCAGGCTACGCAGATTCTGATGGCTTGTGGCGAACGTTTTGCCTATGTGGACATTCTTTCCAACCCGGAAATTCGTGCGAATCTGCCCAAAATCTCTGATTGGCCAACCTTTCCACAACTCTTCGTTAACGGTGAGCTGGTTGGTGGCTGTGACATCATGACTGAGTTGTATCAAAGTGGTGAACTCAAAACTTTGCTGGCAAGTGTATCGGGCTCGGACACAGCCGGGAACGACGAAAGCGAATAACACAGCTTCCAGAGTCGGCAGACTCTCCTTATCCAGTTGATCCATGACTGACTCATTGCGTGGCGTTTGTTACATGCTGCTGGCGACATTTGTGTTCGCTTTAATGATGGTGTTTGTCAAACTGGTTGCGGAACTGCCGGTGCTGGAAATTATTTTCTTCAGGGCCATTTTTTCAGTCGTCATTTGTTTATACAGTCTACTCAAACACAGGGTTCCGGTTTTTGGTAATAACAGGCCGGTTTTAATCTTGCGTGGATTGGCCGGTGTGACGGCACTGTCCCTGAATTATTACCTGATACAAACCGTACCACTGGCAGCGGCTTCCACGCTGACTTATCTGGCTCCAATTTTTACCACGATTCTCGGCATATTCATTGTCAAAGAGAAGGTCAGTCCCCTGCAGTTTGTTTTTTTTGCCCTCAGTTTCAGTGGCATCCTGGTCATTCAGGGTTTTGATAGTCGCATTTCCATCTTTCATCTGCTGATTGGCATCACTACTTCCCTGATCATGGGCCTGGCTTATAACTGTGTGCGAAAACTCAGCACTACAGAGCACCCTTTGGTGATCATGTTTTATTTTCCATTGTTATGTCTGCCGGTTACCGGTTTGTGGATCGTCTTTGACTGGACGACGCCGCAAGGCTGGGAATGGTTTTATCTGGGCATGGTAGGTCTGACCAGTCAGGCGGCTCAGTATTATCTGACCCGGGCCTATCAAATTGCTGAAATTGCCACCGTATCCATCGTTAATTATACGAGTATTATTTATACCATTGCCTTGGGGTTTTTTATTTTTGGCGAGACCTTTAACAGTATGACTTATCTCGGGATGGCACTGGTGTGTAGCGGTGTTATTATCAACGTGATGTATAAAAATCACAGTGAACGACAATTAAAACTGGAAACAGATTTATGAATTTAATGCTGGAAATTTCAATGTACCCCTTTAATGAGGGTTACCTTACCCTGATCAGGAGTTTTATCGACAGGATCAATACCTATGCTGATCTGGAAATATCGACGAGTGCGACTTCAACCAATATCCAGGGTGAATACCAGCATCTTATGCAGGTGCTCACCGAGATGCTGGCCTGGAGTTATAAAGAACATGGGCGGGCTGTTTTTGTGGCTAAATTTATTCCGGGTTATGGCTCTGAATGAGTTTTCAGGCACTTGAAATTTGCGCCGTCATTTTGGCCATTGCCTATCTTTTACTGGCTGCCAGAGAGAATATTTTCTGCTGGTTTTGTGCATTTTTCAGTTCCGGTATCTATGTCTATTTATTTTGGCAGGTTGGCCTGTTGATGGAGTCCATGCTGAATATCTTTTATGTCCTGATGGCCTGCGCGGGCTGGCTGCATTGGCGCAGTGGCGGAGGCCAGCATGTTGGGGAAGTGCCTGAAGCTGGACAGAATAAGGCAGTTGGCGCAAACAGTTTAGCCATCAGAACCTGTAAGCCCTGGCAGCATCTGCTCATTATCAGCACGATGTTAGTGCTGGCGCTGTTAAATGGCTGGTTTATGCAAACTTATACCTCAGCGGTCTGGCCCTTTGTGGATTCTTTTACTACCTGGGCCAGTGTTATTACTACTTTTATGGTGATTTATAAGTATCTGGAGAATTGGTTGTACTGGTTTGTAATTGATGGCATATCTGTATATTTGTATGTGGATCGGGCTTTGTATCTCACAGCTCTGCTGTTTTTAGCCTACCTGGTGATCGTTGCAGGTGGATACATCAGTTGGCGAAAGTCTTTTCTGCTCAGCAAAGCGCAGAATACAGCTAAGGAATACAGTCTGTTATAGCTCCATAAATAAGCCGTCATGGCATAGACCCTGAGGATAATAGACGTTATTCTTCGCGTTCATTGTTAATTGCTCTGGAGAGAATCATGTTAATTTTTAAACGGTTTAGCACATTGTTAACCGGTGTCGCTCTTTTTAGCGCTTGCTTGGGCAGTGTAGCAGCGTATGCGGAAGGCGAAGCCGGGATTATTTCATTACGCGGTCAGGGACATTTTTTTGTTGGCGGGGAAACCTATGATGTTCCTGGAAATCCAGCTGCAGGACCCTTTGGCGCCCCCGGGTTGGGCATGAAAAACCAGATGTATGTGGGCTATCAGCTGGTAGCTGAACCACAGCATCCCTATCCATTGGTGCTCGTTCACGGTGGTGGCGGTCAGGCATCAGACTGGTTCAGTACGCCGGATGATCGTGATGGCTGGAGAGATTATTTTCTTGCCGCAGGCTTTGATGTTTACTGGATAGACCGACCTGGCTATGGTCGTTCGCCAACCAATACTGCCTATGGTGAATTGGCTGGTGGCGCTACTTCAGGCCTGATCAAGTTTCTGTCAACTTCTGACCTTTGGCCAGGCGATCTGGATAACCCAAGAGATCAAAGCCTTCTGAACTGGCTGGCCAGTTCTCCACCAGGACCTTATGCCGGTAATGAAATAGCGGCAACTGACCTGTCTTTATTGCTGGATCGTATTGGTCCGGCGATTGTCATTACTCATTCTGCTGGTGGTATGACCGGTTGGTGGGCAATGGATGATAACCCCGAAAATGTTGCGGGTTTAATTGCTATTGAAGCAGTCGGCAGCAATATTCTGGGCGAAGATGTGCGTCCTGGGATTACCTTTAGTCCGGCCTTGTCGGGTAATTTAACTGCCGATGCGGAAGGCTGCATGTTGCAATCGGCTGGTTCGGTGAGTCGTTTACCAAACCTGTCTAATGCTCCTGTAGTACTGGTGGGTGCGCCACTAGGTTTAACACAGGCGCTGGGGCTTGGTTGTGGTGCTAAAACTTTACGACAGGCTGGTGTTGATGCCAGCTTTACCTATCTCCCTGATTTGGGAATAGATGGTAACGGACATTTTATGATGGCTGATACTAATAATGGGGAAGTAGCTGAGGTGATTATCAATCTTGCGATTGAAATGGAATAAGCCATTCCAGCCACTGTAAAAACAACAAAATCCCTGCAGGTTTTCACAATAAACTGCAGGGATTTTTTTTCGTCTGAGCTGTTCCTGGCTGTTCTCTAACTGCCTAACTGCTCATTTTCTCAGAAAGATAATTCTGGATACCCATTTTTTCGATAAGTCCCAGCTGTGTTTCCAGCCAGTCCACATGTTCTTCCTCGGCATCGAGAATTTCCTGAAACAGATCACGGGATACGAAATCCTTTACACTTTCACAATGCACAATGGCTTCCCGTAAATCAGGGATTGCCCGCATTTCCAGGCCTAAATCACTTTTCAGCATTTCTTCAGTATCTTCACCGATATGAAGTTTGCCAAGATCCTGCAGATTGGGCAGTCCTTCCAGAAACAGAATTCGTTCAATCAGCTGATCAGCATGTTTCATTTCATCTATGGATTCATGATGAGTGTAATCTGCCAGTTCTTTTAAACCCCAGTCCTGAAGCATCTTGGCATGTAGAAAGTACTGATTGATGGCTACCAGTTCATTACCAAGCACTTTGTTTAAATGGGCTACTACCTGCTTATCGCCTTTCATGATCAATCTCCATTACTGCTTTTATGATGAATTCGATGGCCATTCTGACCAAGAGAGTACTAAAAGTCTATATCTAAGCTATTAATTTATAAGGAAAAAGTATAAATAAGAATGCTTATTGCTACGTTTCGCAATAAGCTGGTTAAGCGCTGAAAAATATTAAAGCCTGCTGAGGGAACTCAATTGTTTTAAATCAGGCGGGGTGGAAGGAGGCTTTCTTGACGGCGGTCTCAACAATAGACTTGGCCTGCTGCATGCATTTACCGCATTGGGTAGAGACACCAAGGGTCCTACGTACATCAGCAAAAGTGCTGGCACCACCACTGATGGATTCCTTGATTTGGCGATCGGTTACAGCTTTGCAAAGACAAACGTACATATTGCTAACTCATCGACAGTAGTAATAGATGAGAATGCTAAGCTAAATGAGAATCATTGTCAACAAATAAAAACGCTTATTTGTCGTATTTAGTGCCGATTTCACTGACCCGCAGTGCCAGCTTTTTGGCCGTGCCAAAATCGGTCTTCCCTGAACCTAAACTGGGAATTTCATCGACCAGAAAATAGGCGCTGGGCAGGGCCAGAGAGTTCAAGCCGGCATTCAGGAGTTTCTCCCTGAGTTCTTTCTTCTCCAGATTCTGATTACTCAGCACAATAATGCTTTCACCTTTCCTGCGGTCAGGAATATTTACCGCAACCACTTCCAGATCAATATCGGCAACCACCTTACGAATGCTTGCTTCAACCTGTCCCAGAGAGATCATCTCGCCGCCAATTTTTGCAAAGCGAGAGAAACGATCCTGTATGTGAAGGAAACCGTCTTCGTCCAGATAACCTTTATCTCCTGATACATACCAGATTTTTTCCTGCCGTGTAGTCAGGCTTTGTTCTGAATTTTCAGGCTGGCCTAAATAGCCCAGCATGACTTGTCCGCCACTGATCAATATCATGCCGGATTTGCCTGCAGGCAGCTCTTCCTGAGTTTCCGGATCAATAATTTTTACTTCAGTCTGGGGTATCGGCAGGCCTACAGAACCTGGTTTGTGATTGATGATTATATTGCCGTCATCATCAATTTTATCGGGTAAATTAACACTCGCGACAGGTGCCGTTTCTGTTGCACCATAGCCTTCATAAATAGTTTTCCCGAATTTGTTGGAAAACTCTTCTCTGACTTCGGTTTGAAGTTTTTCTGCGCCGGCAACAACCAGGCGCAAACCGGACAACATTGCAGGCTGGATTTTCGCATTGCGGATATAAAGCCGGAAAAAAGTGGAAGTACCAAACATGATACTGACATTATGTTTTTGAATTGCATTAACGGTTCCAATAACATCAGTGGGGTCAGGGTGACAGACCAATGGAATGCCTTCCAGCAAGGGTAAAAACTCGGTTACCGTTAAGCCCATAGCATGGAACAAAGGTAAGTTTGCCAGCACCACATCGCCTTCCTGGATGTCCAGAATTTTCATAATCTGATCGATATTGGTAAGAATATTCCGGTGACTGAGCAAAACCCCCTTAGGATCGGCTTCACTGCCGCTGGAAAACAAAATAACCGCGGGACTTTCCGGATCAACCTTGTGTAGATAGCGATTTTTCAGACTATTAGCAGATAAAAACTTGCAAGCGAGAAGTGTGGAAAATTTCTCGAAAAATGATGTTGAAGCACTGAGATTTTCAAGAATAACAATCTTTGCGGTCTGTTCCAGCCAACTGGTATCCATGCCTCGGGCTTCGAGTTTTTGTAAAAACCTTGAAGATGTATAAATGGTAAGAATTCCGGCTTGCTGGATAGATGATTTAATGGACTCTTCACTGGCAGTGTAATTCAGATTTACCAGCGTTTTGCCCGCTAATAAAATAGCCATATTGCAAAGCATTGATCCGGCACTGGTTGGTAGCAGGGTGGCAACATTCTGTTCGGGACTCATTTTTGTGATGTGCCGGGCTAATATGATACTGCCAGTCAATGCGCGAATTGGTGTAAATTCGGAACCCAGAGTGTCGATGATCAGTTTATCTTTAACAAATCGAGGATTTTTAGCACTGTCTATCCAGCGCTCACCAATACAGTCACCCTTTGAGCTAAGTGGTAATTTTTCTACCTGCTCTGCATCCGGGGTTTCGCTGGTGCTTTCCACAAGAACTCGTTCGCCTGTTTTCAAGCCCAGCCTCCTAAAGATTTCCAGCGATTAACAATATAGCAAAACAGATCTGCTGTTTTTTCAGCATCATACCTTGCCGAGTGAGCTTGTTCATTATCAAATTCCAGTCCTGCTGCTTCACAGGCCCGTGCAAGAACTGTCTGACCAAAACACAAGGCCGACAGGGAAACAGTATCGATACTGGAAAATGGGTGAAAAGGATTACGTTTCAGCTTATGTCGTTCTGCTGCGGCACGAATAAAGCCATGATCAAAATGCGCATTATGGGCTACCAGAATGGCACGCGAACAAGACTCGCTTTTCATTTTTTTTCGAATATGTTTAAACATGTCCGCAAAAACATCTTTCTCCGGGTATGCGATTCTCAGAGGATGATGTGGATTAATTCCGGTAAACTTTAATGAGGCTTCATCAAGATTAGCCCCGTCGAAAGGTTGAACGTGATAAGCGTGAGCGACTTCAGGAACCAGTTGTTGCTTCTCATCCATGCCCAGAATAACCGCAGTGATTTCCAGAATGGCATCTGTCTGGGCATTGAAGCCCCCGGTTTCGATATCAAGTACGACGGGCAGGTAACCACGAAAACGCGCTGCAAGTGGAGTGATAACTTTTGATTTGCTCTTGTCAGTCACTCAATACTGTCCACTGCATATCTTCACTACTGCGCAGTGGAGTTACCTGTTGGTCCCCAAAAGAGTATGTGTCCGGAACTCGCCAGGCTTTTTTGCGCAAGGTAATAGTATCGCTGTTACGAGGCAGACCATAAAAATCTGCACCATTGAATGAGGCGAAGCCCTCAAGTTTATCCAGGGCATTTAAGCTATCAAAGACTTCGGCATATAGCTCCAGTGCCGCATGGGCACTAAAGCATCCGGCGCAACCACAGGCATTTTCTTTGCTTTGGGTAGAATGTGGAGCAGAGTCGGTGCCGAGAAAAAACTTGTTGTTGCCACTGGCCACAATATCCAGCAAGGCCTGCTGATGTTCATTTCGTTTCAGTATGGGTAAACAGTAATAATGAGGGCGAACACCACCAACCAGCATGTGATTTCGGTTATACAGCAGGTGTTGAGGTGTTATGGTCGCAGCCACATTGGCAGTAGCGGTACTGACAAAATCGACGGCTTGTCTGGTGGTAATATGTTCCAGTACTACTTTCAGGGTTGGGAAACGTGCGTGCACTTTGCTTAAAATATTGTCGATAAAAACTTTTTCACGATCAAAAATATCGACAGAAGCACTGGTTACTTCTCCATGCAACAAGAGCGGTAAGTTGAGCTCACTCATCAGTTCCAGGCAGTCATATACTTTTTCAATATCGGTAACACCGGAGTCCGAATTCGTTGTTGCACCCGCAGGATATAATTTGATACCAAATATCTGAGCGCTGGCTTTGGCCCGGGAAATTTCTTCAACAGAAGTATTGTCGGTCAGATAAAGCGTCATCAGCGGCTGAAAACCTGAAGTCTCAGGAATCTGCTTCAGAATACGCTCACGGTAGGCTAGTGCCGCTTCAGTGCTGGTCACGGGGGGTAGGAGATTGGGCATTACTATAGCCCTGCCATTATAGCGGGCCGTATAGCTGACAGTATTCTTTAATGCAAGACCATCACGTAAATGTACATGCCAGTCATCGGGCCGGGTAATGGTGAGTTCCTGCATCTTAATTATCCACTTCTGTATTGGCTTGAAGTATAACAGTTTTTCCTTGGTATGCCTGATCTCTGTAGGTACAATAACGCCCCTTTTCAAGCAAGCAGTTCAGGAGTTATTCATGGCGGATATCAATAAAGTGGTACTGGCCTATTCAGGCGGTCTGGACACCTCTGTTATTGTCAAATGGTTGCAGGACACTTACCACTGCGAGGTGGTTACCTATACGGCCGACCTTGGTCAGGGTAAAGAAGTTGAGCCTGCCCGCGCCAAAGCGGAAGCCCTGGGTGTTAAAGAAATATTTATTGAGGATATTCGGGAAGAATTTGTACGTGATTTTGTGTTTCCAATGTTTCGCGCCAATACCATTTATGAAGGCGAATACCTGCTGGGCACTTCCATTGCCCGTCCTTTGATTGCCAAACGCCTGGTTGACGTTGCTGCCAGAACCGGTGCGGATGCGATTTCACATGGCGCTACCGGGAAGGGTAATGACCAGGTGCGCTTTGAAATGGGCGCTTATGCCTTAGCACCCGGCATCAAGATCATTGCACCCTGGCGGGAGTGGGATCTGACATCCCGTGAAAAACTGATGGCCTATTGTGCCCAGCATAAAATTGCGGTGGATCATGATAAGGGCAAGAAATCACCTTATTCCATGGATGCCAATCTGCTGCATATTTCCTATGAAGGCGGCATTCTTGAGGATCCGGCATCAGAGCCCGAAGAAGCCATGTGGTTGTGGTCGGTATCGCCTGAAAACGCACCCGATGCAGCAAGCTATATCGATATTGAATTCGAAAAAGGTGATGCGGTAGGGCTAAATGGTAAAAAATTGTCCGCCGCTACCATTCTGGAAACCCTGAATCAGGTCGGCGGTGCTAATGGTATCGGTCGTGTCGATATCGTGGAGAATCGTTATGTCGGCATGAAAGCACGTGGTTGTTATGAAACACCCGGCGGCACGATCCTGTTAAAAGCTCACCGCGCCATAGAATCCATCACCCTTGACCGGGAGGCAGCGCATCTTAAAGATGAGCTGATGCCACGTTATGCGTCACTGATCTATAACGGCTACTGGTGGTCACCCGAACGTGAAGCCCTGCAGGCCCTGATCGACAATACGCAGCGCTACGTTAACGGGACAGTGCGTCTGAAGCTGTATAAAGGTAATGTGATTGTTGTTGGCAGAGAATCATCAGACTCTCTGTTCGATGAAAACATTGCGACCTTTGAAGATGATGCCGGAGCTTATAATCAGGCTGATGCGGCGGGCTTTATTAAACTGAATGCCTTGCGCTTGCGGACGGCTGCTTCGAAACGCAAAAAATAACAAATAACTACTGCGCTCGACTATTCATCGTTAAAAGCTAAGTTCAAAACGGTCATTTACTTTTAGTAAACTCCCGTCTCTGAACTTAGCTTTTGCCTCGACTAGCCTTCGCTCGTGACGTTATTTCAAATAGCTCATCCTAAAAAAGTAAAATCTGCTTACCTCTATTCGACAATTTCAACTTTTTCATTACTTAATGTTTCTGGCGATCATAAGGACTTCATCGGCAGAATATAAATTTTCAATTACAGTCTCTACTTCTGCACCGATAGTTTTTTTATACAGTTTTTGAGCCTGATTATCCGTTCTCGTGCTTACAATAATATGCTTCAAAGTCGAATTCTGTTTTGTGAGCTGGGTTTTGACGAGCGGCAGGGATTCTGTGATTAAGGCTGTGCCAATACCCTGTTTGTGAAAATCAGGATGCACGGCAATCTGGTCCAGTTCAAGAACGCTTTCAGGCCGAAAGCCACTTTTTTGTGCCCAAATAATATAGGCGACAACAGCTTTATCTACTTCGGCGACGTAACACAGCAAACGAGGATGGGCGTTTAAAGAAGATTCTAACCAGGAGTGTGAATGGCGCTGTCTGCTAAAAGCCAGTTCATGTACTTTTGCAGCTTGCCGCAAATCCTGTTGTTGCATGACTCGGATATTCAAAATCCGCTTCCGTTTTTATAGGTAGTATGATTTTCATTCTTCATATGAATAGTAAATATTGTTATTGGTTTTTGATTCCTCTATTAGTAAGGACTGCAGTTGTCGCCAGAGAAGTAGTGCCCAGTATATAAGCGAAGTGCACATAGCAAACTATATATTGAGTAGAACTTAGTAACTGAGAATGATAATACAATCCAGATAACAGTCTGGATAGTCACCATCAAGACGGTGCGTTTAAGCTCTTAGAATACTGCAACATGGTTAAGAAAGCCGCCATTACTGCCATGTGAACCCATTGAGATGTAGTTTTCCAGAGTGATTTTCCGATCAAGCGCGAGGACTGTCTGAGTCGCATAGCGACGAGTTCCGCAGCGCCGGAAAAACAGGAAGGAAAGATCGAAGGGTGAACAAGGCAGAAGCGGCGGCTTATACCGCCAGAATTTTCAAACTGATTCACTACCATAGCCTGCAACAGGTTTTGATTGCATACAGATAATGAGAGGCTACAATGCTTAGTCAAGATTACACAGTCAGATCAAGGGAAAATAACAATGAAAAAACCCACCCCCGCTATCGATCAAATCGAATCAGTTGCCGATAACGGCCTCTTACACAGACGGGCCTTCCTGAAAACCGGAGCTGTCCTTGCAAGTGCTGGCACCTTTATGAGTGCGCAGGCTGCACCCCCTGAAGTGGACAGCTGGAGCCTGGTGCCAGGACGCTCACCGGAAGCCTATGGCGAGCGATCGGATTTTGAATCCGGCGTCGTGCGTGCCGCGGGTTTTAATCCGGTAGCAACCGGGGCTGGTGCATCTCGCACCCCTTTGGCAGACCTGGAAGGCATTATTACTCCGGGAGCCTTGCATTTCGAAAGGCACCATAACGGTATCCCAACGATCAATCCTTCTGAACATAGACTGTTGATTCATGGTCTGGTTGACAGACCACTGATATTCGACCTGGAGAGTCTGAGTCGCTATCCGCAGGTATCAAGAATCCAGTTCCTCGAATGCTCCGGTAACAGCGCCGCACTGAACGCGCCGCAGGCCGCAACAACGGCTACCGTACAAGGCCTGCATGGTCTGGTCAGTTGCAGCGAATGGACCGGGGTGCCGCTGTCAATATTATTGGATGAGGCCGGCGTGCAGACACAAGGACGCTGGGTGCTGGCAGAAGGAGCCGATTCGGCACTGATGACCCGTAGTATTCCACTGAGCAAAATAATGGATGATGCCATTGTTGCCATCTATCAGAATGGAGAAAGGCTGCGCCCTGGTAACGGCTATCCCATGCGCCTGTTTTTACCAGGCTGGGAAGGCAATATGAGCGTTAAGTGGTTGCGTCGACTAAAAGTGACAACTGCCCCGACTTTCACGCGTGATGAAACTTCTCATTACACGGACTTACAGCGCGATGGCAGCGCCAAAATTTTTACCTTTCCGATGGATGTAAAATCTGTAATTACTTCACCTTCCGGCGAACAAAGCATGCGTGGACCAGGCCTCTATCAGATTTCCGGTATAGCCTGGACCGGTGCCGGAAGAATTCGCCGCGTTGAAGTCTCCGCTGACGGAGGCAGAACCTGGGGTGAAGCTGAACTGGATGGCGTGGTACTTTCCAAAGCGCTTACCCGCTTCCGTATGCCCTGGCGCTGGAATGGAGGGCCTGCGATTTTGCAAAGCCGTGCCATTGATGAGACCGGAGCGGTGCAACCTACCCGGGTCGCTTTGATGAATGACCGGGGGCCACAGCATGGCTATCACTATCATGCAATCCAGTCCTGGCAGGTGAATGAGAATGGGGAGGTGCACAATGTCTATGCGTAATTTATTGGCTTTAACACTATTATGGACATGTTCACTGGCTTCGGCTCAGGAAGGTCCAGGTCTGGGCGTTCCGGCAACTGCGGAACAAATAGCCGGCTGGGATATCAGCGTTGGACCTGAGGGAGAAACACTGCCTGCCGGTTCAGGTACAGTTGCACAAGGTGCAGCCCTTTATGCGACTCAATGTATAGCCTGCCATGGCGTAAATGGAGAGGGCGGCACCAATGACAGACTGTCAGGTGGGCACGGCACTCTGGATTCCGGTTCTGCAATTATGACCGTGGGTAGTTTCTGGCCCTATGCGACGACCATTTTTGACTATGTTCGACGCGCCATGCCTTATCAGCAGCCCGGGACTTTAAGCAATGAACAGGTCTATGCATTGACGGCTTATCTACTGCAGATCAACGGCATTATTGATGAAGATGCGGTGATGAATGCAGATACATTACCTCAAGTGGAAATGCCTAATAGGGATGGCTTTGTCTGGTCCTGGATGGAAGACTAGGCAGTTCAAAAAATTAATACGAAATTATAAAAAAAGCGCCCTGCATGGGGCGCAGAGTTACAGCCTGGATTTATTCAGTAGTGACTCAGTTTGAAATTTTGAGCCTGGCCCGGAGTATGTCGTAGTTCGCTCGCGAAGATGCTCCTCACCTACGACATACTCCTGCATAAAATCTCCGGATCAGTTTCAAACTGAGTCGCTGGCATTTATTCATACACCTTGTGTTTGAACTCGCACAGGTCCTCTATAACACAGGATCCGCAGCGAGGCTTTCTGGCAACACAGGTATATCTGCCGTGCAGAATAAGCCAGTGATGTGCGTCCAGCAGAAACTCTTCGGGCACGAATTTCATTAATTTTTTTTCCACTTCCACTACGTTTTTACCGGGTGCTATGCCGGTTCTGTTCGATACCCTGAAGATATGTGTATCGACAGCCATAGTTGCATGCCTGAAGGCAGTATTAAGAATAACGTTGGCTGTTTTTCTGCCAACACCGGGTAAGGCTTCCAGTGCTTCACGATTATCGGGTACGATGGAAGCATGTTCATCAATCAGTATTTTGCAGGCTGCAATAATATTTTTTGCTTTGTTGTTGAACAGGCCGATGGTTTTGATATATTTCTTTAATCCTTCTACGCCAAGGGCATAAATTTGCTCCGGTGTATTCGCCACTGGGAAAAGTTTGGCCGTTGCTTTATTGACACCAACATCTGTTGATTGAGCCGACAGGGTCACAGCAACCAACAATTCAAAAGGTGATGAAAATTTTAATTCCGTGGTCGGATTAGGATTTTCTGCGCGTAAGCGTCTAAAAATTTCTGTGCGTTTTGCTTTATTCATTTTAGTCAGTGTTGGTAGATATTACGGATAATTATCAGAAAACTTGATGAGAGACCGTCTGAGGCATGGATGCCGAAGCCGAGTCGCCATGGATGGCTTTACGGCGTGTCTCGAATTAAGTTTTCTGATGATTGTCCGTCGCGAATTTCTATATAGTTTGTTTTAGTGGATGTTTGATCTATCCAATTCTTTGTCGCCAGTAATAAACCCATAAACAAAAAGGCACCGGGCGGCAACACTGCCAGCAGGAAACCGGGATAAGCCGGTAAAATAGTCAGCTCCCAGCTTTGCGCGAAGGGAAAAAGTAGATCCATATTGGCAAACAAAGTTCCGCTGCCGATGACTTCTCTTAAGGCACCCAAAGCTATCAGGGTGAGGGCAAAACCCAGCCCCATCATCAGGCCATCAAAGGCTGAGATTAAAGGCGAATTTTTGGAGGCAAAGCTCACCGCTCTGCCAAGAATCGCGCAATTCGTCACGATCAAGGGAATAAAAATACCAATGCTCAGGTACAGGGAATAAGCAAAGGCCTGCATCAGGAGTTCTGCGCAAGTGACAAAACTGGCAATGATTAACACGAAGACAGGTAAACGAATGGCATCGGTGATTTGATGACGAATCAGAGCGACCACAAGGTTGGAGCATAGCAAGACCAGAATGGTGATCAGTCCGAGTCCCGCCGCTGTGACCACTGATGAGCTTACGGCCAGCAGTGGGCAAAGACCCAGCAATTGAACCAGAGCCGGATTATTATGCCAGAGTCCCTGTTTACTTAAGTAACTCAGATCTGTATTCATAAACTTAATAATAAGGCTTTATTGGCCTGAAAAAATTCCAGGCCATTGGCTATGGCGATAGTGACTGCGCGGGGGGTAATGGTAGCACCGGTAAACTGATCAAAGTCACCCTTGTTTTTTACCACTGTCCAGCCCTCAGGGTTCGGGTTAGTCAGGGAGCGGCCATTAAAAGCCAGAATCCAGTCGGATAAGCGCAGGTCAATTTTATCTCCCAGGCCAGGGGTTTCCCGATGAGCTGTTACTCTCACTCCATCCACCGTGCCATCGGTATTTACGGCAAGCAGTAAATTAATATCGCCATTGTAACCATCGCGGGCTATGAGTGGGAATATCAAGGCACTGACACGACTATTCTGGCGGGCTATATAGGCCCTGCTGTTTTCTCGTAAACCCAGCAAGTCGATACGCCTGAATTCATTGCCTTCTAAGTCAAGCATGAAAGTGTCATTGATCAGATCATTATCATGGCGACTCGGAGGCAGGATGGCATTGAGTGCCAGACGTTCGGCCTTGATCCTTTGTTCAATTATCCTGTCTTCACTGACGGTATAAACAGTGCCGAGCAGCAGTGCGGCAATAACAGCAAAACCTGCCAGCTTGAGACTGTTCTCCAGTATGGAATGCCGGATCTCACTAGTCATCCTGAAGTGCTCTCGGTTGCGTATAGTAGTCAATAAATGGCGCGGCAAAATTTGCCAGTAACACGGCAAAAGCTATGCCATCCGGGTAAGCTCCCCAAACACGTATCACATAGGTCAGAATCCCGATTAAGGCTCCATAAATAATGCGACCTTTCGGTGTGGTGGATGCGGTGACCGGATCTGTTGCAATAAAAAACGCCCCCAGCATGGTGCCGCCACCGAAGAGATGCATGAGAGGGGAACCGCCGCTGGCGGAACTGCCTCCATCATAAAACAGTGCCGCGAGAAGGGTCATGCTGACCAGCATGGCGAGAGGAATCTGCCAGCCAATAATGCGTTTATATAAAAGTACCAGGCCGCCCAGCAGAAAAGCAAAATTAACCCATTCCCAGCCAATACCAGAGACGGTGCCAAAGGCAGGGTTTTGCGACCAGAATTCGCTGACCAGCATGCCGCCCCGTTCATTTCGAAACTGGTCGAGAGCCGTGGCACCGGTAAAGGCATCGATGCCTTCACTACCATTAATACCTGCCTGCAAAGTTTCCGGGAGTGACCAGGCAGTCATCTCAAGCGGAAAGGCAATTAACAGAACCACGTAGCCAACCATGGCCGGATTAAACAGATTTTGCCCCAACCCGCCGTATAAATGCTTGGCGATAACAATGGCAAAAAAGATACCGGTCAGTCCCAGCCACCAGGGGGCTGTTGGTGGGATGCAGAGACCCAATAAAACGGCGCTGACTATTGCACTATAATCTTTCAGGTAGAAAATGATGTCGCGCTTCCGCAAGGCCAGCGCCAGAGCTTCAAAGATCAGGGCCCAGAGACTCAGCCAGACTATATTGAACAGCACTCCCCAGCCAAAAAATATGCTTAGTGCCAGTAAGCCAGGCACACAGGCAGCCAGTACCCATAACATGATGGTGGAACTTGAAAGCAGTTGATGGCTCTTGGGCAGTTTTATTTTTTTTACTGCCATCAGGGTGTATCTCTTAAAGGTTTTTGTTTTGCCCTGGCACGCTGCAGAGCATTATGTATCAGATCTTCCTGTCTGCTTTTGGCTGCTGCGAGTTTTGCGCGTTGCTGTCTACGTTGTTCGGCCAGGGCTTCTTCTTCAGCCAGACGCAGTTCACGATTATCAAAGCGAGCCTTGGTATATTGTGCCAGCTGAAAAGCTGCGTCCTGTTCATGAATGTGTGACTTGGCTACCTGGTAATATTGCACAAGCGGGATATGACTGGGACAGACGGCATGGCAAAGACCGCATTCGATACAATCCATCAGGCGATGCTGTTTGGCTTTGTCGTAGGCTTTGCCCTGCGCAAACCAGAACAATTGCTGTGGCAATAAATTGACCGGACAGACTTCTACACAGAGCCCACAACGTATACAGGCCTGCTCACTAAGACTTTTAGCCGGCATGGCTTTGGCTGTTGTTTGCGGAAGCGTCAGAAGATCTATGCAATCAACAGGGCAGGGTGCAATACACAGTTCGCAGCCGGTGCATTCTTTACTGATGACCGTATGCATTTGCTGCGCCGCTCCGGCTATGGCATCGACCGGACAGGCCTGAATGCAAAAAGTACAGCCGATACATTCATCTTCACGAATCCTGGCTACTTTTTTGCTAAGAGCTGGCTCTGGCTGTTTATCCTCGGTGCCTGTAAGCTTTAAGGGCAGGACAGCTGTGTCCAGCAACTTAGCCAGTTCAATAATGGTGGCATCGCCGCCGGGCGGACAAAGATTGATCGCTGCACCTGCAGCGATAGCTGCTGCATAGGGTTTGCAACCGGGATAGCCACATTGTGCACATTGTGTTTGTGGCAGCAGGGTATTAATCCTGTCAACAAGCCGGTTGGGTGGGACTTTAAATTTTTGTGCAGCATAACCAAGCAGAGCGCCACTTAAGATAGCCAGAACCAGTAGAACAAGTAGTGGGGACAGAAAGGCAATCATGCTATACCAGGCCGGTAAAACCCATGAAGGCAAGAGACATTAAGCCCGCTGTAATCATGGCGATGGCGGAGCCCTTAAAAGGAGCAGGAATATCGGCCAGTAGCATCTTTTCTCGCAGTGCCGCAAACAGGACCAGCACCAGTGAAAATCCAAGTGCCGCACCAAAGCCATAAAATGTCGATTCTATAAAGTTATTGCCTGCATTAATGTTTAACAGAGCGACGCCAAGGACAGCACAGTTGGTGGTAATCAGTGGCAGAAAAATGCCCAGCACCTTGTGTAATAGCGGAGAAGTTTTCAGCATCAGAATTTCAGTGAAATTGACCAGGGCTGCAATAACCACAATAAAGGCGATGGTTCTTAACCAGCTTACATTCAGGGGAAGCAGCAGGTACTGATAAACCAGATAGGAAACCATAGAGGCCAAGGTCAGTACAAAGGTTGTGGCGGCGGACATGCCAATGGCGGTTTCGATTTTATTGGATGAGCCCATGAAAGGACAAAGACCCAGAAACTGCACAAGAACGAAATTGTTTACCAGAATTGCGCTGATCAGGAGGATGATAATTTCACTCATATCAGCAGCCGGATTTACTTGAGCTCATTTAGTTTCTATCAGTTCGATCATATAACCGTCCGGGTCTTTGACAAAGGCTATGACCGTACCACCATGTTTCATGGGCCCGGCGGGTCGGACTACAGCACCGCCTTTGGCTGAAATTTCCTCACAGGCTTGATAGGCATTATCGACAGCAATAGCGATATGGCCGTAGGCATTGCCTAGTTCATAAGAGTCAGTATCCCAGTTATGGGTCAGCTCTATGACGGAGTTTTCACTTTCGTCGCCATACCCGATAAAAGCCAGCGTGAATTTGCCTTCCGGAAAATCTTTTTTGCGAAGTAAAGTCATACCAAATATATTAGTGTAAAAATCGATGGATTTTGCCAGGTCAGTAACCCGGAGCATGGTGTGGAGAATGCGCATTTGAGCCTCTTTTCAAGCTGTAGTGTGAATGAGTTCCTGGTGGAATTATGCCAATAATGAGAGACTTTCACCATGCTAGATATCCCGGACAACGAAATACACCTTTGGTTCGTAGAGCATCAGCAAATTACCGATACAGATTTGCTCGAAGCATATCGGGGATTATTGAATAACGAAGAAGAAAAACGCTTTCAGCGTTTTGTATTCCCAAAACATAAATTGCAATTTCTGGCTAGCAGAGCCTTGCTACGGACGGTCTTGGCCGATTACCTTGACCAGCCCCCGTCCGGCTTGGTGTTCGCGAGAAATGCCTACGGGAAACCACGAATTGCCAGTTTTGAAATGCCATTACCTCTGGCTTTTAATCTCTCCCATACCAATGATATGACGGTGTTGGCAGTAACTCAGGGGGGCGAAATCGGCGTCGACGTCGAATACATCACCCGTAAAGTGGATATTCTAAAGCTGGCTGAGCGATATTTTTCAGCTCAGGAAGCAAGCGATTTAAAGCAGCTGGGTGTTGATAAGTTCAACCAGCGTTTTATTGAGTTGTGGACCTTGAAAGAAGCCTATATCAAGGCCTGTGGGATGGGACTGGCAATACCCTTGCGGGATTTCAGTTTTATATTCAAGAGCGAGGGGATTGAAATCAGTTTTGCCGAGGAGCGTGAAGATAATCCCGAGCACTGGCGCTTCTGGCAATTTCTTCATAATCATCAATTTCAGATAGCACTGGCACTCAAAGAAGAAAACAACAGAGCAAATAAAAATATTATCATCTGGTCGGGTATTCCATTAGGCAGTTTTACTGAAAAAGAAGTCTTGTTAACCAATAAAAGTCTTTAGTGAAGTGGTAGTGCCGCGTATGGAAAATAATAATTATTTAGCACCAGGCAGTTTGTAATTCGCTCGCTTTCACTCCTCAGCTACAAACTGCTGCTGCAATAAACAATCTGTAAAAATTTGCAAATGAACTAATTCTGAAAAGCGGTTTTTTAAGACTGAGCTTCAGTTTGGCAATTCCAGCAGATAGCAAATTGTCCTGCATTTTCTTCACCACAGTTAGGACATATCCAGGCTGCATGTTGCTCTTTTGAGACATCGATTTGTTGGCTGATAATTTCCCGAGCTTTGTCGTAATCGGCATCTTCCTTGACCCAGAGTTCCAGTAGAGTATTACCAATACCGAATTCGGCACCCATGGTATTACCAAAATCATTGTTTACATAACAGTCGATACCTTGCATGGAGAGGATATTTTTTACCGAATAAACCAGCCCCCTGTTTTCATGTTTGTAGCATAAGCGCATCGTGGCTCCTGAGAAGTTAAGCAGTCATGTCCTTAGCTGAGTTTGGCGCCACAGTAATAACAGGAATCCTTGTTGGCGGGTACAGTTCTGTTGCAGGAGGAACAAATAGTGGTTTCCAGATTGCGCGATTCAATCTCGGCTTTTGCGGCGGCGACTCTTTCTGCCAGTGCATTTTCATCGAACTGATTGTGCTCTTTCAGTAAGTGCCAGAGTGCATCCATGTTGAGTGAAAGCTCATTTAATTTTTGTTCAAGCTGGGTGATTTTGAATTTTGCAGCCTCAAGCTCACCTGTATTAATCGGGTCGCTTTGTTTGTTTTTACCTGTTCCCGGAAATAAAGCCATGATGTACGCTCCTTCAACCCTTGTTCATGTTCTCAGTCAGCTTATATACCAGTTTCTGCCAGGTGCACGGACTTCTGTTAGATAATATCCACAGGGCGAATTAACTGTATAAGATGCCCGGACTGATAAGTATGTTCATGCAGGTTATCAGCTAACTCGAACTGAGCAAAGCTTGCTGTGGTCATGAGTTTGGCATCATTTTCGACTGGTAATTCCTGAGCCGGACAGAGCCGTTCTACGAGCTCATCAAGCCCCGGATTATGCGCGACGAGCATGACGGTATTATGGTTTTCCAGCTTTTTTAATGCTGCATTCAATAGTGTTTTCCAGCTGGCATGGTACAACTCTGCCTGCCAGCAAATTTGGTGAGGATCGAAGTCCAGCCCAGTGCAGATATTCATGATGGTGTCACGTGCCCGTGTCGCGGGCGAACTGATAATACAATCCGGAATAAGCTTGTTAGTCTGCATCCATTCACCTATTTGCAGACTTTGCCTTTCACCCCTGCTGTTTAGCGGCCGTTCAAAATCAGGCAGCGATACAGACCAGTCTGATTTTGCATGCCGCACTAAAAACAGTTGTTTCGACATTCAGATCTTTTCCAGAACTATAAATTGATGACAGATCCAGCGTTTTTTTAAACAAATCTGCAGGGCGTGTCCACCATAGAGCATTTGCAGATAACGATTTTTTAATGCCAGAGTGTTTAAAATCCTCATCAGAATTGCTATCAGAAAATCCCGCGGGCGGTTTAATTTAACGAATTCGGTAAGATCCTTTGTCTCTGTTCTTTTAAGACCATGCTGCTCGGCATATTTGTCGACCTGATCCGGTGTTAGCAGAGAAGGAATCAGCCAGCCACGCCTGAACCTTTTTATCCACTTTAAGGCTTTTTTATTCTGTCGAACTGTAAGGTCCTTTAAAAAATCATCGCAGATAATCAGTTGTCCGCCGGGTTTTAGTAAACCGGAGGCCTGTTGAAAAAAAGTTTCAGCACTTTCTGCATGGACAAATGATTCAATGGCAAAGGCGAGGTCTGCCTTTTCCAGATTCTCAGGCAGCTTGCAAAAATTTCCCTGCATGCAGTGTAGTTTTTGCTGCAATTTGTGTTTGGCAATACGCTCGCGCCCGAGCAGGCTTTGCTGTTTGCTTAGGGTAATTCCCAAACCGGTTATCGGAACTTGCGCGGCTATATAGCAAAGGCTGGCTGCCACGCCACAACCGAGGTCGACAATATGCTGGGTGGTGTTGCCTGATTGATGTTTGAGGATATGTCTGCAAATCAGCTCATCGACATAGTGCAGCGCTTCTTCACGATTACTGACACCATAGCCCCAGATCGCGCGATGGATACTGCCGCCTGAGGAATGGCCCAGTTTCAGGAAGAGGCCGGTGTTAGCATTGTAGAAGCGCTGGATTTTTTTATTGATGGGCGAAGTAGTCATATGCAGTTAATACTACGCGAAGCAGACTCCGGAGATAAGCACTTAAACAGCGCTTGTCTAGTTTATGCGTAATCCCGCCACTGCACCTGCGTGAGGTTCCAGCAGATAAATTTCCTTGCCTTCACCGGCCGCCAGTATCATGCCTTCGGAAAGACCGAATTTCATTTTTCGAGCCTTGAGATTGGCAACCACTACGGTATGCATGCCAATCAGTTGTTCAGGCTCATAGGCTGATTTGATGCCGGAAAATACCGTACGGGTCTGTTGAATTCCCTTGCTATCCAGGCCCAGGTCAAGAATCAGCTTGAGCAGTTTGTCTGCGCCTTCGACATGCTCGGCATTGATGATTTTTGCAATACGCAAGTCGACTTTGGCGAAATCAGGGAATTCAATTTCTGCAGCAAGCGGTTCTCTGGACAAGGGGCTATCCACATCTGCAGCCTGGTTATTTTCCTGTTCGCTTAAACTTTCTTTGCTGGCATCTACCATGGCTTCAACCTTCGTGCTTTCCACACGCGTCATTAAGGGCTGGAAGGGATTGATCCGGTGTTCGAGTAACAAGTGTTCTGCATCCTGCCATTGCAGAGCTTGAACGTTTAAAAATTCTTCTACTTGCACGGCCAGTTTAGGTAATACGGGTTTCAGGTAAATCACCAGTATGCGGAACAGATTTATGCCGGTTGAGCAAATATTTTGCACTTCTTCTGATTGAGGTTTTTCTTTTGCCAATACCCAGGGTTGCTTGTTGGCAATGTACTGATTGGCTTTGTCGGCCAGCTCCATAATCAGTCGAATCGCCGCCGAATAGTCTCTGCTCTCATACCAATCGGCAATTTCAGCTGAGCAATTCTGAAATTCGCCAATTAATTCATGTTCTGATGTAGCTGCGGATAACTTGCCATCAAATCCTTTGTTGATAAAGCCGGCACAGCGACTGGCGATATTGACGAGTTTCCCAACCAGATCAGAGTTTACCTTGAGAACGAAATCTTCAAGATTAAGATCCAGATCGGTAGGTGCACGCCCAAGTTTGGAAGCAAAGTAGTAGCGCAGGTATTCGGGGTTAAGAAATTGCTTATAAGTCTCCGCCATTATAAAGGTGCCGCGGGACTTGGACATTTTCTGGCCGTTGACGGTGAGAAAGCCATTCACTGAAACAGCGGTCGGGGTTCTGAAGCCGGCAGTCTTTAACATGGCCGGCCAGAACAGAGCGTGAAAATTGATAATGTCCTTGCCGATGAAATGCCAGAGTTCTGTCTCGGAACCGGAGCGCCAATAATCATCAAATTCCAGATCGGCGCGTTCTTCACAAAGCTTTTTGAAGCTCGCCATATAGCCTATAGGTGCGTCCAGCCAGACATAAAAATATTTCCCCGTTTCGCCCGGAATTTCAAAGCCGAAGTAGGGTGCGTCACGACTTATATCCCATTCCTGCAGACCACTGTTCAGCCATTCAGCCAGTTTATTGGCAACCTGCGGCTCAAGGGGAGGAGCAGCCAGGCTATCTACATCCGGGTGTGTATGTTTGTCCAGATGCAGCCAGGCTTTCAGGAAATCTTCGAAGTCCTGCAGTTTAAAGAAAAAATGCGTGGATTCTTTTTCAACTGGTGTGGCGCCGGAAATGGTTGAACGGGGATTAATCAGGTCAGTGGCGTTGTAGGTGGAACTACAGACTTCACAGTTGTCGCCGTATTGATCTTCAGCTTTACATTTCGGACACTGGCCTTTTATAAAGCGATCAGATAAAAACAGGCCTTTCTCAGGGTCATAGAGCTGGGTGATCTTACGCTGACTGATATGGCCGCTGCTTTTGCAACGTTCATAAATAAGCGATGAAAGTTCCCGGTTTTCTTCCGAATGAGTACTATAGTAAATATCGAAATCCACCAGGAAATCACTAAAGTCCCGCTGATGTTCCAGATTGATGGCAGCTATAAATTCCTCAGCGCTGATGCCGGCTTTTTCAGCACTGAGCATTATGCCTGTGCCATGTGCGTCGTCGGCACAGACATAGCTGCATTTGTTGCCGCGCATGCGCTGAAAGCGAACCCAGATGTCGGCCTGAATATAACCCAGCAAATGTCCCAGATGTATGGGGCCATTGGCATAGGGAAGCGCATTGGTGACAAGTATATTTCTTGCTTTCAAAATCAAATCTCGACAATAAGGTCTTAGCGAATTATGTCAGTGAAACTTCCCTGCTGCGATACGCACATTAAGGACTGGAAAATATGCCTAAGCAGCTAAGTCGATGACTGCTGTTGGCCACTGCCGGTCCGGAACTGACGAAGCCCGCGATTCTAGCAGTTTTAGCTGTTTAATTTAAGTTAAAAGAATTGCCAGTAGTGGTTCATTTTCAAATTTCATGAGGTATAGAAGCCGCCGCTTCTGTCTTGCTCACCCTTCGATCTTTCCTTCCTATTTTTCGGCGCTGCGGAACTCGTCGCTTCGCGCCTCAAACAGTCCTCGCGCTTTATCGGAAAAATCATCAGGAAAAAGGCATCTCAATGGGTTCACACGACAGGATCGGCAGCTTTCGTTGCGATTTTGTATTTTTATTGATGTTAAAAGCACAGGCATGTTGCTGAGCTATCCTGACGGCGACCGTCTGACGACAGGGATGTCGTCAGCCGAGCCTGTACAGGGACGTACGTAGTTTGGCGTGTCGACGAAAGGATAGCTCAGCATCATGACTGAGAATAAGCAGAAAAAATTCAAACTGAAGCACTAAAGAATTGCGGGGGGCATCTAATCCTTAGCAGTTTTTGTATAATCTGCAGGTATATCTAACAGGTGGAACTCATGAATAGTTTTAGAAAACTTACCTTAGTCATTTGTGCATTGTTAGTGCCAGCAATTCTTTATGCGCAAACCGCCTATGAACGGGACTATCCGGCTATTGCCTATGCCGATACTGAAACCAGAGATGCAGCCACTGCCTTATTTGCTGACATCGCGGCAGGTCGGGTGAGACTAGAGCATCGTACTGAACGCGGATATCTGGAATCCTTGTTGGCGCTTTTAAATATTGACCCTTCCTCGCAATTACTGGTGTTTTCCAAGACTGCACGAAAAAGCCGTTTTGTGACGCCGGAAAGTCCTCGTGCCTTGTATTTTAATGATGAGGTTTATGTCGGTTATGTACCGGATACGAATACGCTGGAAATTGCATCAATGGATCCGCAATTAGGGCCGGTATTTTTCGATATCCCACAGGATGCAGAATCAGAACTTGCGCTCAACCGGGAAACCAGCCGCTGTCTGCGTTGTCACGACAGCATGACCAATACCGGCGGGGGGACGCCACGTTTCATGATGAGTTCTGTGCTGGCTGACAGTAACGGAACAATCGTGTCGCACGAAGTCAGTATTATTACCAGGGACAGTACGCCTTTGAATCGTCGCTGGGGTGGCTGGTATGTTACCGGTCTGCATGGACAGCAGCCGACCATGGCGAATTTGATTTACCGGGGAGGCGCTTCCATCAAGGACCAGGATTTACTGACAAATGGCAATAAAACTACGCTGGATGATCTGGTCGATACTCGACCTTATCTGACTGCTTATAGCGATATAGTTGCCTTATTGGTGATGCAACACCAGATAGAAGTGCAGAATGCCATGACCAGGGCAAGTTGGGATTATCGTCAGTCGCTGGCAGAAGCGGGTTCGCCAAGTGCCGAAAAACTGGCCGAACTGGCTAAACCGGTTCTTGATGCACTGCTCATGGCAAATGAAGCTCCAATAACAGATGAGATACAGGGGGTCTCGGGTTATACGGAGTATTTTCAGAATCTGGGACCCTTTGATGAGCAGGGACGCTCCCTGCGTGAGCTGGATTTAAATCAACGGGTTTTCACTTATCCCTTAAGTTATCTGGTTTATTCGGATGCCTTTGCCGCTTTGCCGGATGAACTGCACAGCTATCTGCAGGAGCGTCTCCACGAGATACTCAGCGCGGATTCTGATCCGGCTGAATATGCCCATCTTGATGCAGCAACACGTGCTGCGATTCTGGACATCGTCAACAGCACAGCGCCCGGTTTTTTCCTGTGATCACCCTGGTTGATCGGGTAGAATGCGCTCTTTGCAGAGAAGCATGAGGGTAATATGCAGTTACTGGATGGCAAGGCAACTTCGGAACAATTAAAAGCAGAAATAACCGGGAAAGTTGCAGCCTTAAAAGCAGCCGGAGCGAAGGTGCCGCATCTGGCAGCAGTGATTGTCGGTAATGACGGCGGAAGCCATACCTATGTAAATAATAAAGTGCTGACCTGCAAACAGCTTGGTTTTGACTCCACCCTGATCACTCTCCCTGAAACAACTACCGAAGCAGAGCTGCTGCAAGTGGTCGAAGATCTGAATGCAAATAACGATGTGGATGGTTTTATCGTACAGGTACCTTTACCCGCGCATATTAATGAAGACAAAGTAACCGAAGCGATTGATCCTGAAAAAGACGTTGACGGTTTTCATCCTGAAAATCTCGGTCGCATGATGTTGGGATTGCCCACCTATATTTCAGCTACACCGAACGGTATTCTGGAATTATTAAAACGTAATAATATTCTTACCTCTGGTCTGCATTGTGTCGTGATCGGCCGCAGCAATATTGTGGGTACACCGATGTCGATTTTAATGTCACGTAATGCTGAACCGGGAAATTGTACGGTTACGCTGGTTCACAGTCGTACCAGGAATATGCGGGAAATATGTGCCAGTGCCGATATATTAATCGTTGCCATTGGCAAGCCGGAATTTGTCAAAGCCGATATGGTGAAACAGGGTGCCATAGTGATAGACGTCGGTACCACCAGAGTGCCTGATGCAAGTAAGGCAAAAGGTTTTGCTCTGAAGGGTGACGTTGATTTTGAAAACGTTAAAGATAAGTGCAGTTTTATCACACCGGTGCCAGGGGGCGTTGGTCCGATGACCATTGCCTCGTTAATGCAGAATACCTTGCTGGCGGTGGAACGTAAAAATCATAGCTGACTGTGCAGCTTCGAGTAATTCATTTGTATTTTTGTGACCGTCTGGCGACAGGTCGAAATATGCTCCTGCAATTTCGACATTCCCTCCATCCATGGAGGTCAGACGTCGCCAGCCGAGCCTGTACAAGGATGTACGTCTTTTGGCGTGTCACGAAAATACAAATGAAATGCTCGTATATCATATTTGTTCAGGCATGTTTTTGAATAACCCAGTTTAGGAAATAAAAATGACAGAGACTCTAAACGCCTTAAAGCCCTTTATCGCTAAAGTTACCGAGCATGAAGTCTTGAGTTTCGATGAGGCCTGCGAAGCTTTTGAAATCATTATGAGTGGCGGCGCAACTCCGGCTCAAATAGCCGGGTTCCTGGTGGCGCTGCGCATGCGTGGCGAAAATGTCGATGAACTATCAGCGGCGGTAAAAATTATCCGCGCCAAGGCGATTCCGATTAAAGCACCTGCCATGGCCATGGATATCGTCGGCACGGGTGGTGATGGTTCCGGAAGTTTAAATATTTCCACTGCCACGGCTATTGTCGTCGCCGCCTGTGGTGTACCGGTGGCGAAACATGGTAATCGTGCACTGTCTTCCAAATCCGGTGCATCGGATGTCCTGTCTCAATTGGGTGTCAATCTGGATGCGCCCATGGCGCAGATCGAGCAGGCTATTACCGAGGCTAATATCGGTTTTATGCTCGCACCACGTCATCACACTTCCTTTAAGTATGTTGGCCCGGTTCGAGTAGAGCTTGGTATACGTACCATGTTTAACATACTCGGTCCGCTGTGTAATCCGGCTGGAGTTAAGCACTATTTGCTGGGGGTTTACAGCAAGGACTGGGTAAAACCCATGGCCGAAGTGCTGGCAAGGCTGGGCTGCGAGAAAGCCTGGGTAGTACACGGTGCAGATGGCATGGATGAATTAAGTACGACCGGAGAAAATTATGTCTGTGAAGTTATCGGGACTGAGATAAGGGAATTTACTATCAGCCCGGACGCTGCGGGATTACCGCTTGCATCGTTTGAACAGCTCAAGGGTGGAGATGCTGCTTATAATGCACAACGGCTGCAGGCCTTGTTGGCAGGCGAAAAAGATGCTTATCGTGACATAGTGCTCTTTGGTGCTGCTGCCGCCTTGCTGATAGCTGGGAAAGTACAGGAACTGCCGAGTGGAGTGAGTATGGCCGCTACCGTACTTGATGATGGCAGTGCCATGCAGACTCTGCAAAAACTGATCGCCATCAGTCAGGCCTGATTCCAGGACTGTATTTTTTCCCATTTCGTAAAAAGATGTAAACGTTTCCAGATGTCAGGCGTTAACCCATCATTATAAGAGAGATTTGGATTCTCTTTTATTCCATTATTTGCTCTATATTCTTATGGGCTTAGGCACTAGACTTTGCCTGATGCAGAAAATTTTACGGTTTTGTATACATTAAGGAAGCGTATGACCAGTGAACAAATAAACAATTCCGATGAAAACTTTGTTCCACAACGCAGGAAGAAGGGCAAGAAAGGACTTATAGCCATAGTCCTTTTGCTGCTTGCCGGTGGCGGCGGATCGTATTACTGGATGCAGAATGATGAAGCTGTTGTTGAAAGTCAGCCGCTCATCACGCCGGCTCAAATCGGCGATATTGAAAACACCATTGCTGCTACCGGTAGTTTGAAACCCTTTGAAACAGTAGAAGTTGGTGCCCAGGTTTCCGGCCAGTTACTGAGACTATATGTTGAAGCGGGTGATCAGGTAGAAATGGGACAACTGATTGCCGAAATTGATGCCCGGCAACAGCGCCAAAGGGTCGAATCCAGCCGAGCGAACCTGGCCGGACAGGAGGCTCAGCTTGAATCAAGGGAGTCGGCGCTGGCGCTGGCACAGGCTAATGCCGACCGGCAACGCCGTCTGATGGCTGAGGATGCAACCAGTCAACAGGACTTCGATACAGCAATGAATCAGTTGGCAGCCGCGCAGGCCGGTTTGATTCAAACCCAGCGGCAGATAGATCAGAGCCGGGCGAGTCTCGCCATTGAAGAACAGGAACTGAGTTTCACCAGCATTGTGGCGCCGATTTCCGGAACTGTTGTTTCAGTAAATATGACTGAGGGGCGCACCTTGAATGCAACTCAACAGGCACCCACCATTCTCACTATTGCTGATCTGACTACCATGACAGTGCAGGCAGAAATTTCTGAGGCTGATATCAGCAACCTGAGAAATGGCATGGAGGTTTACTTTACGACGCTGGGTGGCGGCAATCGTCGCTGGAACAGCACACTGCGACAGATTTTACCGCAGCCTACGATAACCAATAATGTTGTCCTGTATACCGGTCTGTTCGATGTGAAGAATGAGGATTCAGCATTACTGCCGGAAATGACCGCGCAAATTTACTTTGTAACCTCAGCAGCCAGAAATGTGTTGACTGTCCCCTATGGTGCCCTGACTTTTCTGGATGGAGGGCCAGCCAGTGCGGGAGGAGGATTCAATGAAGTGATGGCTAATAACACTGCCCGTCAGGGTGCTGCCGGGAGAGGTGGTGACTTCGCAGGTGGTTTCCCAGCCGGAGGCAGAGGGCAGGGCGGGGGTTTTCCGGATGACGCCACTCCAGCCGGACGACAACAGGCTGGAGATCGGGGCGGAGCTCTTGCGGTTAATGCCTTGGCAAACGGACGAGGAGCTGCCACCCGGCTTGCGACTGTTCAGGTTCAAACTGAAAGCGGAGCGCTGGAAAGCAGAGAAGTTATTGTTGGATTGACGAGTCGTGTTGCTGCCGAAGTGATTTCGGGACTGCAGCCAGGCAGCCAGGTGGTTTCCGGAGTAGTGCAGGGCAGTGTCGGAGGCATAGATCGTGACCAGTTAAGAAGTGCCTTGGGGATACCTGGCAGAGGCCGCTAATGAGCACTTATCTGCTGGATAATACTGCTGGCCCGGATGCAACTGCCGGCCCCGCAGCCATTGCAACTGCACAGTCCACAGGCAGAGCAATTCCCTTAATCGAGCTGCAACAAGTCACGCGGACCTTCAGGACCGGTGGAGGCGTCGAAGTGCATGCCCTGAAGGGTATAGATTTAAAAATTTATCCGGGCGAGTTTCTGGCCATTGTTGGTCAATCGGGTTCCGGCAAGTCTACCCTGATGAATATTCTGGGTTGTCTGGATCGTCCAAGCTCCGGCAAATATCTGTTTGCCGGCAGGGATATCAAGAGCTTTGATGCCGATGGTCTGGCCTGGTTGAGGCGCGAAGCTTTTGGTTTTGTGTTTCAAAGTTATAATTTGCTGGGCACAGAATCAGCCCTGGAAAATGTTCAGATTCCTGCAGTCTATGCCGGTCTCTCCGCCCATGAACGTGAGATCAGGGCAGAATCACTGCTAAGTTCGCTGGGCCTTGGGGATCGCATGGATCACCGGCCCACTCAACTTTCAGGTGGTCAACAGCAAAGAGTTTCCATAGCCCGGGCCATGATGAATGGTGGCAATGTCATACTCGCTGATGAGCCTACCGGCGCGCTCGATACGCAAAGTGGCATTGAAGTGATGGAGCTGCTGGAAGATCTGGCTCATAAGGGTCATACCGTCATTCTTATTACACATGACCAGGAAGTTGCAGCTCATGCTGAACGCATTATTGAATTCCGTGACGGCGAAGTCGTCAGTGATTCAGGACCAAAACCGCAGCATGTCGATTCGAAAAACAATGCCAGGCTACGTGAGCTGTTTATGAGTCGCAAAGCCAGCTCATCAATGGCGGGAACCGCTGAAGCAATCAGGATGGCATTTCGATCCCTGAAGGCAAATATATTCCGTACCATGCTGACCCTCTTGGGTATTGTTATTGGTGTTTCTTCGGTAGTAGCGATGCTCGCCATCGGAGAAGGGGCGCAACAGGAAATTATTCAGATCATGAATCAGCTGGGTACCAATGTAATGACGGTGCGGCCGGAACGTTTACCCGGTTCATTTCGAAGCATGCCCTCCACCTTGACACTGGAAGATGCTGAATCGGTACAGAATAATATCCCTAATATCATCGCGGCCATTCCGCAAATGCAAAGCCGCAACACGCCGGTTCGTTTTGGCAGAAACGATACGCAAACTTCGGTTGTGGCGACAACCGGGTCAATGCCGGAAGTTGAATCCTGGCCACTAGCCCAGGGTGTCTTTTTTTCGGATCAGGATAGTGCAGACATCGCCAGCGTCGCTGTGCTTGGTTCTGAAGCCAGAGCAGACCTTTTCCCCGATGGTCAGGATCCTCTGGGACAATATATATTAATCAGAAATATTCCATTTCAGGTAATCGGGATACTCACGGCAAAAGGCGCGCAGGGATTCAATAACCCTGATGATTCAATCTATATCCCTTTCAGAACAGGAGCAGTCAGGGTCTTCGGTCAGGAGGAAGCCGACGAGATTCGAATACTCGTCGATGATGTGGATGTAATCGATCAGACTGAGCAAAATGTACTGGAGTTTTTGAGCGCCCTGCATGGCACACAGGATATGCGCATTGACCAGAATACTTCCATGCTCGAATCTGCATCGCAATCCCAGGAAACCTTTACTCTGTTGCTGGGTTCAGTAGCTGCGATCTCTCTGTTGGTAGGAGGCATAGGTGTGATGAATATTATGCTGGTATCAGTCACTGAGCGTACCCGCGAAATCGGTGTTCGCATGGCAACAGGTGCAAGGCAGAGCGATATTCTTTCGCAGTTTCTGTCTGAGGCGATTGTTGTTTCCTGCTTTGGCGGAATAATCGGCGTTGCATTAGGTGTCGGTGTGGGGCTGGTTCTGGAACGATTTGACGTTGCCATTTATTTTTCAAGTACTCCGATGTTGCTGGCTTTTACCTGTTCAGTTACTACCGGTCTGATATTCGGTTTCGCACCGGCAAGAAAAGCCTCCCGACTCGATCCGGTAGTCGCACTGGCAAATGAATAATGCACAGATGTCCAGAAACTAAAATGCCAGTTCCTAACAGAGCAGGAAAAAAATCAGATATGAGAAATTTACTATTTTCATTTTTCACAATGACGACAGTTTTAGGGCTGGCTTCATGCGTGTCTATCGAAGTGCCAGAGCTACCTGATTCGGATGTGCCGCTTGCCTGGGTCGGTCCTCAAACTGAAGATGCCGAAATCTGGCCCAGACTGAGCTGGTGGGAAAATTTCAGGGATGCTGAACTGAATGAAATTGTTCAGGACGTGAAAGTCAGTAATCTGGATCTACAGAATAACCGTCGCAATCTTGAAGCTGCACAGATTTCCCTACAGGAAGCCGGATTTAATCTGCTGCCGATCCCCACTGTGAGAATAGGAACCGGAGCCAGCTATTCCGAAAATCTGGGCGGGTCAGAAGCGGAAAACAGTCCAGGCAATCCCTTTGCTTTATCCGGCGCCCTAAATTACAACGATATCCTCAGCAGACCGGCAATTTTTGATAGTGCACTGGCCGATTTTCAGGCCCGGCGCGCCCAGATAGCCAACACGGCCCTGAACACGCTGGGTACGGCAGCGTCCACCTATTTCCAGGTATTACTGATCAGGGACCAGATAGATGCGGCTCAACAGAATCTGCTCAATGCCGAAGCCATAGGCAACATTACCCAGGCTCGAGTTGATGCGGGTGTGGCAGTGCCTATTAATGCCCTGCAACAGCAAATAGCCATTCAGCAACAACGCACCAACCTGCAAAGTTTGCGTCAAAATGAATTGTCGGCTCTTGCTTCGCTGGCTTTACTGCTTGGACGTTCGGTACAGGACTTCAATATTTCAGGTTCCACGCTGCAGAATATTATGATTCCGACATTACGCCCCGGCATTCCTTCCGAGCTTTTACGCAGAAGGCCTGATCTTGTGCAGGCGGAGGCAGACCTGATGCGAACTACCGCTCAGGCTGAACTGGCCAGGCTGGACTTCTTTCCATCCATTTCATTGACTGGAGGGATCAATGCTTCCAGTACTTCGCTGACTGAATTGGTGAGTTCTCCAGACGCAATCCTCAATCTGGGCGCTGATCTGAGTCAGCTTATTCTGGATAACGGCGCCCGCAGCCGTAACCTGGATCAAAACAGACTCACGCTGGAGAACAGCCTTAATTTGTATCGCCGGGCAGTGCTCAGTGCTTTTAATGAAATTGAAGTGTTGCTGAGTAATATTCAATTATTACAGGAACTGGGTGTAGTGGCAGAACAACAGCTGGCACAAGCGGAAGAATCTTTCAGACTGGCTGAGGTGCGTTATGCCGAAGGTGTAACGGATTATCAAACAGTTTTGACGACCCAGAATACTCTCTTTTTCCAACGCACAGCCCTGCTCAACAACAAAATTCAGCAACTGAACTCGATGGTTGGTTTTTATCAGGCCTTAGGTGGTGGCTGGGATGCAGATGATGAGTCAACCATGGCGATTGCGAGTGAATAAGGTTAGTTAGAAGCGTTTATTCATACTTTATTTGTGTTTTGCCTGTAAGTTCCCTTAATTGATGGAATTTTTAGGTGTTTTTGTGTTCTAAATTTGGACATTGCTTCCTTTGGCGTATATTCTTCACAATGTTTTTAAATAAATTTTGTTAAAGCTTAATTTTTCCCTGGCGTTAGGTGTTATCACATCATGATTGACGATATCACCCTCAAAGATCACAACCAAGAAAGGCGGATTTTTCTGTCCCGTCTACTTATCGGTGGCATAATTGCAAGTCTGCTTATTGCCCTTCTGGTTTCCCGTTTAGTTTATCTGCAAATTTATCAGCACGAATATTATTCAACAGTTTCCGATAAAAACCGCATCTATAGTCAGGCTATCGCCCCAACCCGTGGATTGATTTACGATCGCAACGGTATTTTGCTGGCGGATAACAAACCCAGTTATAACCTGACCATGGTCAAGGAAAATGTCCCTGATTTGAATGCCAGCATAAGCCTGATTCAGAATCTGATTGACCTGCCAGAGGAAGAAGTAGAGAAATTCCGGCAGCGCCTGAGCAGGCGCGGAGTGCCTTTTTCTTCTGTGCCAGTGACTTATGCCTTGAGTGAAGTTGAAATTGCCAGACTTGCGGTAAATCAGTTTCGCCTGCCTGGCTTTCAGGTTGAAGCACAGCTGGTCAGGCATTATCCACTGGGCGAACCTGTTGCCCACGCAGTCGGTTATCTAAGCAGCATTACCGAAGAAGAACTTCGCACACTGAATGCGGAAAACTACCGGGGCACCCATCAGATGGGCAAGACCGGCATTGAAAGATATTACGAGTCAATCTTACACGGACAGGTGGGATACGAAACCGTAGAAAAAAATGCACGTGGACAGATCATGAATGTACTGGATCGCAGTGATCCGGTACCGGGAGAAGATCTTGTTTTACATCTCGACAGTAAATTGCAACTGGCTGCCTGGGAAGCGATTGGAGATTACCGCGGCGGAGTCGTTGCACTGGATGTTGAAACCGGTGGCGTACTAAGCATGGTCAGCAAGCCGTCCTTTGATCCGAATCTCTTCGTAGGGGGCATTAGTCAGGGACAATATAACGCCTTGAATGACCCGATAGAGACTCCCCTGTTTAATCGTGCACTGGCGAGATATTCACCTGGCTCTACCATGAAGCCCTTTATTGGTCTGGCTGGCCTGGACTCCGGGGTGCGTACCCGGGAATATGAGGTGCATGATCCCGGATATTATCACCTTAAGGGAGACAGCCATGTCTATCATGACTGGACCTGGTGGTTAACGGAAAGTGGTCATGACACGGTGAATCTGGCAAAAGCCATTTATCAGTCATGTGATATTTATTTCTGGGATATGGCGACAGATCTGGGTATTGACCGCATGTCCGCATTTCTGGGTCGTTTTGGTTTTGGTGAAAATACCAGCGTTGATATACCTCAGGCCAGCAAGGGAATTCTGCCTTCCAGAGACTGGAAAATGCAAACCCGGGGTCAACCCTGGTATCCTGGTGAAACCCTGAATTCTGCGATTGGACAGGGTTATACAGAAGCCAGTGCCTTACAGTTGGCGACGGCAAGTATGCTTATGGCAAATAAAGGCCAATGGCGTCAGCCGATCTTACTGAAAAGAGCCGGGCTGCAAAATCCTGATATTCAGCATGTCAGCACGATTCCTGATATACAGCTTCGCAATCCGGATGACTGGAACTTTATTCATAAAGCCATGCAGGATGTGGTTCATAAAGGTGATGGCGGCTATCGCAACAATGGCACTGCTTATTCCTATATCGCCATGCTGGAAAAGATGCCCTATCACATGGCAGGTAAATCAGGGACTGCCCAGGTGGTGGGAATGGCCGCAGATTTTGACAATGATGCTGAGGTCCCGGAGCAATTCCGCGATCATGCCTTGTTTATCGCTTTTGCTCCGGTGGAAAATCCAAAAATTGCCCTGGCGGTGTTTCTTGAGCATGGTGTAGGTGGCAGCGGGGTTGCCGGACCAATTGCCAAAAAAATTCTGGATGCCTATTTACTCGATGAATTCGGTGCTTTAAAGCCCGAGTTTTTACCAGACGCAGAACTTCAACAGCTTAGCTCACGTCAAAGCCTCAACGAGGTAAGTCAGGAGCAGCTGTGAGTTCATCAGCTTTTATCAGACAGCTTAGCGGTGATTTTGGTCTGGAGCGACGCCGCAGTATCTGGGAAAAACTGAACCTTGATTTACCTTTATTATTTGCCCTGGCTGTACTGGCCGGCTTTGGCCTGATGGTGCTTTACAGTGCAACGGATGCCAACCGTGCGGATATGCAAAGGCAGATTGTCTTTATCACACTGGCCTTCGTTGTCATGTTTGTGGTTGCTCAGGTGGATGTTCGTGTTATGCGACGCTGGGCACCATTCATGTATATAGGTAGTCTAAGTTTGCTGGTTGCGGTTTTGTTTTTTGGTTCTACAACGAACGGCGCACAACGCTGGCTGGACTTGCCCGGTTTACCCCGTTTTCAACCTTCAGAAATAATGAAAATTGTTTTGCCGCTTACTCTGGCTGCCTATTTTTCGAGGCGGGCCATACCGCCGCGTTTCAAGCATATTTTCTGGTCCCTGATTCTGTTAGGACTGCCGGCTGTCCTTATTGCGATGCAACCCGACCTTGGTACCGCCCTGTTAATTGCAGTTTCGGGGATTTTTGTTTTGTTGTTAGCCGGCATAAGCTGGAAGCTGGTAGGTTCAGCCATTGGCGTGGCGGTCCTGTCGATTCCAGGGCTGTGGATATTTTATCTGCAGGAATATCAAAAGCAGCGCATCCTGACCTTTTTAAATCCTGAAAATGATCCGCTGGGAACCGGCTGGAATATTATCCAGTCCAAAACAGCAATAGGATCTGGGGGGCTTTACGGAAAGGGTTGGTTAAATGGCGTACAGTCACGACTGGATTTCCTGCCGGAAGGGCAGACAGATTTTATCCTTGCTGTTCTGGCCGAAGAATTCGGCATGACTGGTGTGCTGTTTTTATTGCTGCTTTATCTGACGATTATTGCCAGAGGAATCTATATTGCCGCCGTATCCAGCGACATGTTCACCCGTCTTTTGGCAGGCAGTATTACACTGACATTTTTCGTTTATATTTTTGTAAATATTGGTATGGTGAGCGGCATATTACCGGTGGTTGGCGTACCGCTACCAATGGTTAGCCTTGGTGGTACTTCTATTGTCACACTGATGCTGGGTTTTGGCATTCTTATGTCGATTCACAGTCATGGCAAAAGTACTTTTCGTTATGTTGATTAAAGACCTTGAGATGAATTAAAAAAACAAATGCCAAAAAACAATCCATACAAGATGCAGATCAAGCTTACTTGCTTACTTACTCTGAGCCTCTTTCTGACGGCTTGTGTAACTTCACCTCCTGCCAGCAACAGCGATTCTGCAAATTCAGGTCGTTACGCGTTGGAGAACGATGTTGCCGTGTTGGAGCCAATTGATTTGCAGGCAATACCTGAAGTTGTCCCGCAAGCGGTCAAGAGAACCATGGCCGGTAATATGAGTCCCTATCGGGTTAACGGAAAATCATATCGGGTACTGGAAACCGAAAATGGTTACCAGGAAACGGGAATGGCATCCTGGTATGGTCGAAAATTTCATGGGCACCTGACGTCCAATGGTGAAATTTACGATATGTTTAAATTTTCCGCCGCTCACAAAAGCCTGCCTATCCCAAGTTTTGCAAGAGTGACCAATCTGGATAACGGCAAGAGTATCGTAGTACGAGTCAATGACCGTGGACCTTTCCATGATGACCGGATTATTGATTTATCCTATGCCGCTGCAAGCTGGCTGGACTATGCCGATGTTGGCACAGCCCGTGTGATTGTTGAAGCATTAACGCCGGAGCAGGAGGCCTTTGATATCCTGGCTGCAAATGATCCGGCGCCTGCCCTTGATCAGGTAGATATCGCGGCAGAACGTCAGTTGATAGAAGCTGACGAAGGCCAGGAGTATCTGCAGGTTGGCGCATTCAGTAATCTGGACAGTGCCGAAAATGTTCTGGATGCGCTGGTTGCTCTAACCCAGGTGCCAGCATTTATTAGAAGTGAAATGAATAATAGTTCCAATAATATGCTGCATCGTGTGCGTTTGGGGCCACTAAATGAGACAATTGAACTCGACTCCTTGATTAGCTTGATCAGGGACGCGGGTCTGGGAAGCCCTTTCCGGGTAAGACAGTAAAAAGACCCGCTTAGGTCATAAAAAAGCCAGATTACCATGCCAAACTCGAGGATGATCATGCAGCAAGAAAGGCCAAACCAGATGCAGGAACAAATTCAGTATCAAATGCAAGAATCAAACACAAACGCTGTAGCAAGCGCACATATCGGCAGGTCAATTAGCAATATTTATATTTGCTGGGCAGTGCTGCTGCTGTTGGCATTAGCCTTGAGTTCAACGACTGTAAACGCACAGCAAGCCAGAATCATCCCGCGTGCACCTGATATCGCAGCCACCTCTTATGTTTTGATGGATGCTACAACCGGGGATATTCTGGTTGAATCAAATGCAGATATCCCGCTGCCTCCTGCCAGTCTGACAAAAATCATGACAGACTATGTCGTCGCTTCAGAACTAAGCAGCGGCAATATCAGTATGAATGATGATGTTTTTATCAGTGTGAAAGCCTGGCAGATGGATGGTTCGAAAATGTTTATTCAGGAAGGCACCACGGTACGTCTTGAGGACCTTATTTATGGCATGGTCGTTCAATCAGGAAATGACGCCAGCGTAGCTCTGGCTGAGCATATTGCCGGTAGCGAGGAGGCCTTTGCTGATATGATGAATCAGCATGCTGAATTGCTTGGCCTCACCAGTTCCTATTTTGTGAATGCTCATGGTTTGCCAGCTGACCAGCATGTCATGTCTGCACGAGATCTGGCAACCCTGTCACAGGCTCTAATCAGTCGTTTTCCGGAAAATTACAAAATATACAGTACCCCTGAATTTACCTATAACGGAATCCGCCAGCCAAATAGAAATAGTCTGTTATTTCAGGACAGGAATGTAGATGGCATGAAAACCGGCTTTACCGATGCGGCTGGTTATTGTCTGGTGGCCTCAGCCACACGTGACGATATGCGGCTGATTGCTGTGGTGATGGGAACAGCAAGTGAAAATGCCCGGGCCATAGAAGCACAAAAATTATTAACCTATGGTTTTCGTTTTTATGAAACTCTCGAACTTTTCACCGGCAATGAAGTGCTGGCAAGTAATCAGGTCTGGTCGGGTAAAAGTAACTCGATAGATATAGGTATACAGGACCCGGTCTTTATTTCTATCCCGCGAGGTTCAGATGACGATCTGGTGACTGATTTACAGATTAATGAAAATTTGAAAGCACCAATTACTGCCGGCGAAATACTTGGACAGGTGACTATCAGTCTGGACGATCAGATTTACTACCAGGGTGAAGTTATTGCCTTACAGACTATTGAACGAGGCAGTCTGATCAAGCGTATTATGGACTGGCTGACATTGTTCTTTATGAACTTGTTTAGCTAGCAGACAGATCATGGAAATAGATGAAGACTCGATAAAAATCGAGTTTCCCTGCGAATACCCCATCAAAGTGATGGGCCCGGATGTCGATAATTTTAGTGAAAATATACTGGAGATTATCTACCGTCATGCGCCCGATTTGCGAGATGAAAACATAAACTTCAGGTCCAGTAAAAATAATAACTATCTGGCAGTCAATGTCATTATCTATGCTACCGGTGTCGAACAATTACAGGCTCTGTTTGATGATCTTAAAGCCAGTGGTCGAGTCTCCCTTGTTCTGTAACAGCCGTGCCTGACTCTCAGCCGGAAATCAATACTGAACACCTTGTAATCCGTCATATGGGTACGCAGGACTATGAGACTGTGTGGCGGCAAATGCAGACATTTACCTTAAGCAGAACTGAGAATAGTAAAGACGAGTTGTGGATACTGCAACATGAACCGGTGTTTACTCTGGGGCAGGCTGGCTTAAGTGAACATATTCTTAACGCTCACAGCATCCCTGTTCTGAAGTCTGATCGTGGTGGCCAGGTGACCTACCATGGCCCTGGTCAGTTAGTGATTTATCTGATGATAGATGTGCGGCGTAATAATTTTGGAGTTCGTCACCTGGTAGATCTGATTGAGAGCTCAATTATTTCTGTATTAGACCAGTATGGCGTGAAGGGTGAAACAAAAGCACGGGCTCCAGGGGTTTATGTGGCTGACAGGAAAATTGCAGCGCTTGGTCTGCGAATCAAAAAAGGTTGTTCCTACCATGGACTTAGTTTCAATATTGATATGGATTTAACCCCATTTAGTTATATTAATCCTTGTGGCTATGCCGGGCTGGAAGTCACACAGCTAAAAGATTTACTTGCACAACCCAGTGACAAACTATTTACGGAAACCCAGCAAAGATTAGTAAAAAATATAGCGGAAAGTTTGCTATAATCATCAGCACCTTATTGTTCGAGTCTGCTTGTGAATTAAAAACCGGCACTCAAGCCTCAGAATTTCCTGAGGACCAGGATTAATCATTTATTCATGGCCACTATTCCTAAAAAAGTTGTGCAGGGTGAGAAATTGCGCGGTGCCGAGAAGGTCGCAAGAATTCCTGTCAAAGTCATACCTACAACTGATCTCTTGCGGAAGCCTTCCTGGATACGTGTCCGTATGGGCAGTTCCGCAAAAGTTGAACATATCAAGGATACGCTAAGAAAACACAAACTAAGCTCTGTTTGCGAAGAGGCTTCCTGTCCCAATCTGGGGGAGTGCTTCAGTGGTGGAACTGCAACCTTTATGATTCTTGGCGATATCTGCACCAGACGCTGTCCATTCTGTGACGTTGCCCATGGTCGTCCGAATCCCCCAATGCAAAATGAACCGCGGGAACTGGCCGAAGCCATCGCCGAGATGGGGCTCAACTATGTCGTCGTTACTTCCGTGGATCGTGATGATCTGCGTGATGGTGGAGCCGAACATTTTTCGCACTGTATCGCTGAAACCCGACGTTTGAATCCGGGAATCAAAATAGAAGTCCTGGTACCCGATTTCAGAGGTCGTATGGATGTGGCTCTGGCAATACTGACAGGCACAACCCCGGATGTCTTTAATCATAATCTGGAGACTATTCCCAGGCTGTATAAAAAAGTGAGGCCTGGCTCTGATTATCAATGGTCTCTGGATCTGTTGAAAAAATATAAAGCCATGGCTCCGCAGGTGCTGACTAAATCGGGCATTATGCTGGGCCTGGGAGAGAGCAGGGAAGAAGTCATACAGGTTATGGAAGATATGGCTGCTCACAATATTGATATGGTGACACTGGGTCAATATTTACAACCCAGCCGGGATCATCTGGCTGTTGAACGTTTTGTACATCCTGATGAATTCGCAGAATATGCGAGCCTGGGCAAAGATATGGGTTTCAGACACGTTGCCAGCGGGCCGCTCGTAAGGTCTTCTTATCACGCTGATAAGCAAGCACATCTAGACTAGATTTCATTTGTAACCGTTTAAATAAAACCATTTTAGGTGGCGTCTTTTATATGAAAAATTTTGTATTACTTTGCTTTGTTTTTATCATCCCGGAGCTTGCCTGGTCTCAGCAAAGTACCTCAGGTGCCAGCCTGGAATCCAAGACTGTTGAAATGGTCAGAATGACTGAAGAACCGGTTATTGATGGTATTTTGAATGAAGGGGTATGGCAGCAGGCCAAACTTATTGCTGATTTCTACCAGACCACGCCTACCGAATTTGCTGCACCATCACAGCGAACAGAAGTGAGAATTTTTTATACTGAAAATGCTCTTTTTGTCGGTGCCAGGATGTGGGAAGAAGATGCTAGCCAGATAGCGGCACAGGCGCTTGAACAATATGGTGGTGTCAATCAAGATGATGTTTTCCATATAACGCTGGCTCCATTTCAGGATCGTCGCAGCGGTTATCGCTTTGCCATGAATCCGAATGGTGTCTGGTGGGATGCCATATTTAAAAGTCCGACTGATACAGATGGTAACTGGCAGGGTATCTGGCAGGGTAAAAGCAGTATAGATGATGAAGGCTGGACTGCTGAGATGCGTATACCTTTCCAGACTTTGTCTTTTGATCCTGCCAATTCTGAATGGGGCATAAATTTCCAACGCATTATCAGGCGTAACAATGAACGAATTTCATGGTATTCGCGTGATCGACAGGTTAACCCTGGAGCTTCAGGAACCGCTACCAATATGGCAGGCATACAACAGGGAAGAGGCCTGGATATCGTGCCCAGCCTTACCCTCCGCAGGGATAAAATATATGGGACATCACCACAGTCAGGAATAGAAGAAAATTTCGAGCCCAGTCTGGATGTGTTTTATAAAGTCACACCTTCACTTAATGCTTCGTTGACAGTAAATACCGATTTTTCTGCGGCAGAAGTTGACGATCGCCAGGTCAATTTAACACGCTTCTCTTTGTTCTTTCCCGAAAAGCGGGATTTCTTCTTACGGGATTCGGATATTTTTGATTTCGGCCAGATCGCCAACTACGGATTTGATAATAATTATGGTACAGGATTCGGGGCTATACCGAATGCCAGTCAGCAGAACGCCAGACCCTTCTTTTCACGTACCATTGGTCTGAGTGCCAATGGCGAACCAGTAGATCTTAATGTGGGAGGCAAGTTAAGCGGAAGAATCGGCAATTTCAATGTTGGTTCCCTGTTGATTTCGCAGGCTGAAGATATCAGTACGGGTGTTGATTCAACTGATATCTTTGTTGGCCGTGCAGTCATGAACGTCTTATCCGAGTCGCAAGTTGGTGTCATTATGACTGATGGAGATCCCCAGTCGAACCTGGACAGTACACTGTACGGCGCAGACTTTCGTTATCGCAATTCGCAGCTGCCTAATAACAAAAGTGTGGAGCTTAATGCCTGGCTTCAAAAAACTGAAACGGATGGCAAGCTGGGTGACGATATGGCCTATAGTCTGGCTCTTACAGCACCTAACAGAAATGGCTGGCGTGGCACAGGTATATATACACGAGTTGAAAAGAATTTTGATCCTGCAGTCGGCTTTGTCAATCGTACCGGGATTGAAGATTACGCACTGGAAGCCGGCTATACCTTTTTGATGCCGGCCGGCAGTTATATCAGCAGCGCCAATTTTACGGCTGATGGCTATCGCGCAGATCTGTTATCAACGGGCCAGTTAAGTTCTCAGGATCTTGGGCTGAGACTGGCGCTGTTTAACAAAACCGGTGATAAATTTTTCACAAGATTCGTGCGTGCAACCGAGGTGCTGCAAAATAATTTTACAATTTTTACTGCCTCTGACGGTTCCCGGTCTGTCGTCATCCCGCAAGGCAGTTATGAATTTGATGAAATCAGGTTCTTCCTCATTACAGCAGGGTATCGAAAATTCTCAACAACACTGAATTTGCTGGCAGGGGAATATTACAACGGTGATCATGTACAGTATAAAGTTGATAACACCTGGCGCCCTGTCAAGCAACTGGAATTCGGTGTCAGTTACACAGAGAACGCCATCAAATTACCTGCGGGAGATTTTAATGTTCGTCTCATTACCTTGCAGGGTAATGTCGCTTTTAATTCACGCTGGTCCTGGTCGAATTATCTGCAATATGACAATATATCCGAATCAGCGGGTTTCAACAGCCGATTAAACTGGATACCGGAAGCTGGTCAGCAAGTCTTGCTGGTGTTGAATTATGGGGCGCAAGACAGGGATAAAGACAACAGTTTCACATCGACAAGTTCTGACCTGTCGGTGAAGGCTACTTATACCTTTCGTTATTAGGGCACAGGACAGCGATTGGCGATTATAGTCGGGAAGGGCTGCACAGAAGTCTTTACTCAGGCGCTGATTGGCAAAGCTCTGTTAGCCAGTTGCAGGGTTAATTCTGAAAGTTCATCCCAGGTATTACGAGTATTCAATCCTTTTACTGAACGGTCAATTATACTGGCGTGATCCAGCATTGCCTGCAGGGAAGACAGACTGTGATTGTTTAAGGCTATTGAGATAATGCCCATCCGATTACGCCAGACACGTTCGCTTTGCATGGCGCTGTCCACTGAATGTCCTGCTTCCATTAAATTTGCCATGACACTAAGGTTACGAATTTCCCGGCACATAAAATTCAGAATTTTCAATGCATCTTCACCTTCGGCCTTGAGGTGGTAAAGAATATTTAGAGCTCTGCCGGCGTTGGCTTCGAGCGCTGTATCTATCAGGGCAAAAACATTAAAGCGTGAACTGTCTGCAACTGCCCGGGCAACAGTCTGCGCATCGAGTGTGCCAGTTCCGTTGAGTATACTGAGCTTGTCGATTTCCTGTGCACAAGCCAGCAGATTTCCCTCAGTGCGCTGGCAAAGCACCTGTATCGCCTGATCATCCGCACTCAGCCCTTTTTGCTGTAATCGTTGACGAACCCATGCAGGTAACTGCTGTGCAGTTATAGGCCAGACTGTTACAAAGTAAGCGTGAGTTTCAATCTGTTTGAACCATTTGGTATTGCTTGCAGCTTTTTCTACTTTAGGGCTGGAGATCAGTAACAGATTATCCTCGGATGGATTCTCAAGATAGGCGTGCAGGGCTTTTTTTGCCTGATCATCGAGTCTGGAAGAGCTTAAACGCAAATCAATCAGTTTTTTTTCTGCAAATAATGACATGCTGTTACCAGCTTCAAGCAAGCTGTTCCAGTCAAAATTATTTTGTGCAGAATAGACTTCACGTTCACTAAAGCCTGCTTCTCTGGCGAAGTTTCTGACCAGGTCACATGTTTCCTGCACCAGTAAAGTTTCGTCGCCGGCAACCCAGATTACCGGGGGGATCTGGCTCTTTAGCTGTCTGGCTAATTGATCTGGTTTTATTTGCACAGCAGTCTGCTTTTACATCCTGTCATCATAGACAAGAGAAAAGTCCACGACTACATTGTGGTTTATGCTGGGCAAGCCGGCAATTTCCCTTAGAGCCTCGACGCCCTCAGTCATGCCAAAAGTATCGGCCGAAATAATAAGCGGTTGGGCAGGTTGAATTTCAATCCGGTTTGCTGTGATTTTAGTCAGGCGCAGATTCGCAGAGAGATCCCTGCTGATGCCGTGCAGGCTAAGATTGTAGTTGTATGGTGCAGTCAGGGAGCTTCCAACAGGCAGGGCTGCTAGTTCTGTCATATTCACATCAATGACAATTGAAGCACTCGGATACTGTCCGACCTCAAACAACATATCACGGACTCTTTGATTACGGATTTCTATAGCAGTATCGACGCTGCCAAGACCAATCTGCAAAGTAGCACGTCCTTGTTCGCTGATTTGTCCGCTCAGACCGGAAAAGGAATTGACTTCAGAGACTGCGGAAGCTTTGCTGGTGACATAATGCAGAGAGGACTCAGTATTATCAAGTTGCCAGTCAGCCCAGGAAGGCATGCTGAGTGAGGATAAAATAACAAATAAAAACAAAGAGATAGGGTTTTTCAACATATTGGCTCCTGGATCATGAATGGGACAAGAAAACTGATTATTGCAAGGCCGTCAGCGTTGGGCAATAGCTATAATTTCGAGTAATGCGTCTTGCAGAAGATTTGACTTTCCTGCTTGAGTAAATCCTTGTTCGCTCGCTGCATCGCTCCGCTGCGATGACAGTACTGAAAGAACTCAACCTTAACATCGAGTGTACAAATTCCAACATGCTGCATCGACAAAGCTGGTCTAGCGGACAGTCTCAAGACGCCTTATGATCTGTTCTACCAGTTCCTGCCGTAATTCGGTTTTTACCAGTTCTGCCTCATTGGTTTTAGCTGCCGCATTAGCAGGGTCTGCTTCATAAATCTGATTCACAGTTATGATCTCCGGATTGAATATGCTCTGACCCTGTTTGCTTAACTGGAAAGAAGCGGAAAGCGTAATTTCATATTCACCGGCCCTGACATTACGATTCACACTAAGAATTCGTTCACGAACCTGTTCATCACCCAGAGAGAGTTGATGGACTTCAGCGTCATCCAGCAGTTCTATTTCAAAAGCGGCTAGCCGACCTTGCAGGACCTGACCCAATTCATTACCGCTGCTGTAATTTAACTGCAATTGTTGTAATGAAGCGTCCAGTGCCTGTGTATCGGTACCGCGCATGGAGAAACCGCATGCGGTCAGAAACAGTAGTGAAAACAGGCTTATAAGGATTGTCTTTTTCATAACTAGTTGGCGACTATATTGACCAGTCTTCCGGGCACGACAATGACTTTGCGAACGGTCAGGCCAGCTATATGCTTTTGTACACTTTCATCAGCCAATGCTGCTGCCTCGATTTCTGCTTTACCGATATCGGCAGGCAGTTCAAGTTTGGCGCGTAGCTTGCCGTTGACCTGAGCAACGATAGTGACAGTTGATTGCTGTAAAGCGGCTTCTTCAAAGGCAGGCCAGCCTGCATCAATAATAGAACTTTCAGTATGCCCCAGGTGTTGCCATAGTACATGGCATAAATGAGGCACTATAGGAGCCAGCAGCAAGACCATAGTTTCCAGTGCTTCCTGAATAAGAGTCTGATCCTGATCATTCTGCTGTGGATTTTGGCTGCTCTGTTCACTGAATTTACTTACAGCATTGGACAGTTCCATCACCGCAGCTATCGCGGTATTAAAAATCTGCCTGCGTGCATAATCGTCGGTGACTTTTTTGATGGTGCTGTGAGTTTTCAGTCGCAGGGCCTGTTGAGCTTCATTGAGCGTAGCCGGAGTCAGCTTGGTAGCTACAGGCTTGAATGCAGCAATCAGTTTCCATATTCGTTTTAAAAAACGATAGGCTCCCTCCACGCCACTGTCCGACCACTCCAGACTCTGATCCGGAGGTGAGGCAAACATCATAAACAGGCGTACTGTATCCGCGCCATACTGCTCAATCAGCCCTTCCGGATCGACGGTATTGCCCTGGGATTTAGACATCTTGCTGCCGTCTTTTAATACCATACCCTGAGTTAACAATCGCTTGAAAGGTTCGTCTGAACTGACCAGCCCTTCATCGCGCATCAGTTTATGGAAGAAACGGGCATACAGCAGATGCAGAATGGCATGTTCTATGCCGCCTATGTACTGATCCACGGGAAGCCAGTAATCAGCTTGTGGATTCAGCATGCTATTGTTTTCATCACGACAGGCAAAGCGAGCGTAATACCAGGAGGACTCCATAAAAGTATCGAAGGTATCAGTTTCACGTTCTGCCTCGCCACCACAGGCGGGGCAGGTTGTCAGATAGAACTCGGGCATTTTTTTCAGGGGAGACCCGCTGCCATCAAATTCAACATCTGTCGGCAGCACGATGGGCAATTCTGATTCCGGCACGGGCACTGAACCGCATTGTTGACATGAAATCATCGGGATCGGGGTGCCCCAGTATCTTTGACGGCTTACGCCCCAGTCACGCAGTCGAAAGTTTACAGTTTTCCGGCCACTGCCCTTGCTGGTAAAGAAAGTCACCAGCTCTTCAAAAACCTGCTCAAAATTCAGACCATTGTAGTTGCCGGAATTAATCAGCCGGCCTTTTTCCGTAAATGCCGCTTTGCTGATATCACACTCAGCATCATCTTCGGGCTGAATAACTTGCTTGATCGGGAGTCCATAACGCAGGGCAAATTCAAAATCACGCTGGTCATGGGCTGGTACCGACATAACCGCACCAGAACCATAGGACATCAGCACAAAATTGCCAATCCAGACAGGAAGAGCTTCGCCTGTTATGGGGTGAATTGCCTTAAACCCGGTATCCATGCCGGTTTTTTCCATGGTGGCCAGCTCGGCTTCCGCGACTTTTATATTTTCCTGAGCTTTTATATAGTCGGCCAGCTGCGGATTTTTTTCAGCCGCTGCCAGAGCCAAAGGATGCTGTGCTGCAACGGCAACATAGGTGACCCCCATGATGGTATCCGGGCGTGTCGTGTAGACACTCAGGGGCTCGTTGCCAGGCACATCAAAGCTGAACTCAAGACCTTCGGATCGGCCTATCCAGTTTTGCTGCATGACCCGGACTCGTTCAGGCCATTCATCAAGCTTGTCCAGATCAGACAGTAATTCATCCGCATAGGCGGTGATTTTAATAAACCATTGGGGAATCTTACGACGTTCTACCAGGGCACCAGAGCGCCAGCCGCGACCATCGATCACCTGTTCATTGGCCAGTACGGTTTGATCAATTGGATCCCAGTTTACTTCGGCTTCTTTTTTATAGACCAGACCCTTTTCAAACAGCCTGATGAAAAACCATTGTTCCCAACGATAGTAGTCGGGATGACAGGTAGCAATTTCACGGTCCCAATCATAGGCGTAGCCCAGCTGCTGTAACTGCTTGCGCATGTAGTCTATGTTTTCATAAGTCCACTTCGCCGGTGCAACATTGTTTTTCATGGCGGCATTTTCGGCTGGCAGTCCAAAGGCATCCCATCCCATGGGCTGCAGGACATTTTTTCCCTGCATGCGCTGGAAGCGGCTGATCACATCGCCAATGGTGTAATTACGAACATGCCCCATATGCAGGCGACCACTGGGATAGGGAAACATGGAAAGGCAGTAGAATTTTTCTTTGTCAGGATCTTCAACAACTTTAAAACTTTGCTTTTCGCTCCAGTAGAGTTGGGCTTCCTGTTCTACCTGTCGATGCGAGTACTCTTCGCTTAATTGCAGATTTGTCGCTGTTTTATTCGTTACTGCCATGGTGTTTTCGGTCTGTTTTCAGGGCTTAAAAAAAGACTGCCTAGGATACCTTAGAAGGCATTACAGGGGTAGCGGCTTTTAGATTTTGCGGGTCTTCTTTTTTTTGGTTTTTTATTAAGTTCAAATGAGTTGGCGTTAAGCTTGTTGTGACACGCCAAACTACGCACGTCCATGTGCAGGCTCGGCTGGCGACGTCCTGTCGCCAGACGGTCACTACAAGCTTAACGCCAACTCATTTGTACCTTCTACAACACTTGAATTTTCAGGAGATGCTAAGGAAGCTCTGCCTATGCCCTGGCGAACCTTTTGAAATGCTTTATCCCGTTAGCTTAAGTCGGGAACAAGCGAGGACTGTCTGAGACGCGTAGCGGCGAGTTCCGCAGCGCCGACTTAAGTAAACGGGAAGATTGAAGGGTGAGCTAGGGCATAAGTAGAGCTTCAATAATATCTATCAGAATAAAAGCCAAAAAAAAGAAGGCCAGCAAAATCAGCTCGCTTGAAGATCGGGATCCTATAAGCAAGGCTTAAGGTATCGGCATTATTTTTAATTATGTTGTGCATGACGAATTAATCTATACTTCATGCCGTGTTACAGGTGCAGTTGAACGTGAGTTCATCTGCTTGAATGGGAAACCGGTGAGAGTCCGGCACTGCCCCCGCAACGGTAAGAGTGATTTACACTCAAGTCCGATACCAGCCTGGCACAGAAACCAACAAGATGATGCGGAGGGCGTCGTCAGGGTTAGGATAAGGCTTAATGTGGCCTCCTGCCTGCTTTTCCCTCCCTCATACGCCAACTCTTTTAAGCGATGAGGATTAAAATGAAAGTAATACGATACGGCCTGGCTATAGCACTAAGTGCCTGTAGCTCTGTGGTTCAGGCACAGACAGAATCGGCTCCCGAACTCGAAACCATCATAGTAAGCGCCCACAGGGTAGAGATGCCCGTCAGGCAAGTCGGGGTTTCGGTTTCAGTACTGGACAGAGAAGCTATCGAGGCACTGGGCAGTGTTTCGATCACCGAGATCTTGCGAAACCTGCCTGGTCTCGCGGTAAGCAACAGCGGAGGGGCAGGCAAGCAGAGCACCTTGCGTATCAGGGGCGAAGAAGGTTTTCGTACCAAAATATTGCTGGATGGTATTGAAGTTTCCGACAGTAGTTCTACCCAAATTCAAACTCAGCTGGAGCATTATCTGGCAGCTGATGTTGAGCGCATTGAAGTGCTAAGAGGCCCGCAAGGTATGATGTATGGGGCAGATGCCGGAGGCGTGATAAATATTGTTACACGCCGGAGTGAAGATGGCTTTAATGGTACTTTAAGTACGGAATACGGAAGCTATCAGAGTCGCCAACTTGCTGCCCATATCAGTGCCAAGGTCGATAAGCTGGATTTTGCTTTTAATCTGACCGATCTGGATACAGAAGGGTTTAACAGCAGATCAGATGATCCTGGCCAGGATAAAGATGGCTATGACAATACAAGTCTGGCCGCCAGATTTGGCATGGATATCAATACACAGTGGCGGCTTGAGTCCGATCTGCGGCAGTTGCAAGCGGATACAGAGTTTGATGCCTGTTTTGGTCTGAGTGGTACTAGCCATGACTGTCTTGCCAATTTTAAACAACAAAATTACCGGCTGGCACTGGGCTTTAAGAATGAAAGGTTCTCCCAACAACTCTCCTGGCACAGCTCTGCCACGCAACGTCTTAATTACAGTGATAATAATCTGGGTCTCGCTATTGAAGGGGAATTAGACCAGTTGTTATATGTAGGAACTTATGCTGTCTCAGAACAGCATGCCTTTTTATTTGGCATGGATCATCAGGCCGCTGATCTGGAGGACGGAAATAATCCACATAGCCGGAATCAATTAGGAGTTTTTGGGGAATGGCAGGGTAATAAGGCCGATAGGTTCTTTTACACTTTGGGTTTGCGGCGAGATGATAATGATGATTTTGGTGAGCACAATAGCGTTCGGCTAAGTACGGCTTATCTTGTTGATTTAAATAATGGTTTATTGAAATTAAAAGCCAGTTTTGGGAATGGTTTCCGGGCTCCGAGTCTATACGAAGTCGCCTACAATCAAAGTGCCTTTGCCTCAGCTCCGGCTACACTGCTTGCCCTGGATGAAGAGCAAAGTCAGGGCATGGATTTTGGCTTTGAATATTTAAGTAACAATGGCTTCGAAGTTGAGGCAATTTATTTTTCTCAAGATATGGAAAATGCTATTGAGTTTGATCTCGCTACCTACTCCGGGTACATACAGAGAAGTGGCAAGAGCAAGGCCAGAGGGCTGGAATTATCGATGCGTCAAACACTTACTGACAATCTCGGCATCAGTGTCAATTACACTTATACCAATACCAAAAACAACGCTGGGGAACAGCGCATTCGCAGGCCTGATCATACTGCAAACATTGCATTTAACTATCGCAGTGACGACGACAGATTACATATAAATTTAAATGCCAGATATGTTTCCGAATCCATCGATGAAATTTACGACCCATCTATCTTCGATACAGTTCGACTTGCACTCGATGACTATGCGCTAATGAACATTACCCTTGCTTATGATCTTTCTGAAAATATTGAAATATTTTCCAGAATTGAAAACCTTCTGGATAAGCAATACGTAGAAGTAGTTAATTACAATGTAGCCGGTAGCGCATTATACGGTGGACTGCGATTGAAATTTTAATATGAGTACAGAGCAAAACAGTAAACATAAAAGCCGGATGCAGAACTTGAAGCAACAAGTTGATCAAGGCATTGCTGCTGCTTCAACAGAACGCGGTGTGTGTATATTTCTGACCGGGGATGGCAAGGGGAAGAGTACTTCTGCTTTTGGTATGGTCATGCGAAGTCTTGGTTACGGACACAGGGTGGGCATCGTGCAGTTTATCAAGGGGGAGCAGCTATCTGGAGAAGAAGTGTTTCTCAGGGAAAACTATCCGGATATGCCGTTTTATCAGATGGGCACAGGCTTTACATGGGACACGCAGGACAGGGAAGTCGACATTGCAGCAGCACAGCAGACCTGGAAAGAAGCCGAAAGACTACTGCAGGATAGCGAAATCGATCTGGTCGTGCTGGATGAATTAACCTATATGTTTGCCTTTGCCTATCTGGAGAAAGCAGCAGTATTAAAGGCTATATCTGACAGGCCATTACAACAGAGCGTTATCATTACCGGTCGGGGAGGGGGTGCTGAATTGAGGAAAATCGCCGATACAGTGGCAGAAGTCAAAAATATAAAGCATGCTTATGCCTTAGGTATAAAGGCTCAAAAAGGGGTGGATTTTTAGCTTATGCAAGAAATAAATAAAACACCGGGGGTTAGAGACTATTTACGGGATTTCATAAAGCTTGAGTCGGCTGGTGGAATTCTACTTTTGGTCGCTACCGTGCTGGCCATACTGGTGGCCAATTCTCCGCTGGAAGTTATATATGGCTCCTTCCTGAATACGACAGTTGCGATACAGGTCGGCGCACTGGATATTTCCAAGCCATTATTGCTGTGGATCAATGATGGCCTGATGGCCGTGTTCTTTTTTCTGATCGGCCTGGAAATAAAAAGAGAAATTGTTGAGGGTGAACTTTCTTCCCTTTCACAGGTGATATTGCCGGGCATCGGAGCCCTGGGTGGAATTATTGTACCGGCTCTGATTTATGTATACCTGAATATGGGTGATGCTAGTGCACTGGATGGTTGGGCCATACCAGTGGCGACTGATATAGCTTTCGCTCTGGCATTACTGGGAGTATTTGGAGCGCGAGTGCCAATCAGTCTGAAAGTATTCCTGCTGACCTTGGCAATTTTTGATGATCTTGCAGCAATTGTCATCATTGCCATTTTTTATTCGGGTGATTTATCAGGAACAGCATTAATAAGCGCAGTCCTGGCTTTGATTATCGCCATTACTATGAACAGGTTTAAGGTGACGAACACGGCAGCCTATATATTGTTGGGGATTGCCCTGTGGATAGCCGTGTTGAAATCAGGGGTTCATGCGACACTGGCAGGAGTCCTGATCGCCTTCTGTATTCCAATGCGCGATGAGCACGGCCATTCGCCAATCAAGGAACTGGAGCATAATTTACATATCCCGGTGGCATATGCCATTTTGCCCATGTTTGCATTTGCAAACGCCGGACTATCGTTTGCTGGCACTTCGCTAAACGATTTACTGCACCCGATTACTCTGGGTGTGATCGCAGGTCTTGTTGTTGGTAAACCCCTGGGAATAATTGTGTTTGTCGGACTGGCACTGCTAATTGGATTGGCGAAATTACCCAAAGGAGTGAACTGGTATCAGCTTTGCGGAGTGGCCTTCGTGTGCGGGATCGGCTTCACCATGAGCTTGTTTATAGCGGGACTGGCATTTGAACATAACAGTTCTGAATTTTTTACCGGAGACAGACTGGGGATAATTATTGGTTCAGTGATTTCTGCTTTGCTGGGTTTTCTGATATTGCATTTCAGCCTGCCTTCCCCCTTATCTTCGGTCCAGCAAGACAAGAGTGAAGTGTGATTAGCCGATTATCCTATTCCCCAAAATTATCGTTGTAGCTTATTTTCCAGATTTTTCCCTGCAAAAAATCTGAGATATACAGTGAGCCATCAAAGCTAAAAGCTTTATCAGCATGTTGTTGCTTCATGCTAAATCCACTCACTACGATTTCGGTTCTGAAGATGGAATCAGCTCTTTGCCTTCAAAATGAAAGCGCTAAACTGCAGTATTATCGGAGTCATATAGCATCCCATTATAGAATTTCAGGCTTGTTCCGTTAATCGTGCTGAAGCTCTCTATGTGATCGGCTATCCCATCATTGTTGGTATCTCGCATGGTTATTCCGGTATGGGAGCTTGTGCAAAGACAAGTGCAGGTTAGAAACTGAATACGACGAATTTTTTCAGTATGTTAAACATGAGTCCCCATTAAGAATCTTCTTAGTTGTTTTTTGAAAAGGATACTTTTTCCAGCATATAACGGTAATAGGCTTGCTCACCAGACTCGGTAGCTAGCTGTTTAAAAAGTTGTTCTGCTTTTTCATAATTCTTGGCGTAATAACTTTGCATTGCTTGACCATGCGTTTCCAGAATGGTGGACTGGGATTCAGTCAGTTCATTTTCCATACATATAGGCTGATAGATCCTTACATTGGTACTGCGACCCTTTACCACCAGTGTGTCCAGTTCCCTGTAGATGATGTCACTGGTTTCCTGCTTGGTCTCCTCACCAACGATACAGGGTACCTGATAGACTCGGGTCAGACGTTCGAGTCGAGATGCTAAATTTACTGCATCCCCGATCACCGTATAGTTCAGGCGGTATAAAGAACCCATATTGCCAACATTTACCATGCCGGTATTTATACCGATGCCCATATCAGTGGCAGGTAATCCTTTGCCGCTTAACTGACTTTTCAGCCCGGCAAGGGCCTTATGCATGTCCATGGCGGCCAGAACTGCCCGGCGAGCATGATCTTCATGTGGCAGGGGGGCTCCCCAGAAGGCCATTACAGAGTCGCCTATGTATTTATCGATAGTGGCGCCATAATGGTGCAGAACAGCAGATAGTGTTGTGAAGTATTCATTTAACATACTGACTACCTGCTTCGGATTTAAGTGTTCTGAAATGCCGGTAAAATCCTTTAAATCACAGAAAATAATTGTAAGTGGTTTCAGCTCTCCATCCAGATTGATCAATTCCGGGTGTCTGCTAACCTCATTAACAATATCAGGTGGAACATAACGACTAAACAGGTTGATCAGTTTCTGTTTTTTCTGGGTTTCTGAATAGTAAGTCAGCAGTACATTCATGCCAAAGAGCATTAACAAAACAAGCAGGCTGTACTCCATCGGAAGACTGGTATTGTTATAGGAGTCATTAAAGCCGAGAAACAAAAACGGTATAGAAACAAGAATAATTACCATTGAAGCGGCGATAGGACGCAATATAGGCAACAGGAAGGCTAGAATGAAAGAAAATACTACAAGCAGGTAAAATTCTATGGAACTTGCTATTTCCGGTAAAACAAAAGCGGTGCCTCCAAACTGGAATCTGGAAAGAGTTAACTGGAATGTGGGAAAGGCACCTCTGCCGAATTCGAGCAGGCCGAGGATATTCAGGGAAAATATTATGACCAGCGCAACTAAAATAAAGATATGAATCCATTCATTTCTTATTGAGGACTGAACAACGTTAATATTGGGTAATTTCATTTCAAGTCTCAAAACAACAAAAAAAGGCTCCCAAGGAGCCTTTTTATTCTAACACTGTTTTAAGCACTTACATGCGATAACAAACAACGTAGTTATTGTTTTCATCATAGGCAGTTGCAACAGTACCAGTTGGCGCATCAGCGCCAGTTGTATCGACCTGACCACGGAAACGGCCGGTATTCGCGGCACCATCGTCAAGCTGAGTATCCAGAGCAATACCAGCTGAACCGGGCACATTGCTCATGCAGAGTTTATTGCCGTTCATATTGGTAAATATTGTTGCGCCGGTAATGCCAACTACACCACCAAAGGGGTTGCTGGGCAATATTGCAGCCGAACCCGCTGCAGTTGTTGCATCACCAGTAATAAAACCGGCAGCCCTTAAATGTGTAAAGAAGTAAGCACCCTCTGCAGCTGCACCAGTGAAGGTGTTGGCAGCAGTAGCTGTCAGAATACCATCTGAATTACCGAAAGCTGTTGCGGGAATGGATCCCCAGGCTCCGCCACGGGCGGTCAGATTGGCCAGTGCAGGGCCGTCATCACCTGGCATACGGCCATAGCGGTCCTGATATGAAAAAGCAGCTGCGGCTATACCGTTTAGGGTATTGGTAGCAGAGCGGACCCTTGAATTTTCAATAAGCTGTTGTCCCTGCAGGACACCACCAAGTAACAGGCCAATGATGACCAGTACGATAGCAATTTCAATCAGAGTGAAACCACTCTGAGATCTTGAGCCTTTAATCTTGTTCTTTCCAGCCATCTTAAGGTTGTTCATATTGAACTCCTGAGTTTTTAATCTTTTTGGATATATTTTGAATATAACGATTTTTAAACTTAGTAATTAAGTAAATATCAACAAAATACTCCTACATAGCGTGCATCTTAATGATTCCTGCAAAGTGTGCAATATGTAGGTTTTTTTTACAGATAATATGTAGATAAATTTTACACTTAGGTGGGTAACCTCAGAATAAATATAAGAGGAGTATTAGCCATGGATTCGGCCGTTAAAGACCCGCCTACTGCAAAAGCCTGTTGCCTGGCCTGATACAGGCCTATACCCCGGCCAGTCCCAAATTCACTCCAGAAGGGCTCAAACAGACGCTCGGGCCATAAACAGGGTTCACCATTGGTATCGGTAATACTGATGTTTACGAAGCCGCCTTCGTTTTCGAGTTTGATCTGTACATCCGGTTGCTGTGCTGAACTTTTGTTAGCCTGTCTGGAAAAGTTACCCAGGATATTGTCGAGAATGCTCTGGAGTGTGCTTTTTGGCAGATTTACCATTGCGCTGCCAGTAATTGTAGAAGGTAGTTCATACATATTAGTGGTTTGCTCAAGTAATTTATCCAGTTGATGGCGGGCTTCCAGGCTGTCCGGGGTTTTATTGGTCAGCGTATTCAGCATATGCTCAGCGCGATCCCGAACCGCTGGTATAACTTCACGCATGCTGTCCAGCAGTTTGTCTTCCTGTCCAGGTACGGGGTTGTTTAGCTGGTCGGCTGTCAGCTTCATGAGCTGTGCCATATTTTTCACATCATGCTGCAGGAAAACAGTCATTTTTGCTGTTTGCTCAAAAGTAGATTTAACGGCTCCCAGTTTCACCCATAGGTTCATTCTTACCAGTAAGAAAAAATTATCGGCCAGGGCGCTGCTGATAAATCGGTATTCCCAGCTGCGTTTATGTAAATATAAACGTACCGTGAGGGAAATTTCCTGAACGTCAAAACGCTTTTCGATCAGATGTCCTTCATGTTTGCCATTGCTGCCGTTAACAAAAGTCCCGAACCAGTTGAGTGACCAGCTTAGTCCGGCAAAGCCGCTTTCTTTAAGGGAAGGCCAGCACTGGCGCAGAAAATCAGGCAAGTCATAGTTCAATTCTTCATTCAGGCGAATCAGTTTTTGACTTAGCAGAATCTGGGTCCGGTAGCTGTATAGCAACCAACCGGCGGCAATCAGAATAGAACTGCCGATGATAATGAGATAAGGATAAATTTCAGTCATCGTCGCGGCTTATGCCAAATTTCTTCATAAAATAATATATGCTTTCACGTTTAATGCCCAGCTTTGCCGCACTCTGGTAGACATTGAAGCCGGTGTCCTTTAACACTTGTCTGACGAGTTTTTCCTCAGCTTCTTCACGAATGGCTTTCAGGCCATCTGAAGTTTTTGTGTTCAATTGCAGGCGGGTCATACCACTAGCGGACATAACCATTTCCTTTTCGTGAAACAGGAACGCACGATGCACAGAGAGCAGAATATCCTCAAAGCCGGTGGGTTTGGAAAGAAAGTCAAAAGCGCCTTCGCGAATGGCATCCAGGGCAGAACTTTCTTCATCCTGACCAGTGAGCACAATAATTTTTACCGGCGAAAATTCCGCGCTTATCTCTCGAATGATGGCTAATCCTTCATCAGTTGTATGTTCCATGGGCGGCAAGCCTAAATCCAGTATGAGCACACTGACATCGGGATTGGCCTTGAGGATTTTAATTGCACTTTGACGACTGTCGGCTTCAACTATGCTATAGCCTTGCATTTCAAGAGCATTAAAGAGCATTTTACGTAGTACAAGATCATCTTCGACCAGTAAAATCTTGCCCTCATTTTCGCTGTCAGTATTTTCCTGTTCCAGGGTAGCAGCTTTTGATTTCATGGTAGTTTACCGGCCTTGACCAGACGGGAAATCAGAATGTACGGAGACAACCAGACGATCTGATCATCGTAGTTGGCTTCACTGTAGCCTGTATCGACAAAATCTTTGTTGGTGGCAGCAGGCATGTTATAGACAAGACCACTTGTTGCACCTGTGAGAGTGGCACCAAAAGCATTTTTTTGCTCATTTGCAGACGAGCTGGCAGATATTTCTGCCCAGTTTGCACCCATCGAAAAGACTACAGCCGGAGCATTATCAGTAGCAATCACGCCACTGCAGGCAGAGTTATCACAAACCCTAAGCATATTGGTCCCTGCGCCCAGGATGCCTGCAGCATTGGCAAAAAGCGTATCCATTCCTGCCGTTGTCGTAAAATAATCAGTTACGTCTTGTGATATCGAGTAGCGATACGGGTTCTGCCAGGGGTCAAGTAAGAGGTTGTCTGAATTAATGCTGCCATTTAGACCTAAAGTGGCTATCGGAACAAAACCGTGAGTTATATTGCAGCCAGTGTCTGTCTCAGGGTTCGACAATCCTGTGCCGGATTGATCAGCGGGACAAGGCAGTCGGCCATTAGCCTGGGCATAGCCATAAAGCGCTTCTTCAATTTGCAGTAGCTGGGCCTGAGCATTTGAAATGCGTATGGAGTTGGTACTGTCCCCAACAGCTGCCAGGATACCGCCTAATAAAAGTCCCAGGATCATCAGCACCATAGCCATTTCGACCAGTGTGAATCCAGCCTGTGCAATGCGTTGCTTGTTTAGTTTTTGGTACACGCTAGGTCAACATCCCGGCAGGTTTGGGTCAGTCCGCGTAATATTGCTTTCACCGGCTGAAGTATCATAACTAAATGTGAAGGTAATATCGCAGCCGCTAAACACAACCGTTGCCTGGGTATTACTAATGTTGGTATATGTCGTAATTAAATCCCAGTCATCAGTCGCATACCATGCAACAGCGTCAGACATTGCGTCATCAAACATGACATCTTCTGTTTCCCAGGTGCAAACGGGAGACCATGATGAACCACTCCATGCATAATAATAATCGCCTCTGTAAGTATAATTGCGCGGATAGGTTTTCCCCCAATAATACGGAGAATTACACGTCGCAAAGGGATTGGAAGGTATAGAGTTTCTGTAATATCGGCTGCTTGAGTAATAAGAATCGAGTTCTTTCTTAATTTCCTGTGTAACACGATAGCTTGCCATGGTCATTAATTCGCTATGACTGATAGTAACGAATTGGTCATTAAAGTCTTCTTTATCAGGTGATGCGGGGTCGCCTGCGTAATTTGAATAATAGGTGCTGCCAAGTGGATTGCTGCCATCCAGGTAGTTACTGTCTGCGACTGTAGAGCTGCTTCTATCCTGGTCAGCTACAGCTTCTCCGGGAGCTATCAGCACGGCAACAATATCGCCGGCTCCATCCAGGCTAAAGCTGCCTGAGCCTGGAGAATTACTGTTAATTGGAGCACTGGCTGACCAGTGAAAATTTGGATCGACTGCATACCAGAATTGCTGATCTAGGTTGACATAGGTATTGTTGAAGGTCAGCTTGACAGCTCCGGCAGGATCCAGGCTTTGCGGTAAGCGACCCTGAAAGGTAGCAACAGTAGAGCTGCAACTGGCATCCGGAAAAGCATTGTTGTCGACGTCAGGGCAGGGTAAACGGCCTGGTCCATTGCTGCTGCCCGAGATATCCGGATACTGCATGGCATAAGCCAGCAGCATTTCTTTGGCAAGGTTCAGTTGATTACGGACTTCAGCCTGTCTTTGTAACTGGGGAGCTTCATTATTAGCCGTTGCCAGAATCATGGTGCTGATTGAGACAAACAGCACCATAATAATTAAAAGCAGAGCGGCACCTCGCTGCTTCTTAATTATTTTATTGTATGCTTTCATCGGACAGAGCTTCCTGTATTTGCAATATTTGCAATAGTTCTGTTACCGCGATGGGGTCATCGTTACCGATAAGCGAACCTATTTCGTCAGCGGTGATGGTTAAATTTTCGGAATTTACGTCAGGCGAGGATGTATCTGCGAGACTTGCTGCAACAGCTGAATTTTCTGGGAGTGTGTTTGCAGGCTGAATTTGAGTAGTATTGCCGGAATTATTTTGTGCTGCTTCATTGTTCATTCCAAGAGCTGGAAATTGCCAGGACTCAAGTATTTGCCCATTTTCAACATCCAGTGTCTGTCCGGACTTCAGATCAAAGCTGCCCAGTTCAGTTTGAATTCTCAGCAAAAGCGATGAATCAGCCATAACCAGGCGCATATTCGCAGGCAGGTTGCTTTCATTAATACTAAGCTCGTTAAGCCATACTGTACGCGTATTATTCTGGCGGATAATGCCACCAAGTGTGTAGTAGTTTATAGAAGGGGTCGTATCTTCATTATCGTCAACGATAACAGGAATAGCAGGAACCACTTCATCAATATTGAAATCGTCTTCCTGGTTTTCGATCAGGAATTGCTGACGTAAAAAATCCAGATATTCGCGCTCTTCCGGTGTCGTAAACAGAGTGCTGACTTCCTGAGCAAATGCAGGCCGCGCCAAAAACAAAAACAGGCTAAGTAAAAAGAAAATATAAAAAAGTTTATTTTTCATGATGTATCAACTAAAAAAAACCTGTTGTATCCGCTGGTGGATCAATATCAAAGGTGAACCATAATAGATCACAGGTAGCGGTCTGATGTTGTCCAAGTACAATAAAATTTGTAATCGCCGGATTTAATAATTTTATAGAGCATTCACGGGTAAGAAATAAACCAGGACTGCTCAGTAATGCATCAAGTAATCGTGTCAAATCATTTTCATGTAACAGGGGCAAACTGATTTCCAGTTCAGTGGCATTCAGGTTAATTGGCCCACCTGGCTCCCGTTCTGCAGGATCATACAGTAGTCTTAAAGTGCTTTGTTCACCTATATTGATAGAAATGGGGAACAGATCATAGTTTTCCCGAATTTCTGTGATCAGTTCGAGGAAAAGCAGGCGATCTTCATCATTTACAATACCTTCAATTTCGAGATCCTGGTAACGTTCGATGTATTCAATGATGGTGGCTTCTTCCAGTTCGATCTGGTCGACCGAGGTGCGGGCATTTTGTAATTCGGATCGAGCAATATTGACGGCTCTGTTCATGTCTTCATTTATGAAGTTGGCAATCAAGTAAATTGCCACGGCAATAGATAAGCAAAGCAATGCCGTCAGAATTTTCCATTTCAGTGCAAAGTAATCCTGTTTGTTAAATAAACTTTTCATTACAGGTACTCAATATCCAGTTGCAAAACAAATGGGGCACGAAGTTCATTGTTATCAATTGTCGTTGTAACTTCTGTATCTACTCTGACATTGGTTGGCATAATGACAGGCGTTACCGTTACACCTGAGTTTTGTTCCAGGGCGTCTGCAAAAAGTTGCACCTGCTGCTGTGCTTCCCGGTAACTTCCAGAAGAATAGGCCATGCCGCTGATGCTGACCTTAAGGGCAGTCCTTTGATCAAGAATGGCGGCTTTAAAGGAATTATTCGTATCATTTTGCAAGCCCAGATAACGCATTTGTGCTGCTTCCAGATCAAAGGGGTCTACAGTTGTACTTTCAAGTGACCAGGTAATCTCGGTTAATTGGAGAGCTGGTGATGAAACCAATTTACTACTGATAAAGGCCATGGCATCGGTGGGACTAAAACTTTGGTTAATGATTTGCTCCGTAGACTCTACAACCAGTGCCATCTCCTGAGAAGGAATTGGAGTGGCAGGAAAGCGTTGAGATAATATATCGTATTCGACTACCAGAGGTTGGGTTTGAGCCTGCAGAGCAGTTTGCTGTTTGGAAAAATCCCAGGATTCCAGCAACAGTGGTGTGCTTATCACGAGACTCAAGGCAATTAGCAGCAGGGCGCCATAACTCAATGCATCGCCAAGGTTTTGTAATAAAAAGTATTTCCGAACTGCCGGTGGAGCATAGGTATTTTTAATTTTTTTCTTCTGCAGCAGTACACACAGAAAAAAGATCATGGAGCCAAGCTGATTATTTGTCAGTGAAGTCTGATAGCGGGTAATTTCCTGTTGAATATTGATATTCTCGAAACTGTTCAGATGACTTGATTTCTGATTCAGCTGAAGATCGGCATCACTATAGACTGAATAAATATTAATTTTGAGGGTTTCTTCATAGGGTAATAATTTGACACGTTCCAGATAACTGCGAATTTGCACTGACTCTTTATAAATTTCCTTGCCTATTTCAAGTCTGTCTCTTGAAGACAGCGAAGTTAATCGACTGAACAATACCTTGCCTCTGAGCATGAAAGTTTGTCGAAGTTCAAAGTTATTTTCGAGGCTGGCTATCAGCAGATAGCTGTCATTATATAATCCGGTATTTTGTACAAAAGCTTCAGACAAGTAAGCAGCAGAACCAATGCTTTGAATCGGGGTGCGATTAGCCAGCAGAATTTTTATCCAGGGAGTCAAAAGCTCCGGTTTGGTTAAGCCGCTAAGCAGTACCTTATTATCTTTTCGTCCATCTTTTTCCTTATCGAGAATATTCGCTGTACGATAGGGAGTCTTTCGGAATGCGTAATCCAGTTTTCTAGCGAGCAAGGCCTTTCTGTCGCCGCCAGATACCGGAGCTATGGTTTCGCTGCGGAAGCTCTCTTCGAGGAAATTAGTAACAAAAATAGCCGGATACTGTTTATAAGAGTTTTGTAATTGTTTGAAGGCTTCAAGAGACTGCTGGCTGCCATCAAACTCAGAGATAAATTTCAGGTTTTTATTTTCCCAGACAAAGAACTGCAATTCCCGATTATTGACAATCAGGAGCTGTGCATTAGGCTGATGAAAAAAATTCAACATATTGTTAGGTCTATACCTGTATATTTCCAAGAGCACCGTATACCGGGCCGAGCACTGAAATCATAACCCAGCCAAGCAAGCTCCCTACAATGACAGTCATGGCCGGCTGTATCATAGCCTGTAATTTATCGATGGAATCTTTAATTTCCCTGTCATAAAAATAGGTCACATTCATCAAGGCCTTATCAAGGCCTCCTGTGGTTTCACCAATTTTTAACATGCGAATTACCAGTGGTGGGAAAATACCAGTAATTTCAAAACTTTTTGAAATTGGTGAACCCTGCTCGATATCTTCCCTAGCCTGACTCAGCGCTTTACGGATGACGATATTATCGATTACGCCTTCAGATATTTGCAGGCTTTGCAGGATGGGAATACCAGAACCATACATTAAGGAAAAGAAAGTGGCGAACCTTGAGAGTATGATTTTTTGTAATACCGGGCCAATTTTGGGCAGTTTAAGCTTGAAGGCATCAAATTTATAACGCGCATTTTCATTCGTGCTTACTAAAATCTTCAGTAGAACGTAAATAACAATAGGAGCGGGCAGGAGCAGATACCAGTACGCTGTCATAAAACCAGATGTGGCAATCAAGGCTCTGGTATGTATCGGTAAGGCCTCTCCCATATTGACAATAAATTCTACCAATTGCGGCACCAGGTAGACCATCAGAAAAATGGTCACGCCAATAACAACACCGCCGACAATCAGCGGGCTCATAAACAGTTTTTTGGTGCTTTCGTTAAGTTCATCCTGCCATTTCAGCATCTCGGATAGAGATTGAAATACATCAGCCATGCGCCCACTTAATTCGCCTGCACGGATCAGATTGATGAAGAGAGTGTCAAAAATTTTCGGATATTCCTCGAGTGCTTCGGAAAGGTTTTTACCACCCTCGATACTCTCAATGACGTTGGCGATAACTTCCTTGAAACGAGGGTGATCCAGGCTGTCGCGCATATCTGTTAAGCCCGACAACATAGGGATGCCAGCCAATGTCAGCTGATTCATATGGATGCAAAATCCGATCAGATCCTTTTTCTCGACTTTTTTCTGACCAAAGGTACTTCTTTTTTCCTGAGTGATATCTGCGCGGATTAAATCCAGACGCATATTTGCCAGTCGATTCTCCAGATCAGCCTCATTGGCAGCATCCAGATTTCCTATCAGGATTTTGCCATCACGGGACATTGAGCGATATTTATACAGAGGCATCTTATTCACCCGCCGTTAAGCGATCGGTTAAATCAACTACACGGGATATTTCATCAAGACTGGTCACGCCGTCCAGTACTCTGCGACATGCATCTTCGGCAAGTGGGGTGAAGCCCTCCTGCTTGGCCAGCACGAGCATTTCTCTGGTGCTGGCTTTTCGGGAAATCAAGTCATCCATATCGCCACTGATTTTTAAAATTTCGACAATGGATGTACGCCCCCGGTAGCCGTGGTAATCACAAGAGGCACAGCCTTGAGGGTGATATATTTTGACGGATTTTCTGTGCTTGTTTAGACCGAGTAATTTGTACTCAACTTCGGTAGGTTCTGCTTCCTGTTTACAATCTCCGCAAAGTCGTCTGATCAGGCGTTGCGAAATAATCCCGATCAGATTACTGGCTAATAATTCCGGAACGATGCCGATATCCAGCAAACGCGGGACGGCTCCGATAGCTGAATTAGTGTGCAGTGTTGAAAATACCTGGTGTCCGGTCATGGCCGCGCGCATCGCCATTTCAGCAGTGATACTGTCACGAATCTCCCCTATCAGAATAATATCAGGGTCCTGGCGCATCATGGATCGAATACCTTCTCCAAAACCCATTTGTATGGCTTCATTGACCGAGGATTGGCGAATCATCGGCAGCGGGTATTCCACCGGATCTTCCATGGTCATGATGTTAACGCCTTCGGTATTCAGGTGATTCAGGACTGAATAAAGTGTGGTTGTTTTACCGCTGCCAGTCGGGCCGGTTACCAGGATTACACCTTCAGGGCGAGCCAGCATAAGTTGTAACAAGGTCAGGTTGTCCGCAGTCAAGCCCAGCTTGTCCATCGGCACGATACCTTTTTTCTTGTCCAGAATACGGAGGACGATATTTTCACCATGAGTAGTCGGTTGTGAGGCAACCCTGAAATCAATCTGTCTGCCGACCAGGGAGAGAGAGATTCTTCCGTCCTGAGGCACCCGGGTTTCGGCGATATCCATTTCACTCATGATTTTGAGTCGAACCACCATGGCAGGCCAGTAGCTCTTGTGCAGAGATCTTACCTGACGGAGTACACCATCAACACGGTATCGGATGCGCAAAAAAGCTTCTTCAGGTTCAAAGTGAATATCTGAGGCACTTTGTTGCACGGCGTCGGCAAGCAGGGCATTAACCAGACGTACCATAGGGTGGCTGTAACCTTTTTCATCTTCCTGCAGGCTATCAAAATCCAACTCACCAGTTTCAATTTCATGCAGAATGCCATCAATGGACAAATCAAAGCCGTAAAACTGCTCAATACTGCGCACAATTTCTTCTTGTGAAGCCAGGATGGGGGTAATTTTCAAATTACCGCCATGCTGAGCGCGCACCTGATCGAGAGCAACAATATTGAAAGTGTCCGCCATAGCGAGAGTCAAATGATGTTCAGATTTGTCATAGGAAAGTGGCAGAATTGAGTGACGCCGAGCCAGATCCTGATCGATAATTTTAACGGATTCAGAATCGAGAACTGCCAATGACAAATCGACACTGCGTTGCCCGGTATATTGGCTTAGCGCATCGCGCACAATTGAATCGGTGACAAAACCCAGATCGATCAGGATCGCACCAAGTAATTTATTGGAATTTTGTTGTTCACGCAGGGCAATCATCAGTTGGTCTTTGGTAATTGCCCCCTGATCCAGTAACAATTTACCGAGTTTTTGTGTCGGTTTCTTTGCCGGTGCAGAAGTTTTTTGTGCTTCCTTGTTTGTCATAGAGGCCGTCATTGTAATGCCCGTTCCAAATAATTCAGTCTTTGGTTGAGGTTCTCCATACTAAATCCGCTAGGCGCAGTGGAACTGAGCTCCAATGCCTGCTGATAATAATCATACGCTAAAGCAAGCTGATTCAGTCTTTCCAGGGAAACAGCCAGATTAAAGGCATAATCGGGGCTAACAGAATCCGAGTCAACTTCGCTGGCGATACGAAGGGCATCAAAATAGGCATTCTGTGCTTCATTCCAGCGTGCCTGCGAAGCGTAGAGATTCCCAAGTGCGAAAGCCAGTGGCGCCACATTTGGGAATTCCCTTTGCAGCGCCCTGAGCTCAGATTCCTGCTGACTAGTGTTTGCGCCCTGCGAGCTTTGCAGCAGTCCTGCCCGAGCCAGAGGGTCTCTTGGGTTTAACTGCAGTAATCTGGAATATAGTGACTGTGCTTGCGTAATATTACCTTCCTGGCGATTGATTAAGGCCAGCCCCAGCAGAGCATCCCTATTGTTTGGCTGGGTATTGAGTACCTGGGAATACAAACGTCTGGCCTGAGCAAAGTCGCTTTGCTGATAACTTTCATAGGCTGCTAGTAAATCAGGGTTTACCTCGCGTCGCGCCAGAGTGCGGGTCAGTTTTATTTCCGGCACTGCCTGTCCAGGAAAGTCACTGTTTATAAGCGCTCCGGAAGGATTCGTGGCCTGTGGTGGAGCTACAGGAGCAGCATTGCCTGCGATGACCGGCTCTATAGGCGTGGGGCTGGCAGGCAGCGGCTGTACTGCCTCCGGGACTTCTGTGGGTTCCGTATTACTTGCAATACTGGTGTCAATAATATCCGGGCTGTTTGATTCAGGCAGTACTGGCTCATCGGTTTCTACGACTGTTTCCACTGCAGTTTCAACATCTGCGAGTGTTGTGGCAGGTGTCACTTCGCCCAGAAAACCCTCAGGACGCTGTGGGAATTCTGCACTTATAGGGAATAAAGAACTGTTATTCAGGCTTGTGCTGTAATACCAGTAAAAGCCGCCACCACCGATGGGTAGTAATGCAAGCAACAAACCCAGCATGATCAATTTATTGCGTTTGGTAATACGGGAATTCTGTTTGGCCTGAAACAATGAATTTGCAGTTTGTCTGTCCAACACTGCCTGGTCCATACCACGATTCGATCCGGCACCCTGATGTTTACTGCGTTCGTATTGGTTATATTCTTCTGCGACTTCAAGTGCCTCATTGGCATCATCATTATCTAATTTTTCTGATAACTGTTCTGTTGTTTGCTCTGTAGTTAGTCCTGCAGCCGCATCCTCATCGGGTATAAAACCGTATAGTTCATCGGCACCAGCCTGGTTATCCAGAGTGTCAAGAATTTCATTACGTGCTTTTGCCAATTCCTCGTCATAAGATTCATTATAATCAAGCGAAGGAATGGCTGAGTCGAATTCATCTGGACCTTCCAAAGACACAGCATCGGAATTATCAGTCTCTTTATCAGGCTCCAGGAAATTACCCAGATCTGCATTGTCACTATCAGTTGAACCATCAGCCGGCGTTGCTTCCGGTGCAGGGTCTGATTGCAGGGATCGTTCATTGGGAGCTTTAGGCTCAAGTTCGAATTGAAAACTTTCTATATGATCTGTAGGCGGAACTTCTTTTGCCTGTTGGTCAGTGGTAGTTTTCTGGGCAGGGGAGTGACTAACTTCAGCTTCAGCAGGCTCAAGCGTTTCTTTATTTTTTTTGTCGACATCTTTGCCGTCTGCTTTGTTTTTTGCGGCCTCTGCTTTGCGCAAAGCTTCCATTAATAAACTCATATGGCATTACCTGTCGGCGCTTGAGACTTTTAACATAAGCACTAGCATCTTGCCCGGTTATGAATTGTTAATGTTTAGCCCATTTTCAGGGAGATAATCTCGATACCTTTCCAAATCGCCTTCCAGTGAGGCTTGACGAACCACAACCGGGCGGATAAATATAATAAGCTCTGTTTTGGTTGACGTGTCATCTCTTAAGCTAAAGAGGCCGCCAATTCCTGGTAAACGAGATAGGCCAGGTACGCCAGAATTATTGTTATCAAGAGTATCCTGCATAAGCCCGCCCAATACAGCAATATCACCACTGTAGACTTTCATCACCGACTCCATCTCTCTGACCTGTATTTCAGGAATGGCATTAATGACTCCGGCATCGGCTAGAACAGGATTAGGATCATTTACAAAGCGTACAATCCTGGAAATTGTTGGCCGTACATTTAAGGTAACCTGGTCATCATTACTAATTTGTGGTGTGACAGTCATCACAAAACCTACCGGCACAGTTTCAACGTTGCTGGTATAAACGGCTGGAGTAGTATTGGTTCCGGTAATGACCGGCGGCGTAACATCAATCGTAAAATAAATACGGTTATCAACCACCCGCAGCATAGCGGGTTGGTTGTTAAGGGCCATAATACGTGGGCTGGATAGTACTTTGAGATCGCCAAACTGAGATAAGAGTCTTATGGTAGCCGAGACTGCTTCACCCGTTTGATCATTTCCAGAAATATTTAATACATTGGTGGGTGAGTTACCAAGATTTGCACCAGTGACCAGTTGGTCAAAAGAGATATCCAAATCACTATTATTGATAACAGCACTCCAGTCGACCCCCGATTGATATGAGTCACTGAGGTTGACTTCAACCACGGTGGCTTCTATGAGAACCTGGGTTAAAGAGCGATTTAGTACCAGATCAATAAACGTTTGTATTTCATTATGCTGTTTAGAGGTTGCTCTTACATTAAGTAAACCGCTCTCTGAACTGGCAACGACAGAGTTACTGATTGTTTCAGAATCTGTTTCTTCAGAACTTATATCCAATAATAATGCCTCGACATTATCAGCCAGGGATTGCCAGAAATCGTAGTTTGACGTTTGCGTCAGGTTGGCTACGGAATTATTGTTGCCGCCAGAGGTAGTGATTGAGGTAGCGATATCCGTCGACGTTTCTGCAGTTCGTGCAACATTTACGTAATCTACTTCATAGGTGCGCCAGAAAGCGGAGTCAGGTTCCACCAGAACATTATCATTCTGATCGAAAGTCCAGCGTATATTGATTTGTTGTGCCAGGCGTTCAAGAATCTGGGGGATAGTCTGGTCAATAGCATTCAGGCTGACCTGCCCGGTTATGGCGGGGTGAATGTCAATATTGATAGAGGCATCACGGGCTATGGTAAATAATAAATCCCTGACTGGCACATTCATCACCGAGACCGAATAAAGGTCTGGCTCAGTGACGGGTTCTGGCATGCTTAATAGTGGCAGATTATTAACAACATCCGGGATTGCACTATTGTCATCTTCAGATTCGACATCCAATACTTCAGGCGCCTCCAAATGACGACCTGTAGCAGCCGATTCGGGCAGGCTGTTCTGGAGCTGATTGCTTGAGCATGCGCTAAGGAGGAGGAAAACCGCCGACAGGGATGCAGAAAGAGCAAGATTCCGGGGAGCTAAGTGGAAAGCTCCAGGAAGCAATATTTTCTTCTTTCTCAGCATGTTAGGCGATTCTCTTAAAATAATATGTAGATTTAAAGGGCTTTAGGGTCAAATTGCAAGAAACTTACGCGAAAATGCTTTATTTTTCCTTGAATTAGTTCCCAATCAGGCATTCTTTTTACTCATACAGTCGAGGTTTGTGAATGTTCAAGATAATGCACAAGCTCAGAACTGGTTGAGCGTAACCGTTGTGAGAGCATGGTAATCAGCTTAATCAGGATCTTTGATCCGAAACTGGGCTCGGCCATAATAATTTGCACCATGCTTTCTCTGGATAAAACAGCAAAGGTGGTTGCATCCAAAGCTATACAGGTGGCAAATCGTGGTTCACCATCAATCATCGACATCTCACCCAGCGTCGTGCCTGGACCCGCAATTGTCATGGGGCGCCGTTCTCCATTGGAATCAGTCTTCAGGATATTGACCCGACCCTCGATAATAAACAGCATGTAATCATCGACATCACCTTCCCTGATAATGGTTGTACCTGCTTCGACCTCATAGGCCTGCATGAAGGAAGTCAGTTTCTCAACATCGTCTACTGTAAAGTCCTCAAAAAACTTTGACTGGCCCATCATGTTGAAAATTTTCTGTATCATGATGTTGGCGTTGCCAAGCGACTTGAAGCTCAACAGAAGCTCATTCGTTGGGGCTGAATTGCTTTCATCAAACATATTTTAAATCAACCTTTTTGCGCCCTTAACTGGACTTTGATTTAGTGTCTGGGGTAACTTTTTGCCGTCGACCAGTCTAAAAATTATTGACACAATACAAATGTGTAAATATTCGGGAAAGAATAACTGTCGGAGTCGATTAAGTCTAGTAAATCCCTTGCTTGACGATATACAGGCGTGGTGATAGTGTCGTCCGAATACCCGATTTTTTGCTGCATTTCATCGTTGATAACAACATTTGATAAAACATCAGATAATACAAAAGTTGATAACAACCAAGATTAATTACACAAAGTTGAACCTAAATGTATCTTGATTTCTTTTCATTAAAGAAATTCCCGTTTCGTATTACTCCGGATCCTTCCATGTTTTTTCCTGGTGGGACTAACGGCCCTGGCGTTGTATTGAATGCACTGGTGTACGCAGTCACCTCGGGAGAGGGTATTGTAAAAGTAGTAGGAGAGGTTGGCAGCGGTAAGACCATGCTTTGCCGAATGCTTGAAGAGCGCCTGCCTGACTCGGTCGAAATTGTTTATCTGGCTAATCCCAGCCTGTCTGCTCGTGACATTATTTATGCCATAGCATTTGAACTGGATCTGGATGTTGATGCGAGCACGGAACGCCTCCTGGTGATGCATAAACTTCAGGACTACCTGGTAAAAAAACACAGTGAAGGCGGTTCTGTCGTTGTTTTTATTGAAGAAGCGCAGGGCATGCCAATCGAAACACTTGAAGAAATCCGCTTGTTGAGCAATCTGGAGACGCATCGCCATAAGCTGATGCAAATCATTTTGTTTGGCCAGCCCGAGCTGGATAAGAATTTACAGGGTAAGTCTATACGCCAGCTACGCGAGCGAATTACTCACAGTTTCTATCTGGAGCCTATGACGCTGGAACAAATCAGCGATTATCTGCATTACAGAATGCAGGCTGCGGGTTGTCCATGGCCCAAGGTATTTACCGCGAAGGCCGAAAAACTCCTTAGTAAGGCATCGGAAGGGCTGACACGTCGGGCGAATATATTGGCCGATAAATCGCTAATGGCAGCTTATGCCTCCTCTTCCATTCAGCCCGGACATCAATATGGAGCTGTACAACAGAAAATATTACCGGTACATGTGAAGGCTGCGATCAGGGATAGTGGCTATGGCAAGCGTCATCTGGTGCCCTGGGCAGGAGTGTTTTCCAGTATAGGCATTGTTGCTCTCGTTGTGGTTTTTTACATTGGATTCAGTAACTACCAGGCTACACTTCCAGTACCGGGCATAAGCGGTCGATCAGGAACTGAAGAGAGTGCTGTATTAAGTTTAAACTCAGGCACAACAGCAGAATCAATAAACAGCAGCTCAGAGGATACAGCCAATATCAGCGTCATAGATGATGTGGCTGATGCCAATAATATCCAGGCAGAGACCGAGGTCAGTAATTTTCCTGAAACCGATTCTGAACAAGTGACTTCCGACGAAGCAGCTCCCGAGCTCGTCGTTGCAGAGCTGGCAATTGCTGAAACCTCACAAGAAACCTTGCAAACAGAAGTAAGCCCAGACTTGGCTACGGACGATGCCTTTCCTATGGAAATAGTGCAAAGGCAAGATACTGCAACTGAGGCGGATTCTCTGGATGAAGTGTTTGCAGCTTCAAGCTTCGGTGATGAAACAAGTGTAAATTCGGCAATGGCAGAGGCAATTCCGATCAACATGGAAGCACCTGACTTAAATGAAATTAAAGAACCAACAGAGGCTCCGGAACTCCAGTCAGTACAAGATGTTCTCGTGCAAGCTCCTGAAGTATCAGCATTTTCAGGGTTGCAGGGTTTGACGGGGAGCAGGGCCAGAGCCAGTTCAGGCTGGTTAAAAAGCATTGCAGAGAGAAATAGCTATACCGTGCAGATGGCATCTTTCCCGGTTTCTGATCAGTTGATGCTGGAGGAGTTCCTGCAGTTGTTGTCTTTAACTGCATTACTGGATGAAACCTATCTTTGCCTGATCTCTGAAACCTCCCGAAGGCCAGCCCAATGGCTGGTTATCCATGGCGATTTTAGCGGAGTGAGCAGAGCGAGAGACTATATTGCCAGCCTGCCGGCCTATAGTCGCCAGTATGAGCCCTATGTTAGAAATTCCAGTGGAATAGCCTGTCTGAGTGAAACAGACGAAGACGCCTTTTTAGCTTTCTGATCACTTACCTATTTCCAAAAAAAAGGGCTGATAAATCAGCCCTTTTTTGAAAGTTCATATAATTCACTTATCTGGCCTGGATTGTTCCATAATCCCAGTGTTCAGCAATTACGCCATTCTCAACACGAAACATGTCGAACCAGGTAGTGGTGTAGTTTTGACCCGGCATATTGGGGTTAGGCATCTCACGCTTTAAGCCCATTGTTACATAGCCATTTTCAGCAATGATGGATACTAAATCAGCGATATAAGGCAGTTCTTCCTGTTGTGGTGCCATACCAAAAAACTGAATAAATGGAGCACGGCCGGTAGGAACATTCGGATTGTGCTGTATATAGTCTTCTGCCAACATCATTCGGGCGGCATCCATATCGCGTGCAACAAGAGCTTTACGCCAGAAATCATAAACCAGTTTCTTGTCTGCGGCATTCTGTGGATTATCAGATTGTAACCAGGCAGCCTGCTCATTGGCAGGAATTACCTCTACTGGTACTTGAGCTAAAGCTACCGTGCTAAAACATCCTAGTAAAAAGAGAGTGATAAGTTTATTCATTGTTGATCTCCTGATCATTGTGTCGAAAGAAATAAGCTGCGGATTATAGACAGCTCAATTTAACTTATTCAAGTTAATCATCCTGTTTGAAGCAGAAGATGCCTGTGGCCCTGTTAAACAGGGCAGCAGGCAGTGCTTCAGGTTCAATAGATAAAAAATTTGATCTTCATTTAGTGCCTAGCGTCGGTTTCCTGCTGGAATACCATCTCCCATCCGTTCTTCATAGCTCATGTTTTCCATGCGCCATTGTGCAACCACTTCCATGTACTCAGGCAGCATGGTGATACCACCACCGCGGCCTGCTTCGTAAGGTATGCCGTTGGCTTCTGCAAACTCTACCGGGGCTGAGTTCTGGCCAGGCAGGTAATGCGGTACAGCCCCGTCAGGACGTTCTATTTCAATGGCTTTGCGGCATGGATAGGGGTCCATGGTACTTTGTGCCCGGGCTGAGAAACCATTGGTTTTCACGAACACATCATCCAGATAGGCCGGATCAGAGACCATCATTACATGTGTAATAGTATCGCCATGGGGAATGAACTGCTCATACATGGTTGCCTCATCACTGAAAGCCAGGCCGTTTCTTCGCATCCAGCTGTTTTTTATATGGGTTGTTTCGACGACAAGGGTGTCCCCTTCAAAATGGCCTGTTGAAAAACCGCCCCAGCTATGTGGAGCCATTTCATCGGGATGCTCGCGTCCATCCATCCAGATTGTTCGCTTTTGAGCCTGCCATGAAATATGTGTACGTATTGCCGTTAATTCCTGGGTCTGTTCGTCAATTACCTGCCATATGCGAAGATTACCAACGCCTCTGAATCCATAGGTTGCAGGGTGGGGTTTACATTGATGTTCGGGTACGGTGAGGAGACTGGCCGTCCAGGCATCGCCTCGCATGCGGGCAGCATCATTGATGGGTAAGCCGGCATAATCTCCAGCCATCGGGCCGGGACCACGCTCCAGCTGATCTTCATGCATGATGGGATTCCAGTGCCCGTAGATATCTGCTGCCTGAGCAGTACTTGCTGTAAGAATACCCAAAGTTATAAAACCGATAATTTGTCTGATTGAAGGGCGCATATGCTAATCCTTAACTTTCTTATTCTTGGATGTGGACTTTACCTGGTAAAAGATAGCATGGGCTGGATTGCACTAGAAACCTATTTAACTCTGTGACAGTTACTTCCACAATACTTGCATTTTTTGCAAGAGCCAGCTCTGTGCATCGACTACAGCCCCCGGCAGAGTGGTTTTACACGATATTTAGAATGGCTAAGTACATTCTGAACTTGTATGCTGATCACTTCAATAATCCTGGGAAGCTGGAAACTGTTAGATGTCGAAACAATCCGAACAAGAAGATACTGATATACAGGACCTGGAAACGCATCATCTGGAATTAAGGAGTCTGAAACCGGAAGATTACCCCGCCATTAAAGCGATTATGGATGAAATCTATGCGGCTTTTGGAGGCGGGATATCCAAGAAAAAATACCTTGCGCAGCTGTTGGCTTTTCCGGAAGGGCAGTTTTGCATTGTTGATAAGGGTGAAGTGGTTGCAGCGGCATTTTCCGTAATTGTTGATTATGAAAAGTTTGGTGACAAACACACTTATGATGAGATTACCGGCGACGCCTATCTCACCACTCATGACCCGAATGGCGATGTACTGTATGGCGTTGAAATTTTTGTATCGGAAAAGTATCGCGGCCTGAGATTAGGCCGAAGGTTATATGAGGCCCGCAAAGAGCTTTGTATCAACTTAAATCTAAAAGCTATTATGGCTGGTGGACGAATTCCGAATTTCAGCCAGCACGCCAAGGATATGACTCCCTACGAATACATTGAACAGGTAAAAAGTAAGGACATTTTTGACCCAATACTGAGTTTTCAGCTGGCCAATGGTTTTGAAGTCAAGCAAGTGCTAAAAGCGTACTTGCCGGAAGACAAGGAATCAAAAGGGTATGCAACGCTACTGCAGTGGCATAACTATCAATATGATCCGGATGAATCGAAGTTAATTGGCGGACATAGAAACAGCGCCCGTATCGGCTGTGTGCAATGGCAAATGCGTTACTTCGAATCTGTACAGGAATTGCTCCAGCAAGTGGAGGATTTTGTTGATTCCCTGTCTGATTATAATTGTGATATGGCCGTCTTTCCGGAGTTTTTTAATGTGCCCTTGATGGGCCTTTCACAAGGTAAAACGACTATTGATGCCATGTGGGATCTGGCCAAGCTCAGTCCGGAAATTCTTTCTGCCATGTCCGAACTTTCAGTGAGCTATAACATCAATATTATTGCAGGTTCTTTGCCTATTATAGAAAATAATGAACTTTATAATGTTGCCTATCTATGTCGTCGTGATGGCACAATTGATTCCCAATATAAGTTACACCCGACGCCCTGGGAAAAAAAGGGTTTGATTATGCAGGGCGGAGATGAATTAAAGTCCTTTGATACTGACTTCGGTCGCATTGGCATACTCATCTGCTATGACGTGGAATTTCCTGAGCTGGCACGCTTGCTGTCTGAACAGGAAATTCAGATTTTATTCGTGCCATTCTGGACAGATACCAAAAACGGCTATCTGCGTGTTCGCCGCTGCGCCCAGGCCAGAGCGATAGAAAACGAATGTTATGTGGCTATAACAGGCAGTATCGGTAATTTGCCAAAAGTGGATAATGTCGATATTCAATATGCACAGTCTGCGGTTTTCTCGCCTTCCGACTTTGCCTTCCCTCATGATGCGATCGTTTCAGAAACCACGCCTAACACAGAAATGACCTTAATCGTTGACCTTGATTTTGAGAAGTTAAAAGTATTGCAGAATGAAGGCTCGGTCAGAAATTATCTGGATAGAAGACGGGATTTATATAAAGTACAGTGGTTGAAAAAAAGCAACAACGAATCTGACTGATTGAAGATATTATGGAAGTCGCTGAGATTACATTGAACGCTCATGCGATCGCCGTCATGGTTTTGACGGCCGTCGCCCTGATCATGTTCACTAATAATAAAATTCCGATGGAAACCTCCAGTTTATTTATTCTGGTAGTGCTGACGGTTGGTTTCTATTTATTTCCTTACTCTCATGATGGCGCTGTATTAGATCCACTGGAATTCTATTCCGGTTTTGGACATGAAGCCCTGGTGGCTGTCACCGCATTGATGATTATCGGGCATGGTTTGTCTAGAACAGGTGCGTTGGAACCGGTAGGCAGAATTCTGGCTAAACTCTGGACCATAACCCCGGCATTTTCATTTTTACTGACTCTCCTGGTTGGCGCAGTACTCAGCGCTTTTGTAAATAACGTGCCCATTGTCATCCTGCTCTTGCCTATTTTAATGAGCGTTTCTTTACGAACAGGGACTCCTGCGTCAGGTATATTAATGCCTATGGGTTTTGCAACCCTGATTGGAGGCATGGGTACCACCATCGGCACCTCAACCAATCTCCTGGTCGTTTCTGTCGCCGTCAGCATGGGCATGCGTGAGTTTTCAATGTTTGAGTTCTTGTTGCCAGTGGCACTGAGTAGCAGTATCGCCATTCTATATTTATGGTTGATCGCACCACGCATTTTGCCATCACGTCAGTCTGATTTATTTGATGCAGCACCCAGGATTTTCTCGGCTGCCCTGTATGTTGGTGAAGATAGTTTTGCCAAAGATAAAACTATTGAAGATCTACTGGCAAAAACCGATCAGCAGATCAAGGTGAACTATATACGTCGAGGCGGTGATGACCTGTTATCACTGCCACATACGGGCACCCTGATTCATGAAGGCGATCAACTGTTGGTAAAAGATACTGCTGAAAATCTTAAGTCATTTGAAAAAATATTGGGAACCGTACTTTACGCCAGCAATAAGCCGGTAGATGAAGATCATCCCCTGATGGCGGAAGATCAACAAATAGCAGAATTAATCGTCACCCAGGGTTCCGCTCTGGAGGCAACTTCACTGGCACGTAGTCGTTTTGCAGATCGTTATCAGCTAATTACGCTGGCCATCCATCGTGGCGGTTTATACGGTCGCAATATGGTCTCCGATATAACGAATACAAACCTGAAGGTTGGTGATGTGCTGCTGGTACAGGGTGCAAGTGAGCAAATTACCGAGATGAAAAAACGCGGCGATGTGGTGGTGCTTGATTCGACCATGGAAATACCTCATAGCGAAAAGGCTTCTATGGCTCTTAGCATCATGGTAGCGGTTGTCACTGCTTCAGCCTTTGGCATTTTGCCAATTGCTGTCAGTGCAGTGGCCGGTGTCCTGTTACTTGCCCTTACAAAATGTCTGGGCTGGAAAGATATGGCTCAGGCGCTTAATGCACAGATTATTTTAATTGTGGCAGCGAGTCTTGCACTGGGAGCCGCTTTGCTGGAAACCGGCGCGGCGGATGCTTTGGCAGCAAGTTTTGTCAATCTTACCATGGACAGTTCGGTAACCTTTAAGCTCAGTGGGCTGATGTTACTGATGGCTATACTGACTAACATTGTTTCCAATAACGCCGCGGCAGTCATCGGTACGCCTATTGCGATTGGTATAGCGAATCAGTTGTCCTTGCCGGTGGAGCCCTTTGTGCTGGCAGTTCTGTTCGGCGCCAATATGAGTTATGCCACGCCCATGGCTTATAAAACAAACCTGCTGGTCATGACGGTGGGTGGATACACATTCAGGGACTTCCTTAAGGTGGGCATTCCACTGACTGTGATTATGTGGGCTTCCTTAAGTTGGTTGATTCCGATTTTTTACCAGATCGGCTAAGTATCAAACCGAGCCGGGGAGTTAAATCAGAATTGGTGATTACACAAAACTAAGAACCTTTATCAAACACAACGCGCCACTTACCATCAGGATCTTTTCTCCAGATCGAATTGAAACGACCAGCAGGCTCGCCTGTTGGGCCAAAGACCGGTCCTGAACTGATGGCCAAGTTTCCCGATTCCAGCACTTCGATAAGCTCTGGCTGCCATGAAAAAGGTGCCAGATCTCCCTCAAAAAATACCGACCAACTCCGGGCAATAGCTTCAATTCCAATGAGAGACTGATCGCCGTTGAAGAAAATAGCCTCGCTTGAAATAAACGTGAGAAAGGATTCAAAGTTCCTTTCCTGCATGCTTTGTGCAAAACCGGTTTCACGCTCCCTTACTTCAGATTTCAGCAACTCCGTCTGGATATCAGCTGCAAATGTTGTGGCAGTTGCGAACGCAAGTAAAATGAAAATAGTAGCCGATGTCAGGAATTTTTGCATAAGTAAGCCCTTTAATATTCAGTAATCTCTAATTCATCCATCGTCAGTATCACCCGGATAAAATTAAAACCACTTAAGACAATTTCACCCTTGAATCGGTCTTCGCCATTATTCGAGAATTCAAATTCATAAACGCGGCACAACTTGCGTCGTTGATTCCCGGCTTTTTCTATTCGTAAACCCTTGAAGACCAGCGTCTGATCCAGTAGCTGAACTGCGCGTTCCTTACAATAGTTCTTGGCGTTTCTGATGGCAAAACTTTTTTGTTCACTGATACGCCACCAGTACATAACAAGTAATATGAAAATAAAGAAAAGGATGGCGTCGTAAATATCATACATAAGCAGTTTAGAAAGGCTTTCGCTTTCTGAATTTAATGAAGCTGATCAAGCCTAGCACGAACAGGCTAAAAAGCACGATGGGCAGACTGCCCCAGTAGGAAAAAGGTGTTCTGCCACTGAAAGCAGGCACTATACTGCTTAAGGTTGCAATTTCGAATTGCTCGGTTTGCGAGATTATCTGGCCTTTTTCATTGATAAACGCCGTTACACCATTGCTGGTTGCTCTGACCATATAACGCCCGTTCTCAAGTGCGCGCATGGCTGCCATTTGCAGATGCTGTAGGGGACCAAACGAGGCGCCGAACCAGGTGTCATTACTGATGGTGACGAGGAAATCTGCCTGGTAGGCCTGCTTGCGGACAAAATCAGGATAAACCACTTCGTAGCAGATATAGGCAGCCAATTGATAACCGGAAGCCTGTAATAGGGGCTGATTGGCTGGACCGGCGCTCAATGACGACATGGGCAGGTTGAAAATTTGTAAGAGAGGATCCATCAGGCCAGACAGTGGTACATATTCACCAAAAGGCACCAGCTTCTGTTTGTGATAGACCCCCTCGCCGTTGCCCAGCGCGGTGATACTGTTAAAAATGCGTCTGTCTTCACGATACAGTATGCCACTTACCAGGCTGCTGCTGCTTTCTCTGGCAAGTTGATCAAAATAAGCCAGCTCAGCTTCGGCACGCTGGTAAATCAGAGGGATGGCTGTTTCGGGCCAGATAACAATATCAGCATCCCAGAGCGGATCACTGAGCCCCATATAAAGATTAAGCCCTTCACTGATATAAGCTGGATCAAATTTAAGGTCCTGATCAATATTGGCCTGCACCAGGGCAACCTCTGCATCGCGGTTTGGAATCCTGCTGACCCAGTCAATATTATGTAAAGAGAGAGGCCCCACCCCGAGCAGGGTGAAGAGTAAAAGAGTGAGTGCAAAGTGACGGACTTTAATGGTTTTCTGATGTATCCGGAACTGGTACAGGTCAAACAAGAGTCCACTAATCAGAACCACCGCAAAACTGATGCCCATTACACCCAGTACTGGCGCCAACCCAGCCAGCCAGGTGTCATTATGGGCATAGCCGAGATACAGCCAGGGGAAGCCGGTCAGGAGCCAGGAACGCAGCCATTCAAATAATACCCAACAGGCCGCAAAACCGAATGCTCGATATATCCCGGCAAAATAGCGTTGGTAGAGCCAGCATTGCAGAGTAAATAATAAGGCCAGCCCTGCCACAAAGATCAGCGTCAGAAAAGCAGCGAACATGCCAGAGGCATTGCCATATACGTTGATGCTGACATAAACCCAGGAGGCGCCTAGCCCGAAAAAACCCAGGCCATAGCACCAGCCAAGCCAGGCAGCCTGCCTGGAACCGGTGTTTTCCAGTAGCAGCAGGAGCAGAAAAACCGAGACCAGTGCCAGCGGCCAGAAATCGACAGGACTTAATGAAAGCGGGGCGATGGCACCAGCAAATCCTGCCAGCAAGTAAGCTTTAAGCGTCTTTATGTTATCCGCGTTCAGGCTCATCACTTGGATTCATTGCCAGACTGGAACTGACTTCAATCAAACGAATTTTACGGCCATCTGCATTGAGAATTTTAAATACATAAGGACCAATACCTATGCGTTCATTCCGGCTAGGAATATGTCCAAACTGATTCAGTAGTAAGCCACCGATAGTGCCCATTTCATCGCTTGAAAAACTGCTATGGAAATAATCATTGAAATCTTCCAGTGGAGTGATGGCCTTGACGATATAGCGTTCACCATCTGCAGTTTTGATATAGTCTTCATCATCTATATCGTGCTCGTCTTCAATTTCACCAACGATTTGTTCCAGGATGTCCTCAATAGTGACAGCGCCGGCCAGGCCTCCATATTCGTCAATAACAATGGCCATATGATTACGGTTTTCCCGGAATTCTTTCAGCAATACGTTCAGACGTTTGGATTCAGGAATAAACGTTGCCTGTCGCGCAAGATCCTTGATATTGAAACGGTTGGTGTCGTTTTCTTCCAGCAGCAGGGGAATTAAGTCCTTGGCCAGCAGAATGCCGATCACATCATCACTGTTGTCACCGGTGACCGGAAAGCGGGAATGTGCTGTTTCGGTAACAATTTGCAGGATATCTTCAAGTGAGGCCTTGGTGCTGAGCATGGCGATTTGCGAGCGGGGAATCATGATTTCCCGAACCTGCATATCACCAACCTGGAGAGCGCCCTCAATAATACTCAAGGCTTCACTATCAATAATTTGCTCATCCTGAGCTATGCGCAGGTGTTCAAGCAGGCTTTGTTTATCCCTGACCGGTTTGCCAAAAAGCGCTTTAATTTTATCGATCCAGGACTTTCGCCCTGAATCGCTGCTAGATTGATCGTCTGCCATGCCTGTCTGATTATTCCCTTCGCTTGTTTTGTTTGAATATTTTATGCTTCGGACTTTACAATTTTAAATCAGGTCTGTTACGCCCTGATACCCTATAGGTAGGGATTAGCATACCCCAGCCTGGCTAAAATAACGCTTTCCAGGTTTTCCATGATCTCTGCTTCGGCATCGTGCTGATGATCATGGCCCAGCAGATGCAAGATTCCGTGTACCGTCATGTGAGCCCAGTGAGCCTGGACAGACTTCTCTTGTTCCCGTGCTTCCCTGATGACAACCTGACTGCATATCACCAGATCTCCCAGCATGGCCTGTTCAGCATCCCCCGGTATATCGTCGTAGGAAAAAGACAGCACATTGGTTGAACCTTGATGGTGGCGAAAAGTCTGATTCAACTCAGCAGATTCGGCTTCATTCACGAGACGGATACCAAGCTCCAGAGCCTGATCACTGCAGTCCATGGCATGCAGCACCGCATTACTCCAGCCCTGAAAATCTTCCTGCATCGGGACTTCACTCTCACCCGAAACATTCATGAATTCAACTGTCACGCTCATACAAGCGTTCCTGATCAGTGCCTGTATTGTCATTTAGGCTGGATATATTTCTTTTGTCATAGGCTTCGTATGCTTCCACAACCCGCTGCACGATGGGGTGTCGCACCACATCCTTGGAAGTAAAATAGGAAAAATTGATACCCTTGATGTTTTCCAGAATTGAACTGACATGTACCAGGCCGGAGCGTTCCCCCTTGGGTAGATCAATCTGGGTGACATCACCGGTGATCACGGCGGTCGATCCAAAACCAATACGGGTCAGAAACATTTTCATCTGTGAAGCAGTGGTGTTCTGGCTTTCATCCAGAATAATAAAAGAATTATTGAGTGTGCGGCCGCGCATATAGGCTAGAGGAGCCACTTCAATAATATTACGTTCAATCAGTTTGGCGACACGTTCAAAACCCAGCATTTCATAAAGTGCGTCATACAAGGGACGCAAATAAGGGTCAACCTTCTGGGCCAGATCACCCGGCAGGAAGCCGAGTTTTTCACCGGCCTCGACAGCAGGACGAACCAGCAGAATACGTGCCACCCGGTCATTGACCAGTGCTTCAACGGCGCAAGCCACCGCAAGGTAGGTTTTGCCTGTACCGGCCGGCCCGATGCCGAAATTGATGTCATTGCGCATGATGGCACGGACATATTCATTTTGGTGATGACTGCGGGGCTTGATGGAACACTTGGGTGTTCTGATCAATTGCACGTCCTGTTGCGGTTGATCTTCCAGATCTACAGCAGCTTTTGCAGCTGTATTGTCGTCATTCAGGTGTTCCTGGATGACAAGATGAACTTGGGCTGGGATCAGGGTGTCATTACTTTCAGTCAGGTGGTACAAGGCCTCCAGTATCTGTGAGGCATTAGCAACTGCTTCAGGATCGCCAAGCATGGTAAATTGTGACCCACGGTTCTGAATCTTGATATGTAGCCGTTGTTCTATCTGCTGGATATGCTCATTCAGGCGGCCACTTAGATTGGCCAGGCGTTGAGGATTTTCAGGCTCTAGATTTAGCCTGTAAGCTTGATTTTCACTAGTCAAAAGGGGACTTTGCCTCCTGTATTACCTACTTCGGGCCAGTATACCAAGGGAATGCTGGAATGGAATAAAATTTTTTGTAAATTCAATTAGTTATATCTGACACGGATTTTAGCTGGCAGGCATGCTGTTTCAAAGCGATTCGCCGCGTAGTGAATTGGGAAGTGCTTCGGTAATTCTGACGGGAACTATCTGACCAATCAACCTGGTTCCAGCCCTGAAGTTAACCACTCGATTATTTTCAGTCCGACCCTGTAGCTGACCAGGATCTTTTTTAGACAGGCCAGTAACCAGAACAGGTTCTACGCTGCCGATCATGCTCTGTGAAATAGAACCGGCATGTTGCAGGATGCGATCCTGAAGTATCTTAAGCCTTTGTTTTTTTGTCTCTTCGTCGGTGTTGTCTTTAAGGTCGGCTGCCGGCGTTCCGGGGCGGGCGCTATAGATAAAACTGAAAGAATGATCGAAGCCGATTTCAGCAATCAGGTTCATGGTGTCTTCAAAATCCTTTTCAGTTTCGCCCGGAAAACCAATTATAAAATCAGAGCTGATGCTGATGTTGGGACGAATGGCACGCAGTTTGCGGATGGTAGACTTGTATTCCAGCACAGTGTGATTGCGTTTCATCATTGCCAGAATGCGATCAGAGCCACTTTGTACAGGCAGATGCAGATGATTTACCAGTTGTGGAATACTTGCATAGGCATCTATCAGATTCTGATTAAATTCCATCGGATGGGAGGTTGTGTAGCGAATTCTATCGATACCATCAATGGCTGAGATATAAGTGATCAAAGTGGCCAGATCAATCACATCACCTTCATGGCTAATACCGCGATAGGCATTTACATTCTGTCCCAGAAGATTAATTTCGCGGACGCCCTGTGCAGCTAAATGCACGGCTTCTGCCAATATATCATCCAGGGGGCGACTGACTTCCTCGCCACGCGTATAAGGTACGACGCAGAATGAACAATATTTGCTGCAACCTTCCTGAATGGTCAGAAAGGCCTGGCATTCACTTACGGTGGGATTAGGCAGGCGGTCAAATTTTTCAATTTCGGGGAAGCTGATATCAACTACCGGGCTGCCGCTGCGCTGGCTTTTCAGCATCTCCGGCAAACGGTGCAGGGTTTGCGGACCAAAGACCACATCGACATAAGGAGCGCGTTTGCCAATCAGTTCACCTTCCTGGGAGGCAACACAGCCGCCAACGGCTATTTTCAGTTGCGGATTTTTATCTTTCAGTTTGCGCCAGCGTCCCAGCTGATGAAAGACTTTTTCCTGTGCTTTTTCACGAATTGAGCAGGTGTTCAATAACAAGACATCGGCTTGTTCCGGGCTGTCAACCAGAGTCATGGCATCACTCTCATGCAGCAAATCGAACATACGCGCGCTGTCGTATTCATTCATCTGACAACCATGCGTTTTTATGAAAACCTTTTTTGACATTGCTGTTTCTGGCTTGCTCTTTAAGGGGGCTGGCATTATAGCGATAAGGTCTTGAAAAGGCGATGGTTATCCCCATATATAGCGTATACTGAACCTTATTTGACTGAGAGTATGCATGGCAAATTCGAGCAAAACCAAAGAAATTTTTAAAATTACCTTCCTGAACAAGGGCCAGGTCTATGAGATTTTTGCGGAACAGGTTTATCAAAGTGAACTGTGGGGCTTCATTGAAATTGAAGATTTTGTCTTTGGCGAACGTTCAAAAGTCGTTGTGGACCCTTCTGAAGAAAAACTCAAAGCTGAATTTACTGGTGTAAAAAGAAGTTTTATTCCTATGCAGGCCATCATACGCATTGATCAGGTGGAGAAGGAAGGTGTAGCAAAAATCAGCACCGGGGAGAATATTGCTCCGTTTCCGACGTTAGTTACAACGCCGCCAGGAAAACAAAGTCATTAAATAGCTATTGCGCTAGACTATTCTTCGTTATGTGAAATTTTTAAAATGCTCATTTACTAGATTTGTAAACTCCGCTTTTAAAAATTTCACATGCCTCGACTAGCCTTCGCTCATAACGCTATTGGTCTGTTACCGAAGAAATCTGAAAATTTATTAAATTTTAATCAAGAGGAAAAAGCATATGCCCGTAAGAGAGACAGTCCCTAATGTAGTATTCAAGACCCGTGTGCGTGATGAAAGTGTTGAGGGGCCAAATCCTTATCGCTGGGAAGACACCAGCACCAATGACATTTTTGCGGGTAAAAAAGTTGTTGTGTTCTCATTGCCGGGAGCCTTTACACCTACCTGTTCGTCAAATCATCTGCCACGATATGAAGAGTTGTTCGAAGATTTTAAAAAGGCCGGTGTGGATGATATTTACTGTATCTCAGTAAATGATGCATTTGTGATGTTCCAGTGGGCCAAACATGTCGAAGCGAAAAACGTGAAAATGTTACCGGACGGTAATGGTGAATTTACACGTAAGATGGGAATGTTGGTCGATAAAAGCAATCTAGGCTTTGGCTTGCGTTCCTGGCGTTATGCCATGCTGGTTGATGATGGCAAAATTGAAAAAATATTTATTGAGCCTGACTTCGGTGATAATTGCCCGACAGATCCTTTCGAAGTCTCTGATGCCGACACAATGCTGGCTTATCTTAAGGGTAATAAATCGGCAGGTGTTTCCAAACCACTACGCGAGTTTGTAGGTTAATCAAAAGCGCATTGGAAAAGTCGCGCTTATACCGGCCTAATGTTGATAGAATCCGCAGATGAATTTTAAAGCATCTGCAGACGCGTCTGCGAATCAGGTCGGTTCCCTCTTTTCGTATCCAAAATACTGGGCGGAGTGCTATGGCACTGCGCCTTATTTGCCCATGTCCCGTGCAGAAATGGATGAGCTGGGCTGGGATTCCTGCGACATTATAATTGTCACCGGTGATGCCTATGTCGATCACCCCAGCTTTGGCATGGCGGTAATCGGTCGTTTTCTGGAAGCACAGGGTTTCCGGGTCGGTATCATTGCACAACCTCGCTGGCAGACAACTGAAGACTTCATGGCGCTGGGGAAACCAAATTTATTTTTTGGTATTACCGGCGGCAATATGGATTCCATGATCAATCGCTATACTGCGGATTTACGCATGCGAAGCGATGACGCCTATACGCCTAATGATGAAGGCGGCAAGCGCCCCGACAGGGCTGTGATTGTCTATTCACAGAAATGCCGTGAAGCCTATAAAGAAGTCCCGCTTGTCATTGGAGGCATCGAAGCCAGTCTCAGGCGTATTGCCCAGTATGACTACTGGAGTGACAAAATCCGTAAATCAGTTCTGATCGATTCCGGAGCCGATATTCTTCTGTTTGGTAATGCTGAAAGAGCCTTGGCCGAAGTTGCCCACGGTCTGGCACAAGGTGTCAGCGTTGCCGATATGACTTCTATACGGGGCACCACTGTCATTAAAGACAGTATTCCCGGAGGCTGGACGGAAATTGATTCCACCCGCATTGATTGGCCTGGCAAGATAGAGCAGATGCCTAACCCCTATAATTACTCTGGAGACGAAAAGTCTGCTGCCGGGCAGAATGAAACAGATGTTGGTCAGGGCGCAGTCATTGCTGATATTGCGGAACAGGACAAACAGCAAAGGGTCACTATTATTCCACTACCTTTGCAGGGAAAGCATGAACTGGATATTGAAAGTACTTATGTGCGACTGCCTTCATTTGAAAAAGTGACCCATGATCCTGTGCTTTATGCACATGCCTCGAGAGTCTTGCACCAGGAAGCGAGTCCCCATAACGGAAGAGTACTGGTACAAAAACATGGCAGTAAGGAAATCTGGGTGAATCGTCCTCCCTTACCCTTAAGCACCGAAGAAATTGATGGCATATTTGATTTAAGTTATCAGCGTCGACCGCACCCTGTTTATGGTGAAGCCAAAATTCCGGCTTACGATATGATAAAAACCTCAGTCAATATCATGCGGGGCTGTTTTGGCGGCTGTACTTTTTGTTCGATAACAGAGCATGAAGGACGTGTAATTCAAAGTCGATCGAAACAATCCATCCTGAAAGAAATTGAACAGATAAAAGAAAAAGTACCGGGCTTTACCGGTGTTATTTCCGATCTGGGTGGGCCTACGGCTAATATGTATGGACTGAATTGCTCCAGTCCAGAAATAGAAAAAAAATGTCGCCGCTTATCCTGTGTATATCCATCCATCTGTAAACACTTAAAAACTGATCATAAACAGACTACTGAACTGTATCGTGAAGTGCGCCAGGTAAAAGGCGTGAAAAAAGTGCTGATTGCTTCGGGCTTACGTTACGACCTTGCATTGAAAGACAAGGAATATATAAAAGAGCTGGTTACACATCATGTTGGTGGCTATCTGAAGATTGCACCTGAACATAGTGAGGAAGAAACCTTACAGAAAATGATGAAACCGTCTATTGATCTGTATGAAGATTTTAAAGAGTTGTTTGAGAAATATTCAGTTGAAGCGGGAAAGAAGCAATATTTAATTCCCTACTTTATCGCAGCACATCCTGGCTCCCGCAATGAAGATATGATGCAACTGGCACTGTGGTTAAAACAGAATAAATTCAAACCGGACCAGGTGCAGACTTTTTATCCTTCGCCTATGGCACTTGCTACCGCCATGTATTACTCGGAACGCAATCCGCTTAAAAAGCTACGCTATAAAGGTGAGAAACTGAACATTCCTAAAGATTTGCAACAGCGTCGACTGCAAAAGGCCTTCTTGCGTTATCACGATGAAGCTAACTGGCCAATCTTGCGCGAGGCTCTGACTGCTATGGGTAGAAAGGATTTAATAGGCAATGGAGAAAATCAGCTTATCCCTGCAGCCGGGAAGATAAACCGCAAAAAATCCGTTGTCAGGCCGAATAAGTCATATCGCACACTGAAAAAGCACAGTAAATAACTTTTGCCTGGCTGCTATCTGTAAAGTTGTGAATTAGCTCACTTTTTTTTCTTTTTGCTGTTTTAGTATGTTCACATTCCAATTATCCGCTAAACATGAGATCAAAAGGTGAACAATTATGTCCGGCGAGAATAAGTTACAGCGTAAAGTTGAAAGAAGGGTGTTACCTCGTTGCCCTTTAGCTACGACAGTAGAGCTTGAAATTAATTCACAAGGGGAAAACAGGCTTTTCAAGACCGAAAGCATCAACATCTCATTACGGGGTATCGAACTTGCCTGTGATGATGCTCTGATCCAGGCAATACTTGCCCAGAATGTTTATCCGCATGCCTGCAAGATTAAATTCAACATGCCCGGCCATTCAAAAATGTTTGAATTAAAAACGCAAGTCGTCACACACCGCAGGCTATCGCAACATAATTATCAGCTGATTTTGGTATTTAACGATATCAGTAAACGTACGCATGAGAAATTGCTGGATGAGCTGGCAACATTCCGAATTGTGGCCATGAATAATGCTGAAAAAAATCAAAGGACGGCCATAGCAATCTGATCAAGCTGCTACTAAAGAATTTTCTGATTAATTCCATAGTGTTTCTTATTGAAATTATTTTACTTTTTCGGGACTTGAGTTTCCCTGAAATTAACCCGCTTTATTTTAAGAATCTGGGTGGCGAGTTGCACTTCTATCAGAAATAACAACAGGGCAAGAATCAACCAGATGAGTGCCAGCACAAACATGCTGATAATCAGCAAGGCGATATTCAAATTCCAGAAATCACCAATAAAAAGCGAGACCACTACACTACAGACCATTAATCCGGAGGCTGTACACATGCCTATAGACCAGTTAATCAGTCTGGATCGGTGTTGAAGAATTTCCAGCTCATTGCGAGCCAGCCTTTGCTCATGTTCATTCTTTAATTTGATGACTTTTCTTTCCATGACCCGGACGCGATCGACTATTCGTCCGAGTCGTCCAGACATGACATTAAGGAAACCGGCTATACCAGCGAGCAAAAAAACCGGTGCTACAGCTAATTGTATGACTTCGGCAAGGGCAGCTATAGATGAGTCCATCATGCTTCCAGAAAACTAAATAGTGACTTTATGATAACCGAGAATATGGTAGATGTTTATCTATTCTGGAAGTGGGTAGTGACTCAGTTTGAAATTTTCCCGCTTAAGTTCAGTCATAATGGCAAGCTATCCTTTCGTCGACACGCCAAAATACGTACGGTCCAGCCACCCATCATAGATGGGCGTCGTTCTTCGGCGCACAAAGCTGTGCTTTGTAAACGCTTGCCTCACCCATATACAGGCTCGGCTGACGACATCTGACCGCCATGGATGGCGGGAATGTAGAAATTGCAGGAGCAAATTTCTACCCCATCGTCAGACGGTCGCCGACTGGATAGCTTGCCATTATGACTGTGTGCTTAACGTCGTTGAAAAATTACGAAGTTGCTACGAAAGCAGTCCTGCCTGTCATGTGAACCCATTGAGATGCTTTTTTCCTGAGTATTTTTTCGATTAAGCGCGAGGACTGTCTGAGTCGCATAGCGACGAGTTCCGCAGCGCCGGAAAAATAGGAAGGAAAGATCGAAGGGTGAGTAGGACAGGCTGGAATGCTTTCAAACCACAAGAAATTTCAAACTGAGTCACTACCTGGAAGTGTATGAGTTTGAAAGATTCTTGTGCTTTGCGGCAGTCAGTTTGTAGTTCGCTCGCTTACGCTCCTCACCTACAAACAGCTGCCGCTATTAACGATATGTACTAAATTCAAAGAGATGCACTATTGTTAACTCGAATAATTTCTTGCAATACTTTGGCTGCGATTGAGAAACTTTTTATACGGGCCTGATGATCGTATACATGGCTGGTGAGTACCAGTTCATCGACCCTGGTTCTTGCCAGGAACTGTTCGAACCAGGCCTTTACAGCTGCTTCACTACCTACGGCAGATTCCCGTAATACCAGTTTTGACTCAGCCAGTTCGCCCGCACTGAGTTCTGGATCCAGTTTGGCAGTCGGTGGCTTCAAGGGTCCAGGCTTACCTCTGCGGAGAGCGGCAAACTGCATAATCATGGATTGCTTTAATTCTTCTCCTTCGCTATCAGAATCCGCCGCAAAAACATTTACGGCTGCAGCCGCATAAGGTTGGGAATGTTGTTTGGAAGCTTTGAAGCGTTCTCGGTATATCTGTAAGGCCTGATCCAGCAGGTCGGGAGCAAAATGGGAGGCGAAAATATAAGGCTGCCCAAGTGCTGCTGCGAGTTGTGCACCGAACAGACTGGAACCCAATAGCCAGATAGGCACTTGCAGACCTCGCCCCGGAATTGCCTGTATGCCCTGGGCATTTCCATCTTCAAAATAGGCCATCAGCTCCATAACATCTTCAGGAAAATCGTTAGCAGCGCGCATAATATCTCTGCGCAGTGCACGCATGGTAATGCCATCGGTACCGGGTGCTCGACCTAGACCAAGATCTACTCTTCCGGGATATAAAGCAGCGAGTGTCCCATATTGCTCGGCAATAATGAGTGGAGAATGGTTTGGCAGCATCACTCCAGCTGCACCGACATGGATACGTGTTGTTCCGGCAGCTACAAAGCCCAGAGCTACAGAAGTAGCGGCGCTGGCGATGCCGCTCATATTATGATGCTCAGCCATCCAAAAACGCTTATATCCCAATTGCTCTGCATGTTGAGCCAGGTCACGTGCATTTAACAAAGCCTGTCGCGCGTTGCCGCCTTCTATGATGGGTGCTAAGTCTAAAAGAGAAAATGCTTTCATATCGGTATATAGCTCGAAAATTTAGTGACTTAGTTAGTAGAGCTGGCTATGGGGTAGTCTTTAACCCAGTTGGCGAGGCAACTTACCCATTCTTCGTGGTCGTTCAGACAGGGGACATAGATTAATTCCTCACCACCCGCAGCAAGAAAAGTTTCACGTCCCTGTATCTCTATTTCTTCGAGAGTTTCGAGGCAATCAGTTACAAAGGCCGGGCAGAGAACCAGTAATTTTTTTATTCCTTGTTGTGCCAGGGCAGACAATGTTGCTTCGGTACTCGGTTCCAGCCATTTTGCGCGTCCCAGTCTGGACTGATAGGCCAGCGTATATTGAGTTTTGCTTAACCCGGCTTTTGCTGCGAAACATTCAGTGGTTCTCAAGACCTGATGGCGATAACAGGTCGCGTGTGCACTGGATGGCACTGAACAACAATTTTCGGTTTTCAAACAATGAGCTCCGGTGGGATCGGCCTTGGTGATATGTGATTCGGGTAAACCATGGTAGCTGAATAAGACATGTTCAAAATCTTTTTCCAGCCACGGTCGTGCAGAGCTGACCAAGGCATCTATATAGGCCTCATTGTCGTAAAAGGGCTTTAGTGTGAGTAATTTGAGTGACAACTTGTTATCGCGAATAACACGTTCGGCTTCTTTAATTGATGTCGTCACGGTGCTGTCGGCAAAGTGGGGGTAGAGCGGTATAAAAAGGACTTCATCAATACCGTCCATTGCAGCGAGCATGTTTAATTGTGATTCGATAGAAGGGCTACCATAGCGCATGGATAATGCAATGGGCATATCCAGTTTAGCTTTTAGTGCAGCTAGTAATTTGTAGGATAGCACTACCAGCGGAGAGCCCTCATCGGTCCACACTGAACGATAGGCCTCAGCTGAATAATAGGGGCGTTTCGGCAGCACAAAAAGCCTGACTATGAAGGCCCGCAACAACCAGGGCAATTGAATAACATAGGGATCCATTAAGAACTGCTGTAGATAGGATCTGACTTCCGGTATTTCAGGTGCATCGGGTGATCCAAGGTTTGCCAGTAGTACTGCCCGGTTTTTCATTGTTGCCAGCTTCTCTTTATTTCTCTTTAGTCGTTGAGTTTGTTCTAATCACGTCCATTGTAGCTCTTTTAATACGACAGGTTCATGGAAAACAGATCAGATCATGCTTTTGCCCGTCTCAGTCCGGATCGCGTTATTGATGCAGTCGAAAGCAGTGGCCTGATTTCAGATGCAAGGGTACTGGCCTTGAACTCTTATGAAAACAGGGTTTATCAGGTAGGCATTGAAGAAGCAGAGCCAATAATTGCCAAGTTCTACCGGCCTTTGCGCTGGAGTACGGCACAGATACTGGAAGAGCATGCATTCAGTCTTGAACTGGCAGAGCTGGAAATTCCCATGGTGCCTCCTATAAAAAATTCCAGGGGGGAGACCTTGCTGGAATTTGAAGGTTTTCGGTTTGCGCTGTTTGAACGTAAGGGAGGTCACCCACCGGAACTGGATAAGCTGGATAATTTACTGGTCATGGGACGATTTTTGGGACGCTTACACCAGGTTGGTGCCTTGCGGGATTTTCAGACTCGAAACACCCTGAGTATTGAACTTTTCGCTGAACAAAGTGCAAGCTTTCTGCTGGAGCAAAATTTTTTACCGGCTAGTTTGCGTGAAGCTTATGAATCACTGGCGCAGGATTTAATTGCGCGCATGCATACGATCAGTCAGGAATGCAGGCAGCCCAAACTCATCAGGCTGCATGGAGATTGCCACGTAGGGAACGTATTATGGAGGGATGACACCCCGCATTTTGTTGATCTCGATGATTGCATGATGGGGCCGGCCATCCAGGATTTGTGGATGTTGTTATCCGGGCCGCGCGATCAGCGTCTGCAGCAATTATCAGAAATTGTCGACGGCTATAATGAGTTTTATGATTTTAATCCTGCAGAATTACCCTTGATAGAAACTTTCCGGACACTACGCCTGATGCATTATAGTGCATGGCTGGCCAGGCGCTGGGATGATCCGGCCTTTCCTATCAGCTTTCCCTGGTTTAATACTGAAAATTACTGGGCCGGGCATATTCTCGAACTCAGAGAACAACTCTCTGCACTGGACGAAGCACCACTGGTATTATTTTAGCTTCTACCAGATTCATTTAGTCGCTTAAGGCTTGTGCGGCGGACTCGATGAAGACAAATTCATTTTGTAATGCCTGCAAACTGTTCTTATTGATGGATCTCAGCTTTCTGTTGCGTAAACAGTGAATCAGTTTCAAGGTGCGAAAGGCATCGAACCAGTTATGCATATGCTTTACAAAGCTCGCTTGGCTTTTACTGTGCTGCAAGGCATGTGCAATTGCAGCTTCAACGCCCAGCTCAGTCAGGCAGTCCAGTAATAAACCACTGTCCAGAGTTTTCTGTAGATCTCCGGTTTCCCACAGTGTCGGCATAAGACCAAGCCATTCCTTTAAGTGCAAGAAACACTGCGGGTGATAGTACAGATAATTCAACTCTGGTTGTTGTATTGCGTTGATCTTGGTAATCGCGGGGCCGGTACCAAAGGGTACACGTGCCGAGCTTCTGCCAGAAAGAGTGATATATGGCTCTTTAAGGGAGTGTATCTTGCCAATTTTGGCCAACTTGTTAAGTAAGTAAAAGTCTTCCCCGGCAGATCGTTTAGGAAAGCCTCTGGACAGGGCATAAGCGTTGTGATGAATAAGCAGCGTGCTGCCAACGGTGTGGAATGCATAAGGAGAACCCGCCCAAAGCAATGCTTCAACATAGTAGTATAGTGAAAATTCATAAAGTTGCAGACCATGTTGCAGCCCGGCATCAGGATTGGCTTCATGTTTAAAAGCAAACAGTGCGGCAGCTATATCAGTTTCCAGTTGCTGGCTTATTTTGAAATAATTATCGGGCAGTATGACATCGGCATCTGTGTTATGAATCCAGGGCGAGAGAACCTTTTTCTCATGAATTAATTTGCAGGCTAAATCACAGGCAATTTTGCGTGCCAGCCCAACACCTTCTTTGTCAGGAAGTGCATAACGCTCCACTACAAGAAGATGTGAGCCCCGACTATTAAATTGCAGTAAATTGCAGTGCTCTGAGATGATTTTCAATAAGGGATATTGCTGTTTTAATGTTGTTGCAGAGAGGCGGGTACGATCCGCTGCGGCCGTATTCTCCGCGGATTGCGGGCTGTTTATCAACAGAATGATGAGCAGCCCTTGTTCGGATAAAACAGAAGCAAGAAACCTGGGTAGAGCATCCTTTTCATCAAAGGCCGGTACACAAAGAACATGTTGCCAGTTTTGTTGTAGATGCCTGGCGAATTCAATGTCTGCTTCGGCATAGTCGCGAAGGTATTTCTTAATCGACATGCCTGCCTTAATTCATTTGTGCAACAGGGCTATGAAGGGCCTTCTTGCTGGTGAACAGGCCCTTGAAGTCTTCCAGAATGACATACAGACAAGGAATCAGCAGCAAAGTTATAACTGTGGCAAAGAGGATCCCGAAGGCCAGTGACGCAGCCATTGGGATCAGGAAGCGTGCCTGCAAACTGGTTTCGAGCATGATGGGCAAGAGACCAATAAAAGTTGTCAGTGAGGTCAGCAGAATTGCCCTGAATCTTGCAGTTCCCGCATTTAGCACCGAGTCCATAATCGACATTTTATTTTTCGAGCTGTTAATAAAATCGACCAGAATGATGCTGTCGTTAACCACGACTCCGGACAGGGCAATGATACCCAGCAGGGACAGAAAATTAAGTGGCATACCGATAACAATATGACCGATCATGGCTCCCACCACACCAAAGGGGATAACGCCCATAATAATCAGGGGCTGCATATAGGAACGCAAGGGCACTGCCAGAAGGGCATAAATGCCGAACAGTGCAAAAATCATCCCTCGTATCATGTCGGTTACCAGGTCTCCGGTTACTGACAGACCTCCATCCGTTTGTAAGCTGACACCGGGATAACGCGTAAACAGTTGAGGAAAAAAGTTTGCTTCTAAATCCTGCACAACTTCGGCGGGTTCAACCTGACTCGGAATAATATCAGCATTAATAGCTACCGAACGTTGACCATTTACCCGCAGGATACGCGCATAACCCTGCTCCATATCGAAGTCAGAGACAGAGGTAAAGGGAACCGTGTCCCCCTGGGCAGTTCTGATATACAGGTTTTCCAGGTCACCTATAGAAACACGATCTGACTCCGGGTAACGCACCATAACCCGTAATTCATCATCACCACGTTGCAGTCGCTGCGCCTGCGCACCGAAAAAAGCGCTGCGTACCTGGGATGAAATATCGTTCAGGGTCAGCCCCATTACCTCTGCACGGGGTTTGATCTGCAGACGTAGCTCATCCTTGCTGCTAACAGCGCCATTAGTGATATTAATCAAGCCGGTATAAGTGTAAAGCTGAGCTTCAAGTTCAATGGCTGCGGCGGTAAGGTCGTCCGGATTTGTGCTCACCAGTTGATAGGAAATGGGACTGCCGCCGAAACTATCGGTGCTGTTAAAAACGATGTTTTTCATGCCCGGCATAATGCCAACATAATCACGCATGTACTCGGTGATCAGATCAAGGTCAATCTGGCCGGCGACATCCTTATCCAGCTCAATAACCGCCGTGCCTGTAGCGGCACCCGTAGCAATAATCAAAAGATGATCAAGAATATCTGTAGACACTGCATCGGTTTCAGCATCCATAAATTCGAAACGTCCATTCAGGGATAAAGCTGCGGCTTCGAGTTTGTTGAGAACATTACTGGTTTGCTCTTCCGGGCTCCCTTCAACCATTGTGACGTTGACTTCAATAAAATCACTCGGAATTTCAGGGAGAAAAACAACCCTGATGATACCGCCTCCGATTAGTCCAATGCTTAGGATCAGCATGCCGATAAAGGAAGCAAGAGTCGTATAGCGGTTTTTTATACAGGTTTCCAGGAAGGGCCTGTAGTAGCGAGCGACCAAGCCATTGAGCCAGTTGTTACAGGCTGCTTGCAGGCGATGAAAGAAGCCATGCTTACTGGATTTACCAAAGTGGACTAAATGCGATGGAAGAATCAGTTTTGACTCCACCAGCGAGAAAATAAGACAGAGTATGACAACGCCTCCAATGGCAGCAGTAAAGGCCGAAATGATGCCGCTGATCATCATCAGGGGGAGGAAGGCGACAATGGTCGTTAATACCCCGAAGGTCGCCGGTTTGGCGACCCGATTCGCGCCATGCACAACACTGTCTATACTATGGCCGTATTTGGTCATGCTGTAGTGGGCGCTTTCCCCGATAATAATGGCGTCATCGACAACGATGCCGAGTACCATTATGAAACCAAACAGGCTCATCAGATTGATGTCGATGCCGATACTGGGCATCAGTGCGAAGGCCCCCAGAAAGCAGATGGGTATGCCTACAATGACCCAGAAGGCCAGGCGAATTTCCAGAAACAGTGTCAGTAAGAGGAAGACCAGCAGGGCGCCCATCAGCATATTTTCAGTCATCATGTTAAGCCTGTCCTCAAGGTAGAAAGAGGTATCGGCCCAGAGGTCAATATTTATTCCCTCCGGCAGGCTGGCACGACGAACTTCTACAAATTGGCGGATGGTTTCGGTCACCTGCAGCACGTTTTGGTTGCTTAAGGTTTGAATGGCCAGCTCTACGGTGGGCTTGCCATCGAAACGGGCATAGTTTTCGGAATCTTCGAAGCCATCAATAACCGTGGCAATATCCCCGACGGTCAAAATGGTTCCATCGCTACTTGTCATCAGAACGATTCGATTAAAGTCCTGGTAGTTATAGGCAAGCGCCTGGGTTCTGACCAGAATTTCTCCACCGGCAGTTTCCAGTGATCCGGCCGGTAAATCCAGTGATGAAAAGCGGATACGCTGGGCAATATCATCCAGTGTTAGTCCGTATTTAAGTAAGCTGTCTTCCGAGACTTCGATAGTAATCTCATAATTTCTGACACCGTCTATACGGACTGAGTTGACATCAGGGAGTTCCAGTAATTCATTGCGGATGCTTTGTGCAAATTCTTTTTGGCTCATTGGGTCCATGTCGCCGTAGATTGCAAGACGGATTGCATTCTGTCGATTAATGATTCTTGATACTCTGGCCGGTTCGGCCTGTACCGGAAAAGTCAGTATTGAATCAACATTGACTTTGACCTCATTGAGAACTTCATTGATATCATAGGCTTCATCTATTTCAAGACTAACGCGCCCGGAGCCTTCATTAGCGACAGAGCTGATACGGTCTATACCATTGACACTTTCCAGAGCGCTTTCAATCGGAATAATAATGCCACTTTCGACATCGGCAGGTGATGCGCCGGGAAGCGCCATGTTGATTTGGATAACGGGTATAAATAAATCCGGATTGGCCTTCTTGGTTATGGTGTAAACGGAAAATGTACCGGCAATGATGATGATAAACATCAGCAGATTAGCGGCTACGTGATTATGTGCAAACCAGGAGATTAAGCCTTTCTGTTCTTCAACTTGTCCCATCAGAATACTCTCATTGATTTAATGGTTTGAATTCTCAAAAAATACCTAATTAACAGGATTAATAAGTTCCGGTTTAAGCTGTGTTTGCACCAGCATGCTGTTCAAGGGATTTTCCATGCGTGTAAGCACGACTTGATCGCCAGGTTCCAGACCTCCCCTGATATAAACTTCATCGCCATTACTGGTAATAAGTTCAACGGTTCTGGAACGTAGCCGGTTTTCCTGATCGGCGACCCAGACCAGATTGTTTGCCTGCAGGGTATGCCTGGGCAGCACGATAACATTCTCCAGTAATTGCCCCTGTATTTCGGCATTGATATAAGTGCCAATCCGCAGAGGTTCCTGATGCTCATTGCTGTATAAATTGTATGGGTCTCTGACTTGCACAACACTGAACAGAACCCTGGTTCGGGTATCCAGTACGCCTTCGGTACGAGTGAGATGACCCGTCCACCTGAAGCGTTGATTCCCGATATCACTGATCAATTCAACTTCAGCGCCTGAACTATAGTAATCATCATTGTTATCAGCAAAACCAGGTATGGATGAAGGCAGATTCAGGAACTGAATTTTATTTTCGGGAATGGGTAATCTGACTTCAGCGTAATCCACGGCGAAGGTTTCGGCAATGGAGGTCCCAGTACTGACATACTGACCAATGTCAGTATTTTTTGCGGCGACCAAGCCGTCATAGGGAGCCACAATAGTAGTCTTTGCCAGGTCGGTTCGCGATCTTTCCAGATCTGCTTCTGCAGAGATCAGGCGGGCTTCAGCTTCCTGTAATTGTGGAATCCGCAGGTACAAATCTTTGGCGCGAATCTGGCTGCGTTGTTGTTCTGTCATCCTGTCCCATTCACGCTGCGAGACATCGGCCTGGCCACGTTCCTGCTCAAGCTGGCTGCGTGCAGATGCAAGCGCGGCGGCGTCGCGACTGACTGCAGCCCGGTAGTTCTGATCATCGAGTCTTAATAAGACATCTCCGGTCCTGAAAAAACCACCGGCAACGAACGCAGGAGATACCTCAATAACCCGACCGGATACTTCGGAAACAATATTGGTCCGGGTGCGTGGTTCGACCGTGCCTTGTGAAGAAACTCTGATATAACTGTCTCGGGCCTGAGGCAACATGACTTCGACTAATATGCTGGATTCAGTGATTTCTTCCTGTGCCGGCTGATCCTTGTTTGCAACCAGGGCAAAGGCGCCAGCAACAGCGCCAATCAGGATGATGATAGGTAAAAGTATTTTGCGCATGTTCCTTTTGACTCCCCAATTCTGATCTTTGGTTTTGCATTCTGCATTTTATATGCCAACACGAAAAAAACTGAGTATAAAGAGAGATGCAGGAACGCCGAAAGGGTAACCCTAGTTGACAGTAACTTCAAATTTTCAAGCAGGAAAGCAGTTAGTGTAAAGCAGGTCGCTCAGGCAGTTGGCGTATGATATCAGCCTCCAGATTCAACAAGAAATCGAGTCTTTTGCTAATAGCGTTATTATCACAATGCTGTTCAGCCAGTTGCAGAAAAAGCCGATAATGCTTTTTTTCTGAATCCGCAATAAGACAGTAAAATGACTTTAATTGCCCATTTGGCAAGGCTTCAGCGATCAATCCGAAACGTTCTGCACCGCGCGCTTCCACAATACTGGCTATCAGCAAGCGATCCATTAAATAGGCTTCCTTACCCTGATTCATCGCTTTATGAAGCTGATTCACATACTGGTCCTTGTGATCAGCACCGGCTATCAAGTTCCTTTCCATCATAATGTCCATGACATCACGAAAGTGGCCAAGTTCTTCTAATGCCAGATTGAGCATGGCTTTTACCAGCACGGGTTTATCAGGGTAATGAGAGATCATGGACATGGCCATGCCGGAGGCTTTTTTCTCACAACTGGCATGATCGACTAGAAATTGGTCGAAATTACCAAGTACAAGATCCAGCCAGGATTGAGCACTGCTTTGCCTGAGTGAAAAGTCCATCTTTGCTTCACGCTGTTACGGGATGAGGAATAGCCGAGAAAGTATGGAGCAGTATTTTCCAGCTTTTGCGTTGTTCACGCAGTCGGGCTTTTAGTTCGTTGTAACGTTGCTGCAAATGTGCCGCATCCAGTTCATGGAGTTTGTCCTGCAGAGTCTGTGACTTGCTTTCATACCATTGCTGCTTTAATTCTGCCCAGTGGTGGAGGGTCTCCAGCAGGGTGTTATATTCGGACTCCAGTTGTTTGCGCCACTTGCCGGGTTCAAGTAATTTTTCACATTTAGCCAGCGCACTGTTGTACTGCACATCAACTCTGGTCAGTTCCTGACGCCAGCTTGAGCAGGCTCTTAAATTGGAAGTCAGCCTGAACCATGAGCAGGTTTTTATAAACCACTTGGTCGGGTCGTAGTGATACCACTTGATGCCATTACGATAGTCCCAGGCAAAAGTGTGATGATAATTGTGATATCCCTCACCAAAGGTCAGCAGGGCAATAAACCCATTATCTCGGGCTGTCTGGCTGGGATCATAACTACGTGAACCCCACAGATGTGCAGCAGAATTGATCAGGTAGGTAAAATGCTGACTCAATACCAGTCTCAGGAAGCCCAGCAGGAAAAGGCTGCCCCAGATATCTCCGTGCAGCCAGCCAAGTAACAGTGGCAGGCCCAGATTCATGAGCAGCGTCAGTAACAGATAATATTTTTTCTGCCACACCAGAATCGGATCCTTAAACAGGTCATCGACATTGCTCAGATCGTCTTTGACACTTTCATAGTCCCTGATCATCCAGCCAAAATGTGAATACCAGAATCCCAGACCGGCTGAATAGGGGTCTTTGTCATTGTCATCTACATGTAAATGATGGCGGCGATGATCAGAAGCCCAGACTATGCAGTGGTTTTGCAGGGCGCAGGCCCCACCCAGGGCATAAACGATACGTAACAAGGGGTGTGCCCGATAGGCTTTATGTGACCAGAGGCGGTGATAACCGGCGGTGATCGACATTTCGCAGAAACTTAGCAATACGATAAACCAGATCCATTCAAATAAATCATAGCCATGTGTAAAGCCATACCAGGGAACCAAAGTCAGTGCGACGATTGGAGGCAGACCCAAGACCAGCAGATTGGTCCATAAAATGGGAGGTTTTTTTGAATAAGACTGCATGATTAATTCCAGGCTATGTTTTAATTCATCAATGGGTGATTAAAGCAAAATCAGCATGATAGTAAAACTGTATTAATCTGTATTACATTAAAAATATAAGGTAAAACATGCAGGAAGAGCTTATTGAATTACAAAGCCAGCTCGCTTTTCAGGAGCAGACCATAACGGAGTTGAATGAGGCCCTGATCAGCCAGCAGCAACAGCTGGACCGTTTGCAAAAACAGTTGGCCATGCTGATGGACAGATTAAAGGAAGTAGAAGGGGCAGCTCCGGATGCAGGGCAGGACGAAAAGCCTCCGCATTACTAGCTTGCCGGGTTCGTTTGCCTGGGTTCGTCTAACAGAGGGATGCGACCGTCGAATAAGCGGGGCAGGCACTTAAGCGACAGTCACGATCGATATTGAGTTAAAACTCGCCCAAAAGCATTACTGGATAGCGTTTACATTTTCCGCCTGCAGGCCTTTATCGCCAGTGGTTACGGAAAATTCCACTTTTTGGCCCTGTTGTAAAATACGATGGCCCTTGCCCATAATAGAGCGAAAGTGGACAAAGATGTCTTCGCCATTTTCACGCGTTACAAAACCGTAGCCCTTACTGGCACTAAACCATTTGACGGATCCAACTTCGGTTGGCCCCAGATTCTTTTTTGCTTTTCTGCTGCGTTTTGGTTTTTTTTCCGAAGGTTCTGAACGGGGGCGAATAATCCAGAAGGTGGTTAAACAGCCACTGATCAGGGCTATACAAAAATAAGCCACAGGGGCCGGGAAAAGCATGTCCAGATTGATGAAAAAAGCCAGCAAACTCAGTATTGCTGCAACAATGATAGAAGCGATAAAAATTTTAGTATTCATAAGGTGTCGTGTCTCTTTTTATAAAAAAGATGGTGAATTTAACAAAAACCGATGCGGATAAGTGTGAAAAAGTGCACCGAATTAGCGCGAGGATAATAACATTATTCTGGCACAGGGATAAAGTTTCCTGCAGTCGCTATGCTAGAATGCCGCGTCATTACAGGCCTTAGGCTTAGGCAGGCAAAATTAACTAACCCCAACTCTTACAAGCCTAAGATCAGGTTCAGCTGCAGGAGAAAAAAATGGCAAAAGCCAGTGAATTAAAGAAAGGCATGGTCATCGATATCAATGGCGTACCGCATGCGGTGAAGCAACTGGAATCCAAAAGTCCTTCATCCCGTGGTGCTTCGACTATATATAAGGTGAGATTTACCAATTTACTCACCAAACAGAAACTGGATGAGTCCTATAAAGGTGATGACATCCTGCAGGAGGCGGACTGTGTGCGGGCGCCAGTGCAGTTTTCCTATGAAGACGGGGAGAACTATATCTTCATGAATTCAGAAGATTATTCGCAATATGAGGTCAGTACCGCGGAGCTGGAAGATCAACTGGGTTATATCACGGAAGGCCTTGAAGGCATGATCGCCTTGTTCATGGATGACAAATTAATCAGCATTGAATTACCTCAGTCGGTGAATATGGAAATTATGGAGACGCCACCAGCGATCAAGGGCTCATCAGCATCAGCCAGAACCAAAACTGCAACGCTGGTTACGGGTATTGAAGTGCAGGTGCCGGAGTATCTGGAGCAGGGTGAGATAATTAAAATTAATACAAGCACAGGGAAATTTATGTCCCGATCTTAACTACTACGCTAGTTAATACTTCGTTAAAAGTTAAATTTAATTTAGTCACTTACTGTTAGGTAAGCTCCTGCATCAAATTTAACTTTTGCCTCGTCTTAACGTCGCTCGCAACGTTAAGTAAGCTGAGCTACTGCGTTTGCTCATCCTTTATTGAAATGAGTTTGATTTAGTTATCTGATTCAAGAGCAAGTTTCCTTCCTCACCCTTCGATCTTCTATTTGCTTAAGTCCGGCGCTGCGGAACTCGCTGCGCTCAGACAGTCCTCGCTTAATCCCGGACTAACGCAAATAGAGAAAGCATCTCAATGGGTTCAGAAGGAAGTTTGCTCTTTTTTAAAAGGCGTGATCAAACTAGAGTGCTTGGATTTTCTCCAGTTGCTCTTTAAGTTGAGCCTGGGAAGCCTCGGCAGCGGCAAGTTTTTGTTTTTCCTTTTCCACAACTTCGGCAGGCGCATTGGCAACAAATTTTTCATTGCCGAGTTTGCCTGACAGCTTGCTGATTTCTTTATCCAGTTTGTCGACTTCTTTATTCAGACGTGACAATTCGGCATCCAGATCAATCAAGCCAGCCATGGGGACCAGAACTTCCATAGTTCCGACCAGTTGTGTTGATGACAGTGGAGCGTCTTCCGCTTTATCGAGCCAACTCAGGGACTCCAGTTTGGCAAGCTTGCTGAGGAACTGGGAATTGGCCTCGAGATAGAGTTTATCCTGCTTGCTGCCTTTGCTCAGCAATACCGGAATGGCTTTGGCCGGTGAAATAGCCATTTCCCCGCGAATATTCCTGACGGCTTCGACAACCCCTTTTACCCAGTCGATTTCATTATCGACCTTGGGGTCGATGATTGAAGCATTTTGGGCAGGGTAGGGCTGTAACATGATGGATTCACCCTGAATACCCAGCATCGGGGCTAGCTTTTGCCAGATTTCTTCAGTAATAAATGGCAGGAATGGGTGGGCGAGTCGCAAGCTCTGTTCGAGAACGGATAACAGGGTATAACGTGTCGCATTTAGCTGGGCTGGTGAGGCACTTTCATCCCAGAGTACTGGTTTGGACAATTCCAGGTACCAGTCACAGTATTCATTCCAGAAGAAATCATAAATAGCCTGACTAACCAGATCGAAACGATAACTCTCCATACCTTGCTCAACTTTCTGCAGTGTTTTTTGAAAGCAGGACTGAATCCATAAATCGGCCTGGGAATAATCTTCAATATTTTCGGGTCTGCCTGGCACCTGTTCTTCAGTGTTCATAAGCACATAACGGGAAGCATTCCAGATTTTATTGCAAAAGTTGCGGAAGCCTTCCATGCGACCCATATCAAAATTAATATCTCGACCAGTGCTGGCAAGGGAATAAAAGGTATAGCGCAGTGCGTCGGTACCATGTGCAGCAATACCATCGGGAAAGTTTTTGCGCGTTGATTTTTCAATCTTCCTGGCCAGCTGTGGCTGCATCATGCTGTCGGTTTGCTTGGCCAGCAGGGCGTCCAGTTCAATGCCGTCGATCAGGTCTATCGGGTCCAGGATATTACCCTTGGACTTGGACATTTTCTGACCTTCGCTGTCGCGTATCAGCCCGGTGATATAAATCTTGCGAAAGGGTATCTGACCGGTAAATTTGAGGGTCATCATGATCATGCGTGCGACCCAGAAGAAAATAATATCGAAACCGGTGACCAGTACATCAGTGGGATGGAAAGTTCGGAGTTCTTCTGTATCTTCAGGCCAGCCAAGGGTGGAAAAAGTCCACAAGGCCGAAGAGAACCAGGTATCGAGTACATCCGGGTCGCGGGTCAGCTCAAGCTCAGGCGACAGTTTATATTTTTCGCGCACGGCAGGTTCATCATGCCCGACATAGATATTGCTGTCCTTGTCGTACCAGGCCGGAATGCGGTGTCCCCACCAGAGCTGGCGAGAGATACACCAGTCCTGGATATCCCGCATCCAGGCGAAATAGGTGTTTTCCCAGTTCTTGGGAACGAATTCGATATCACCATTTTCTACGGCGGCGATGGCAGGCTTGGCTAACTCTTCTATGGCTACATACCACTGATCAGTCAGGTAAGGCTCAATCACTACACCGCTGCGATCACCACGTGGCACTTTTAATTTATGCGGTTCTATTTTTTCCAGCAGTCCCGCAGTCTCCATATCGGTAACGATACGTTTGCGGGCTTCAAAACGATCCATGCCCCGATAGGCAGCGGGCGCATTATCATTAATAGCAGCATCTTTGGTGAGTATATTGATGATAGCCAGTTCATGACGCTTACCGACTTCATAGTCGTTATAGTCATGTGCTGGTGTGATTTTTACGCAACCGGTACCAAATTCGGGGTCAACATATTCATCGGCAATGATGGGAATCTGTCGCCCACATAGGGGCAATTCGACCGACTTGCCAATCAAATTTTTAAATCGTTCATCTTCAGGATGAACGGCCAGAGCGGTATCACCGAGCATGGTTTCCGGTCGCGTTGTAGCAATAACGATATGGTCTTTACCGTCGGCAGTTAAGACGCCGTCTGCCAGTGGGTAGCGGAAATACCAGAAGGAACCGTTTTCCTCCTCGCTGATCACTTCCAGATCTGAAATAGCGGTATGCAGTTTTGGATCCCAGTTAACCAGACGATTACCGCGATAAATCAAGCCTTCGTCATAAAGACGGATAAACACTTCCTCAACCGCTGCAGAGAGTCCTTCGTCCATGGTGAAGCGTTCTCGATGCCAGTCTACGGATACACCAAGCCGGCGCATTTGACGGGTAATGGTATTACCTGATTGCTCTTTCCATTCCCAGACTTTTTCGACAAATTTTTCCCGGCCCAGGTCGTGCTTGGTGAGACCTTCGGCTTGCAACTGTCTTTCCACAACCATTTGAGTAGCTATGCCTGCATGGTCGGTACCCACCTGCCAGAGGGTATTTTTACCCTGCATGCGCTGATAACGGGTCAGGGCATCCATGATGGATTGCTGGAAACCATGCCCCATGTGCAGGCTGCCTGTGACATTTGGCGGAGGAATCATAATGCAGTAAGCATCGCCGGTACCGGAAGGAGTGAAGTATCCGCGTTCTTCCCAGATTTTGTACCAGGAAGCTTCGATTTGCCGTGGTTGGTAGGTCTTTTCCATTATTGCGTACGAGAGATGACAAAGCCGGGCATTATAGCGTGTTGCATAGTCGACCCCAAGCAAACAAAACAGTTGCTAGTGCTTTAGTTTGAAATTTTTTGTACTTTAGAAGCCACCGTTCCAATCCTGCTCACCCTTCGATCTTTCCTGAATATTTTTCCGGCGCTGCGGAAC
>TARA_R110002073_G_scaffold147687_3_pt1 | contig 124728 bp, 111 predicted proteins | sample TARA_R110002073 | Tara Oceans TARA_R110002073 (sample SAMEA4397174) | marine metagenome | biome: Polar Biome; feature: [DCM] deep chlorophyll maximum layer (ENVO:01000326); material: water (ENVO:00002006), including particulate matter (ENVO:01000060) such as... | depth 40 m
CAGGAGTACTTTGATGAGATGGTTCAGCAGCGCGAGATGATGGTGCAGGAGTTTATGGAGAGCGTCGAGACTGTCGGGGAGACTTCGCTGGTGGTGATTGATGGCGTGCTGACTCATGGGATCGAGAAGCGTCCGCGGTTTGATGATGAAGATGAGCAGGTGTTCCTGCGTGAGACACTCAGCGACGAGATGCGGGGGATGGTGGATCGGGTGATCTCTGCGGCGGGGAAGGAAGCGTTGTTTGCGCGCGTGGATGTGATGCCTGACAATCACGGCTCGCTGGTGCTTGGAGAGCTTGAGATGCTTGAGCCTTCGTTGTTTTTTCCGCATTGCGAATGCGCTGTTGGCGCAATGGTGCGTGGGATTGAACGGCTGGGTTAGTCTTTCCCGGTTTTGGCGAAGTTGAAATCATCTTCGATCCCGATGAGCTTGGCTTGGCCTTGCTTGTCGAGGAGGGAGACGATGATCGCGACGATGAATCCAATCACGAAACTCGGGAGCAGTACATCGAGGTCTCCGAGGTAACCTTCCAGTTCTTCGTACCCGGTTCGGATGAGAATTGGTGGGATCGCGAACTTAAAGAGCGGCACGCACAGGAATCCGGCAATCATGGCGCACTTGGCGCCCATCGAGGTGAGCTTCTTCCAGAACAGGGAGAGGATGATCGTGGGGCAGAAGGTCGCGGCGATGCCAGACCATCCGAAGATGATGATCCAGAAGACGCCGTTCTCTTTGTCGTAGAGGAGAATTCCGATCCCGATGGCGAATGAGACAAGTGAGAGCGCGATGGTGACCTTGCGAGAGAGGGACATCAAGCGTTCGTCGGACATGTCTGGGTGGCGGGTTTTTTGCCAGTAGTCTCGGACTCCTGCGCTTGATGCGACAATGAGGAGCGAGTCGATGGTGGACATGATCGCAGAGAGGACCATTGCGATGAAGATCCCTGCGAAGAACGCGGGGAGAAGTTCGAGCGAAGCGTGCGGGAGGATTTTGTCGTTGAGTCCGCCGAGGTTTTCGGGTGTGAAGACGGCGCGTCCGAAGAGTCCGACCAATACAGCACCGGAGTCTGCGAGGAGGGTCCAAGTGAGTGCGGTGATGGTGCCTGGGAGGATCTGTTTGGTGTTCTTCATCGAGATGAATCGCACGAACACTTGGGGTGATCCGAAGAACCCGATTCCGATCGCGGCGAGTCCGATGATAGAGATGATGGTTGAGGTGGTCCAGCCTCCTGTGGATGGGCCTTCTTTGCCTGGGCCGTGTAAGGTGAGCAAGTGTGGGTCCACGGCTGAGACGGCGGTGGTGATCCCATCGAAGGTTCCGACATGATTGAGGATGACGAGGGGGAGGGCGATGAGACCGATGACCATCAGTGAGCCTTGGAAGACATCGGACCAGACGACGGCGGTGAATCCGCCTTGGGTGATGTAGAGCATGACGACACCGAATCCGACCGCTGCGCCGACATAGTGGTCCCAATCAAGAAATGCGTGAAATGCGCCGCCGGTCGCGAAGACTTGTGCGCCGGCGTAGATCGGGACGAAGATGACGAGCGATCCCGCGGCGATGAGTCGTAACCAATGACCAGAGTCACGCAGGCGTGATTCAAGATAGTCGGGGACGGTGACGGAGTCGTATCGGTCGGTGAGTCGTTTGAATCGGCGGGACATGAGGATCCATGCGCCGCCGACACCGATCATCTCTCCGAGCACAACCCAGAACGCTTTGGCACCCACGGCGTATCCCATGCCGGTGAGTCCGAGGAGGAGCCACGCGGATTCGCCGGTGGCTCGCGCGGAGAATGCGACATTGAAGAATCCGAGGTTCTTTCCTGAAGCGAAGTAGTCGCGGATGTTGTGCATCTTCTTGGATGCGAAGTATCCGATGAGGACCAGGATTCCTGCGTAAAGACCGATTGCGACGAGTTTCATGATTGTGCTGGAATCGATGGGGCACCTCAAATGGTTGGAAGAAGGGGAGTGTTCACCCTATGCGATGCGGAGTGTGGGTGCAAGTGTTCACAAAAAAGCCCCATCCCTGCCTTGAACAGATGGCGGAACAGGGCTTTGCGTTGTGATTTGAATAGGGCCTCCGAGCAACTCACCCGAAGACCCCAGGTTTGGAGTTCGTTTATGCCTTGCGACGGCGAGACATGGCGCCGAGTCCAGCGAGCGCGAGGAGTCCTGCGGCGCTTGGTGCTGGGACGAGGACGGATTCTGCGTATTCGATCGCGGCGTCGTGAGCATCTTCATCGAGTCCAGCGTTGAACACGGTGAAGATCACATCTGAATCAGTCGCACCTGTGAGCGAGAAGGTGTTTGCGAGCAAGTAAATTCCTGCTGAGGCTGATGCGTCGATTGTGTAATCCATATGCTCGTCGAAACCACCGATTGCATCCGCGTCGTAGTTGATGGAGAATCCATCGACCGGGCTGTTGTCGAGCGAGGTCGCTGCGAATGCTGGTCCGAACGAGAGGGACATCGCGTTTGCTGATTGGCTGAAGTTGACTGCGCCTGAGCCGTCCCAGTACATGAGGGACTGGGTGAGGGTGAAGCTCACTTGGGTGTTGTCTGGGAGCGAGGCTTCTGGGATGAAGATGCCTGGCTCGTCTGCGAACCAGTTTAATCCGCTGATGACCATGTCTGCGCCGAAGACGCGCTCACCGAAGTCGTTGATAGCGCCTTCGTCGTGGTCACCGATACCTACAGCGACGGCGCCGTCGATGATGGCGAGGCCGTAGTCTCCGCCTTCGTGATCGTGGTCGTGATCACCACCTGCCAATGCGAGTGAGGCGAGTACGCTCGTCGTCAGGATTGCTGTAATTTTCATGTCTCTGTCTCCTAAAAAGGGGTTAAGGGATCTCCAAACCCTCCAAACCCTCAAACAAAAAATGTGTTATGGGCATCCACTCGCGAAGGCGGAGAGGAAACTGCTTACATCGAGGAAGTTAAACTGTCCGTCGTTGGTGAAGTCCGCGGCTGCGTCTTGCTGACCAAACGCTTCGAGGAACGCGCTGACATCGAGGAAGTTCAGTGACTGATCACCAGTCAGGTCCGCGAGGCACGGCGAAGCGATGAGGTTGTCCTCGATCCATGTGACTGCGGTGTCGATGTTCGGGACACCGGTGCCTTGTCCGAAGACGATGTAGATCGGATCGGAGGCTTCGATGCTGGCGCTTTCGGACCAGAGTTCGAGTTCGAGCAACCAGACGCCGTCGATCGCGGGGGGGAGTCCTCCTTCGAGCAGGAACTGCATGTGGTGGTGGAACGATGCGGCGGCGTCGAATGATGCTTGTCCGAACACGATCCCTGGGACGACGGTGTCGGTTGATGGCGCGGTGATGTTCTGAGCGGCGGCTCGGACGATGAGTTGTTCATCTGCGATGGTTTCAAAGTCTTCTGTAATTTCGTCCCAGATGCGCGGGGCGCTGAGGATGTTGAATCCGATGGTCATTCCCGGGACCAGTCCACCGAGTTCGGAGTTGAAACCGGGGTTGTTTGTGAAGTTTGGGAATCCTTCTGTGCCGAGGATTGCGGACTTGATCTGTGAGGGGTAGACGACTTCGTTTGTGTCTGGATCAAGGGCGCCGACCACGATCTTGCCGTTCTGGACCGCTGGGATGAAGTCCGCGTTGTGGACTGCGCCTGCAAGGGTTGTCGCGGCGGTGCATGCGATGGCGAATGCTTGGGTGAATGTGGTGTTCATGGGATCTCCAAGTTTGAATGGTTCGTGGATCATGGTTGATACGAACCGGTGGGATTTGCTTCTGGGTGGAACAGGTTGTGCTCTGCGTCGATGTAGAGTTCTTGGAATGACAAGGTCCGGACTGAGCCGTCGAAGAACGCGGCGTTGCTCTTGGCGGATGTTTCTGTGGGCTCTCCGCCGTGGGCGTTGAGCCAGAGTTGGGAGCTTGCGATTTTGGCGCTTGCGTCGGGACCGAGGAAAGAGAGGTCCCATTCGTCGGGGTGGACATGATCGGATTTGGCAAAGTCCGGTTCGGTGTAGACTTCTTCTCCGAAGTTACGCGCGATCGGGGTCATCATGACGAGGTGGACAGTGGAGGAGGTTCTGGGGATGCGTGTGATCTTGGTGTATGCGTTTCGTTGATCGAGTCGGCGGCCGGTGACTGGATCGGGATTGAGGAATGGTGCGACGCTCTGTGCGGTGAAGCCGTTGAGTCCGTAGCTGGTGAGGCGGGAGATTTCGGGTTGGTCTGGGTCGTTCCCGAAGTCGTTGTCGTTGAGGATGTCTTCGTTTGATTCGAACCAAGTGCGGAGTTCTGGGAGGGTGGCGCCCTCGTCGCTGCCGCCTTTGGAGACATTGAGCCAGATGGAGCGGTCTACTGGTGAGTAGAGCGATTCGGGAGCGGCACCGTAGTCTTGTAGGGAGACGAGCCAGGTCTTGCGGACATCGCCTGTGAGTGTGCCGTGGGGGAGGGCGGCGTCGATGAAGTGGCCCTTGTAGTCTTCGAGGTACATCTGGTGCGCGAGCTCGAGCTGGCGCATGTTGGATTGGCACACAATGCGCTGCGCGGATGCACGCGCGTTGCCGAGAGCCGGAAGGAGGATTCCGATAAGCAGCGCGATGATGGCGATGACAACCAGCAACTCGATGAGCGTAAACGCGCGGGCGCGTCTACATTCGATGTAGATAGGCATTGAATATCCTTGGGTGGGTTTGTCTGCGCGAGACTATGTGCGCGATGCAGCAAGCATCCGATCAGGTGCGTAGAAAGACAGTAGAGTTAGCAGGTCGGCGGTGCTCGCGCGGCTTTGTCGCCGGGACGCTGGGCTGAGTAGTGCAGCGTCTGATTGGTGATTTTGAAGAGTTCGCCCTTTGGAGTCAGCGGTAGCGTGGTGAGCTGGGGGGCGTCTTGTATCGGGGTGATGGAGTTGATTGTGAGACAGAGATCACAATCATGCTCATCGTTTGTGTCGGTTGGCTGCTCTGTTGGTTGTTCAGATTGTTGCTCAGAGGATTGGTTGGATGGAGCTTGATTTATAGGGGTAGAGTAGCTTTGGGCATCGGCACAGCTGTGGTGCGTGGATGGTTGGGTGTGGTCGGAGATGTAGTGGAATGAGCGAAGGATGCCTGATCCATGCAGTGCAAAGAGAAGGGTCGTGAAGATCAGGATGATCCGAGGGATTTTCATCGCTGTAATAAGTATACACCGAGAGTGCTGGCTGAACAAACAAAAAGTCTTTAGCCGCGGGGATGGAGGTTTTTGATGGTATCGCTGAGTTTGCTGCGATCGACATGGGTGTAGATCTGGGTGGTGGTGATGTCCGCGTGGCCGAGAAGGTCTTGGACGATACGGAGATCTGCGCCTCCTGCGAGCAGGTGCGTCGCGAAGGAATGGCGGAGCATGTGGGGGTGGACTCGTTCGAGTCCGGACTGTTTGGCGCATCGGTTGACGATCTGCCAGACGCGGACGCGTTCGATGGGACGACCTGTGCGAGAGAGGAATAAGCGTCCCTGATCGCGTTTTTCCGCGGCTCGCTCCGCGTTGATAAGCATGGGGCGGCATTCGCTGAGGTACTCGTCGAGTGCTTTGATCGCAGGGGTTCCCATAGGGACGATGCGGTGTTTGTCGCCTTTGCCCAAAACTCGGATGACCCCGATGCGTTCTTTGAGGTCCGATAGTGTGATGTTTCCGACTTCGCTGGCGCGGAGTCCGGAGGCGTACATGAGTTCGAGGATGGCGCGATCGCGTAGGTAGAGTGGGGGTTGGCCGTTGGGCTTTTCAGGGGGTTGGGGGGCGTTGAGTAGTCTTTTGATTTGGTTGGGCGAGAGGACGCCGGGGAGTTTTTTCCATTTGGCGGGCTGGTCGAGATGGTCGGCGGGGTTGTCCGCGATTTTCTCGTTTGCATAGAGCCAGCGGTAGAAGACCTTGATGGTCGCGATGTGTCTGGAGACGGTGGTACCTGCGTAGCCGCGTTCTTTGGTGAGCGAGCGGATGTGGGCGATGAGGTGTTCTGGGAGGGTGTTGTGCGCGTCGTTGACACCACGATCTTGGAGGTCGATGAGGAGTGTTTCGAGGTCGCGGGAGTACGCTTCGATGGATGAGGGCAAGAGTCCGCACTCGATGCGGATGAAGTTGATGAAGCGACGGCGGACGAGTTGGTTGGGCTCGGAGAGCAGGTCTACACGCGTGTTTTGGGCGGTTGTCACTGCGTTTTCATCGGGTGAAGTGGTGTGGGCGCATGAAAACGCCCCAGTCGGGAATGACTGGGGCGTCGAGGGTCAGCTCTCTGAAGGCATCAGCCTTTGATGGTCGTTCGGGATTAGCCGAGGAGACCGAGGACGTTCTGTGGCGACTGGTTTGCCAGTGCGAGAACGTTGGTTGATGCCGAGACAAGGACCTGGTTACGGGTCAGTGCTGCGGTTTCAGCTGCGAAGTCTGCGTCACGGATGACGGACTCTGCTGCGGTGATGTTCTCAAGAGCGGTGCTCAGTGAACGCTGGGTTGCACCGACCACATTCTTCTGGAACGCACCGAGACGACCACGGGTCGATGAGACTTGGTTGATTGCGTCCGAGACGATGCTTTGAGCGGTGTCCAGGTTGTTGCCGTCGACAACATTGAAGGACTTGCCTGAAGCGAGGTCGTCGAGGAAGCCGTCGGTGGAGTTCCCGAGCTTACGAGCTGAGAGGTCACCGATTCCGAGTGAGACTTTACCTGCGATGTTGACATCGGAAGCGAGCTGGAAGTCAGCACCGCCGCCGGTGATGTCGAACGCTGCGACAGCACCGAGTGCTTGAGCAGCGGTGTTGTTGAGCGAGAACTCGACATCGAGGAAGTCTGAGTTGACGGACATGGTGCGGCCTTGACCAACTGCGGTGAGGCCGTTGATGGTGCCGGTGATGTCCTGGCCTTCGTCGCGGATACCGTTGCTTGCAGCAGCGAATGCAGCGGTTGCAGCGGTGGTTGCAACATCGAAGTCTGTTGCGGTGTAGGTGTGGATACCGTCACCAGCTGAACCACCATCGTCGACGACGCTGACGGAGACGAACTCGTTTGAGCCGTACTCTTCTGAAGCGAGCTTGATTGCGGTGGTGCCTGAAACGGTTGCGGTCACCCCTGTCACATCTGTGAAGGTGTTGACTGCTGCAACGATTGATGCGAGGGTGTCACCTGAGCTGAACTGGAACTCGCGTGAGCCCTTTTCGCCTGCGACTTCAAACACGAACTGGCTTGAAGCACCGGTGAGGTCGAGTGCTGCGCCGCCGAACGAGAGGTAGAGACCTGCTTGCTGTGCGGATTGTGTGACGACTGCGTCAACCGAGAGGTTGTTGGTGCCGTCGAGCTTTGCGCCACGGACTTCGAAGTCGGTCACGGTTGCAGCGACTGAGGTGGTTTGGTACTCGTAGTTCCCGTTGAGGAGCTTGGTGCCTTGGAATTCTGTTGAACCTGAAACGCGGTCGATGGTCTGGAGGATCGAGTCGATCTGAAGCTGGTTCGCTTCTTTCTCTTCGGTCGAGAGACCAGCGGTGTTCGCTGAGGTTGTGATGAGGCCTTGGAGTTCAACGAGAAGGTTTGAAACTTCTTGGAGACCGCCTTCGGCGATGTTCACGACCTGCTCTGAACGATCAGCGTTGCTGATTGCTGCGTTGAGGCCTGCTTTTTCGGAGCGGAGAGCTTCCGAAGCGATCAGGCCCGCTGGGTCGTCTTTACCACGGTTGATCCGGAGACCAGTGGAAAGGCGTTCGAGCGCGACGCCGAGCGACTTGTTGTTGCGTCCGAGCACATTTTGTGCGATGAGTGATGAAACATTGGTGTTGATGCGTGTCATTGGCTGACAACCTCCGTGTTATCCTCGGGCGTATTGCCGAGGTCCATTGATCGGGCGACTTTCCTTAGTCGTCCGTGTGCTTCGCCGGTGTTTCCGGCTCGGCGTGATTGCGATGGTGAATCGCAATGCTGACCATTCATCTGGGTACACACCCGGATGATGGATCACGGATCGGCGAAGATTTATGACGGATTTAGTGCTGTCGCAGAATCAGGGTCCTTTTTCGTGTATTGCTCGTTATCTGGACCTCTTGATCAATGTATTACTGGGAAATGCGCATAAAAAAGCCCCTCGTTTGAGGGGCTTGTGTGTTTGGGATTGTTCTATATAGAAGGTTAGCCGAGGAGCTGGAGAACCTGCTGTGATTGCTGGTTGGCAAGTGAGAGGACAGTCGTTCCCGAAGATTGCAGGATCTGTGCACGCGTGAGTTCTGAGGATTCAGCCGCGAAGTCGGCATCTCGGATGAGACTCTGCGATGCGGTCAGATTCTCGAACGCGCCTTGGAGTGAGCGTGAGTTTGCATCGAGCACATTTCGCTCGAAGGCACCCAGGCGTCCACGGAGGATTGAGATTTCATCGATCGATGCTTCAACGATTTCCGAGAGTGTTGAGTAGTCTCGGCTTGCATCGGCTGATGCGAGCGAGTTTGCTTTCCCAGTTTGGAGTGAGGAGAGGTAGTTCGCTACGCCGTTCTTGAAGACACCTCCGAGCGCTTCTGCGGCGGTGGACTGGATCCCGATGTTTGATTGCTGGAGTGCGTTGACACTCGGACCGAGCTGGTAAAGTGAACCGCCGCCCGTAATATCGAAGGTGCTGACGGTGAGTGATGGGTCGGTGGCATACGACTCCGCGAGGTCGAGTTTGAGGGCGAGGGATGGCGATCCTATTGATACATTCAATCCATCGCCGCTGGCAACATTACCGTTGATGAGTGCGGAGACATCGCGTCCCTCATCGCGCGTTGCTGAGACGGTTGTGAGTCCCCAGACGAGTCCGGTGACATCCGCGTTTGCATCAACTTTGACAAGGTTGAAGTTGTCCACAGATGCGTCAGCTGGTTTGTCGAGTCGTTCGACGGAGACGAAGTTGTTTGAGCCGTACCCTTGAGATTGGAACGCGAGTCCTGAGAGGTCTGTCCCTGCGGTGACTCGGCTGGCGGTGACACCTGTGAGTCCGGTAAGTGCGTTGACACTCGCGGCTACAGATGAGAGCGTGGCGCCGGAGAGCAAGTCGAGCTCGCGAACACCGAGCGGCCCACGGATCTGGATTGTGGTTGCTGAGAGGATGGTACCGTCGCCGGTACCGCCGTTGTCTCCGCTGAGGTAGAGCGACCCTTTCTGAGCGGACGCGATGACATCGACTGATACATTGATTGAACCAGAGTTGATGAAGCTCGCGGCGGTGATGTTTGATTTGGTGATGGTGGAGACTGAGATCCCTGAGGTGACATATCCGAGGGAACCATCGAGGAGTTTCTGGCCGCCGAAGGTCGATGTGTTTGCGATCCGGGTAATGGACTGGATCGCTGAATCGATCTGGAGTTGGTTCGCATCGCGTTCCTCATCGGAGATAGCGCCGGAGTTGGCTGCTTCAACGGTGAGTGCTTTGATCGAGTTGAGGAGGTCGTTGATTTCTGTCAACGAACCTTCTGTAGTCGCGATCACTGAGCTTGCGCGTTCTGAGTTAGAGATCGCTTGCTCAATCCCTTTGAGCTCAGTACTGATGCGCTCAGAAATGATGAGACCTGCGGGGTCGTCCTTACCTCGGTTAATTCTCAGTCCTGTTGAGAGTCGTTCGAGTCTAACTTGGAGATCGGCACCTGAGCGGTTGAGTCGCTGGCGTGCGATCATACTGGGAACATTTGTGTTAATCCGTGTCATGGCAATCCTCCGTGATTGCTTGTTGCGGTCCCGCGAGATCGCTCGCGGGTGCGGGGGTGGGATGAGGTGTTATGCGGTGTCCTGTATTGATGAACTGTTCTTTGTCTTTGGTGGGACGAGATCAGCTGGGGTCCCGACATTTGTGGTAGGCAGCATGGTTGCTGCCGACGATGAGATGAGATTTGTTGTCCGGATACCTCGTCGCGCTGGTCCAGGTTTGATGGTCTGGGCGAGCGTGTCGAGGTCGGTGGACCCGAGCCTTGCGGCATCGGTATTTTCTCTCTTGATCGCGTCGTAGACTTCCTTGCGGTGAACCGCAATTCTGGTCGGGGCATTGATACCCAGGCGGACCTTGTCGCCTCGGATATCGACGATCGAGATTTCGATCTCGTCCCCGATCATGATTGTCTCGTCGCGCTGCCTTGAGAGCACAAGCATGCGTCAACTCCTTGCACACGAATCCGCGCTGGTCTCTGTGTACCAAGCGGAAGAGTCTTTTGGTACCGGAATGAACTACTGGAATCCCGGTTGATGTTGGTACACCGATCACGCAGTGCGCGTTGTGCGCGTTTGCGGGAATGGGTACCCCGTGCGTAAGCTTGTGGGCTTACGCGGTCTGTGTGGAAGTCTCCGCGACACGCATCAGCGGGTGGCGGGTGGTCCAGCGTTTGTCTGACAGAACAATCTGCTCTCCGAGTTTGTCCAGGGTGTTGATGATCAACGGCCCTTGGAAGTTCCCGGTGAGCTGGTCATCGATTTTGTTCACGATGACAAAGACCTGTGCATCTTCGAGCTTTGCGATATTGAGTCCGCTCATCTGCTCTGGGCGGATGGGGACTGAATAGTCTTGCTCGAAGAAGGTTGGGTCAGTGACGACGAACGCGAGGTTCGGATCGTCCAGACACTGGAGCCAGAAGAAACATGCGTCGTCACCTGGTTGCAGCAGACAGAAACGATTTCTGTCACCGAAACCCAGGAGACCCTCAGGGAAAGTAATCACGCGGTCCTCCGCGATGTCGATTACTCCAAATCTTGTCGTTCGCACTTCCATTGTTGTGCGCTCCGATTGTCGGTCTGACCAAAGTTCGGATCGACGCCGGCATCCATACCGGGCGACATCCTGTCTTGAGCACCCCTCACGACCGACTGTGGGGGGGTTCTCGATCCAATCTCCGTTCCCGGCTTTCACCGGGTCGGGCTGTGTCTCCTCGGGGTTAGCCGAGGAAGTCGAGCAGGGTGAGCTGCTGCGTTTGAGCGGCAACCGAGAGGCCTGCTTGGAGCTGCAGTTGCAGCTGTGCGAACTCCGAGGATGCGGACGCGTAGTCCAGGTCTCGGAGTTGTGAGCGGATTGCTTCATCGAAGACAACCCGATCTTCTTGACGACGCGTTTCGTCGTCGAGTCTGCGTGCGTAGCCGCCGACGGTGGATCGAGCTTGGATCACATGATCCTGACTTTCTCCGAGTCTCTTTGTCGCAATTTCGATGCCAAAGGTGTCGTCGTTCTTCAATGCCTCGGAAAGGTCCAGAAGATGGGAGAAAAGGTTGTTGACTCGGATCGTTGCACGGTCTTCGGAGCGCAAGAGTGTGTTGCCTGCGCCGTTCTTTGCATCCATGAGACCGAGGCCTTCTGCGGCTTGTGAGTTGTTCACTGGACGGATGGACATCTGACCACCAGCAGCGATTGCTGCGGATTGGTTGAACTCGATCCCGTTGCTGATTGCGCCGACATTGGCGCTGAAGTCTGTCGTGGGTCTTCCCGCAGCGGTGAGCTGGGCATCCGCTTGGGCATTGATCGCGGCGACAACGGTATCGACGGAGTTGATATCCGAAGGGCTCAGATCGATGCTGATGCTGAATCCGTCGCCGAGCTTGATTTCAAAGTCGGTGTTGAGTGCTGGATCTACGAGACCTGTGAGGGGATCGGTGCGTCCTGAGACAACGCTCACTCCATCTCCGTCGTTGAAGTCGCTGAGTTTGGTGGTGCCTACGAAGGTACGGATTCCGAGGAGTTCCGCGGTTGCTCCACCTCCGACAACTTCTGAGATGGAGAGCGCGTGGGATTGGGTTCCCGCGCTCTCGGTGACGATATTGATGGATTGTTTGTCTTCGGAGATGAGGACACGGACTCCGGTGTTTCCGGATTCGATGGCACTCTTGATATCCGCGAAGGTTTGTGCGCCTGAGAGATCGATTGTGTGGGTTGCGCCGTTGTTTTTGAGTTGGATCGATCCCAGGGGGGCGCCTCCGAGTCCTGCGAGTGCGGAGACAGGGGTGGTGAGCGTCAGGTTGGGATCAAGGTCCACGCCGGTGGGGTTTCCGGCTGTGAATGAGGTCGGTGGATCGGTGACGAGTCCGAGATCAGACGCGGTGGATGATCCTGCGATGTCGAAGAACTCAAGACTCCCGCCTGGAATGTCGGCGCTGATGGTTGATCCTGAAATCGAGAATGCGCTTGGACCCAGCACAGTGACCGAGTTGTCAGTTTCGTACTGCTGGACGGCTGCGTTGAGTCGATCGACGACATCTCCGATGGTGACCGCGCCTGCGAGATCGACTTGTGCGACTTGTCCGCCGTTGTAGCTGAACTCGAGTACCCCAGCGTTTGCGCCGACATTGTTCGCGCCATTGAGGTCTGTGAGCAGTGTATTTTCTGTGAGGTTGGGGTTGAGATCGACGACGCCTTCCATGCGATTGGAGAGCTCTCCGATCGCGTTCCCTACGCCGAGGGTGAGGGGGATGTTGCTTGCTGAGCCGAGCGCTGCGGTGAGGCCGCCGACTTCGCCGACGAATCGGTACGCGCCGCGATCATAGATGATTGGTTGACGACCTGGGGCTGATCCGCCGAAGACATGACCGATGAGCGATTCTTGGTTTGCGAGGGAGTACAGCGAGTCGATCAAGGAATCGATGATGATCGCTTGGCTCTCTCGTGTTTCCGGATCGGAGTTGATTTGTGAGGATGCGACGGAGCTTGCTTCATCAACAAGGGCTTTTGCATCAGCGAGGATTTGGTCGAGTGTTCCGACGGAACTTCCTGCGAAATCGAGGTTCTGGAGAATTTGGTTTGTGTGCTCGATTCGTCCATCGAGGGTCGAGATTGCGGCGCTGCGGACTGGGTCGTCTGACGGGCGCAGGATGTCCAATCCCGATGCGAGCTGGTTGGAGAGTCTTCCCAGCGCGATGTTGGATGAGTTGATGTTGTTCAGACTCTGTGCTGTGAACAGCAGCGAGGGTGCTCGTGAGTATGAAGTGGGGAAGTTGGACATGGTGTGAATCTCTGGTATGAGAACGAACGGATGGGGAATGGTTTAGACGAGACTGAGCAGGGTGTCGTACATTTCTTGTGCGATGGTGATGACTTGTGCGGCGCCTTGGTACTGGCGCTGGTAGGTCAGGAGGTTGATGGACTCTTCGTCGATGCTGACTCCGGAGACGGCGGCGCGCTGGCCGTCGAGACTCTGGCGTACGAGGAATGCAGAATCTGCTTGGGTTCTCGCGGAGCTTGCGAGGACTGCGACATCTTGGGTCTGGATGCTCCAGAGCTTGCTGATGGTTTGTCCTCCGAGTGCGGTAACCGCGAGGTTGCCGACTTCGCTCAGGAGGGTTGCGTTTGCATTTGCGCTGAAGGATTGGCCGTCTTCGCTGAGTCTTCCGAGCATGACCTGGACATCATCGCGTACTCCGATGTCCGCTCCGCTGGTTCCTTCAAAGAAGGTATTGACGCCGAGCGTTGCGAGAGCGCCGGAGGAATCGTCTGAGAAGGAGAACGAGAATCCGTTGTCGGCGGTCACTTGGAGTCTTCCCGATGGATCGAAGGTTGCACTGATTCCCGCGTATCCGTCGAGCGCGGCTCGGATATCTTCGGCGCTGGTGTCGTCTGCGAAGGAGGCGGTGCCGAGTGTGTCGATGCCGTCGAGGTCAACCTCGATCCATTCGCGTGTGGATGTGCCGGTATCTTCGTTGCGGATGTTGATGTAGAACCCGCCGTGGGATGGCGCGTATGGGAGACTGCTGAGGTCCGTGTTTGCGGGATCGTTGAGGGGGAGCGACTGGTTCGCTGCACTGACTTGGAGAGTTCCGAGCGCGGTGGTGAGCCAATCTTCGTTGATCCCTGTGGAATGGATCTTGTTGACTTCAAAGATGAGATTCGCGGCGACCTTGTCGAGTTTTTCGATGGTTTCGTCGATCGCGCCGTCACGGGATTGGAGAAGACCACCGATTGATCCGCTGGTGACGCGGAGTGAATCGTTGTTGTCCGCGGTATTGACAGTGACACTGACGGTGTCTCCGACGGTTTGTCTGTCGATTGTGATGCCGCGCGATGAGTTTCCTTGCACAATCGGAGTGGATCCAACATAGATGTTGTAGCCGCCTTGATTGGTTTCGATCGCGGTGATTTCCATGAGCTGCGAGAGTTCGGTGACGATCTGGTCTCTGCGATCGCGGAGCGCGCCCGCTTCGGCTTGTCCGATCTCGCTGCTGGAGATGGTCGCGTTGATTTCAGCGATCTCACTGAAAAGCGCATCGGCTTGGTGCGCTTGGGAATCGATCTGGTCTTCGATTTGTCTGCGTTGGCTGACGAGGTCCTCGCGCATGTTTTGGATGAAGCTTGAGATTGAGCGTCCCTGGTTCACGAGGGTTGCGGTGGAATCGAGGAGTGTGGTCGCTTCCGACCATGTGTTGAAGAACGAGGAGAGTTCGGATGAGAGGTCGTACTCGGTTCCTTCGTTGAGGATGGATTCGAGTTGGTTGAAGACATTGAGCTGTTGTGCTTGGCCGAATTCTGCGGAGTTCGCGTTCCAGAGTCTGCTTTGGAGAGCGGTATCAATCTGACGGCGGACCTCGGCGACGCCGACACCCGATCCGACGATGAAGGGATCGGTGACGCTACCTCTGATCGCTTGGAGCATCGCGATCTGGCGTGTGTATCCAGGTGTCGCAGCGTTCGCGAGGTTCTGGCTGGTAACCTGCAGACCGATCTGAGAAGCGGACAGCGACGAGTTGGCGATTTGAAGGACTGATGTCAGACTCATGGCTGGCTCCTTTCTTGGTGACAAGCGTTCATTGGACGGTGTCCAGACTGGAAATGACCTGTGATCGACCTGGGTCGACCGAGCCGCGTCGGCCGTAGGTTCCTGAGTGGGATAGCTTGGCGCTGATCTGTTCCATGAGACCGCTCATGTGGTTGCTCAGTGCGAGGGTTGCAAGGCGGACCGCTTCATGCTCTTCTTTGACCCTTTGCATCAACTCGCGGAGTGATGCGGAGCGAGAGGAGAGTGCTTGTGCATGCTCGTGATCGTGCTGGTCTTTGAGTTCGTCGGTAATCTGGTTGACGGTCGGGATGCTGCCATCGGGTTGTTTGATGACTTGTTGGCGGGTGCGTTCGATCCCTGCGATGCGTGTGAGGGTTTGCGCGGTTTCTTCGACAACTTTGCCAAGCACTTTGGGGTCCGCTTTGACGATTGCTTCGCGTTGGAGTCCCGCGAGATCGAGGAGCGTGTGATGCTCGTTTTCGAGGTCCATCAGCAGCGCATCGAGTTTGTCGATGTCGAACCCGATTGACGGGCGTGCTGACGGGCGGACAGCATGTTGGATTGGTGTATTGATCATCCGAAGAGATCCACTGGGGTGTATGTTGGTTGGTTTTGTGCTGCGCTGTCGATTGGTGAGTTCTTGAGGATTTGATCCGCGATTCGTTGAGCGATTGGGAAGTTGGAAGCTTTGGCGATGTCATCGCTGAGCCGATTGTCGAGGAGTGCGCCGAACTGTTTCTCTGCTTGGGTCTGTCCCCATGGGGCTGGCGCATCACGCGCGGCTCGGGCTTGCGCGAGGATTGGTTTGATCAGTGTTGTGGAAACGAGTTTCTGTGCGGTATCAAGCGCCTTTGCTTCTTCGGCGGTGACCTTCGCAGTGACCTTTGTGCCGTCGCTGGAAGCGATCGCTTCGGTGCTGTCCGGGGCGCGGGTGATCGGGTTCCGGTCTGGATCTGGTGCGACTTTGCCCTCAGTTTGTGAGGTTGGGGCGCTGCGTGCAGCTTCGGTGTTTGCAGCTCCGCGGAGTGGGCTCCCGGTGTACAACTGCTTCCCGGCGTTGACGATTTGCTGGATTCCCATTGCGTTGTTGCTGTTGATGGAACTCATGTGTGCTGCTTTCGAGTTGAGGGTTATCCGACGCCGTCGATGATTAATCGAGCGTGCAGGTTCCCCGCGTTGTGGATGAGCTTGAGAATGTGGATCTGTTCGAGCGGTGGTACATCGAGCTGGTCGAATGCAGAGATCAGGTCTTGGAGTTTGGCGGTGGTTGAATCCGTGTCAACTCCTGAGTTGGTCTGGAGTGCTGCGAACTCTGACTCGGTCTGCAATGGCATCGCGAGAGGGTCGACGAGTGTTGTGATCATCAAGTCTTTGTGTGTGATGACGGATGGGGAGACTTCGACATCACCTGTCATGACGATGATCCCTGCTCGCGTGTCGCAGATGACTTGTGCTGGGAGTTTGCGGAGTGCGCCGGAGATGTCTGTTTCCATGACATGACCGAAGAATGATCCGGGATTCGAGCGTTCGTTGATTGGAACGGTGACGCGGATGGTGCGTGGGTCGATGACGCGTGCGAGTGGGTCACCGAGTCGATCGGAGGAAAGGCGGTAGTTCTGGTCGATTTCGGACGCCATGGACGCGACGGAACCCCAACCTGAGAAAGGAGGGTCGATGATGATGTCGAACGATCCCTCGATGCTTGGCATGGTGTTGATATCGCGGACGATCTGTGCGCCCTTCCCAATCGTTGCGACGGTTGGGTTGTCGTCTTCCGGGATGTTGAGTCGGCCGTTGGCAAACGCGTAGACCGGCGAGTTTGGGCGTGGGCTCAGCGGGGTCATCAGGAGGATGCCGCCTTTGAGGGACTGCGCGGAGTTGATGACGGAGATGGTGATCTCGAGTTCATCGCCGGATTTCGCGCCGTCGCGGGGGATGTGGCAGGTGACCAGCACGAGTGCTGCGGAGTTGGTGCTCTCGAGTTCGTCGATGCTGACTGGGTTGCCCATGTTGGTCAGCGCTGCAGCGAGCGGGCGCGCCATCGCGAGCTCGCTCCCGCTGTCCCCGGTCCCATTGAGACCGACGACCAAGCCGAGGCCTTGGATCATGGAGGCGCCTTGACCCTTGACGCGGCTGATGTCGCGCAGAATCTTGCCTGCTTGCGCAGTGGACGCGCTCATGGTTGCGCAAAGTATGAGGGTGACAATCCATCGCCACATAATCGGACTCCTTCCGTCGATGGACATACGCGAATGGTGTGCCAGATTGGAGAAGGCGCAGAAATCCCGGAGAATGTGAGGATTCTCAACGGGCCTACACTTGGGTATGCATGATTCTCAGGACCCACTCACCCACGACCCATCCAATCTCGCGGCGTACTTCTCAGGACTCAACGCATCGGCAATCGATCGCGAGGACGACCCCTCAACGGACGATGATGGGCATGTGATCACCGGGACGATCATCAATCGTCCGGATTCGGAGCCTTCGATCGCGCCGGTTCGTGTGCGGATCGGGCACGGGGTCGGATCGCAGACCGCATCGCAGATGCTCCGGAAGATCGCGGACATGATTGATCAGAATCCAGAGTTCCTGTCAGAGACTCCCGGCTCAGCGATGCGACGGATGCCTGACGGGAGCAATGTGAAGAAACAGCTCACCATCGAGGGCATGCTCGCGGTCGCGGAGCAGCTCAGCGAGGAGGACCGGAATCGGCTCTACCAGATGCTCGACCAGATCCGCGTGCAGATCGACGATCCGGAAGACGACACGGACGACGATCCGTACTACACCCCTCCCAAACGCGGATAATTGGTCGGTTTTGGATAAGCCCTTGTGCAATAAAGAGATAGAATACGCGATGCCTGAATCCACTCCCAAACCTGGTAGCAAAGTCCTCGTCGCGATGTCGGGGGGTGTGGACTCGTCCGCAGCCGCGGCGATCCTGGTGGAACAGGGGTACGAGGTCGTTGGGTGCTTTATGCGTCTGGGATCTCCTGGGGAGACGATTGATGAGTTGATGCCGTATGACAGCGCGGGGGTGTCATGCGATCCGACGCAGGTGAAGATCGGTCATCAGGGGTGCTGCAGCGTTGGAGACGCGCACGACGCGCGGATGGTCGCGGCGGCGCTGGGCATTCCTTTATATGTCTGCAACTTCAAGAAGGACTTTGGGAAGATCATCGACTACTTCGTGGATGAGTACGCGAATGGCCGAACCCCGAACCCGTGCGTGCGATGCAACGACTGGCTCAAGTTCGGCAAGCTCCATGAGTACGCGGAGCAGATCGGGGCGGAGTATGTCGCGTCGGGACACTATGCGCGGATTGATCGGTCTGGAGATGAACCCAAGCTGTTGCGTGGACTCGATGACGCGAAGGATCAGAGCTATGTGCTCTTCGGCGCGAGCAAGCTGCGATTGAGCGAGATGATGCTCCCGATTGGTGAGTACGCGACGAAAGCGGAAGTTCGTGCGATCGCGGAGAAGCATGATCTGCCGGTGTTCGATAAGCCGGACTCGCAGGAGATTTGCTTTGTTCCTGACAACGACTACGCGGGACTGGTCGAGCGTCGTCGTCCCGAGCTTCGCGTCAAGGGGAAGATCCTCGATGAATCGGGCGAAGTCGTCGGCGAGCATCAGGGTCAGCACAAGTTCACGATCGGTCAACGGCGAGGCGTGGGAGTCGCTCTGGGATACCCGATCTATGTCGTGGACAAGGACCCCGAAGCGAACACGATTACAGTGGGGACGGACGAGGCGCTGCGTTCATCGCGGTGTGTTGCCAATGAGTTGAACCTGCTGATTGACGCCCAGGAGATCCGCGATTGGAAGCGGATGCTCGTGCAGCATCGCTACAACATGGACCCTGTTCCAGCGCGAGTCCGCTTCGTCGAGATGGACGCGGGCGGCGCGTCGGGAAGAAGTGGCGGCGTTGAGGTGGAGTTCGACGAACCCCAGCGTGCGGTGACGCCTGGACAGGCGCTGGCGATGTACGACGCGGATGATCCGAGTTGGGTGCTTGGTGGGGCGTGGATTACTTCAGTCTTATGAGTCGCCGTTGCAATCATTGATGAGACTCAAGATTTTCTCATCTGGGATCAAGTTGTCTAGCTCTAGAAACTCAATCTGATCGATAAAGCAATCCAGCCAGTTCCTCGCGTTGATGAGTCCGTCTATCGCATTGTTCCCAATGTTGAGTTGTCTGTACAACTCATTAGAGATTGCGATTTGGCTTTCGGTTGATAGACAATCATATTCGTTTAGGTATTCAAGAGATCGAAGATGAGCTGCGAATGAGCCTGCAACACCGTGCCATACCGATGGGTGAGAATTCCATCGGGTTACAACTGTATTCCAGTTAGGAGTGGCATCAGTCGAGTACTGAGTGAGCCAAGTATCGCGGATTGACGAGTGGTACGGGATGGAGAGAAAGTGCTTCGTTTCTCGGAATCGTGCTGAGCTAATGTCAAAATCCAGTCTCGTTTGAATGAAGAACAAGCTGGATATGTACAGGAGTATCAGCAAACCGATAAACAATGCCGCGAATATTTCGAATCTTTCCCTGACTGAATTATTGAGCATGATGAGTGTCCACCACACTTATGTACGAACCATACTCATCATTGGCTGCATGCTTTATCAGATCGTGTGCTCGGTCTGCCCCAGTGCTTCATTCACCTTCGTCAACCACTCCCCGTACCCCTCGCGGCCCATCAATCCGAAGGTCGCCTTCTTCCCGGTTTCCACGGCGGGTTGGTCGTACGCATCGATATTGAGCATGCGTCCGGCGTAGGCCGTCGCGATCTGCCAGAGCGCGATGAACTCGCCGATGTGGTGCGCATTGACCTTCGGGAACTTGATGGTCAGGTTTGGGCGCACTGAATCGATCAGCGCGTACTCCGTCGCTCGCTTCTCGGCGTTGAGCAGCGTGGACATGGTCTTGCCTTCGAGGTAGCTGATCGCGTCGACGCCCATCCCAGTCGGAATGGTGATGTCGGTGTCGAACTCCTCGACCTCGAGGAACATGAAGACCTTGTCGTTTGGGCCTTCGCGGTACAACTGCACCTGTGAGTGCTGGTCCGTCGCGCCCAGTGCTTTGATAGGGGTGAATCCCGCGAAGACGACCTCGTTGTTGATGTCGAACTTCTTCCCGAGCGACTCGGCCCAGAGCTGGCGGTACCAGTCCGCCATGAGGTAGAGCGCGTTGCAGTACGGCATCATCACATGATTCGGTTTGCCCTTGCGTGTGCCCATTTCTACCAAGAGCAACGCGAGCATCGCGGCGGGGTTCTTGTGCAGGTCAGGATTCGAGCAGCGCTCGTCCATCGCTTTGGCGCCGTCGAGCAGCGCATCAATGTCGATGCCCGCGGCGGCGGCGCTGAAAAGACCAACAGGCGAGAGCGATGAGAAGCGTCCGCCGACACCTTCTGGGACTGGGAGCGTGGTGATCCCGGCTTCGTCGCAGATGGTGCGCATCGTGCCTTTCTCGGGATCAGTGATTGCGACGACGTGGCTCGCCCATTTCTTCCCCAGCGCGTCTTGGAGGCGCTGACGGATGATCATGAACTGAGCCGCGGTCTCGGCGGTCTCTCCTGATTTTGAGACGACATTGAAGAGGGTCTTCTTTGGATCGCAGACTTTGAGGATGGAGTCCAGATACACCGGATCGACATTGTCCACGACGAAGACGCGTGGACCGTTGCGGTCCTTCGAGGATTGCAGGTTGTGGGTCGCGGGGTTGAGTGCGGATTGGAGGGCGATGTTTCCGAGTGCGGATCCACCAATTCCAAGCACGACGAGGTTGTCGTATTTCTGGGCTTCTTTGGCGAGTGGTTTGATCGCGCTCACATGCTCGGAACGCATCGGTTCGTTCCAGAGGTTGAACCAGCGTTCCCAATCGGTGCCTCGGGTTTTGGCGAGGTCGGCGGTGATCGCTTTGATCCCCGCGGCGGCGTCTGATCCGGGGGCGATTCGGGCTTCGTCGAGGCCGTGGGGACCGACGCGGGAGGAGAGCATGTTGGCGTATTCGATGGTGAGCATGGCTATAGCGTATGCATCGGGTCGCGATGCGGTACAATTGGGGGATGGGTAAGGATTCCACACAATCGAAGTCACGCGAGGAGAAGGTGATCTATGACGATCTGCCTCATCCGGTGTTCATCGTCACGCAGTCGTGGCGATGGATCGTGTTCGGGGTTTTGCTCTGGGGATTGATGATCTGGCTCGACGGGCAGCTTCCCGGATATGGGTTGGTGTTCTGGGGGTGGGGGGTGCTTTTGTTGGTGGTCTTGCGGGTGATCTACGCCGCGATTGATCGCGCGGTGCGGATCCAGCGGATGACGAATCGGCGGATCATCGCTGGTTTTGGGATTCTGAGCACGGTCCGCACGGAGATGCCTTTGGAACGGGTGCAGCACCTGGTGGTGGTGCGGACGCTCGTGGAACGGCTGTTTGGGATCGGATCCGTCGGGATCAGCAGCGCGGGGACCGGGGTTGTCGAACTGGTTTGGAGGGGTGTCGAGCAGCCTGAGCGGGTGCGGGAGATGATCCGATCGACGATCAGCGAGAGCGGCGGGGGCGTAAGTAAGAATAAACGCATGGCGATCATCGGATTGGTCGGGGGGATCGGATCTGGCAAATCGACCGTTGCTCGTGCATTCGAAGATCTGGGGTGTGTGGTCTCTGATTCGGACAAAGCTGGGGCTGAGGCACTTAAGCAACCTGGGGTGATCAAAGAGCTTGTGTCGTGGTGGGGGGACAAGATTCTGGATGAATCTGGAGCGGTCGATCGGAAGAAAGTCGCTCAGATTGTGTTTCGTGATCCAGAGCAGCGTGTTCGTCTGGAGGGGTTGGTGCATCCGTTGATCCATGAATCGAGGCACGCGATGATCAAATCTGCACGCTCCGATGGGGGAATCCGAGCGGTGATTGTGGACGCTCCGTTGCTCTTTGAGGCGGGTGTGGACTCGGAGTGCGATTCGGTGGTGTTTGTGCAGACTCCGAAGCGAATTCGGGCTCAGCGGGTGCTTGAGGGGCGTGGATGGGACGAATCTGAGCTTGATCGTCGAGAAAAAGCGCAGCTCTCACTTGAACATAAGCGGGAACGGGCCGATCATATAGTGACCAACGGCGGGTCGCAAGACGAACTGCCACCGCAGGTCGCCCGGATTCTGGATGAGATCGAAAGATCGTTGATGGATTCGGATGGGGCTTGAGGTCACGCTTCCTACTGATATTCAAATACGGCCTATCCAAGAAAGTTCTGTTGGTCGTTTCTGATTTGTATTTCACTTTCCTGACACAGTTGAAAGTCCAGTTCATGCCCCGGGTTTCGGGACTCATTGGTTGAGTTCTCACTATGGCCGGTCGGTTGAACGCACAGGATGAATCCACATGAGCAAAGCTACAGAAGTTGCAGAGAAGGGCGCGAAAGCACCCGCATCGTCCAAGAAAAAAGCCACCAAGAAAGCGGCAAAGAAGACGACGAAGAAAGCTGCGGCGAAAGACAGTTCGGATGATGCTGCACCGAAATCAGCAGCGAAAGCTGAAACCAAATCGAAGTCCAAAGCGGAATCCACAGCGAAATCCAATGCCGAACCCAAGGCAAGCAAATCGGCATCCGCTGATACAAGTGGTTCAGCGAAGAGCTCGTCAGGAGCTGGGGACTCAAGCAACTCTGGAAGCGGTTCCAATGGGGCGGGGAACGGTGGGGGATCCCAGAACTCAGAGAGCAATGATGGCGGATCACGCGGACGCCGTAAACGCAAGAAACGACGCGGTTCGAGCGGCTCAAGCGGCGGCTCCTCCGGAGGTCAGCAGAGCAACCGACAGAATCGATCAAGATCCTCGTTCAACTACGGCGTACTTCCATCGGATGAAGAACTCGAACGCGAAGCAGAAGAACTCGAACGCATCATTGCAGCATCCGACGGCACGATGGTGGACGAGGGGATCTCGCTCAACGATCTGCAGCGGATGAAAATTGATGAGGTTTTCGAGGTCGCTGAGAAGGAAGGTCTCGAAGATTTTCACCACATTCCCAAGCAGGACCTGATCTTTAAGATTCTCAAGATCCGCGCGGCACGCCAAGGCATCATGTTCGGCGAGGGATCACTCCAGGTGATGTCCGATGGTTTCGGATTCCTGCGGAGTCCTGAGCTTTCGTACCTTCCCGGTCCGGATGATATTTATGTGTCCCCATCGCAGATCCGACGATTTGGTTTGCGACGCGGGATGACTGTTCGTGGCGCGATCCGTCCTCCAAAGGAATCGGAACGCTACTTCGCGTTGCTCAAGGTTGAGACAGTGAATGATCGTGATCCTGCGCAGATCCATGATCTCGTCAACTACGAGGACATGGTCCCGATGCACCCAGAGGAGCGGTTCCTGCTTGAGAACGAAGCGGATTCGATCGAGACACGGATTGTGGATCTCGTTTCACCGATCGGGAAGGGGCAGCGTGCGTTGATTGTTGCTCCGCCTCGGACTGGTAAAACGGTGTTGCTCCAGAAGATGACCAAGTCGATCTCTGCGAACTACCCAGAAACAAAGATCTTTGTGCTGCTCGTCGATGAGCGTCCAGAAGAAGTCACGGACTTCAAGCGCAATGTTGCCAAGGGTGTCGAGGTGGTCGCTTCGACATTCGACGAGCAATCGTCGCGGCATGTGGCGGTCGCTGAGATGGTGATCGAGAAAGCGAAACGCCTTGTTGAATACGGCGAAGATGTCGTCATCTTCCTCGATTCGATCACGCGTCTGGCGCGTGCGTACAACTCGGAGATCACACACTCCGGCAAGATCATGACCGGTGGTCTGGATTCCAACGCGCTCCAGCGTCCCAAGAAGTTCTTTGGTGCTGCTCGCGCGATCGAGCGTGGTGGTTCATTGACCATCATCGCGACCGCGCTGGTCGATACCGGGTCCAAGATGGACGAGGTGATCTTCGAAGAGTTCAAAGGCACAGGCAACAGCGAGCTGCACCTTGATCGTCGATTGGTTGAGAAGCGGATTTATCCCGCGATCGATGTTGCTGCATCGGGTACGCGGCGCGAAGAGCTGCTGATGGATCCGAAGGAGCTTGAGTTGGTCTATCGCTTGCGGAAGGTGCTCGCGGATATGAATGTCGTGGAAGCTATGGAACTCCTCAAGACTCGATTGGGCAAGCACAAGACCAACGCTGAGTTCTTGATGGCGATGGCACTGAGCTGATCGAAACTGAATGGATTGCGAACCCTTGATGGGTTGGTGTGGTACACTCAGTAACCGGCGTATCGTGTTTGTATGATGCTCGGGTAATCCGAACAGGTCCGGAGTCCGCATTGATGTCAAGTTTGCCTCAGCAACACAACCCGATCTTGGGTGTCCAAACAGTTCGAGCGTGGTTCAAAGCGGGCTGCATGATGTTCGGCGCTGGGGTCTGGGGGCTCTCGCTTTCTGTCGTGGGTCTATGGGTGCTCGCTGAACCGATGCTGCCGGGATTTCTCGCTGGGCTTTCCGAGATCGAGCGGATCCTGGTGGGTGTTGGGATGATGGCAGGCGGGCAGTTGATCTTCTTGATGTTTGTTGCTGAGCGTGTCTTTGCTCGAACCCCTCGTGTGGTGACGCTGGCATCTCAGTGGGTGCTGAGTCTGGTCGGATTGGTCTGCTTTGTGTTGTTTGTGAGTGCTCGGTTCTTTCCAGGAGGTGCGTGATGGAACGCAAGCTTCATATGTATGGGCTTATGCTCAGCGGAATTCTGGTCGGTTCATTGGTTACGACGCACGCACGCGCACAAGCATCCAACGAACAGGCGGCAAACTCGATAGAGACAGTCGCGAGTTTGGATCTCGCGCTCAATGAGCCGGTCACTCCTGCGGACTACACGCTCGCGATGCACATGCTGAGCATGGCGATGGACATGAACCCTACGGATGCGGATCTCGCTCGATCCGTTGTTGAAGCGGCGTGGTCTGCAGGCGATCAAGAAGAGTTGATCCGTGCGACGCGCGTGGTGATTAAGAACGATCCCAAAGACACAGTTGCGCAGCTCCGATTGATCAGTGCGATCGTGAATCGCGCGCAGACAGCGGAGGGGCGGATTGAGGCGTACAAACGATTCGTCGGAGGTGACGACAGCCCGATCGATGCTTCTGTGCGTTCGAGGTTGATGCTGGACATGGCGCTGCTTGAGCGTGAGCGTGGCAACGAGACTGCGTTCTTGTCTGCGCTGCGAGGTGCCGCGAAGCTTGATCCTGCGAACAAAGAGGCGCAGTCGCTGGTCGTGCAGCATTACTCGCAGGTGATCGACGATCAGTCCACGATCATGAGTTTGCAAATGCGGGTGTTGTATGCTGATCCGCTTGATCCGCATGTTCATATCGCGATCGCTCGGATGTGCGCTGCTGAGGGAGCGACGGACGCTGCGTGGAGATTTCTGAATACGGGGATCGCGATTTTTCGTATTGACTCTGGACAGGTGCCTCCACGATTGCAAGAGCAGCAACTCTCGTTGTTGTGGCAGTACGAGGGAGCGCAAGCGATTCTTGATCGGCTGGATCCAACACTCGCTGACGAACGCGCAACTCGACAGGCGCAGATCGACGCTCGGATTGCTGCGGATGAGCCGTACGATGATCTTGAGCCACCGACCGAGATCCGGTATGAGCCGGGGACAGATCGCATCCGGCTTCTCGCAGCGTTTATCCTGAAGAATCAAGAGACCGTTGATTCCGTGCTTATGGATTTGCAGCGGAGTCTTATCGCGTACTATGTTGAAGTTCGTGATCAAATGGCACAACGCGGCGCCAACAAGGGGGCGTTGCTCGGATCCTACCTGAATGAGGTGGTGACCTTCCAGACCATGCGAGCGATTGTTGGGGTGGATGCTGAACTGATCCGCAACGACATGAACAGCATTGTCGCGGAAGCTCCGGAACTCGAAAAATTCTTCCGTCCGTTCGAGCCGTTCAGTTTGTTCGCGGGCGGCGAGTACCTCGAAGCGAAAAACAGCGCGATCGAGCAGCTCGCGGCTTCAGCGCCGAGAGACCTGCTGATCGCACTCGCGAGCGAGAGATTGGGGCAGACCGCTGAGGCAATCGAGCTCTACACACAGCTGACGCTTGATTACCCGCTCGAAGCAACCGGTGCACTCGCTCGCTCTCGACTTGAAGAGCTGACCAACGGCGAGGACCAGACCACGCCGGAGGGGATGAAAATGCGAGAGATCGCGAATCAGGTTCCCGCATGGTTTGATCAGATGATCGTGAATCCCGAAAACACGATGTCACTGAGCATCGCACCAACCAAATCGAGCTTTGAATCCGGCGAGCAATCCTCGCTCACCATCCGGCTCGTCAATATCTCTACGCTCCCGCTCTCGCTCGGAAGTGCGCATCCCATCGATTCGAATCTGTTGATCGTTCCGGGATTCCGCGAGATTGATACCAACTTCAAAGGGAAGGGGCGATCGAAAGTGATCGACCTCGGAAGACGCTTGCGTCTCAATCCGTTGGAGGAGTTGGTGGTCGAGGTGGAACCCGATTCGATCCAGACGCGTTGGTTGATCCAGTCGCAGCCCCAGTCTGCGGTTCGTCAGCGTTGGCGCGCGTTGCAAGGGTTCAAACCCCTCCCTGGTGGGGGGATTGTGAACTCGCCTTTCGCATTGGTCAGCGAGACGCCTTTGATTGAACGACGCGTGCTTGCTGAAGCGACGGCTTCCATTGATGTGCTGGTCGAAGGGCTTGGTTCAACAAATCCTGACGAGGTCGTACGCTGCGTGCGTGGTGCAGGAGCGATCTTGTACAAACCCGATACACGACCAGACTTTGTAGAAGATGATTTCAAGCGGCTCGTCAACGCGCTCTGGGATTGTTATGCGTCGTCGGATACTGCAAACAAAGTGTGGATGCTCGGCGTCCTTCCTACAAAGGTTGCGAGCCCCGCGATGGCTTCCTTCGATGAGCGGGTCCAGCAGACTTTAACTGCGGATTCGTTGGTGGATTCGGATCTCCCCTCCGCGCTCGTTGCGATGACACTTCTGACTCGCGTAGAGTCGATGAGTTCCCCGATGTTTGATGTGGCAAAGTCACATTCTGACGGAAGGGTTCAGTGGATCGCTGAACAGATCGAGAAGCGGATCATGAACATCGAACCGATGTACGCGGGAACCGATCGCCCATTCGAAGCGTTCGGCAAAGGACCGACCCAAACGACCGGGTTCTAACACGCGCACCCGATTCAAGGAGACGCATGGTCAATCGACAGACATCCGATGAATCGGCTCCTGATGAAGCGACCAATCCGATTCCAAACGCTGGAGGATCCAAAGCTCGATCCGCGGCGATGTTTGTCCTGAGCATGGTGTTGTTGGTCGGCGCTGGATACTTCGTGTACACAGCAACCGACGGGCTCGAAGGCGTATGGGATTCCGTCAGAACAGCGCCGTGGTGGATGATCGCGTTGATCATTCTTGGTCCGATGGGCAATCACATCTCCGTTGCGTTGTGTCTCCAAGCACTCCAGTCTCGGCACGGCAAGGTCGGGATCATCGAGATGTATGTCCTCGTCGGGAGTGCGTGGTTGTTCAACTACATGCCGATGCGTCCGGGATTGATTGGACGGATCGGGTACCACAAATCGATCAACAACATCCGTCTTCGTGATTCGCTCGAATCCTCGGTGTGGTCCGGAATCCTTGCTGGGATTGCCAATGGGTTGATGCTTCCGATCGCGTTTCTGATGATGATGGTTCCGCAGGGATGGTCGCTGTTGTTGCCATTCGTTCCGGTGGTCGTTGCGATCCTGCTTTCGATGGTGCTTACTGGACGACGAAAGAAACTGATCATCCTCGCGCTCGCGTATCGGCAGCTTGATGTGATTGTTTGGTTGGGACGGTACTGGCTCGCGTTCGAGGTTCTTGGTCTTGATGTCAGCATCGGTGACATTGCGGTGATTAGTGCGGTTTCACAGCTCGCATCGTTGATGCCGTTGACTGGATCGGGGATCGGATTCCGCGAGTGGGCGGTTGGATTGATGGCGTCTGCGGGTGGTCACGCGATGGGGACAGCGATGGCGGGTGACCTGATCAATCGAGCTGCGGAGACCTTTGTGGTTGTTCCAGTGGGGTTGGTGTGCACAGCACTGGTCGCTCGACACTGGAAGGGCATCCGCGATGCGCGCATTGTATTGGAAACTGAGTTAGCCGAAGATGATTCTCGAACCGACTCCAAGGACGAGGATGAGTCCCGGGATTCCCGCGAGCAGGAATAACCGATAGGTTGAGAGCTGCGACGGGGTCAGTGGCGAGATGGTCGCGATTGGTTTTGACTGGATCCCAGGTGCGATGAGATCATCGAGGCCTGCGAGCCATGCGATGGAGCTTTCGAGCATCGCGAGGTTCCCTGGAAACGCGGTGGTGATGCGTCCATCGACAAGTTGGCCTTGGCTGAAGGTGACCGCGTCGTAGATCCATGAGTTGGATCCGACCACAACGACACGCTGCGAGTCCTGATCCCGCATCCGCTCAGCTCCCGCGGCGACGATCCATTGGTCCCTGCGGATGTCCTTGGATTCATCAAACACAGGCTGATCGCTGAGGTACTGTCTCGACTGGGCTGGGGTCGACCAGAGTTTGAGCCAGTCTTGCTCACCCCAGAGCTCGTTGGTGCCTGGGATGGTGAGGATGGGTTTGGATTCTGTCCCGACACGAGGGTCGATGGTCATGGGGACTGACCAGGGTAATACGGTTGAAAGCCCTGCCATCGCTGAACCGATCGGGTGAACATCTGAAGTTTCGTCAGTGTCGAGTGCAGGCAGGAGAATCGTTGCGGGGTCCGCGTTGCGCTTCGCGCCTGCGAGGCGTTGAGTCAAGAGTGTGCGTGTTGGATCAGGTATGATCCCGAAAGGTTCGAGTGCTTTGACGAGTGGGTCAGTATCTCCGAAGGTGCCGAAGATCGAGGGGTTCATGCTGATGAGCGTGGATTGACCTTCGCTGAGCAGTTGGTCAACGACACTCGCAAGCGATGTTGCTCGGCGTGCGCCGGTGATTCCTGTGTCGCCTCCACCTGCAGCAGAGTCCGCAGCGAGCACGACATACACAACAGGACGCTGGTTGAGCGGATCGATCGCGGTGAGTGATGGTCGGTCCGGTTCGTGGAGCGGCGCCCACTCGACAAACTCAATCCCTTGTTGACGGAAACGGTTCTGTGCTTTCGAGAGCAGGTTGGATTCACCCAGCAGTTCTCCGGGATTCCCGGCATGAACAAACACCACGATCGGATGGGACTTGATGACGAGCTGTCCGATCGCGGATGCGATGAGTTCTTGTGCGCGTGGGCCGATGACCCCTGCTGGGGAGATCCCCGCGCTTTCGAGGACCTCCGTCGGTGGAAGCAACGCTTCGAGATCAACCGCAGCAACACCGATCTCAGGCGGCCCAATAATGAGCAGTGCTTCGCCTGTTTCCAGCGCAAGCTCTACACGATCTGCATCGATCGTGATGAGTCGGTCGAGCCGATTGATTGCGACCGAGAGGGTGTCGATGATCTCGCTGAGTTCGGTTCCGAGCGACTTGGACAGCGCTCGCGGGACAGGCGCGATCTCTGGTGCTCGCGCGAACGCATCAAGCTGGGTGCGGAGTTCTTCGAGTTGTGCAAGCTGAGAGCGGATGAGCTGTGTGCCTTGCTCGCGCTGTTGGCCGTTGAGTGAAGCGGACACGGTGCTCAGGTCTTGTGCTCCGAGTCGAACCAGCGTGGCGCGCTGCTGGAAGAAGGCGCGATTGGTCGAGCCGTTGGGTGAAGCGGGGTCGATTGCATCGCGGATCGATTCGAGCTTTGGAGACGCGGCGAGCAACGATTGCGATGCTCCGGTGAGGACCATTTCGACCTGGGTCAGTGTTTCGGTATTCTTTGCGATAGATCCCGCTTCACGCTCGCGGAGGTCCTCGATGAGCGATGCTTTCTTGTTGGCGCCGTCTTGGGTCGAGAGGTCGATCAACTGGGCGCTGAGCGATTCAGATGCACGGTCGTAGGTCTCCATCACATCGGAGACGAGATCGAGCGCGAGCTGGTCCGTCTGGGTGGTGTTGATCGCGAGGACGATGTGGGTATCGCCTTCGAGCGCGTTGACCATGCTCGTCGCTCGCGGCGAGAGCTTGTGGGCGCTCGTCGAGGTGACATCCATGCGGAATCGGTGCTCGTTGGTCAGGACTCCCGCAAAGACGGCAGCGGTGCCTGTGGTCAGGAAGAAGATGCTCCCAAAGAAGATCAGTGATGCTCGCGAGGATGCGAGTCGGCGGGATTCGAGAACCCCTGCGGTCAGCGCGACCATCCAGACACTCCCGATGACAAAGAACAGGATGGTGCTTGAATCGATGACTCCCTTGCCCATTTCCCCTGCACGCGAGATCACGGAGAGCTTCAAGAGGATTGGGCTGAGCTTCCCTGCACTGGGTGCGAGGACCGAAGTGACCACCATGAACAGCACCAGGACCATCATCGTCCCGAGGAACGCGAGGGTCTGGCTAGAGGTCATCGACGATGCGAGGAGACCGATCGCAAGGTAGAGCGATCCGACGAGCAGGAGCATGAGGTAGCCGGCCAAAATGGGTCCGGGATCGGGCATCGGATCGCTGAGCATCGCGAGCATGATGGGATACACAAGTGAGGGGACGAGCATCAACGCGAGGAAGAGGATCGATCCGAGGTACTTGCCGCACGCGACGGCCCAGTCACCTGCAGGGGTTGTCCGCAATGACTCAAAGCTCCCTGTCCGGTACTCCTCGGACATCAATCGCATCGAGATCGCTGGCGCGATCGGGATCAACAACCATGCGGATGCCGCAAAGAAATAACGCATCGATCCCGGCTGTCCCGGGACCAGGGTTTGGTTCACGAACAGCACTGCGGACAAGAACGCGAAGAGCGCGATGATGATCCATCCCGCTGGGACTCGGAACATCGACACCAGTTCGCGGAGCGCGATCGTGCAGATGAGTCTCCACGCGGTGCTGAGCTGAGACAACAGCGTGCTCATCATGCGTGCACCCCGGTTGCTTTGGTACCTGCTTGGGATTCATTTCGATGCGCATCGGGGTTGTCGATGAGCGACATGAAAATCGATTCGAGTGTCTGTCGATGCTGACTCAGTTCGCGGATGAACAATCCTTTGTCTTCCGCAGCTCCGGCGATCGGTTCACGCAGATCGCTCTCATTGGGCATCGCATTGACAATCACTCGGCACCAGCCTCGGCTCGAATCGTCGGGCTGGGATTCATCCGCGATGGTTGAATCGACTCCCGGCACCGCTGCGAGGACGCGCAAAGCGTGCGCGATTCCTGCGGTTGGGTTCGTTCGGATCTCGACGGTGTAGCGGATCGGGCCTGGGGTGGCGTTGATGAGGTCCTTTGGGGATCCATCCGCTTGGATTTGTCCACGATTCATGATCATCACTCGATCGCATACTCGCTCGATTTCAGGGAGGATGTGCGAGCACACCAGCATGGTTTTGTCCTGCGCTAGATCTCGGATCAGGGAGCGAGATTCGCGGATCTGCGAGGGGTCAAGGCCATTGGTGGGTTCATCGAGGATCAGCACCGGCGGGTCGTGAATCAACGCTCCTGCGAGTCCTACGCGTTGTTTGTAGCCTTTGGAGAGCTGTCCGACGCGTCGTTTGGAGACCTGCGTGATATGGCACAGATCCATTGCTCGCTCGATCGCAGGCTTGATTTCTCGCGTTTCGACCCCAAAAAGTTTCGCTCGATGCTTGAGGTATCCGCGCACCGACATTTCGGGGTAGATCGGTGCTTGTTCTGGGAGGTAGCCGATCTTCGACTTTGCGAGTGACGGCTGCTTGGAGATGTCGTATCCCGCGATGGTGATGGTTCCTGAATCTGGGGCCAAAAACCCCGTCATCATGCGGATAGTGGTGCTTTTGCCCGCTCCGTTGGGGCCGAGGAGCCCGACAACTTGGTTTTCACCGAGTTCGAAGGAGACATCCGTGACCGCACGGAGTGGGCCGAAAGTTTTCGAGATTTCTCGGACCAAAATCATAGAGTTCTGTGGGCTCCATCGTGCACAATCCGATACTAGCTGCAAAGAAGCTCGGATGTTGGTGGACCCGTCGGGGCTGGCATACGAATACACTTTTCAGAGCCGGTCTTTCAAACCGAGGCATTCGCTTCACCGGATCAGTATATTGCAGTTCTCGATGGTCAAGACTCAACCCAAACTCGTACTTGTTGGCGCCTCTCCGGAGGAAACTGCTCAGCTCAGAGAGACGCTGGGCGATCGCTACGAGATCGTGGTCCAGCCGGACGAGTCGAGTGTTGCCGCCGTGCTCAAAGCGTTGGGTGAAGGCGTGTGCATTGTGAATCCTGAAGGGGAGTTGCTCTGGTCCAACGAGTATTTCGAGTCGCTGGATGAATCGGTTCGGGATCGTGTGAATGCGTTGTGTGTACAAGCCGCGGATGCGATGCCGGGATCGATGCAGAGCCCAGCACCGCAGGGGCTCGCTCCTGCAAGCAACGCGATGGTCACCAAGCATCGGGTGTCCTGCGATCAGGGATTGCGGTCATTCGATGTGTACATCACTGGGATCGCACGGATTGATGGCGACGAGGTACAAACCGGACGCATCGCAGCGATCGTTCGTGATGTCACCATTGCGCAGCGCACCCAGCAGAAGATGGACGCGATCGATCGCGCCGGATTCGAGCTTGTGCGGATGGATGTCGACCAGATCAAAGAAATGAATGCGCTCGAGCGATTGCAACTGCTCGAAAAACGCGTGATCCAATACTCGCATGATCTGCTTCGCTCCGATCACTTTGTGATTTTCTTGACGGACCAGAAGACCAATCGCTTGCAGCCTGTGATGCAATCTGGGTTGCCTCTTGAGATTCAGGACCTTGATCTGTATCTTGAAACCGAGGGGTCCGGGATTTCGGGTCATGTCGCGAAGACCGGCGAGAGCTACATCTGCTACGACACGCTCACCGACAACCGGTTCCTTCCGGGACTCAGCGGGGCGCGTTCGAGTTTGACAGTCCCGCTAAGAGTCTGCGATCGAGTGATCGGGATTATGGACATCGAGTCCAAACAGCCCGGCGCGTTTGATGACCAAGATCGACAGTTTGCGGAAATCTTCGGCCGATACATCGCGATGGCGCTCCACATGCTCCAACTCTTGGTCACTGAACGGACCACCACCAACCAGACCGTTTCAGGTCGATTTGAAGGCGAGATCAACGCACCGCTCGACGACATTGTTCACGAGATTGATTGGCTCAGAGAACACCAGAAGAATGCCGATCCCGAAACGAGCAGGCACATCGATCGGATTCTGAGCGATGTATCGTCTATCAAGGATCGAATGCGTTGTGTCTCTGAAGGACCACAGAACCTGCTCGGCGTGGACGAAGCACTCATCCAACGCGAGAAGGATCCGCTGCTGATCGGGAAGCGTGTGCTGGTTGTAGACGACAACCCCAAGATCCGCAAGATCATCGGCGATGTGTTATCGCATCGTGGGTGCGAGACCACCGTCGTCAACGATGGTGTACGAGCAATCGAGATCCTTGAAGAAATCAAAGCGCATGGGACCGAGCCGTTTGACTTGGTCGTGTCGGATATCCAGATGCCGGACCGGAATGGATACGAAGTATTCAGCGCGGTCCGTCGATGCAATCCGGATACCCAGGTGATCCTGATGACTGGATTCGGGTACGATCCGCACCACTCGATCGTGCGCGCGTCGCAAGAGGGTCTGAAGAGCGTGCTGTTCAAGCCATTCGAGATCGAGCTTCTATTGACCCAAGTGCGTGAAGCATTTTCAGAATCTTGCGAGTTCTGATGACTGGGTAAAAACTCGTATACAACTCTTTTTCAGTTTCAGATCGCTGAATTTCCGTTGAATTTATCGATGCATCTTGTACATTATAAGAATGGGAATAGGTCTCATTTGAATTCATATAAATACAGGAGGATGAAAATGAAAAATGCAACCAGAGTGATTGGGGCAACGCTTGCTTTGGGTGTTGCACTTGCAAGCGAATCACATGCAGAGGTTTTATTTGGCACCGATTATCCAACAGAGTATGTTGCGTTTCCCGATTCTGTGCCTTCTGGAGGACATGTAGATGCTCTTGGCCTCTACTTCCAAGGGTACAACGAGTTTGTAGGATCAGGCACCTACAACTATTATCTGGTTGGGCAAACTGATGCCATCAACCAGCAGATGAGATACTTGTATTCGAATCATACTAGTGATGATCTGTTTTTCAGGTTTTTCACTGAAGGGCAGAGTCTTCAGGGAAATACACTTTGGAGTGAGAGTAGTTTGCTCGTCGGTCTCGGTGGTCAGTCCGAAGACTCTCCGTATGAAATCTTTATGGCAGGCGAACCTGGTCAGCATATTTACATCGGATTCACAGTCGAAACGGAAGTCGGTCCAGCTACTGATATCAACTATGGCTTCATCCAGCTTGAGAATGTAAATGACGACCAGTTGCGATTTGTTGGTTGGGCATACGAAACCACCGCTGGCGCAGACATTGTGACTTTCAGTATTCCAAACCCATCTTCGATGGCGCTCTTGGGATTGGCGGGAGTCGGTGCGACTCGTCGCCGTCGAGCGTAACCGAAGTATGTTTAAAGTTTCACTCGCCCTCGTTTACGAGGGTTTTTCTTTGCGCTGTGCGATCAAGACACGATCGAGGCCGTCGGAGTCCTTCGCGATGTGCTGCTGGGTGAGCAGCGGGTGATCCATTGCGAGCTTGAGCGCGTCCTTCGCTTTGATGGATGCGAGTTCGATGAGTAGAAGACCGCCGGGGGAGAGGTGCTTGGGAGCGTCTTGGATCAAAGGCGTGACAAACTCCATGCCATCGTTGTTGGCGCGGAGCGCCATGGTGGGTTCGTGGTCTTTGACATTGGGTTCGACCGAATCCCACTCGCTGTCGGGAATGTAAGGCGGATTGCTCACGATGTACCGCAGCGATCCGGTGCTCCCCGCAACGGGATGGTTCTGGATCGGTTCGAGCAGGTTCCCTTGCACCAGCTCAACGCGGTCGCTGAGTTTGTGGAGTTCGATGTTTGTCTTGGCGCACGCGAGCGCATCTTCGGAGAGGTCTGTCGCGATGACGCGTGCACCTGGGAGATGCTTCGCGAGCGCCGCGGCGATGCACCCGCTCCCGGTGCAGATGTCCGCGATCATGATCCCGCGTCCCGCGTCTGACTCGCGGAGCGTGTTGTCGTCCGGATTCTTCCGCGCGTGCTGGAGGACCTCTTCGACAATCGTCTGCGTAGATGGACGCGGGATGAGCACGCGTTGGTCAACTTTGAAGATCATCGTGAAGAACGCCTCTTCGCCGACGAGGTACTGGATGGGTTCGTGATCGAGTGCGCGTTTGACGAGGCCGCGGAGCGAATCGCGTTCGAGCGGGGTGCTGGGACGGTCGGGGTCCATATAGAGTTTGAGCCGTTCAACACCGAGCACATGCGCCAGCAGCATCTCCGCCATGCGGCGCGGCGAATCGAGGTCCTTCTTTTCGAAAGCCTCGTTCATCCAAGAGAGCAAGTGGCGGGTCGTCCAAGATTGATTGGTCGCGGGTGGCACGCGTGTAGTGTATCCGATCCGCTCGGATTGCAACTCTATTTTCCGCCGAACCAGTCCTTCGAGACCTGCGCATCGACCTTTAGAGGCACCTTAAGGTCCATCGCCCCCTCCATCCGGCTCGTCACGATCGGCATGACCGCGTCCACGCGAACGTCGGGGACCTCGAAGACCAGTTCGTCATGGATCTGGAGGATCATCTTGGTGCCATCGAGGTCAGAGCCGCTCTTGGCGCTGGTGATGTCCCGATGCAGGTCAATCATCGCGATCTTGATCAGGTCCGCGGCGGACCCCTGCACAACAGAGTTAATCGCGACACGCTCCGCGAGTGCGCGGCGTTGCGGATTGCGTGCGTCGATCTCGGTGATCGGTCTCCGTCGTCCCATCATCGTTTCGACATAGCCGTGGGTCTTGGCGAAGGTGACGCACTCTTCGAGGAACGAGGTGATGTTGGCGAACTTCGCTTTGTAGTCGTCGATGATCTGCGTTGCTTCCGCGTTGGAGACTTTGAGTCTTCGCGCGAGTCCCCAGGGGGTGACGCCGTAGACGATCCCGAAGTTGACCATCTTGGCGCCGGAGCGTTGGTCTTTGGTGACCTCGTCGAGCGGGATGTCGTTGATCTGCGCCGCGACAGCTTGGTGGATGTCCTCTCCCGCATCAAATGCGGCGATGAGCGCGGGGTCCTCCGAGAGATGCGCGAGGATGCGGAGCTCGATCTGTGAATAGTCCGCGGTGATCAGTTGGTGCTTTGGAGGCGCGACGAACGCTTTGCGGATCTCGCGTCCGATGTCGGAGCGGATCGGGATGTTTTGGAGGTTGGGGTCGGAAGAACTCAATCGGCCGGTCGAGGCAACGGTCTGATGGAAACTCGCGTGGATGCGTCCGGTCTCTGGATGAATCTCATCAGCGAGCGCTTTGAGGTAGGTCGAGACGAGTTTCGTGAGTTGGCGGTACTCAAGGATCAGCGTTGGGATGGGGGTCTCGATCTCTGGATCAGCCGCGAGTTTTTCGAGGACCTCTGCATCGGTTGAGAATCCGGTCTTGGTTTTCTTGATGGGTTTGATCCCGAGGCCTTCTGGTTCGTCGTCTTCCTTGTTGAAGAGAGCCGCGGAGAGCTGCTTGGGGCTGTTGAGATCGAAGGTGTATCCGATGCTGTCCTTCGCGTGCGTGTTGATTTCTTCAATCAGTTCGTTGATGCGGGACTGAAGTCGTGTTTCCTGTCGTCCCAGTTCGTCGCGATCGACGATGACGCCGTTTCGTTCGAGGGTTGCGAGGACATCGACCAGTGGCATCTCGAGCTCTTGATACAGCTTGACGAGCGAGGGTTCCTTCGCGAGGTCCTTGTAGAGCACATGATCAAGCTGGAGCGTCACATCCGCGTCTTCCGCGGCGTACGGTCCTGCTTGATCGAGCGGGACCTGATCAAAGGTGCGTTGGTTCTTCCCGGTGCCGATGAGGTCCTTGATGGAGATATTAGTGCGTTCGAGCAGCGCGAGTGCGAGGTTGTCCATCGAGTGACTCGAACGCGATGCGTCGAGGATGAAGCTCGCGATCATTGTGTCGCCCGCATCGGGATTGGTCTTGGTGGGTTGATGTCCACGCAGCTCGATCCCAGCGTTTCGGAAAACGGTCAGATCGTACTTGAGGTTGTGTCCGACTTTGGCGATCGAGGCGTCTTCAAGGATCGGCTTGAGCGATTCGATGACCGTCTCGGTGTCGAGGTGCTTCTCGCCCTCCGGAGCGAGGCAGGGGATGTAGTACCCAACGCCTTCCTTGTGGGAGATCGAGATGCCTGCGATCTGAGCGCGCATCGGACGGATGTGCGTCGTCTCGGTATCCACAGCGAGCAGCGGCGCGCCCTTGAACGCTTTGAGCATCGCGCTGAGGTCTTTCTTCGTGCGGACGGTGATGTACTCACCAACAACAGCGGGGGCGTCCTCGGCTTGGTCGAACAACGATCCGAACGCGGGAGCCGCGGCTTTCTTGGATTTGGAGTCTTTGGGATCCTCGTCGCCGACGATCATCTTTTTGAGATCGTCCTGGTAGCGGTTGAATCCGAGCTCCTTGCAGATCGGGATGAGCTTGTCGAGCGCGATCGACTCCACGGCTGCATCGTTGAGATCCAGCACGATCGGGACATCGTGGCGCAGCGTCACGAGGTCCTTGCTCAGCGGGAGGTGCTCCTTGCTCGCGATCAGGTTCTCGCGGCGCTTGCCTTTGATCGTCCCCTCGTCCGCGGCGGCGAGGATGCTGTCCAAGTCGCCGTGCTCGACGAGCAGTTTGGCGGCGGTCTTGATCCCGATGCCCATCACGCCTGGGATGTTGTCGGCGGTGTCGCCCATCAGCGTCAGCAGATCGATGACCTGCTCGGGACGCAGACCCAGCTCTTCCATCAGGTCCGCTTCGGTGATGAGCTCGTCCTTGTGCAGGTCGTACATCTCGGTGGGTGGGGCGCCCTCGCCGAGCAGTTGCTTGAGGTCTTTGTCCTTGCTGATGATCCGCACGCGGATGTCGGGGTGCTTGCTTGAAAAGTCCGTCGCGATGGTCGCGAGGATGTCGTCCGCTTCGTATCCGGCGCATCCGATGACCGGGACGCCGATCTCTTCGAGTAGCGCCAGCGCCCGATCGACCTGCGGGCGAAGATCTTCTGGTGGCTCATCACGATTCGCTTTGTACTCCGGATAGAGCTCGCTCCGGAAGGTCCCCTTATCCCCTCCAACATCGAGCGCGACGGCGAGGTAGCTGACCGCGCCGTCGTCTTTGAGGTGCGACCCATCGTTGCGGAGGAGTTTGAGGAGCATCCCTACGAAGCCGTAGGTCATGTTGGTGGGTTCACCAGTGACCGGCGACGACATAGGGGTGCGGATCGCGTGATAAGCGCGGAAGAACTGGGCGAATCCATCGATGAGGTAGAGCGTTTTCACAGCGGAGGATAGGGGGGGTTATGCGACGAAGTCCGCGTTCAGATTTGGAGTCTGATTGGAGGGAGCCACGACTTGCCAAAGACGGTCAAGTAGTGGCACCAGGCTAATATTTGCAATGAATACGAAGCAGAAGAAGCAACTCAAACGCTATATCAACTCAATCTGTGATCCTCGGGTGGGATTCATTCGTGCTGGGGATGCAATTGTTGGGGGAGTTGGTGGTGGGTTAGGAGCGTTAGTAGTTCAATTTTCCATCCCACTTGGCGTGGTCTTTCTGTTGATTTTCATCACGGTTTTGTACATTGGGCACAACATACGAAAGCACACGGTAGTTGACAATAACTACTTTATGTGTCCATGGTGCGGCGGCGATCTTGGTCGAATAGAAGCAAAGGATGTTGGACATTGTCCAAAGTGCCAGTCACGGTATGTAAAGCAGAGTTGCGTAAATCTATACAAGTCAAAATTTAGTTGGTTCTGGTTCAAAAACAAGCGAACGAGACTGCGAGAAAAATACTTGTGGGCAAGAGCTTTCCGCGAAAAACTACGCGATCAGGAGTCCTGATTCACCAGATGCTCCATCGGTTTCCCGGGCCAGTTCATGCCGGAGTTGACGCCGGTGACGGTTTCATGCAGCACGGTCAATCTTCGCGAGTACGCTTGCGATTGTTTGATGCCGCGTCGTCCCATGACGTTGAGGGAGATATCCACGAACTTGCCGAGTCGGAAGGACTTGGTCCCTGTATCGGTGATCCAGGAGAACGCGTCAATGGTTCCCGACAGCGCTTCGGACGCGGCGAACATGGTCCCGGTCCCGACGATCGCGCCGGTCATGATGCGTGTCCCGATCGCGGTTTTGCAGTGGTCGCCCATCGTGACGCCGAGGAAGGTTTGACCGGTTTTTTCCATCTTGGAGTCTTTGGTCGCGCGAGCGGTGACTTCCGCGTAGGTGTTGAGGAGGTTGGAGTTGGTGGTGTCCGCGCCGAGGTTGGCCCATTCACCGATCCAGCTATCACCCAGATGTCCGGCGTGTGCTTTGTTCGCGTATCCCTGGAAGATCGTGCCGCCGATCTCTCCCGCGACTTTGCAGACCGGACCGATCGCGGTGTTGGGTTTGATGTTGGATTGTTCGAGGACGGTCGATCCTGGTCCGATGTATGCCGGACCTGTGATGATCGTGCCTGGACGGATGGTTGCGTTCTCGTCGATGACGATCGCGCCAAGCTCGGAGTTGAGGATCACGCCTGGCATGACGACCGCGTCCGGATGGATCGCAACACCTTCTGCGCCGAGGATCATCACCCCTGTTGGGGGCTCAGTCACTGTCGGCATCGTCGGGACGATCGCTTTGAGGTCGTAGTCCAAGCACCGATCGCGGAACGCTCTCCAATCCCAAGGCGTGCGCATCAGGACGGTATCGTCGATCTCGATCGCTTTCATCTCGGGATTGCCGCCGCTGAGAAGCTCACGGACATTGGAGCTGGTCAAACAGACCGCGACCATGTCTTTGGTGGATGCTTCGATGAGGACCTCGCCGAGATTCAAGTCGCGGATCGCTTCGATCGGGAGTGGGCACCGTCCATTGATGAGCAGGATCGGTTCGTCGGATTTCTCCGGCGGTTGATTGACGGGAACACCGGATTGGTCTTCGGTGAGTTCTTTGAGCTCATTGGACACCACAATCCCGATCGGTTCAAGATCAAACGCTCGCGTCAGTCGCTCAGCGGTGGTCAGCGCGCCGGTGCGGATCGCGTGCGGTGGACGGAGGTCAGCGAGCGGTCCCAGATTGGCGTGCGCGTCGTTGAACAGGATGGATTTGCGTGATGTGCTCATACGCGAGGATCGTAGGCATCGACCCCGGTTTTTTGGCTACTTGATGTGCCGAGCGAAGCGTGTGGGAATCGTGGTCTGGAACCCAAACGCGGGTGTCAGCGCGAAGAAAATGAACGACAGGAACAACGCGCCAGCTCCGGTGTAGAGCGATGACAAGGTGTGGTCGATCAGTGCATCTCCCGGATCCCACGCGATCTTGTCTCCTGCGAGGGAACGCATGGTGATCAGCGCGACGACGAGGATCTCCGCGATCAGCGACGCGAGGACGGAAAGGAACGCGATGGTGAGGGGGTTCCTGCGAACGACCATCCCTCGTACGGAGAAGATGAACTGGGCCGCGAGGAGGTATCCGAGTGCGTACGGCCCGATCAGGGTGACCGGTCCGCCGTTGTCGTGGTTGATTGGGGTCAGCAGGTCCATCGCGATCCCAAGAACGATGGCGCACCAGAGCGCGTGCCGTCTTGGTGCGTAAAGCGCGACGAAGACCATGAGCGGGAGGACGACGCTCGGATGCACGCCGCTCGCGCCGGCGTCAAACACTGGGAGCAGCGCCATCTCAAGACCGAACCCAACCCACGCGAAAAAGAGGAGCACAAACCAGTTCATGGATTGTCCCCGCTCAGGTCTGGGACTCGGAAGTAGACTTCCGGAACTGCACGCAGATCCACGCTCGGACGGACAGTGATCCGTTGTCGCAGCGGCTGGTTCGGCGAAGGCGCGATGCTTTCGATCTTTCCGATCAGGAGCATCTGTGCATGTCTCGGCCATTGATCGTCGTAGAGGCGGACTTCCATTCCGACTTGGATCAAGTTTTCACTATCCGTACCATCAGTTGGTATCGTGACATCGCCTTCGAGGAGACCTTTGCCAATCGGTGAGAGCATGCAGAGAGTGGTGTTCTTGCCGGTATCGTCGAGCATGACATAGCCAAGCAATGGCTGCGCGTCTTTGGCAGTGATCGGGAGCACCAGTGCGGTGCGATCGTCAGATTCCGTTACGCGTCCGCAGAGTTGGACCGCGTTGACCACGACAACCGTGGATCTGGTGATGCGCTCATGTCCTCCAGAGCGGATCACCAAGAACTCGCGTGAGATCCCGGTCACCGGACGCGGGATCTGAATGACAGGGCTTTCAGGAGTCAATCCCGCTCCTGATGTAACCTCGTCAATACGAGCAGTGAGCCGTGTATTTTCTTGCTGTTCGCGGTAGAGCAAGGCGCGGTATCGGTCAAGCTCGGACTGGAGCGTCCGCTCGCGCTGGGTCGCGTTGGGGTTCCCGACCGACTGGGGGATGACGAGGTTCTTTGCCATTGTCATCGGATGCGCGATTGGTGAGATCACGACGCGTGCTTGGGCACCGAACCAGTTGGTCCAATCTAGCCACGCGGATGGGAGCAGGCACAGGATGATGCAGGTCCCAACACACAAAGGCATCGACCAACGAACAAGCGCGGGTTGATGTTGCATTTCAGGACTCCCAGTGATGGAAACAATGACGACTCACCACAGCATACACGATCATCGCGACGGTGTGGTGGTTGTGCGAGGGATCAGATGTCCGAGTTGTTCTCGAGCGTGTCCTTCCAGACATCGATATTTTCGAGGTAGATCGCGGTCCCGCGAGCAACGCAGGTCAACGGGTCTTCTGCGAGCGTGACATCGAGACCGGTCGCTTTGGTGATCTGGACCGGGAGACCTGCGAGCAGGGCGCCGCCACCCGCGAGGGTGATGCCGTTCTCGACGAGGTCCGCAGCGAGTTCTGGTTCCGCTCTTTCGAGGGTCCGTGTGATCGCTTCGATGATGTTGGTGATGGGTTCTGAGAGCGCTTCGCGGACTTCTTGCGAGGTGATCGTGGTCTTGCGGGGAAGTCCCGAAACCATGTCGCGTCCTCGGACTTCCATTTCTGATTCTTCGCCTGTTGGTGCTGCGGATCCGATCTGGATCTTGACGCGTTCAGCGGTTTGCTCACCGATCATCAGCGAGTAGTTGCGTTTCATATGTGCGATGATCGCTTCGTCCATGTCGTCGCCCGCGACGCGGACGGATTCGCAGTTCGCGATATCCGCGAGCGCCATGATCGCAACTTCGGTTGTGCCGCCCCCGATATCCACGATCATCGAAGCGGTTGCTTCCGCGAATGGGAGTCCGGCACCGATCGCAGCAGCGATTGGTTCTTCGAGCAGGTAGGTCTTGCGAGCACCTGCGTGTTCTGCAGAATCAAACACGGCTCGTTTCTCGACCGCGGTGATCCCAGACGGGATCGAGATGACCACGCGCGGTCCAATCATCCGGACTCGTCCGGTGACTTTGGTGATGAAGTAGTTGAGCATCGCTTCGGTGATCTCGAAGTCTGAGATCACGCCGTCTTTGAGCGGACGGACTGCGGTGATGGAGCCTGGCGTTTTACCAAGCATTTCCTTCGCGACCCAACCGACGGCTTGCCCGTTCTTGAGTACTTGGTTCGTGCCTTTTTTGACAGCGACCACAGATGGTTCATTCAGAACGATCCCCTGCCCGCGGACGGCAACGAGTGTGTTGCATGTCCCCAGGTCGATCCCCATATCAACGCCGAGCGGCCCTAAAAATCGTTCATACCACACGCGGGTCTGTTCTCCATTTGTTCAAGTTCATGTCGTTCAAGGACACGAATCTTTATTCTAGCATCCAGAGTACCCGAAATCGGGGCTCTAGGGGGTCTGGGGGGATTTGGCAACCAATTTCATCCCGCTTGGGCGCAATATCGACTGCAGAGGGTCAGGTTGACCAAAGTGGGTCAATCAAATAATTTGATAAACTAATTTGAAATTGAGACTCAATCGCAATTAGATCGATCATGCGGTCACTCAGTTTTTGCCGCGTCACCACATCAACGCCGGCGACAGGTCGGCATCACAGGAAAGTGAGAGATACATGAACCACTCAATCATCAACGCCGCGATTTTCGCAGCGATGACCACAGGAGCGATCGCGGACACCACGGTCTACACCGATCGCGATTACATGACCTCGGGATTCTTCTCCGCAGATCCACAAGTCCGCGGCGACAACGACGGACGAGGTGTCAACCGCGTTTCATCCATCAACCCGTTCGGGGTCTTCAATGAGAACACCTTCTTGGAGTTCAACGATCACGACTGGTCCTCGTTCGCTGGGCCGGTGGATTCTGCGATCTTCCGCGTCGAGATGGTCTCAGGCGGATTCGGAGCTGACTCAAGCGAAGAGAATCCATTCAAAGTCTCGCTCCACTCGCTGAGCAACGATCCTTGGACCACAATCGACCATCTTGCACACTCAGGGCCGAGCTACTACCAGAGTTTCGTCAACGACGAGATCACCTCTGGCTCGGTTGTCTCGACCACCTCGATCGGTGGTGGGGGTGTCTACGAATGGGACATCACCGCGCTGGTCAACGACTGGATCGTTAACGGCAACACCAACTTCGCGTACACCATCGCACTTTCCGGCATCCTCGATGAATCGGGAAGCACTTTCCTCCAAGGTGTCGTGAATTCGAGCGATCCACTGTTGACAGGTGAAGAAGTCATCGGACAGATCGTGGTCGTTCCAACTCCAAGCGTGATCGGAATGTTCGCTGGTGCAGGGCTGATCGCATCGCGCCGCCGACGAAACTGATCATGCTGGGATGAATGAACCAAACTTGGTAGAGAGAGCGTGTGACCACGCGGCGCGCAGCTGGGGATATGCCCCTCCCGGCTGCGTGCTTTCAATTTGAGACACTATTCGTAGCGTTTGCCGTCGTACTCGATCCATCCATCTTCATGCCGACCTGCTGGATCGTGATGCGTCCAGTGGAGGACTCCACCCCGATCGTTCCATTCGTATTGTCCAAAGATCCGGATCACCGCACCTACTTCGAGTGGCACACGAGGCGCGAGATCAATGTTGTGCGCGACAAGCACTGAATCCATCGGCGAAGGTTCGTGGTCGATTGCGAGTAAAAATCGTTGATGCCGAGACCCTTCGTTATCGTCTTCGAGCAGCTTGACCACTCTTGCGCGGATTTCGACCATCTTTCCAGATTGCTGAACATCCGCGAGCTGAACCAACGCACGCTGCGATGCTGCGATGGTTTGGGGGTCAGACGAGGGAGAACTCGTGTGTGTGGTGGATTTGGGTTGTGCAACTTGCTGAGCGGTGTTCTGGGTGTTGGTGTCGGTTGATTGGGTGAGATCAACACCAAAGTACGCCGCGACGAGGATGATCACGATCGAGATGATGATGCGGAGAGGGCTTCGTTTGTTATTGCTTGCCATGAGTAGATCCTGTGCGAGAGGATTGATTGTACGCTACTCGTACCGCTTGCCACAATATTCGATCCACCCGCCTTCGCGCCAGTTTGATGGGTCGTGATGGGTCCAGTGGAGGAGTCCGCCTCGCTCGTTGTATTCGTATTGGCCGTAGAAACTCGCGGTCGATCCGCGTTCAAGCGGAATTCGGGGTGCGAGATCGATGTTGTGTGCAATCAGGACTGTGTTGATGGGTGATCGTTTGTGATCCACAGCAACAAGAAATCGTTGGTGACGATCACCATCACGATCATCGGGGAGTGTTTTGACAACGCGCGCATCGAAACGGACCATTTGCCCGCTGCGTCGAGATCGCGCAAGCTTGACGAGTGCCCTTTGGGACTTTGCGAGATCCTGCTTACCGATGCGGAAGCAGCGGATGATCCCGCGTCCGAGGAGCGATGCGCCAGCACGAACGATTCCGCGTTTCTTGCGTTTCCTGGATGTGCGTGATCGCTTGTTGCGGGACATGCCGGGGACTCCAATGTGAAAGCATGGGAAAGCGATCCTAAGCGAATAAAAAGCAAGCCGCCCGTTGGACCGGATTCCAACGGGCGGCATGCATGGTGTGGATTATTCATCCAGTGGAGAGGAGTGGATTTCCGATCAGTTGCTCGCAACCGGTCCTGCAGGTTGTGCAGGCTTCTTGGTCTGTGGTGCGATCTCGATGACCTGTGGGTCGATCGTGAATCCGCGGACCTGCGAAGGTGAGAGCGACTTCTGTGAGTTCTCGTACTCGGTGACCAGACCCTCTTGATCGATCAGGAACTCCGCTTCATCGACATAGTTCTTGTCGCTGTCGCGTCCCGCGATCGCTTCGAGGCGTGCACGCTGCTCTGTACGGATGCTTGAGAGGCGTCCATTGAGTTGGTCGAGCGAGTTCGCTTGGAAGTTCGAGTGGGCATCAATCGTGTCCTGACGATCTTCCATCATGTCGATCAAGCGTTCGTTGCGTGCGATCGTGTCGATCTGTGCATCGAGCTGGAACAGCTTCGCTTGGAACTCGGAGCGTTCAGACTCGAGTCGTTCGAGCAGATCCGAGAGTTGTTGTTCTTGATCGTTGAGGTATCCAAGATCTGTGGAGAGATCGGTCGCACGAGCCGCGTACATGTCGCGGGTGTTCTGGATCTGATTCCGCTTGGCATACGCATCGTCGAGGTCAACGGCACGGTTGTTCAGTGAGACTCGGACGATTGCGCCAGGATTGGATTCTTGTGTATAGCGAGCTTGTGTAAGCTGGTCTGACACGGTTTCCAAATCCATCGCTGCGAGTGAGACAACCTTGGTTGCGACTTGCAGTTCACGATCGAGCTGTGCGATCTGGGTCTGGACCTCGGTCAGGTCTGAGCGGACCTCAGCGATTTTCTGTGGGTACTGCGCTTCGAGATTCTTGATCTGAGCACGCAGCATGATTGGGTCCTCGATGTTCTCATCGATGACACTGACGAAGTTGGCGCGGGTTTGGTGGACCATTGCGCCGACCCGATGGGGTCCAGCAACGGCTACCAGTACGCCGCCGGCCAGGGCGGTGATCACGACGCCTCGAACGATTGTTTTACCAAAGCAGCATCCCATGACATTCTCCTAAAGACTCTTGTGCCGGACCATCCCGGCGTGTGTGGTGTTCGGCTCGTCGTTGAGCCGGTTGATTTCCTTGGTTGCCGGTGAGATGTCCCGACAGATGGTGAATGGGATTCGTGATTGCTGAATTTCAGGTTGGGAAATAATTTGTCGAAAATCGTCGATTTCGGTCTGTTATCAAGGTTCAGTCCAGCGGATTGCAACGCTTGTCCACCCAGTCCGGGTATGCTTATGCAGACTGTTTAAGGGTGAAACCCACCAATGCGTTCGCCGAATAAGGGATTCCAGCAGGAAAGGGTCTCATGCTTACCAATATGACAACCAGCTTCATCGCGAGGCTCCGTGACAACGACGAAGCCGCGTGGTTTGAACTCTGGGAAACCTTCGGTCCCGTCATCCGCATCCAGCTCACGCGCTGGGGCAAAGGACGCATCGGGGTCGAGACCGCACGCGATCTCTCCCAAGAAACACTCGCGGCTCTCTCCAAATCCATCGAACGCTACGACCCCGCTCGCGGCGCGCGATTCTCGACCTGGCTCCTCGCGATCGCAAAGCATGTGCTCGGTGATGAGATCGATCGCAGAATGGCCCTCAAACGAGGCGGGGGCAAGTCAAACGCGGAGTTCGATGAACGATGGATGATCGCGGACGCGTCGATGGGCGTCGACGAAGAATACGAAGCGTCGGTCTTCCGTGCCAAGGTCGAAGCGGCGATCCGCAAGGTCGAATCCGAGTGCGACTTCATGGATTTTTCGATCTACCGGATGCGTGTGCTTGATGGACAGTCCGGCAAAGAAGTCGCGGACGCGGTGGGGGTCTCTGAACCCACGGTTTCTCGTCGATTGAGCAAGGTCCGAGATATGCTCCGCAGTCGATTGCAGGAGGTGATCTCGGTCTATTCGTTCACGAATGACGAACTTGACGAAGCTTCACGAAACGGGTTGCAACTGAATCCCAACAGTGATAGCAGCGGGGACGCCGGACCCGCTGACAAGTCCACGGATGTTTCGTTTGACGAAGCGATCGGGGACATCTATCACCGGCAGATGGAGCTTCGGGCTGAAGACGAGCAGAACCTGCTTTGAACGCCTGAGAGAACGGGGCAACCGCCAATGTCACTCGCAACACTCATTGGAATCATTTTCGCGATCCTCGCTGGAGCATTCGTGCTCGCTGCGGTTGTTTTCTTGTTCAGTACCATCTTTGGATTGACCTTCAAAGCACTTACTGGAATCTTTACCGTCATCGGGATGGTCTTCACCAACATCTTCAACTTCATCGGATCAACCGTCACCGATTTACTCCGATTGGTTGGTTCGATCCTCGCGGCACTCATGTTCGCGCCGCTCACGATCCTCGCGATCGTGGTTGGTCGCTGGTCGCGTTCAAAGCACCTCGCGAGCGCGTTCTCGTTTGAATGCCACTCCGCGATGAGCTGCATCTATCGCTTGTTCATCGGGAACCCCGCGCGTTTGCTCGGACTTTCCAAAGCACTCGAAGGGGTCGAGAAACGCGTCCCCGAAGCAATGGCGGCAGCACCAACAAGCGACAAACCAAACAAAAAACGCGTTGGGGTATTCGAGGGATACACCATCGTCGGCTCGCTCAAAAGTGGCGGCTCCGGCGGCAAGCTCTACATCGCGGACCCCAACGAGATCAAGCAAGCGTCATTCACCAAACGCGGGATCGATGCGGATCAGGTCGTCATCAAGGTGTTCTCGCTCCATGATGGATCGTCGATGCCTCAGATCGTGCGGGAGTCTCGTGCACTTGATGCAGCACGCAAGCTCGGATTGGTCCTTGAGCACGAACTCACCGCGGACCGCTTCTTTTATGTCATGCGGTATGTTCCAGGTGAATCGCTCTCCGCAGTCACCAAGCGCATGCACTCGCTGTCCCCACGCGATGGTCTGGACGACACGCAGCTCAAGCACACCATCGGGTACGCGGACGACCTGCTGACCATCCTCGATACCTATCACCGTTCTGGTCTTTGGCACAAGGATGTTAAACCAGACAATATCATCATTGATGGAAAGCACGGCGACGCAAAGGCGCACCTCGTGGACTTCGGGCTCGTCACCCCGCTCCGTTCCGCGATGACCCTCACCACGCACGGCACTGAGTACTTCCGTGATCCTGAACTCGTGCGTCAAGCACTCCGAGGCGTGAAGGTCCATCAGATTGATGGATCGAAGTTTGATGTTTACGCCGCAGGTGCGGTGCTCTATTCAATGATCGAGAACTCATTCCCGGCACACTCCGGACTCTCGCAGATCACCAAGCGCTGTCCAGACGCACTACGCTGGATCGTGCGTCGTTCGATGGCAGAGTACGACCGCCGCTACCCAAGTTCCGCGGCGATGCTCGCGGATCTTCGTGTTGTGATGACCGCTCCGGATCCGTTCAAGGTCAAACCAGCGGATCTCCCAAGCGTGAAGGTTGGGGATGATGTGTCTCCCATGCCGATCCCTGAGCCGATGCCTGAGTACGGTGCCGCTCCGGCGCAGCGAGTCGGTGCGCCTGCAGGTTCACCTGTTCCTCCCGCAACGGATGGCCGTCGTGTAGGGCGTCCAAATGTCAACCTCGTTGGATGGTGGTCAGGCAAGTACGCAGTGACCGGCGGAGCACAACCTGGGAAAGCAAGCGGAGCGAAGGGTGGATCAAAGGGTAAAAAAGGGTTCGTCGCGACTGCTGGTATCGATAAAGATGGCATGTTTGCACGAGTGGAACGCGATCCGAGTCCTGAACCACTGAGCAGAATCGTGCCTGCGGATCAACGCAAGTCCGCGCAGGATCAGGTCCGCGATGCGCGCCAGCGTGCAATGTCGATGCGTTCACGCGCATCCGCTCGCCGAGGTTCTGTGCGGAGCAAGCGGAAGGAATACAAGAACACCCCAGGTGCAGGCGTCATCTTCGCTGGTCTGCTTGGATTGGCAGTGATCTTCGGCGGGATCGTGGTCGTGGGATCGTTGTTGGTCGGTGAATCGTTCTACGGCACGCCCAATACCCCAGTGCCACCGATGTTCCCGAGCGCCGAGTCACCAGTCGCGCTTCCTGCACCTGAGGACCTCCCGATGGTGCATGCAAGCATGCTGGTGGTGTCCGATCTTGGGGATATGGTCACTCCAGAACTGAAAGCTGGACTTGCATTGCTCAATGATCGAGGGCTACACACATTGGGTGATCTGAGTGGTCATTCATCCGCAACCGACATCATCCATCTCGCTGAGTATCGAAACGCGATCGGTGCGGTCCCGAGCGACTCGGACACGCTGGTCATCCGCACGCGTGAATGGATTGCAGGGCACGAGAACATTGACTCGGTGATGCTGCTGACGACTCAGCCCGAATCTTCGGATCCGATCTACATCTTGGTAACCGAGGTGTTCCACACCTCGCAAGAGATCGATGTGGACTCTGTTTCAACCATACTCACGCTCTTCAAGAACAACGGTTTCGCTGCGTTCGCGGATTAACCCGAATGCGAAATCGAGATGAGCGAGTCGAGTGCTGATTGTGCACGCCCAGAGCTGATTGCTTCTTTGCTCAGCTCGAGTCCCGACGCAAAGTCGTCGCTGACACCAGCAACCACCAACCCTCCTGCGACCGTCAGCATCGCCATGTCCGCAAACGCAGAGGGCTGATTGCTCACGATCGATCGGATAATCTCAGCACTGTGTTCCACATCCCGAGCGCGGACATCCTCGATCTTTACTCTGCGGAGACCAAGCTCGCTCGCATCCACAATCTCTTCCGCGAGTTGACCGTTCACGGCATGCACAACACGCGTCGGAGCGGTCGTGGAGAGTTCATCGAGCCCATCATGGGAGTGGACGACCATCGCACGCTTGACACCAAGATTGAGCAGTGCTTCCGCCATCGGGATAACCAACTCATCCTTGTACACGCCGACGAGTTGAAAGTCAGCACCAGCAGGGTTCGTCAGCGGGCCGATCGCGTTGAAAATCGTAGGAAACCCAAGAGATTTTCGCGTTGGCATCGCGTGCTTGACCGCTGGGTGATGATTGACCGCAAAGCAGAAACACACACCTGCTTGTGACAAACATTTCGCTTGTGTCTCTGTTGATGCGTCAACATGCACCCCCAGCGCCATCAGGACTTCTGCAGATCCGCGACCAGTGCGAGAGCGGTTGCCATGCTTTGCAACTTGGATGCGATTGATGGGGCTCCCCTGAGGCGGTTGAACCGCACTGAGGATGATTGCGGCAGCTGTGGATACATTGAAGGTTTTGGGAGCGCCGCCTGTGCCGCAGGTATCGAGGAGGATCGATCCTGGATGCTGTTCGTACGAAACAGGGGTCACCTGCTGACGCATCGCTTGCGCAGCTCCTGTCAGTTCGTCGCTGGTCGGATCATGCACTGCGAGGAGCGCGAGGATCGCTCCGATCTGCGATTCGTTGAGCTTTCCCTCAAGAATCTCAGAAAGCACACCAAAGCTGGTGTCTTGGTCGAGGGTTTGTTGATCCAATAGTGTGGACATCGCGGTGTGAAAGTGATCCATAGATGACAATAGGTCGAACCTTCGCCGCTGGTTGTTTGTAGAATGAGGTATGAGCGGCTCAAACACCAGTCAGCCAACCCAGACCACCGCGGTTGCATCGCGCGTCGCGCGATCGCTCTTTGTCCGCTCATGGATCGGTTCTTGCATCAGGATGCTCCCCGCGGTGCTCGTCGCGGGATTGCTCTTGGTGGTCGCTCAGCGTTGGTGGATTGATGGATCGTGGTGGTGGGTGATTCCTGCGATACTGCTTGTTGGAATTGTGATTGGTTCGCTGATCCTTGCATGGATCCGTCGTGCGGATCTGAGCACCGCCGCGGGATGGCTCGACGAATCCGCACAGACGCAGAGCAGATTCCGATCCGCGTTGGAACTGATCGGGGTCCAAAGCGCGGATCCCGCGTTCGCGAGTCTTGCGATCGAGCGTGCGGAATCGACCGCTTCATCGACCAAGATCCCCAGTGATCAATCTATTCTCCAGCGAGAGCAACACAGACTTTCCATCTCGATTGTGCTATTGGTGTTGCTGCTTGTTGCCGGATTCTTTATGCCAACCAAGGCGGGCGTCAACAACTCGAGTCCAACGGTTTCTCCCGCCGCGATTTCGGATGCGAGGACCCGCATCGAAGAGCAGCAGCAAGACCTTGAAGAACTCGCTGCTCTTTCAGAAAAACCAGACCCGCTTATCGATGAAGCCCTCAAGGATCTTCAAGCACTCGAACAAGAACTCAGCGCGACCGAGGATGGCACACAGAACAATCCAGATCAATTGCCACCCGATCCAGAGTCTGCATCCGCGATGGCCGAATCCCGGATCGAGCAACTCGCGGAGCAACTCGACAAGCGAGCTGAACAGCAGCAGCTCGAAGATCAAGCGCTGCGTGAAGAACTTGACAAACTCAAGTCCGAATCGTTGTCGAACGAATCTCAACTCGAACGCTTCCGCGAGCAACTCGCGGAGGGGAAGTACGACGAGGCGATCCAAGAGCTGGATCAGATCAAAGACCGCTTGGATTCGATGACCGACGAACAGCGAGAGCAGATTGCTGAGGATATGGATGCGATTGCTGATGCGATCAAACCTGATCCATCGCCTCAATCGGAAACTGATTCGGCGCAGAATCCAGAACCCAAGCCGCAAGATCCGGAGTCCAACGAGCAGGATCAACCCGAAACACCAAAGCGAGACGAGGCAGAAGATCTTTCGGAAGCACTCCAGAGAGAAGCGGAGGAGATCCGCAAACCCAAACCAGAATCGAGTTCCGAGCAAGAACGCGCCGACGAACAACAGTCTCAACCAGATCAGCCCAGCCAAGACCAGTCAACACAAGACGAGACCAATCAAGACAAATCCGACCAAGACAAGTCCAACCAAGACAAGTCCGAGCAGGACAAATCAAAGCAGGACGAGTCTGATCCGAGTACAGATCCCAACAACGATCAATCCAGCCGAGACGGCAAAGAGCGCGGCGAGCAGTCGGATCCTAACAAGCAGGGTGATCGGGAAGACAACAACAGCAACACCCCAAAGCAGCAACCTACCCAAGGTCAGCAGTCCGAAGAACAGCAATCGAACGACACAACGGGTCATGAGAAACCGGCCCAAAGCCCAAGCGAACAACCCAGCGAGCAATCTAACGAGCAATCAAGCGAGCAACGCAACAGCGAAAAATCGACGGAGCCAATCGATTCGGGTTCTCAACAAGAACAACAGCAAGAGCAATCGCAACAAGGCGAAGGCGATCAGCAACAACCCCAACCTGGATCACAGCCTGGATCACAACCAGAAGATCAATCTGGATCAGAGCCATCTCCCAATGCGCAGCGCACGCTCCGAGAACAACTCGAAGAAGCCCAGCGTCGTTCCCAAGGGGCGCAGCAAGACCGCTCCAATGCCGAACGGCTCCGCGAACAACTGGATCGTTCGCAGGACTCGCCGCCTGATTCAGTCAATCAACAACCATCCCCGAACACGGACAACAATCAGCGTGGATCGGGACCGGGGAGCGAGCAACAAGAACAACGAGAACAATCAAACGCGGATGAAACTGCGGATCAAGAGTTTGTCCCAGTCCAAGCTGCGGATGAAGATGCGCGTGCGGATGAATCGTCCGCGCCGGTTGGTCAATGGTACAACCCAGAAGGAGAGCGTCCCTCTCAATCGGGTCAACCCAATACCGCACAACGATTCAGGGAAGCATCCAAGCAAGCACGCGATCAGATCAACGATCGGCGCGTCCCACGCAAATACCGCGATGTGATCCGTCAATACTTCGATCAGCTCGATCAACGAGCATCGAAGCTCGCGCCTTCGAGTGACGGCACCGATGCGCCCGCGCCAAAGCCAGCTCCCACGGAGCAGTCAAGCGAATGAACCTCCTCCTCGATCAGCCCATCTGGATGAGTGTCATCGCGATCGGACTGCTCGCGTCCATGCTCGGCTGGAGACTTCTTCGAGGACTCCCAACAGCTCGCCGCATCATCATCGTCGGATCACGATTCGCGTCGTTCTTGTGCTTCGCGCTTGCGCTCGCTGGTCTACAGCATGTCCAGCAGTCGGATCGGCTCACCGTGATTGCTGCGATCGACACCTCCGGTTCGATTCAAGGCTACGCGAATCTCGGCCTCGATGACCTCGGATACCCAATCACCATCCAAGACGCATCGCTCGGCTTTCTGCTCAGCGGAACGCAATCCAGCAAAAACGAGGATCGGCTCGGGATCATCGCATTCGATGGTCACAGCTCCGTCACGCTCGCGCCCAGAGAACTTGGTTTCATCAATGATGTATCACTCGAGAGCAATCCGGTAGACGGGACAGACATCGCCGCAGCGATCACGCGGGCTCAGTCTCTGATCCCATCGGATTCCAAAGGCAGAATCGTACTGATCTCTGATGGAGTCTCGACCGCAGGGTCGATCGAGAACGCCGTGTTGTCAACCCCAGTTGACATCGTCCCGATCGAATACAGCGTCACAAACGAAGTACTCGTCGAGTCTGTAGAGATTCCCTCTCGCGTAGCGCAGGATTCGATGATGCCTGTGCGTGTCACGATGCGCTCAACCGCGCCCGCCAATGGTCGGCTCAAACTCATCGTTGATGGACAAACCGTCAACCTCACCCCCGATTCATCTGATGGTGGGTTGCCCCTTGCGCTCACTGGAGGGACCGAGCCCATCGCGATCAGTGTCCCAATCGGGAGTGGGCGCGTCCACCGCGTGCGCGCGATCTGGGAGCCGGAACTTTCCGATGACGGCACACCAATCGGGGACACCAACACACTCAACAACGAATCGAGCGCCCTGACCCTCACCAGTGATCATGGTCGTGCGTTGATCGTCACTACCAGTCCAGACATAGAAGCGAAGCCGTTGACGAGTCTGCTTGGAACTGTTGGTTGGGATATCGAAACGACCAACCCTGCTGAAGTCCCGACGGATCTGCTCGGACTTGAACCCTACGACCTGATTGTGCTGGTCAATACGCCTCGGGATGCGTTGATGCCTGGGATCGAAACCGCATTCGACGACTATGTCCGTGATTTGGGTGGCGGATTGGTGTTCGTTGGTGGCTACGAAGCCCTCGGCGCTGGTGGATGGAACGCGCCGGACCTCCAAACCCGCGAAGACGAGAAGGGATTAATCGCGGACCTGCTCCCGGTCAATCTTGAGATCCCGGACGATGTCGTCACCACCCACGCCGCAGTGGCGTTGGTGCTGGATTCTTCCGGATCGATGCAGCGATCGGTCATGGGATCATCTCGTTCCCAGCAATCTGTCGCGAACAACTCCGCTGCAGGCGCGATCGGCGTTCTTGATCCAACTGATATGGTCACTGTTGTTTCATTCTCAGGACAACCCAACCTCATCGTCCCGATCACCAAGAACGATGATCCTGAGATGATCCAGAACAGGATCAAATCCATCGCGTCAGGTGGTGGTACCAATCTAGCTCCTGCGATGCGTGTCGCCGCGGAACAACTCCGGAGCGTGGATTCGAAAACCAAGCACATCGTCGTCCTCTCCGACGGCGAATCGCAGAACTCTTCGCTCCTCCCCGGACTCGCGCAAGCACTCGGAACCGAAGGGATCAAAGTCTCGACCATTACGATCGGGGACGACGCGGACGAACAAACCATGCGTCTTATCGCGACCAACAGCGGCGGGGTGTACTACCGCGTTGTCAACCCCGCCGTCCTCCCACGCATCTTCCTCAAAGCGATCCGCGTGCTCCGCAGACCGATGGTCCGCGAGGGGCAGATCCGTCCGATCGTCGTGGACGCATCATCACCAATGCTCACGGAAGCGGGATCGAGAAGCATCCCCACACTCAGCGGCTTGGTGCTCACTGAGCACAAGTCCGATGATCCACGCGTGATGGTCCCGATCGTCAGCGATCAGGGCGAGCCCATCCTCGCGGGACACCAGGTCGAGCTTGGCCGCGTCGCGGTCTTTACGAGCGACGCGTCGGAATGGGCCGGTGATTGGAGCGGCTCACCTTCCTTTGTCAGTTTCTGGACTCACCTGGTTCAGTGGGCAGGGCGTGCAGAAGATCCGGGAGTGGGGGAGCTGACGATCAATCGCTCGCTCAAGAACACATCGGGTGGGCTCAAGATCGACTACACCGCGATCGACGATGCAGGCGTTCCGATCGATGGATTGACCATCGCGTCCAAAGTCTTCTCCGATGGATCATCGCAGACTATGAACCTCGTGCAGACCGGGCCGGGGCAGTACAGCGCCTTGCTCGACTCCGTCCCATCGGGAGATCATGTCGTCGTCGTCACCCCCAAACGCGATGGTCAACCGATCCGGCCGACGATCGGCGCGGTGCATGTTGATGATCAGACCGAGTATGACACGCTCCGCTCGGATCGTGCGGCTCTCGAATCCATCGCATCGCGATCGGGTGGTCGTGTGTTGTCGCTCTCGCAAGCCGCGGATTTGTTCTCGCGTGAGGGGCTCGCGGAAGTCTCAAGCTACGAATCCATGTGGAGACTGATGCTCCTGCTTGGGTTTATCTTGTTTTTGATTGATCTCGGTGCGCGTCGCGTCGCGTGGGATCGATGGATCGCGCAGGCGCGTGCAGAAACCATCGCGGTTTCCAGAGCGGTCAACGCACAACAGCTCGACGCATTGAAAAAGAAGACCAAGCAGACCCAGCCGCAGATTCATATCGAATCCCAACCGGTCCGCAGGCAGCGATCCGTTCCAACAGCAATCCAACAAACGGACGATTCCGATCTTGAAGAACTCAGCTCGCTGATGGCCGCGAAAAAGCGGGCACGCGAGCGGATGGACGATTCTTAGGGCAGGGTGTCTGGCCATATCGATTTGAAGTGTGCCTTGTCTTTCTCAGGCAAAAACTGAACCCAGTAATTCCTGAGTGCTGTAAGCGCATTGTCGTCACCAATGATGTAATTAAGTTCGAGATGGAAGGCAAGAAACCGGGCTACGCAGCATCGTTGGTCGGTATTAAACAAGCAACAACAAGAGTGATCATTCTCTGATTGAGTGAGATCTGACAAGCGAAAGACAATCGTGTTTTGTCCATTCCATTCGTCAGGTTCACAATCATCGAGCTGGGCAATTCCAGCTGTGAGCGCATCAATCATGTATGCAGGTGCGTGGTACCGAAACCCAATAGGGTCTAGGAAGCAGATGCCCGATCCCTGTGGGTCGTGTTCTCGCAGATTTACTTCTGACCAATGTTTGTCTCGCTGTTGCGACCGAATACGAAGACATGTTTTTTGCGGAGCACCTGCATCCATATATTCAACTTCGGCGAGTGATATCCCACCTTTACGGGTTACATCATCGAATGACAATCGGATGTCATCAACGAGTGCGTCTCGTTTAACACGGAGTTGTTGCTGATCCCGACTGATCCTGTTTTCATGGAACAGTACGAGTTCCAAGTACTCTTCAGGCGTCAAACCGTTCAAATCAACGCTCCACTAAGCGTGAGCTTGTCCGCAGCGGTGATCCTCGCGCGGACAATCTGACCAATGTACTCGCTCGGGAGTTTCACCGCATCGGTTGGGACATCAAAGAACACAATCAAATCCCCGTCCGTCCGACCAGAGAGCTGAACGGTCGGTCCTTGGGTGACGGCATCGAGCACCGCGCTGTTCGATTGCAAACTGCTGCCACCGATGGTGATCCCGACCATGCCTGATCCGGGTTTGACATCCGTGCCGCGTTTCTTGTGCTCGTGCCGGGAGAGTCCCTCGACGAAGATATCGAACTCGCCACCGATCTGCTCCTTCGCGATCTCGTCGGAGATCTCGGTTTGCAGATCCAGGAGCTCGTTGTTCCGAATGCGCTTGATCTGGTCCGGGATGTCGTCGGGAATCTTGTCGTACGCGACCGTCCCAGGACGCGGCGAGTACTTGAAGATGTAGCAGTTCTTGTATCGGCTCCGCGTCAGCAGTTCCTTGGTCAGTTCGTGATCCTCATCCGTCTCCGTAGGGAACCCAACGATGATGTCCCCGCCGAGCATCAATGGACGACCAATCTCAGGCTGGTGCAGGTACTCGTTGCACCGATCAATAAACTCGTAATACTCAGAGATCGAATGACCCCGGTTCATCATCTTGAGCATCCGATCCGACCCGGTCTGCGCGGGAACATGGATAAACCGGCAGATGCGTGGGCAATCCCGGATCACTTGAAGCACATCATCACCAAAGTCACGCGGATAGCTCGTCATGAATCGCAAGCGTTGAATCGCAGGGACTTCCTCATGGATGCGATAGAGCAGATCCGCAAAGGTCGTCGTGTTCGCGCCTGCAAACGCATCGCGGTTGTGCGATCCTTTGTATGTTCTACCCTTTTGTGGTTGAACAACCCCATCGAGCGTCACCGCCGCGTCGTGCTCGAAGCGGTAGTGGTTGACGGTCTGTCCCAGCAGCGTGATTTCGAGTACCCCAGTGTCCGCGAGTGCTTTGATCTCGTCGATGATGTGTTCTGGTGGTCGATGGATCTCCGCGCCGCGTGTGTGGGGGACGACGCAGTAGGTGCAGAACTTGTTGCACCCACGCGTGATGCGGACATACGCCGAGCGTCGTCCGTCGAAGTCGACCGGCGAGATCATCCGACCCAGATCAAGCGATTCAAGCGAATCTCCCGCCGCAGCGAGTGTTGAGGACCGTCGTGATGCATTCCCCTGCAGAGCGACCTGCTTTGCAGATTTGCGGATCGCGACCTCTGGTTCAGATTCCGCGAGCGATGCTTTGGTTCGTACCGCGTTGTCGAGGAGTTCGGGGAGTTTGTCGAGTTCTGATGGGCCGCACATGATGTCCACGACCGGCATCCGCGAGATCAGGTCCTCTCCGTCCCGCTCGGCCATGCATCCCAGCACGCCGACGACCAGGTCGGGATGCTTCGCTTTCCGGTGCTTCATCTCACCCAATCGCGACCAGACCTTCTGCTCCGCACGCTCGCGGACGGAGCAGGTGTTGTACAGCACGATGTCCGCGTGGTCCTGATTCGCGGTGAACTCATACCCAAGCGATCCGAGCGCACCAGCAACAAGCTCCGAATCGAGCTCGTTCATTTGGCATCCAAAGGTCTCTAAATACACGGCTTTGCTGGTCATAAGTCCCGGAGTGTACGCCGGGAATGGGCACGAAACCCGGCAATCAAACCGATCCGGTGATACACTCGCCCTGTGACCACGATTGACGACATCCGAGCATGGTTTGCGGATCTGGCGCTTGCGAGCAAGTGCCTGCTGCTGTTCGGTGCCGCTTCCGCGTTGATCATCACCATCGCCCTCTCCCTGCCCCTTCTCCGCATGAATGGATTGGTGGGGTCCGGAGAACGCGAGCTTGCCCGATCCGTGTACGCGACCTGGATGCTCGACAACCACCCCCTTTCCGGCGAACCCTCAAACGCGGACGGCGCGATCATTACCCCCTTCACATGGAATCAAGCAAACGCGCAACGAAACGAGAATCCATTCCTCGATCGAGCGATGAAACAGTTCGAGCGATCAGGGACCAAGTCTGAGTATTTTGATGCCGACTGGGTCGGATGGAGCCGACTCTACAGCTACGCACATGTCCTCCGGGACGAAAATGCTCAGCCTCATGCGGTGTTCATGCTCGAACACAAATCCCCTGGCGCGGGATGGTTGATGGTCGTCAACCTCCTCTATGTCGTCGCGGCAGGAGTCGTCGTGCTCGCGGTTGCGCTCGTCGTTTTCGCGTGGATCACAGAGCGATTGATCATCCGTCCCGTCCTGTCCTTGCAGAAAACCGCAGAAAAAGTACGCGATGGCAACCTCTCCACGCGTTCGTCCATCGCGACAGGTGATGAGTTCGAAGAACTCGCAGAAACCATCAACCTGATGCTCACCGAGCTTCAGCGCCAGCAGGATCAGCTCCGAGGCGCAAACGCCGCGATGGACATCAAGCTCGCTGAACTGGCGCAAGCGAATGTCGCGCTGTACGAATCTGCTCGACTCAAAGGCGAGTTCCTTGCGAGCGTATCCCACGAGCTCCGCACCCCGCTCAACGCAATCATCGGTTTTGCGGAGCTGCTTCTGGAGATCGTGCGTGGAGATATCGCGGACGCAGCGGAACATGAGCAGCCCCCTGAGGGGTTCGATCCCAACGAGATGTCCAAGCGAGAGCGATACCTTGTCAATATCGTATCAGCGGGACGCACCCTGCTGGAGATGATCGAGTCGCTGCTGGAAATGGCGAAGATTGAAGCGGGGCGCGTCGAACTCAACATCGCGCCGATGAATATCTCCGACACCTGCCAAGCACTGGTTGGATTGATCCACCCGCTGGCGCGGAAGAAGGACATCAAGGTGATGCTCGATCTCGCGGATGACATTCCGTTGGTCGAGACCGACGCAAAGAAGTTTCAGCAAATCGTGTTCAACCTGCTCTCGAACGCTGTGAAGTTCACTGGGGAGAGCGCAACCGGAGCGCAAGGCGAGATCACCCTCCGCGCCGAGCGACTCCCGGACGATGACTCCGGTACCGATCGCCTCCGCGTCTCAGTCATCGATAACGGGCAAGGCATCGCGCCCGACGATCAGAAGCGAATCTTCGACAAGTTCCAGCAGGTCGATTCGGGACACACCCGCGTCCACGCTGGGACGGGTCTTGGTCTTGCGATTGTTTCCGAACTCACACGCTTATTGCAGGGCGAAATTCAACTCGTCTCCGAGATCGGCGCGGGGTCTATGTTCTCGCTTATCCTGCCGGCAACGATCGATCCTGAGCTGCTCGAAGAAACAAAGCTCGAAGCGAAGTTCCGAAGTTCGATGCGTCCGCCTTCTGTCAATGGAAGCAACGACCAGCAAGAAGCTATGAGCGATCCAGAAACACAGACCGCTGAATCAACAACCGATTAAACCGCGGCTTCAAAGTGTCGCAGTTCAACAGGCGAGTTCTTTCCCGATACAAACACAACCGCAATCACATCAATTCGGATCGGTCGATCCCGGTAGCCGTCTTTCTTCATGATCGCTGATGCGAGTGTCCGGAGCTTGCGTTTCTTCGCGGCGGTGATGTTCGCTTCCGGATCAATCCGTCGCTGATCCATCGGTTTTTGGAGTCGAGCTTTCACCTCGACAATCACGATCGTTCCGCTTCTGGTATCCTCGCATAGCAGATCGATCTCACCCATCCCGAGGCGAAGATTTCGTTTGAGAATTTTGTATCCGTTTCGTTTCAGGTGTCTTGCCGCCGCGTTTTCGCCGCGTTTCCAGACGGAGTTTTCACGAAAGCTACGGAAGATCATTCCATAGATGTTCCCACAGAACTGTGTCATCTCGCCGGGCCGTACTGTTGCTCAGCGATGTAGATCAAGCGGAGCAAGATTTCCTCTCGGCTCGATACACGGGCCCGCTCGATCAACTCCATCAGGTACTCGCTCCGTTCCTTTTCGCGGCGTTCGTTTGTGAGCTCGCGATAGATTTGGAGCTGAGCGTCGTACAACGAAACGGATTCTTGTTCTCTGCTGAGATACTTAATCCAAACATTCGCATTCCCAAGCGAAATAGGGCCAGTCCATTCACCAACATCGAGTGTCCATGCCGCTTCGTTCATCAGATCGATCGGATAAAAATCGGTTTTCTCAAACTCATCAGTGAGCAATCGTTCGATCTTTCCTTCTCGGTCTTTCATGAAGTTGTTGGGGATGGATTTCGCAATCTCCGAAAAATCCTCGCCCGCATTCAGCCGAGCCGTGATTGACTCCACCGGCTCTCCCTCAGCTTCCATCACACGGATGACCTGAAGGGTAACCGTCGGATTTGGTTGGTATTTATCGATGTCCCGTTCGTAGCGTTGCTTGATGTCCCGCCACGAGATGTTGATCCGTCGGTTGATTTCTTGATAGAGCGTCAGTCCTACGAGCGTGTCGAGTTCTTTCTGGCGCAGCGCTTCGTCAAGGGTCACCCCTTGTTCTTCAAGAATCCGTCGATTGGCAAGCTGCGCACTCCCCAGGTTCTGGGACAGCAGATTGGAGCGAAAGTCTTTGAGGAAGGATTGGAGCCCGACGCGTTGTTGCGGGGTGAGTGCCGCGATGGTTTCCGCGCGGAGCAACTCGTCGTAAATGATCCCGTCGAGTCGATTCCGGATGATCTCGATTGCTTCCGCTCTCCAGTCGCTGAGATTTGATTGCTGCCCGAGGGTGATCAAGCGATCTTTGATTGGTCCGAAGAAGCTCGAGACATAGATCGGATGTCCGCTGATGTCACCGACCTTCGCATCGAGGAACTCAAGCCCATCATCGCCGCTGAGAATCGCTGAACGCTGGCTCGGTGTTCTCTCGCTCGAACTGATCGGCTCGACCGGATTACCGTCGAGGTCAGTCGTGGTTCTGTTCGCGGAAATGTTCGAGGATTCAGCGGGAGATTGGCTTTGCGAAGCGTGCTCGTTCCTTGCAGAGGCGGTCGCATCTGGATCGCCTTTGAAGTCTCCGAGTCGGATCTCGGTCGTATCTTCGCGTTGGTTCCCCAGAACCTTGTTTCCTGTACATCCGGAAATCCCGCCTGCAGCGAGGAGAATCACAGCAAGACCGATGGTCGAGCAATGCGGATCACATATCCGAGACTTGGAACGCGGTGTCAACTTCCTGATGCCAACCATGCTGTAATACAACCTCAAACTCCGTTTCATGTCCTAGCATACACCAACAAAAGGATGCACCAATGACTGACCCCGAACAACCAAAGATTATCATCGATGACGACTGGAAGTCGTCTGCACAAGCCGAGAAAGCCAAACTCGCGGCTCAAGAGCAAGAAAAGGCCGCCAAAGCCGCCGAATCGGGCAATATCCCCGGTTTGCCAGACCAACTCGGATTCAAAGAGCTGGTCTCCATGCTCGCGACCCAAGCACTCATGTACATGGGCGCCTTCCCAGACCAGTCAGGCAAAGCAATGGTCTCACTCGATGTCGCTCGTCTGAACATCGAACTGCTCTCAGTCGTCGAAGAGAAAACCAAAGGGAATCTGACTGAAGAAGAGTCCACGATGATCACCCAAGCAATCGTCGAGCTCCAGCACCAGTTCGTCGAAGTCTCACAAGCGGTATCCAAAGCCGCTCAAGACGGGACGCTCGAACAGATGGGACAGACCCCGCCTATCCAAGGTGGCGGCCCAGACCTGAAGATCACCTAATCCGCTCTCGCGTGGCGAAAAACGCCCCATTGAGCCGATACGACTGATCGACCGCTGACCGGATTCAATCGGTCACGAGACAAGACACGCAGACCTCCGGAGTTCCACCGTGAGCAACACCGCTACTCAGCAGAGTTTCATGCAACGAAACCAGTTCCTGATCCGCCGACTCCATTCATTGACCGGCATCCTCCCGATCGGGGTCTTCCTGATCGCCCACCTCGTGACCAACTCCTCCCTTGCGTGGGGATGGTTCGCGCTCAAGGGACGCCATCAAGGCGAAGGCCTGAGCGTCAGCGAAGGGGGCGTCCAGTACTTTGCTCACGAGGTCACCTGGATCAACACCCAGGTCCCGCACCTGTTCCTCATCGAAGTCACCCTCTGGCTCGCAATCGCGTTCCACTGCATCCTCGGCTTCTACTACGCGACAGGCGGCAAGGGCAACCTCCAGCACTACAAACACCAAGACAACTTCCGCTACTCCCTCCAGCGTTGGTCGGGATACTTCGGGATCTTCTTCATCTTCTATCACATCGCAACCCTCCGCTGGGGATGGACATTCCTCATCCCAGAAGGGACCGCGTGGTCGCACGAGTACAGTGCCTCAACACTCGCAGCTGCTCTGCAAGGATCAACCGAGGGATGGACCGCCGCTGGTCTGTTCGTGTCGTTGTTCTACCTGCTGGGTGTCTCGCTCTTGGTCTTCCACTTTGCCAATGGTGTGTGGACCGCCGCGATTACTTGGGGTCTGACTGTCTCTGAACACGCTCAGAAGAAGTGGGGCTATGTGTGTGCCGCTCTTGGTGCAGGACTCATGCTCGCCGCATGGTCAGCACTGGGGAGCGCGATGCTGCTTGATTACGACACCGCTCGCGCGGTCGAAGCGTCCATCCTCGATGGACACTCCGCACCAGCAATCGATCACAATCCCGCTGAGCACGCGCTGTCCGACGAAGTCACGCTCGAAGCGAACGCATCTGATCCAGAGGGATAACCCGCGTCCAAACCCCTGTTTGCAACGAACCAAAACTGATTATTGACTTAAGAAGAACTGAGGATGAGCAATGAATGAGCAACGAGTCATCGTCGTCGGAGGCGGACTGGCAGGACTGGCCGCGTCGATCCGAATCGCCGAAGCAGGCGTCCCCGTCGATCTCTTCTCGATGGTCCCTGTCAAACGCTCGCACTCCGTCTGCGCACAAGGCGGCATCAACGCGTGCAACGAGGTCGCGAGGCAGCAGGGGTACTCCGAATACCAGCACTTCGACGAAACCCTCATCGGCGGCGACTTCCTCAACGACCAGCACCCCGTCCTCGAGATGACCAACTGGGCACCCAAGATCATCGACCTCCTCGATCGCATGGGTGTCCCGTTCAACCGCTCAAGCGAAGGCTACCGCGACCTCCGCCTCTTTGGTGGTTCACTCTTCAAACGAACCCACTTCTCCGGAGCGACCACCGGACAGCAACTCCTCTATGCACTCGACGAGCAGACCCGACGGTATGTTTCCGAAGGCAAGGTCACCGAGTACTGCTACTGGGAGTTCCTCTACCCGATCCTCGAAGGCGAGGGCGAGAACCGCCGCGCTGTCGGGATCGTTGCTCAGGACATGCGCACCATGCAGATCCGAGCATTCCGAGGCGACGCAGTCGTCATGGCGACCGGCGGCTGCGGACTGGTCTTCGGCAAGTCCACCAACTCCGTCATCTGTACTGGTGGAGCCGCGTCTCGATGCTTCCAAGCCGGCGCATGGTACGGCAACGCGGAAATGATCCAGGTCCACCCAACCGCGATCCCCGGCGCCGACAAGTGCCGACTCATGTCCGAGTCCGCTCGCGGCGAAGGCGGACGCGTCTGGGTCCCAGCCAAAATCGGGGACACCCGCAAACCAGCGGACATCCCGGAAAATGAACGCTACTACATCCTCGAAGAACGCTACCCCAAGTACGGCAACCTCGTCCCGCGCGACATCGCAACACGCGAGATCTTCGATGTCTGCGTCAACGAAGGGATGGGCGTCGATGGCATGAACCAGGTCTACCTCGATCTCACCCACATGGACCCCGACTACCTCACCGAAAAACTCGGTGGCATCCTCGACATCTACGAGAAGTTCGCAGGGGAAGACCCACGATTCACCCCAATGAAGATCTTCCCAGCGGTCCACTACTCCATGGGAGGCATGTGGACGACCTACACCGCGGGAGATTACCAGCCTGAAGAACCACGAACCGAGCACAAGCCCGGCGCGGACATCCCAGTCGGTACCGAAATCGGTCACGGACTCAAGCAAGGCGCACCAAACAACGCGATGACCAACATCACCGGTTTGTACGCGTTCGGTGAAGTCAACTTCGCATACCACGGCGCGACCCGCCTCGGTGCCAACGCACTCCTGAGCTGCATCTTCGATGGTCTGTGCAACGGCGTGTCTGTCGTCAACTACATCCGCGACGAGAACTTCGTTCCCGTTTCGCAGGTTTCGCAGACGGTGTACGACGCCGCTGCACGCAAGGAGCAAGACAAGCACGACGCGCTCCTCGCGACGACCGCAAAGGGCACCGGCAACAAAGCGAACAACCCCTACCAGATCGCCTTCGAGATGGGCGAGATCATGAACGCTCAATCCACCGTGGTCAAGACCAAGGAAGGGCTCGAGAAGTGTCTCGCAAAACTCGATGAACTCTCAGAACGCTACAAGAATGTCGAGCTCGGCGACGGCGCGATGTGGACCAACCAGTCCCTGAGCTTCACAAGAACAGTGGGGGACATGCTCATCCTCGCTGAAGCGATCGCTAAAGCGGGACTCCTCCGCGAAGAATCCAGAGGCAGCCACTACCGCACGGACTTCCCAGAACGCGACGACGACAAGTTCTGGAAAGCATCGCTCGCGAAGTTCAACCCATCGACTGGCAAGTCGGACATCGAGTTTGTCCCAGTCAAAGCGGGTCTCGTGAAGCTCCGTCCACGAACTTATGGCAAGACCGCACCCGAAAAGACCGAAACACCAGCAACAGCCAATGCGTAAACCGACGCCGAAGCCAAGCATCGCGCACAAGAACGCATTTCTTGAGATAAAGGATTGAATCATGGGAGCCGCCCAAGCAAGCATCATCGGATCAGAGGAACGCAAAGCAAACCGCAAAGCCGCGGTCGCTGGTCGGAGTGTGACCTTCAAAATCAAACGCTGCGACGGTCCCGGGAAGCCATGGAGATGGGAGTCCTTCAAGGTGCCCACCGAACCTGGTTCCAATGTGATCTCTTCGCTCAACTGGATCGCATCTAACCCGGTCACCGTTGATGGTAAAGAAACCACCCCGGTCGTGTGGGATTCCAACTGCCTCGAAGAAGTCTGCGGCGCGTGCACCATGGTCATCAATGGTCGAGTCCGTCAGTCCTGCTCGTGCCTCGTTGATGAATACGCACCACGCGAAGGCGACGAGATCGTCCTCGAACCCATGTCCAAGTTCCCCGTCATCCGCGACCTCTGGGTCGACCGCTCACGCATGTTCGACGCACTCCAACGCGTCAAAGCGTGGGTCCCGATCGACGGCACCTACAACCTCGGCGCTGGTCCACAAGAATCACACGACCACCAACAGATGCGATACGCACTCTCCGAGTGCATGACCTGTGGCTGCTGCCTTGATGCGTGCCCGCAGTTTGCTGAAGAAGCAGACCCCAAGAACTGGGACAAAAACTTCATCGGTCCACAAGCGATCTCACAAGCCCGCCTCTTCAACGAGCACGGCACTGGCAAACGGCTCAAAGACGAACGCATGGACACCCTCATGGGTCCCGACGGCATCCAGAACTGTGGGAACGCGCAGAACTGCGTCAAGGTGTGCCCAAAGGGCATCCCGCTGACCGAGTCCATCGCCGCGATCGGTCGCAGCGCGACGGTCCACAGCGTCAAGAAGTTCTTTACCAGCAAATAAGCATCGGCAGAGAAACCCATCACCCCAAGAACACAAACGCCTCCATCAAGGAGGCATTTTTATTTATGCGTTGAGATCAAGCCGAGGCTGATCAGAATCGCGTCGTCCCTGAGGACCCTTCGCGGTGTACCCGATCTGATGCTCCTGACGATCCTCGTTCGCTTCCTCTTGGTCAGCGTCCGCCAAACTCCTGATCGCATCGATCTGCTCAACATGCTCCACAGCAGCTTGATAACTGTCGTGAACCCGACCACGACGACGCGCCTTATCCGTATCCTCGGCTTGCTGTTTGCGAGCCGCGATATTGCTGGAAGCTGGTGCCCCTGCAAGACTTGAAGCCAGGTTGTTGATTGCTCCGGTCATACCAATAGTATCGGATTCACCCGGCGCAACTCGCCAGCGAAATCCACAACCAATCCACAAATTTTAGTGTTTGTTCGGGTGCGTAAGGCGTTCTTGCCTGAAATCAGGCACCGATGATATTGACGCCACAGTCCACAAACAGGTTCTCGCCCGTCACGCCGCTTGAGAGATCCGACGCAAGGTAGACCGCGGTCTTCCCAACATCGGAGCCCAATGTGGTTCTGCGGAGTGGTGCTTTCTGTGCCGCCCGCTCTTCCAGATCGTCTGTTCCACCGACCGCTGAGCTTGCCAGCGTACGGAGGTAGCCGCCTGAGATCGTGTTGACCCGGATGTTGTCTACGCCGAGTTCCGCCGCGAGGTAGCGTGTGGAGGTTTCCAGGCAGGACTTGGCAACCGCCATGACATTGTATCCGAGGATGACTTTTTGAGCACCGTAGTAGCTCATTGCCATGATGGATCCGCCGCCGTTCTTCGCCATCAGCGGTCGAGCACGGTTGCTCATCGCGACAAGCGTGTACGCGGAAATGTTCATCGCTTCAAGGAACGCATCGCGTGGGGTCTCCGCGAACTTGCCGATCTGCAGCCAATCCCGATCAGCGTACGCGATCGAATGGATCAAGAAATCAAGGCGTTCGTGGTCTTTCGCGTAATCGCTGAACAGCTCGTCGATGTCCTCGTCGCTGCCCGCATCGCATTCATACAAGATCGGGTTGGGGCTGAGTTTCTCTGCGGCGCGCATGGTGCGTCGAGCGTTCTTCTCGCCTGGGATATGCGCGTACGCACATTGGCCGCCGTTGGCGATGATTTCCTTTGCGATGTGCCACGCGTACGAGCGATCGTTCGCAACGCCGACCACCAGCCCAACTTTGCCGTCCAGAAGCCCCATAAATCAGATCCTTTCACGATCAATAACAGACGATTTATAGCCACGCAAACCGCTTGCTTCAATCAGTTGGAATGATAGGTTCATTCTGGGGTCTACGATTCACCATGACCGCTTCCGATTCACATGATTCCAGTTCTGGTTTGGCAAGACGCACCCAAGAACTGTCCCTGCCGGACTTTGCAGCAAAACTCCGAGAAACAGGGTACATCCGTCGTTTGCTCGAGCTCGCTCGCGACGAAGACCTCATGTCATCAGCAGATCGCGAACCACACGATTGGACCGGCGAACTCATGTTCACCCTGGATCAGCACGCCTCAGCCAAACTGGTTATCCGCGAGCAGGGCATCGTCGCAGGCCTTGCATTCGTCCCCGACATCATCGATGTATTCCTCCGCAACAACGAGCGGATGGTCTGGACGCCGAAGATCGAGGACGGCACCCCGGTCGATCCATCAACCACCCTCGGCACGCTCTCCGGCTCCTCCATCGCACTCGTCCGCATCGAGCGAACGATCCTCAACCTCGTTTCCCGCTTGTCAGGAATCGCGACCAAAACCAACCACGCTGTTCAACTCGTCCAAGGCACCAACACGCACATCTGCGACACACGCAAAACCACACCTGGATTGCGTGTGTTCGAAAAATACGCCGTCCGCTGTGGTGGTGGCACCTCACACCGCATGGGTTTGCACGACGCGCTGCTCATCAAAGACAACCACCTCGCGGGTCTTGATGAATCTGCATTCAAAGCGAGGGTCCACGCCGCAAGCATGCAAGCGCGTGAGCACAAGCTTGAGTTTGTCCAAGTCGAGGTGGACACGCTCGAACAACTCGGTTGGCTCCTCTCGATGGATGCAACCAGCGCGGACATCGTCTTGCTTGACAACATGCCTCCCGAAACACTCACCAAAGCCGTCTCGATGCGGAACGAGTCGAATCCAAACCTGCTCCTCGAAGCATCCGGCGGCATCAATGACACCACACTCCCCGCCGTCGCGCAGTCCGGCGTGGACCGGATCTCGATGGGCGCACTTACCCACCAAGCCGTGAGTCTGGACATCGGGCTCGACACGCTGTGAGCATCACCGAAGACATCACCGCATGGCCCGATCGCCTTGAATCACAGACTCAAAGCACGATCATCAATCGCGTCATCGTGCTTAGTGAAACCCAAAGCACCCAAGACGCCGCAGCGCGTGCCTGCATCGGTCTACCAAAGAATCATCCGCCGACCCTCGTCGTCGCGTCCAACCAAACAATGGGACGAGGACAACGCGCCAACAACTGGTTCGACGCCTCTGGACGCACGCTCCCATGCTCGCTCGCGATCGGTCCCGAGTTCCTCAAGTTCAACAACCCAAACCTCGCCGCCCGTGCCGGACTCGCGGCGTTGGACGCAGTCCAACACTTTGCGCCAACGGCAAAGATCAAATGGCCCAACGACATCGTGGTCGCGGTGGGGGACTCAGCACCACGCAAAATCGCAGGTGTTCTCGTCGAGCACTCCCGCGACTCCATCGTCATCGGGATCGGGATCAACTGCACGCAGACCGAATCCGACTTCCACCCAAGCATCCAACATTCCGCAATCTCGCTGCATCAGCTCGAAAGCGATGTTGCGCGGATCGACCTCGCGTGCACGCTCATTGATTCGCTCAACCATTGGTTCGCTGTTGCATCCGAAGACGAAGTACGAGACCACTGGAAAGCCAATGACGCCCTCCTCGGCACCACACAAAAATTCATTCACAACAACACCCCACACACCGGCAAAGTCCTGAGCATCGATCCACTCAAAAACATCCGGATGCAAACATCCCAAGGCGAGATCAATCTCCCCGTCGAGCAAACGCGATTGATTACAGAAACGAGCTAAATCAGAGCAATCTTTTGATCTGCTTGCCCAGCTCGAGAGCCGCTTCCTGCGAAAGCGATCCCGCGTTCCAATCCACCAGCAATCCGACCCCATCGGGACGATCCACATAGCGAGGGATGATGTGGAAGTGCACATGGTCCACAGCTTGCCCCGCCTCGGCGCCATTGTTTTGTAGGATGTTGAGTGCTGTCGCACCCGTAACCTTTTTGATCGCACGGGCAATCCGAGGGAGCACCCGACCCAGAGCCGCCGCGTGATCGTCAGAAAGCTCATCAATTGTCGCAGCGGGTTCCTTGGGGATCACCAGCGCGTGTCCCTCAGACAACGGCCCAATATCAAGAATCGCAATGACGAAATCGTCCTCGTAGATCTTGTGTGCGTCGATTTCACCACGGATGATTTTGGAAAAAATGGAGTCACTCATGCCCACATCCTAGTGCATGATCCGCGAGCCCGCAGGAATCTACGCGTATGATCTTGCGTGACTGAAACGACCCTCTCAAAGCCGATCATCCGTCAACTCCCGCCGCTGTTGGTGAACCAAATCGCCGCGGGTGAAGTCATCGAGCGTCCTTCGTCAGTCCTCAAAGAACTCGTCGAAAACTCCATCGATGCAGGCGCGACAAAGATCACCGTCGAACTTGAGCAAGGCGGCATCGAACTCATCCGCATCACCGACAACGGACACGGCATCCACCCAGACCAGATCCAGCTCTCCCTCGCGCCCCACGCAACGAGCAAGATCACCGAGTCCGACGACCTCGACCGGATCTCCACAATGGGATTCCGTGGAGAAGCCCTCGCGTCCATCGCATCAGTCGCACGCGTCACCATCCAGTCTAGAACCCGCGACCACGACGAAGGACGCGAGATCCACTCCGCTGGGGACACGATCAACGATCCCAAACCAACCGGCTGTCCCGTCGGGACGAGCATCGAAGTCCGCAACCTGTTCTTCAACACCCCCGCACGTCGAAAGTTCCTCCGCACCCCAACCACCGAGCAAACCCGCTGCCTCGAATGGCTCCGCGACCTTGCGATGGCCAACCCCTCCATCGGGGTCCGCTGTCTCGGTGACGACAAAGTCAAACTTGACCTCCCACCAAACCAATCCCCACGCGAACGCGCCCTCGCAATCGTCGGCAAAGAACTCGAATCCCAGCTCGTCGAGGTCAATGTCGATCAGTTCGACAACGCGCGAGGCGTCCTCATGTGGGGACTCGTCGGCCTCCCCTCCATCGCACGAGCAACCTCCAAAGCACAACATGTCTTCCTCAATGGACGCACCATCCGCGACCGCACCGTCCAGCACGCGATCCGTGAAGCGTACCGGGGACTCATCGAACCGGGACGCCACCCGACCGCTGTGCTCATGATCGAGATGGCGCCGAGTGCTGTGGATGTCAATGTCCACCCCGCAAAGCTCGAAGTCCGCTTCCGCGATCAGTCCATGGTCCACCGAGCCGTGTACCACGGCGTTCGCAACGCGCTCATGCAAGCGGATGTCACCCCAACCGTCCTCTCCCGCCTCCCAAACGCGGGAGGCCCCTCCGCGATCATGCCATCGGCTTATCAGCCAATCCAACAACCAGCCCAGCAACCAGTCGAACAGCAAGTCGATCGCATGGTTGAGTATCTCAGCACGAATCAAGCTGCAGCAAGCAACCCATCGGACTTGCGATCCAAGCTGACCGAAGTGCTCCGCACGCCTGATCTCCCAAGCTTCGATCCGCCGCGTCCTCCAACGCAGCTGACCCAAGAAGAACGCCTGCTCCCACCAATCGTCAACAGCGTCCAAGTCCTCCAGGTCCACTCCAGCTACCTCGTCTGCCAAGACGAGCATGGCATCCTCATCATCGACCAGCACGCACTCCACGAACGCATGATGTTCAACACGCTCCTCTCCCGCGTCACTGGATCAGGAGTCCTCGAACAGCAAGGACTCCTCACCCCGATCGTCGTCGAGGTTGCCCCCGCGATCATCGACCAGTTCGACGATCTCCAAGAACTCTTTGAACGCATCGGGATCAGCGCCGCGCCGATGGGCCCCAGATCCGTAGGAGTTTCCAGCGTCCCAACCTTCCTCCTCTCCCGCAATGTCGATCCCGGCGCATTCCTCGACGAACTCTTCGAGCGCGTCGAGCGCGAGGGCTTCGTCCCGACCAAGGAAGAAGCGCTGCACGAGATCCTCGACATGATGTCGTGCAAAGCCGCGATCAAAGCGGGGGACAAACTCAGCGAGACCGAGCTCGCGGACATCATCGCGCTCCGCGACACCACCGAACGAGCCGCCTCCTGCCCCCATGGTCGGCCTACAACCGTCCGACTCACGATCGACGAACTCGAACGCCTCTTCGATCGCAAATAGCCGGCCCATACAGAAAACGATAAGATTCAGAACGATTGTTCAGAATGCGGGAATACACGCCAAGCATGATGGGTTCCCTCCCAGTCAACTCACGGAGACCAGACCATGAACACGCTCGATGCAATCAAAAACCGCCGATCCGTGCGGAGTTATGACACCTCAGCGCAGATCAGCGAAGAGGATCAACGAATCCTGTTCGAGCACGCCGTGCTCGCCCCGACATCCTTCAACATCCAGAACTGGCGATTCGTCGTCGTGAAAGACCCGGAGCAACGCGCCAAGATCCGCGAGATCGGATGGGGTCAACCCCAGCTCACCGACGCATCCATGCTTGTCGTGCTCACCGCGGATCTCAAAGCGTGGAACAAGGACACCGAGCGGTACTGGGTCAACGCAGAAAAAGAAACAGCGGACATGCTGGTGGGATCCATCAAAAAGTTCTACAACGACAACCCCCAACTCGAACGCGATGAAGCGATGCGTTCGGTTGGTCTTGCTGGACAGACCCTCATGCTCGCCGCGACTTCGCTCGGATACGACACCTGCCCGATGGTCGGATACGACCCCGATGAACTCGCCAAAATCATCAACCTCCCGGACGATCATGTGCTGGGAATGATCATCGTTATCGGGAAGAAATCAGCAGACGCTTTCCCAAGAGGCGGCCAACTCCCGCTCGACGAAGTCGTCATCACTGACTCGTTCTAAACCAACACAAACCAACTCGCACACACGCACCAAGGACTTGCACATGACCACTGTGAACGCATACGCCGCTACCGAAGCATCAGGTAAACTCGAACCATTTACCTACGAACTCCCAGAACTCGGCGCCGATCAGGTCGACATCAAAGTCGAATCCTGCGGCATCTGCCATTCCGACCTCTCCATGCTCAACAACGAGTGGGGGATGACCTCCTACCCATTCGTTCCAGGACACGAAATCATCGGGACAGTCGCCGCCAAAGGCAGCGCGGTCTCGCATCTTGAGATTGGTCAACGAGTCGGAGTTGGTTGGCATGCCGGGAGCTGCATGCACTGCCACGAGTGCATGAGCGGCGACCACAACCTCTGTCAAACCGCAGAACAAACCATCGTCGGAAGACACGGCGGATTCGCCGACACCGTCCGAGCCGCAGGTGCATGGGCAATCCCCATCCCAGAATCAGTCGATCCGCTCAGCGCCGGACCACTCCTCTGCGGCGGGATCACCGTCTTCAACCCACTCGTCCAACTCGGAATCAAACCAACCGACCGAGTCGGAGTCATCGGGATCGGTGGACTCGGACACATGGCGCTCATGTTCCTGAGCAAGTGGGGGTGCGAAGTCACCGCGTTCACCTCAACGGATTCCAAAGCAGCAGAAGCGAAAGCGATGGGCGCCCATCGAACCGTGAACTCAAGATCAGACGAAGCACTCGCCGCAGAAGCGGGTCGTTTCAACCTGATCCTCTCGACGGTCAATGTCTCTCTCAACTGGGACGCGTACATCAACGCGCTCGCTCCAAAGGGTAAGCTCCACAATGTCGGCGCGGTGCTTGAACCGATCCCCGTCGGCGCATTCTCGCTCATCATGGCCCAGCGCAGCATCTCGGGATCACCCGTCGGAAGCGCCGCGACCATCGCCGACATGCTCGAGTTCAGCGGCAGACACCAGATCAAGCCCATCGTCGAAACCTTCCCCATGAGCAAGGTCAACGAAGCACTCGAACACCTGGAATCTGGCAAAGCCCGCTACAGAATTGTCTTGACCGCAGATTGATCCGGAGCCATGATTCTGCTGCAGCTCACCATTCAAGCGTGTCCAAGTGTCTGCACAGGTGCCAAGCTGTAGGGAACCGCTCTTCGATCAGGGATCGTTTGAGCCCACAGCAGACCTTCTTGATCACATCAGGCTGCGCCGCGTAGTGTTTCTTCCCGCCGACGAGGTCATACAAGATCCGCACAACATCGCACACATCTTCCCCGATGTGCGCCTTGGTTGCGCGTCCGCGATCGTACATATCCACGAGCTTGCAATCGAAATGGATCCCGCGACGACGCACGAGCACATTGTGGGAATGCAGATCGCCGTGGTATTCCTTGCGTTCATGAATCTCAGCGAGCCCGGCGGCGATGGTCCGCGTCAAATGCAGCGCCTCAAAGGTCGGCATCCGCTTCCCGCGATACGCGTTGACCATATCAGAGAGCAGTTCCCCCTCGACAAACTCCGAGATCAGCACCGAAACCGGTTCCCGCTGGAGCCGAATCTGTTCCGCGTGGTGGTACTGGATCACCATCGAACAGTCCCGCAAACGCTCAAGCTTCATCGCGTAATGCGTCGCCGCTTTATCCTTTGGGTTCCGCTCCGGATAAAACAACTTCGCGGCCCGATGCACCCCTGTCAACCTTTCGCTGACCAGGTACACCTCGCCCTCCCAACCCATCCCAAGCAATCGATCCACGCGATAGTTCCGCGTGAGCACACGACCGGGAGTTAAGCCGAACATCGGTTTCTCGCCCATGCTGTTTACGCCTCGTCGAGCAGTTCAACCGCTTTGAACTTCTTGCCTTCGAGCATTTCCAGACTCGCGCCACCACCAGTGGAGACATGCGACAAGCGATCCGCGACACCAAAGAGCTCAGCCGCGGCTGCTGAATCGCCACCACCGACAATAGTGATCGCGCCGTGCTGACTTGTTGCATCCGCGACCGCTTCAGCAACAAGCTTTGTCCCCATCTTGAATGGCATCCACTCGAACACTCCCATCGGACCATTCCAAATCACCGTCTTGGATTCCTTGATGATCTGGCTGTACCGAGCAGCGGTTTTCGGGCCGATGTCGAGCCCCATAAACCCATCCTTGATCTGGTCGTCAAACACCTCAATATCCCCGGCTTGCTCCGCGAACACCGTTGAACAAATATGATCCTCAGGGAAGTGCAGATCAGTCTTGGACTCAGCAGCAAGTTCAATGATCCGCTTCGCTTCGCCGACCATTGAGTCTTCAACAATCGACTTGCCAACTTTGTGTCCCAGCGCGAGCAAGAAGGTGTACGCCATCGCGCCACCGATCAAAATGTGATCCGCCTTGGGAAGCAGGTTCTCAATCGCAGGCAGCTTATCACTCACCTTCGCGCCCCCCAGAATCACGGTAAACGGACGAGCAGGGTTTGCAAGCGCATCACTCAGATACGCAATCTCCTTCTCAACAAGGAACCCCGCAACCTTCGGCTTGTTGCCCATCGCTTCAGGAACACCAACCATCGAAGCGTGCTCACGATGGCAAGTCCCGAACGCATCGTTCACATACACATCAGCCAACGCAGCGAGCTGCGATGCAAAGTCCGATTCGCACCGCTTCTCGCAGCCATGGAACCGGAGGTTCTCAAGCAGGACCACATCCCCGTCCTTCATCGCATCGACCGCTGCCGCGATCGCGGGGTCTTTGCAGTTCTCCGCAGGGACCACGACATCCTTACCAAGCAACTCAGAGAGCCGAGCCGCGATTGGTGCCATGGAGTACTTTGATTCATACCCCTTGCCCTCAGGACGACCCAGGTGAGACATCAGGATTGCCTTGCCACCCCGGTCGATGACGGACTTGATGGTCGGGAGAGCCGCGACGATTCTGCGATCATCGGTGATGTTCGACCCATCCAATGGCACATTGAAGTCCACACGGATCAAAACCCGTTTCCCAGCGACGACCGTGTTCTCGATTGTTTGCTTTGCCATGATGATCCTCCCAGAATTGAAGTTGTTCCTACGCGCCATTCTAGGGGGATCGCAAGAAAAAACCGCGACCCAAAGGTCACGGCTTATGCATTCTTCAAATCAATCGAATCAATCAGTTGTCAAGCAGGTTGTTGGACTGACCACGAACCTTTGCCCCGCCGTTCTTGAGCAGGTTATCACGCAGCGAGCGGAGATCTGCTTGGACCGAAGCGTCGATGAGCTGGTCACCCATGCGGATCTTGATCCCACCAAGCATCTCAGAGTCGGTGTAAGGATGGATGATGACTTCCTTGCCGAGCGATTCGTTGAGCTTGTGCTTGATCGAATCCAAAGCATCTGGAGACATCGGGGTCGCGGTAAACACATCAACCTCGATGCGTCCGAAGCGAGCTTGAACGAGTTCATCCAATGCGCCAACGATCGGGATCAGGTGACCCAAGCGTCCCTTGGAGTTGAGCTGACGCAAGAAGTTGAGTGTCAACTGGTCGCACTTGCCTTCAAGCATGCGGACCAGCGACGCGTCACGCTTCTCCGCGTCGATCAGACGCGAAGCAAGCAACTCGTTAAAGCCTCGGCTGTCCCGAGCAATCTCAAGCAGATCTTCAAGCTGACCAAGCAAACCCTCAGGGGATGCCCCGTCGGTTGCTTCAGCGACTTCAAAAACCGCATGAGCATAAACCTTGGCGAGCGCGTCAGGCTTTGTTTCAATCAAAGGCATATCGAATCTCCACCAAAGGTTTACGAGTTGACCGTTTTGAGTTCAGCAAGCGATTCGTCCATCAAACGCTGCTCGTCATTGATCGAGACTTCACGCTTGAGGATCTTGCCCGCCATCACGGTCGCAAGATTCACCGACTCGGAGTACAACTCGTTGAGCGCCTGCTTCTTCGCAGCATCGATGTCCGCTTTCGCTTTCTCACGCATCTCGTTGAGCTCGGTCTCAGCACGAGTCTTGAGCTGTGCAGCAAGCTCGTTCTGGGTTGCTTTGGTCTCTTCGAGCATCTGCTGTGCTTGTGCACGAGCTTCAGCGAGGTTCTTCTCGTACTCGTTGAGTGCTTCCTTCGCTTGCTTGCGAGCATCTTCAGCAGCAGCGATTTCACCCTTGATCTTCTCGTTCCGCTCATCAAGACCAGAAACAATCTTCGGCCAAACCATCGTCGAGAGCAAACCAAGAACGATCACAAACAGGATGATCGCGGTCACGCCGGTCGCGAAACCTTCCTTTGGTGATGCCAATGGGTTGGCAGCACCGCCGTGCCCATCGCCGTGTCCATCACCATGCGAATCAGCTGCGTGAGCGGCGCCATCCACATGCGAAACAGCGGCGTCTGAGTGGTCATCGGGAGCTGCAGCCATCGCGGTCAGTGGGGCAAAGGCAAGAGCAATCAGAACAGTAAACAATGCGAAACGGTTCATCGCGTATTCTCCGTGTGTTCAGGGAAGCTGCTGACCGGATCCAGTCCGAGCAGCCAGTTCCAGAATCCGGAGCGTGCCGTGTTTCAGACACGCTCCGGGAAGTTTGTAGCTATTAGGCGAGGAACGCAACAACGATCGCAAACAGGGTTGCACCTTCGATGAGTGCAGCCGCGAGGATCATGTTGGTACCGATGGTGCCCGATGCTTCTGGCTGACGAGCGATCGACTCGAGCGCACCCTTGCCGACCATACCGATGCCGAGGCCGCCACCGAGAACAGCGAGACCTGCACCGATCACAGCAAGACCCTTGCCGATGTTCTCAACAGGAGCGCCTGCGCCTGCGGTCTGTGCCATTGCCATTGCTGGAGCGAAGAGCGCGATTGCGCCGGTTGCCAGAACGATTTTCTTCATGAGTTTCATATCGATTCCTTTCAGAGGCCGAGGAGTTTGTTGTTCGGCCTGAACCACTGAACTGCGGGGAGCATCCACTGTCGATCCAACTCGGATCGCAATGGCCTTGGGTGCCGCCCCGCGGAGCCCCAGGCCTGACTACTTTCAAATCACGCGAGGCCCGCTTCAGCGATCTCGTGTGCCGTATCGTGATCGTGGTCACCGTGATGCGCGAGCAACGAGATGAACACGGTCGTCAAGAACATAAACACAAACGCTTGCAAGAACGCGACAAACAACTCAAGGAAGTAAATCGCAATCACACCAAGCGAAGAAACAACGCCGACCGGGAATCCGAGCAGCGGGTTTTCATTGGTAAATCCGTCAACAGCCGCGAAACCGAGCAGAACCGCAACCAGAATGTGACCCGCGGTCATATTCGCAAACAAACGAATCGCAAGCGCGATCGGTTTGATAAAGGTACCCATGATCTCGATCGGGATAATGATCGGCCAAACAAAGATCGGTGCTTCCGCAGTCAGGTGCTTCAGGTAACCCCCAAGACCCAACTCCTTAATCCCAGCAGCATTGATCGCGATCGCAGCAGCGATCGACAACGCACCGGTCACCCAGATGCTCTGGGTCGCGGTGCCACCGATAAATGCACGATGCTGAGCAACCATGTCCGAACCCATCGCACCCGCAAGGATGTTCTGGAGATCAAGCAGCGGGATCAGACCCAGCAGGTTGTTGATCAAGATAAAGAAGAAGATCGTCCAAAGGAACGGCATCATCTTCTCAGTACGCTCACCGATCAGTGGGCGGACAGTATTCTCACGAAGATACCCACAGATCACCTCGACCATGTGAGCGAATCGGTTGTTGGTCACCCAGCGAGCGTGTCCCTGACCTTCTTCACCGGTCGAAACCGCTTTGGCAACAAACAAACCACCGACCAGCATAATGATCGAGGTCAAGACCATGTTGGTCTGTGCTGTGGACCACAACCAGTAGCCGTCCTCGTTGACGACAAACGCGTGGTTGATGACATGCTGCACCGGATCGGCAGCAAGAGTAATGCTCGACATCATGCCTGACCCTCCGGGACCACCGACATTGTCGGCGCGTCCGCTGAGTTGACTACTTCTACAGATTTCACCAATGCCAACACCGTCAACACATCAATCGCAAGCACAGCAAGCAACGACGCCAACAGGGTCAGCACAAAGAGTTCTTTCGTTGGTTCCAAAGCGATGTACGCCGCAAGTCCGATCACCGCGACGATCCCCGCACGCAGCATCGTTCCGCCCAACACCGGGACACCCCACATCCCCGCCGGACGAGCCGGGAGCATATTGAGAGCCATGAGTGTCATCAGCACGCCTGGGAACATGACCGCGGTGGTCAGCAGCCCGTCGGTCATCTGACCGCCGCGCATCCCCGCGATTGCGCCGCCACCAATCCCGATCATCACACACGCCAACACATTCAAACCCGCCATTTTCAGGATCGGGAGCCGTGTCAGCTCAAGTGTGGGTTGTGGTGACGAATCAGCCATGGATTGAGAGACCTGTGCGCTTGGTACCAACCCCGACAGTGGGGGCAGAAGGATAGCGTTCACTCACCCAAACGGCGAGTCTATGAGCCATATTTCAAACGAAACTTCCCGCTTTCTGACCCCAACCAGACCTGTTCACACCCATCGACCAGCACATCAACGAATCCACCCCATTTCGAACTCAAGTCCCTGGATCCCCATCCGTACGATCTGATGAGCGAGTCTGCTCCGAGTTGAGCTTCATCGCTTCCTTGATAAACAGGTAAAAACCGCCCACAAGCCCCAGAATCGACAGGGTGATCGTCCAGGTCTTGCCCGTTCCCGCCGCAGCATCGATCATAAACCCGACCACGCCCATCCCGATCAGCCCGTAAACCGGATCCAACGCAATCGACCACGCTTTCGCTTGCCGAGTCCGATTCGCACGCTGCTCCGACTCGCTCGGAGCTTTGTACTCCGGATACGACTCCTCGTCCATCCGCAGCTCATCCGGGATTTCAGGTGGTGGGTTCATAGATTCATCCCTGCAACTGCCTAAACGCCCAAGTCCTCGCATGCTCCGCGGCTTCCTTCACCTTCGAAACATCCGTACCAGACCCCTGAGCACTGTTGGGACGACCGCCGCCTTTGCCACCCATGATCGCCGTCGTCTCGCGGATCCAATCCCCCGCCTTGAGTCCGCGCCCAATCATCGGCTCGCTGACGGTTGCCATCACCGCGACGCGTCCCGCATCAGCATCCGGAGACATCACCATGACCGCCTTATTGGGGACCGCCTCCAGAATCGTCGCGACCGCCGCTTCGAGCGCCTTGCGATCAGACCCCAGTTCAAGCGTCGCGATCACAATGTCCTCGCTCGATCCTTGTGCTGCAAGAGCGATGCCCTTCGCCAGTTCCTGCGCCTGTCCGGCCTTTGCCGCCGCGTCCGCTTTCGCCGCTTCTTTGAGTTTCTTCGCAACTCCACCGAGCTGCTCGCGGAGCTGGTGCTTGCGAGCTGCAGGGAGTTCGAGCGCGTCAACCTCATTACCAACCGCTTGGAACGCATCCTTGAGCTTTGCAAACTCCATCGAACCGAGCTGCTGCACCTGTGCATCGAGCTCGTCTGCTTTGGCGCACGACTCGACCGCCGCGTGTCCCGTGAGTGCAGAGATCCGTCGGATACCCTTCGCGATCCCCTCTTCAGAGGTCAGCGCAAACCGCTGAGCGACCCCAGTCGACGGGATATGTGTCCCGCCGCAGAACTCGATGGATGCGGAAGTCCAAGCGTCATTCGTCGGATTCCCAACCAACTGATCCACCTCGATCCCGATGGATACGACCCGCACCGGATCAGGATAAGTCTCATCGAACACCGCACGCAATCCCGCGATGTCCTTCGCTTGAGCGAGCGGAGCAAGCTCGCCAAACACCGTCAAATCCTGCTCGATCTGATGATTGACAATCGATTCGATCTTCGCGATCTCCTCCGGAGTCACAGGCGCGTTGTGCACAAAGTCGAAGCGGAGTTTCTCGTCGTTGACCAACGAACCACGCTGATCCACCGAGTCACCTAGCACCTCACGCAGCGCGAAGTTGAGCAGGTGCGTCGCCGTGTGGTTGCTCGCAACTTTCTCGCGCCGAGGACCATTGAGGTGGCAGATCACATCCGTGTTGCACGAAATCTTCCCTTTGCTCACCCGACCGATATGCAGCACATACCCGCCAAAGCTCTTGGTGTCCTCGACCTTAAAGACCCCGCCGGACTTGATGCACTGGAGTTCTCCAATATCCGCGACTTGCCCACCCATCTCCGAGTAGAAGTTGGTTTTGTCGAGCACGATCCCAACGCGGTGCAGCCCCGCCGTCGTCGTGTCCGCGTGCTCATCGAAGTTCTTCGAGTTCCAGATCGCCTTGACCATCGCGCGTGTTTCGCGACCATCAAACTTGTGCGAGTCGTCGGTTGCTTTGATATTCATCGCGCCAAGCTTGGCGATCTGCTCCGCGCGGAGTTCAACGATCCGCTCGCCGTCATCCTTCTTCCCACCCTGCCGCGAGCGTTCCTTCGCTTCTTCCATCGCACGCTCAAACCCAGCAAGATCGACCTTGAGCCCTCGCTCGTTCGCCATGATCTCAGTGAGATCAATCGGAAAGCCGTAGGTGTCGTAGAGCTTGAACGCATCGTCGCCGGAAACCTGTCCCCCCTCGTTGTCGAGTTCATCAAACATCTTGATCCCCCGATCAAGCGTCCGCCCAAAGCTCTCCTCCTCATCCGCGATGATCTCATACACCCGCTTCGGATCGTTCCGCAGCTCCGGGAACGCATCCCCAAGCATCTCGACAACAGTGGGGGCCAGGTCCGTCATGAACCCCTGCGGCGCATCGAGCTTCTGACGGCCATACCGAACCGCACGCCGCAAGATCCGTCGCAGCACATACCCGCGTCCCTCATTACTCGGAGCGGTCCCGTCCGTGATGGCAACAACAAGCGTGCGGATGTGATCCGCGATCACGCGGTACGCCTCGTCCACGCCGCCCTCGTCTTCCGCGCCAAGCTTCCCGCTGTACGCGAGTGCCTTCGTCAGCTCTTGAATCTTCGTGAAGATCGGCTCAAACAAGTCCGTGTCGTAGTTGCTCCGCACATCCTTGAGCACCGACACAATCCGCTCCAGACCCATCCCGGTATCCACATGCTGCGCAGGGAGCACGCGAAGCTCGCCGCCTTCGAGACGATCGAACTGGATAAACACATTGTTCCAGATCTCAAGCACATCCGGATCATCCATGTTCACCAGATGCGCCGCGTTGCGACCACCGATGCGATCATAATGCAGCTCCGAGCAAGGCCCACAAGGCCCAGTGTCACCCATCTCCCAAAAATTGTCCTTCATATTCCCAGGAAGAATGTGGTCCTCAGGAAGGTACTTCGCCCAGATCGCTTTGGTCTCAAGATCCGCAGGCAGATCCTGATCCGGATTCCCCTCAAAGTAAGTCGCGTACAACCGATCGGGATCAATCCCCCAAACCTTCGTCAACAACTCAAACGACCACCCGATCGCTTCCTCTTTGAAGTAATCACCAAAGGACCAGTTACCAAGCATCTCAAAGAATGTGTGGTGGTAGGTGTCCTTGCCAACATCATCAAGATCGTTGTGCTTTCCTCCAGCGCGGATACATTTCTGCGAGTTCGCAGCACGCTTCACGCCGTGCAATGGTGAAGTCGGATCAAGCGTCCCCTGAAAGATTGGTTTGAACTGATTCATCCCTGCATTCGCAAAGGTGTCCCGAAGCGATGGGTCGTTCGTCGGACAAGTCGTTGACGATGGAACAAAGGTGTGCCCGCGCTCTTTGAAAAACTCAATAAACTGAGTACGGATCTCAGCGGCGGTAGCAGACGACTTGGTGGTAGACATACAACAGTTCCAATCTAAAGGACAACAACCCAAGCTCCCAACGCTCGGCTCCATCCATAGTACGCGCCAGCGACCAATTGACCCGCCCAAACCCCACCCAAAACCGTCCGAGAACACAACAAACCCGCCACTTTGCTGGCCAACAACCCAATCTCGGGGTCTCTTTAAGCAGAGCCCCTTCGTTCAAGGCGGTTCTTCTATAGACGGCACATCGGGAGCATGAAGATATGAACACAACCAAAGCCACCGCCGCGCTCCTCCTCGCCGCCACTGTCATCAGCACAATTCCCACCGAAGCAAACGCGGGCATCCGCCGCCACGACCGCGACGACTCGCTCTACCTCGAACTCGGTGCCGAGTCCCAGTTCTCATCCGTCGCACGCCTCCAGATCGGTACAAGCATCTGCTCCGCGACGCTCATCAGCCCAGAATGGATGATCACCGCCGCCCACTGTTTCGACGGCACCACCAACCCATTCACCCTCGCATTCCCAGACTCCGGCGGTTTCAACATCGTCGATCAAGTCGTCATCCACCCAGATTGGACCCCAGGCCAATACACCGCAGGTGGTGACCTCGCGCTGATTCACCTCTCCACACCAATCACCAACATCAACCCAGCACAAATCTACCAAGGCTCAAACGACCTCGGAGCGCTCGGATACGGCGTCGGTTTCGGACGATCAGGGACAGGCAACTCCGGAGAAATCCCAGGAACAGCCGGATTCAAAAGAGCCGGGACCAACATGATCGATGTCCTCGGATCTGCGCGCGGATTCGACGAGTCCATCCTGCTCATGGACTTCGATAACCCACTCCGAGAATCAGACTCCACTTACGGCTCCGCAATCCCCACAGAACTCGAATACCAAGTTGCTCCAGGTGACTCCGGAGGCGCCCTCTTTGTCGAAGAGAACGGCCAGTTCTACCTCGCAGGGGTCACCTCCTTCATCAACTCCATCGACGGCAACCCCGACGGCGACTACGGCGACATGTCCGCGTACACCCGTTTGAGCGACTACAACGCGTGGATCAACTCCGTCATCCCAGCGCCATCTGGTCTTCTGGTGCTTTCAGCAGGAATGCTCACCGCAACCCGCCGCCGTCGCGCACTCTGAGCCCCTATCCTCAAGGTGCATGGCCAAACGCACCACCAAAAAGAAACCGGTCCTCAAAAAGCTTCCAAGCGAGAAATCCGCGCCCCCGCTCCAGACCTATGACCCCCAGATCCCCCTGACCTCCATCATCGGTCAGCACCACGCAATGGACATCCTCAACCGGTCCATGCAATCACAGCGCGTCCACCACGCATGGATCTTCCACGGCCCAACCGGTGTCGGAAAGTTCACCTCAGCCATCGCATGGGCCAGCACCATCCTCGACCCAACCTCAACTCCAGACCTCTCCGGGAACATCGTCCCCGATCCAGAATCATCAACCCAGCAGCTAATCCGCTCGCAAACCCACCCCGACCTTCATGTCATCCGCAAAGAGATGGCGCGTTACCACCACGACAGCAAGGTCCGCAGCGCCAAACTCGCGAGCATCCCCAAAGCGATCGTCGAAGAACACCTGATCAACCCCGCAGCGCTCGCGGCATCAATAAAGTCGACATCACTGGTGTCCAAAGTCTTCATCGTTGACGAGAGCGAACTCCTCAACTCGCAAACCCAAAACGCGATCCTCAAAACGCTCGAGGAACCACCCCCCGGCACCGTCATCATCCTCGTCACCTCCAACGAAGATCGGCTCCTCCCAACCATCCGCTCGCGCTGCCAGCGCGTCGCGTTCGCGCCCCTCGATGACGACGCGATGCGTGCATGGATCGCTTCAACATCACTTGAGCCAACCCCCGAAGAACACCAATGGCTCCTCTCCACATCCAACGGCTCACCCGGCCGCTACAAAGAAGCACACGAAGCAGGAATCTACCAATGGTCCACCGACCTCGAACCACTCTTCATGCAATGCGATCAGGGACGCTACCCCCTCACCCTCGGCCCACGCATGAACCAACTCGTCGATGATTGGGCAAAGGACTGGGTCAAACAGGGCGAAAAGATCGGAGAAAACAGGTCCAAGCTCGTCGCCAACCAGCTCGGAACCCAGCACATGCTCTCGCTGATCGCAGGTCGCTACCGGAAGCAACTCACCGTCGCATCCAAAGCGCACCGCGCTCTTCACGCGATCGACATGGTCGGACGCGCGCAGCACGAACTCAACACGAATGTCCAACTCAGATTCGTCATGGACCACCTCGCGGCAGGTCTCTCAGAAGAAATCCACTCGCTGGTCTAATCCAGAATCCACTCAATTAATATCTGATTACGCTTGAATGCTCAGCGATGGTTTTTCAAGCTGCGAAGCACTCGGAGCCGCCGCCGCAGGGACCAGCCCCGCTTTACGATCCGCCGCAAGCTGTTCGAGCAGTTGTGCCCAGGTCTCGCGTTCATACTCGATCATCTCGATCGCTTTGTCGAGCTTCGCCATGTCTTTATTCAGACTCGCCTTCGCAAGCTCGCCATAGATGAACACATACAGATCACGCACCTGCCGAGCAAGCGCCGGGTCATGACTCGGATCGATCGTGTCCGTCAACTCAAGAATAATCGCGCGGGACTGCTTGAATCCCTCGTAGACTTTCTCGTAGTCCTTGTTCTCCATCCCGAACTTGGCCATGTTGGCAAACCGAAGGGCGCCATCAAGCAACAGCATCCGGAGCTCTTCCGGACTCGCGGTCAACACCTTGGTCTTCAGGTACGCATTGGCAGTAGATGAGGTATTGGATTCGTTCATGCTCAGAGCTATCGGTCCTGCCAATCGGCGACTTCAGAGGTGTTTATCCGATGGATGAAATTTGTGTGAGTGCCGAACCCTGCGTCTGGAATCCCGCGATCGCCTGCTCCATCGCAAGGAACTGTCTTGTAAGGACTTCCCGCTTGCGTTCGAGCCGAGCATCAATAAACTCGATCCGCGATTCCTGCAGCGCAATCTGGTCATCAAACGCATCGTCCCGTCCTGAAAGGATACCTGTCAGCGAGTCGGTGTAGTTGTTCGCAAACTCCTCAAACAGCACCATCACCCCGCGTTCGGAATATTCGATTTCGATGTCCGCGTTGGGATCGGTCTCTTCATCCTCATCCCCAACCAATACCGTTCGGCGAGCAAACAAATCTTCCACCGCTTGAGGATCATCCGCATACGCAGTCCGGAACTTCTCGCTATCAAACTCAAGCACCGATCCCGATCCAACCTTAATACCGATATCGCTGAGTCGGCTGAACTCGGATTCAAATCCGTCATTCACCCGCTGCAACTGTGAGAACATCGAGTTCCGAAGATTGATCACTGTGCCGTCACCAAGCAATGTCCCCTTCGCCTCGGTTTCCTGATCGTACCGAGTCTGGAAATCGATCTGCTCCACCGCAGCATTGAACGCGTCGACAAACTCTTGGATCTTGGTTTCCACAGATTCCGTGTCTTGTGTGATCGAAATCTCAACCGCTTCATCACTCGTAGAAAGCAGATCAATTGTGACCCCCTGAATCACGCCGTCGAGCTGGTTGCTGGACGAACTGATCAGAACCCCGTCCTGCGCATTTGTCGATCCATAGAAGACACGCGAATCATCGCCCGCATCAATCGTGCTCATTCCGAGATCAAACCCACCAGAGTCCACAAGGAATCGCCCCGCGCTCCCAGAATCCTCAGAAGCAAGCGACAAACGGAAAGGCGTCGAACCGGTCCCCGTATTGAGAATCGAAGCGCTGACATTCGCGCCAGATGAGTTGATTGCCGCAACCACTTCCGTCAGCGAGTCATTCGGATCAAACTCCAATGTAGTCTCAAACGACCCATCAATGAACTTGTCCCCAGCATTAAACTGATCCTGCGTAATCTTCCCCGCAATCTTCAGCTTCGAAGCAACCGTCCCGTCTGTGTCGTTGATCTCAAGCAAAGTTGATCCAGCGCCGTTGTCCTCGATCAACAGCCCGTCACCCGTGTCATTGATCCGAGCGGTGACCGAGACCGCTGAACTCTGGTTGATTCTGCGGATCACATCCGCAAGCGTTTCGTCACCCTCCGAAATCGTAAACGACGCTCGTTTACCATCCGAATCAATAATCTCAAAGGTCCCTGTCCCGATCCCATCCCCGTCGTACAACGAATCAAGCTTCGTCGCAGTTCCGATGTACGCAAGATCAAGATCGCTCCCACCCGCAACGCCACTCGCATAGCTCCCATCAAGCCCGAGCGCCGCCGCGGCATCAAGCCCTGTAGTTCCGGAGATTGTAAAGGTCCCCGCGCCGCTGGTGTTGTCCACGATCGACAGCCCATTCCCCGCATCGTTGAGCGACGCGGTGACATGCCGACCACCAAATCCATCCTGGTTGTCCGCGTGGTTATTGATCGCGTTGATCACATCGTTGATGTCCCCAAGGCCCGCGATGTTGACCGTGAAGTCCAACCCAGTGTCTTGAAGCGCAAAGTTGAGGTCGCCATCGGTCCCCGAGAGCCCAGCCCCGCCGTTCAAACTAGAGACCAATGTGGTGTTCATCCCCGCGAAGATCCGTGTCCCGCTCGTCGCGCCTCCCAGATGCAAACCAGCCAATCCAAGATCCGCAGCGGCACTGCTCTGCGAGCCCGATGCAGGCGCATTGTCCGCAACCTGAATCGCTCTGCTCCCAGTCAGATCGGTAATCTGAACCGTTCCGGTCGCTTCGTCAATAGACGCTTCGAGTTCCCCATCGAGTCCCGCTTCTTCAATCGCGTCGTTGATCCGTCCAATCACGCCGCCGATTGTGGTAACCGCGCTGCTCGTGACCGTGAGTTCACCATCAACCAGTTCCTCGATATCACCGAGACGAACCTGGATTTTTTCATCCGAGGTAAACAGCAGGTCGTTGTTCACATCAAGCTCGATCGAGATGTCCCACACACCCTCACCCGAAGTGTTCCGGACGCCAAGTCCTCGCCCGTCGTTGATCGTACTCAGCGAGGTGTTGGTGCCGAGTGTATACACCGACGATCCAGTCACCGTATTGCTCACGATCGAGCCATCGAGCCCCAGTGATTCAAGCACTTCGCGACCACCAACATTGGAGATACTCGTGACACCGTCGATCACGAACTTGTCATTCTCCACGCGTGCCGACACCCCATCAACCTCATTGATCGCGTCAAGCACTTCATTGACAGTCCCCACGGATGTGAGATCAACATTGGTTCCATTAATCTTGATGGTCCCGCGTGTGATCCCGTCCCCGTTGTTCAGGTCCGCGAGTTGTGTATCCCGATCAAGCCGCGCCTCAGCGCCCTCAAATGTCAGCGTCGAAAGACCCGCAGCCGCATCGTTTGTGGAGAATCCACGCGAAAGCATCTGCTGCGATGAGACCAACCGATCCACGACAAAGTTGTAACTACCAGGGAGCGCATCTTGCGAAGCAGTCGCGCTCAGCAGCGACTCGTTGGACACAAGCGCCTTCTTGTTCTTGAAGACATTGTCCGTACGGAACGCTTTGGCAAGGTTCTCAATCGCCTTCATCTGCGAGTTGATCGAGATGTACGCCGCCTGTTGACTCTGCAACTGGATCAAGCGAGTCTGCGCCAAGACCTTCGGCCGCGACTCAATCGAAATCAACTGCTCAATCAGTGATCCCGTATCAATCCCAGAAAACAGACCAACACCAGTGGTGATACCGCCCATAGCGAATCCTTTCTTGGACACCTGTCAGTCCGCAGATGCCGCACACAAACCCAGCTCATCCATGAGCCGAGCATGTTCATCCAGTATCGGCAATCCAAGCCCAGACGCTCGAAACACGCCCAAACTCCAACCCGATCCGGGATCAACACTTACACAATCGGACCATCCCTGCGCCTACTGTGGTAAAATTCACCAAACAAGCGCATATCCTGCACCTGCATGCCACATCAGATTCTCATCAAACATCCGAGAATCTCACCTTTTCGTCGATCCAAACACGCAGCTAGGCGATAATCATTCCTGTGACCAACGAAAACACCCCATCCCAGACCACGGAACGCACACCCGAACTCCCCGCGCCACCAGCCATCTGCCGCATCGGTGTCGCAATCCTCGGCGTCATCGTCGCACTCAGCGCACTCCCATGGATGTACTACGCCCTCGGACACTTCGGTGGATTCGCATGGGGATTCTTCGGATTCGAACTCCTCACAGTCCTCGCAGGCGCGTTCGCCGTCCTCCTGGGATTGGGCAAGTTCAAACAAGGATGGGCAATCGGAGTCACCGCCATCGCAGGATCCATCCTCGTCACCCTCGTCTTCGGCCTCTATGTCGACTTCGTCATGGCAAGGAAAACAGACTTCCCTGACCTCTACCCGCTCGCGAAAAATACACTCATGGGACGAGCCGCAATCATCGCTTCCCTCTTCGCGCTCGCATCCATCGCGGTATTCGCACGCAACAAAAAATCATTCACCTACATCATCAAAGCAAGCATCTGCGCTCTGCCGATCATCGCCGTCGCCGCAATGATGCGAACAAACATCGGCCCAGGCGCTTGGCTCAACAACTCCCTCGATGCTGGCTCAGGTTCCGGCGCACTCCAAGCAGTGGTCGGTCTCACCCTCGGACTCTTCTTTATCATCCTCATCTCCGCCGCAGGACACCTCCTCATCCGCGCCTACGAATGCGGCAGGACCGCACCAGCCCACGCCCAGTAATCACCCGATCTGATCGCAAAAAACACCAATAGCACCTGATTCAACGGTGTTTTTAGGTGGTTTCCAAAATCTTCGCCCCGCCGCCCCCAACAATAGTTCTATGAACGATCTCATCCTTCTCATCATCGCCCTGTCCCTCGCTGCAATCGTCGGTGCAGGAGTCGTCTTCTACCTCCTCTCCTCACTCAAGCGAGCAAGAGCAGGCAAAGACATCGACAAAATCTCACTCAAAATCATCACCGAGCGCGTCCGCGCCGTCGGCAAACTCGTCGGCCTCGAAGTCCACGCGAAAGAAATCGCCACCGCAACCTCAGGTTTCTCTTGGTTGCCCCCCATCCTGCTCTCCCAAGCAAAGATCGCGATGATCTTCCAGTTCGAAAAGCAATACGCCATCGAGCTCGGCGGACTCAAACAATCCGATGTCACCGACCTCGGAGACGATCACTACCGCATCACCCTTCCCCCAATCGTCGGCTCGCTCCGCCTCATGGATGTCGAACCCTACGACATCCAGCAGGGACGAGTCTTGGGGCTCATCGATGTCATCAACATGAACGCCGCGCGTCAGAACGAACTGATGAAAACCGCCCAAGAGCAAGCCGCGGAACTCTTCGAGAAAAACGACGAGCGATACATCCACCAAGCCCGCGAAACCATCGAGCGTCAGCTCAACTCCATCGCCAAACTCTTCGATATCACCCTCGAGATCCAGTGGTCCGCAGAAGCAACCCACGAGCAACCACGCATCGAGCTCGACGAGTCCCTCAAGACCGGCCTTGCCGCTGGTGTCTAGCCCAATAGAGGCCCAGTCAAACGATCAATCAAACCGCTGACGGATGCCAGATCGTCTTGAACTCCACAAACGGATCAAGCCACCCCGGGCCGCTGCACGCCGCCTCGTCGAAGTAGTCCAGCGAATCATCCCGCAGACACACCCGTTTCATGTTCACCGCTGCACCCTCACGGAGTGCTGTGCGTTGCGATTCACTTACGCCCCCCGCATGAATCCCGATCACCTCACGATGCGTCGCAAAGTGGGGGACCAGTTCCTCGCGGAACCCGGTAATCAGGTTCACCACACCACCGGGCAGATCACTCGTCGCCAGCGCCTCCGCAAGAATCATCGCGGGGATCGGATTCGTCTCAGATACCAACGCCACCACAGAGTTCCCCATCGCGATCGGCCCCATGATCATCGAGATCAACCCAAGCAATGCAGGCTCATCCGGACACACGCACCCCACAACACCCATCGATCCGGGAATCGTAAAGTTGTGGTAAGGCCCGCTCACCGGATTCGCCCCGCCCATCACCGATGAATACTTATCCGTCCACCCCGCAAAGTGGACCACGCGATCAATCGCCGCATCCACTTCTTTCATCCCATCCTTGCCAAGCGACTCCGCGAGTTCCCCGCGTTTCCCCTCCATCATCTCCGCAAGTCGGTACAGAATCTGTCCCTTGAGGTACCCCGTCGACCCGCACCAGTTCTTGTGCGCCGAGTGCGCCACCTCAACCGCGTTGCGAACATCCTTCCGCGACCCATGGCACACATGCGACGTCAGCCCGTTGGATTCCTCCTGCACAAGCGTCGAACGACCAGACTCCGTCCGCGGAAACTTCCCGCCGATGAACAGCTTGTAGGTCTTCATAATCGGTAGTCGCTCATCACTCACAGCGTGTACTCCATCTCAATCTCATGACGGATCGGGATCCCATCAAGACCAACATCCGGAATCTCAGGTTTCAACTGACGCGCATCATTCACCGCATTCTTGTGGAACCCAACAATATCAAAGTCCCGACGCTGATAGAACCGCAATGCAGGCGTGTTGTCATTCGTCGTCACGCACCACAGCCGTCTGCATCCGTGCTCGCGTGCTTTGTTGCGAACACCAGTGAGCAAGCACGATCCGATCCCGCCGTGCCCCGCCATTGAGTTGTGCGTCACGATCTCGCACTCATCACCCTCGATGTTGTAGGTCAACAGCCCAACCTCCGCGCCATCACGCACCGCGACAATCCCGGGAAGCTCATCCGCGTTGAGCTTCTTCCCGCGTGTCACCTGCTCCGTCGATGCCCAGTATTGCTGAAGCACGCGCTGCGCCCAGTGCTTGTCCTCAGGTGTCAAGTCACGAATCTCAAAGCTCTGTGTTCCAGATGTCGAAGCCATCGCGTGCCCCTTTCAGTTGAGTCTTATTTCAAATACGCCGCAAGCCCGTGCCGACCACCCTCGCGGCCAAACCCCGACTCCTTAAACCCACCAAACGGCGAAGCCGGATCAAACTTGTTGTATGTGTTTAACCACACCACACCCGCATCCAGCTTGCTCGCCATATCAAAGATCTTCGATCCCTTGTCCGTCCACACACCCGCCGCCAATCCATAAGGCGTGTTGTTCGCACGAGCAATCGCCTCGTCCGGAGTGCGGAAACTCATCAGCGCCAGCACAGGACCAAAGATCTCCTCGCGAGCAATCGCATGGCTCGGCTGCACCCCAGTAAAGAAGCATGGCTTGCACCACAATCCCTTTGATGGCAGCTCCGATGGATTCACATCATGCCGAACCGCCCCCTCGCTGGTGCCGGTTTCCAGATACTTCTCGATCGTGTCGAGCTGCTCGCGCGAGTTGATCGCACCAAGATCCGTGTTCTTGTCCAATGGATCACCAACCCGCAGCGACGCGAGCCGATCCCCGAGCTTCCCGATCACCGTATCAAGAATGCTCTCCTGCACGAACACCCGCGATCCTGCGCAGCACACATGCCCCTGATTGAAATAGATCCCCTCGACGATCCCCTCAACCGCCTGGTCAATCGACGCATCCTCAAACAAGATGTTCGCGCTCTTCCCACCAAGCTCGAGCGTCAATCGTTTGTTGCTTGATGCCGTCGCTTTCGCGATTGCTTTGCCCACCCCAGTCGATCCCGTAAACGCGATTTTGTTGACCTCAGGATGATTCACCAGCGCCGCGCCGGTCTCTCCCGCGCCAGTCACCACATTGACCACACCCTTGGGAAGCCCAACCTCAGCACAAATCTCCGCGAGCCGAAGCGCTGTCAGCGATGTCGTCTCCGCAGGTTTAAGCACAACCGTGTTCCCGCACGCGAGCGCAGGCGCAATCTTCCACGCCGCCATCAGCAGCGGGAAGTTCCAAGGGATAATCTGCCCGCACACTCCGACCGGCTCAGGTTTCCGACCGGGCAATGCATATTCCAGCTTGTCCGCCCAACCCGCGTGATAGAAAAAGTGCGCCGCCGCGAGAGGTACATCCACATCCCGCGACTCCTTGATCGGCTTCCCACCATCCATCGTCTCAAGCACCGCAAGCTCACGCGCCCGCTCCTGAATCCGACGAGCAATCCGATACAAATACTTCCCACGCACAATCCCAGGCAGCGAACTCCACATTGGAAGCGCATCCCGCGCCGCCGAAACCGCACGATCCACATCCGACGCATCCGCAGATGAAATCATCGAGAGCGTCGCTTCTGTCGCAGGATTGATCGTCGCGAACTTCCCGCCGCTCGCTGAGTCAACAAACGCGCCGTCAATAAACAACCCATACGAGTCGTCGATGTTCACTTTCACCGATTCAGGCGCAGGATCATAATCAAAGATCCCGCCACCGCTCGCGCCGCGAAAGTCCAACCGCCCGCCGCCCTGATTTCCAGTAGCCGCCGACTCCGAAGAATGATCGGACCTTGCCTCGCTATTCATCGTTCTGCTCATACCCCATTCTACGGCCTCAAACCCAACAACGCCGCCGACTGTACCGCCTGCAAACACAAATCAAAGCGATTCCACCCCATTTCACTCGCTTCAAACGCACATCAATCCGTTATCAACCACATGGGTACCGACAACACACCAGACAATCAGCAAGACTCCCCGCAGCCATCATGCGACAACGCGCAAGACTACGCGTCCCGCACAGATGTCCGCATCGACACCAAAGGGATCCACTGCAACCAAGATTCCATCAAACTCAAAGTCGCCGACCTCACAGGAACAGGTATGCGACTCACCATCTCAAACGCAAATCTCCCCGAAGTCGGATCCACCCAAACCTACACCTTCACCGATCAGAACACCGAACACGAACTCACCGTCCAAGGCACCGTCCGCTGGGCACGCAAAGGATCAGTCCTCACACGCAAAGCCGAGATCGGAATCGAGTTCATCAACCTCTCCCCCTCCATCCGCGACGCCCTCGTCCGCCTCGCCGTCCAAGGCGAGCTTCTTGTCAGTAACCAACCCCACACCGAAGAATCCAGCGACGAACCACAACCCATCGCTCCGCGTGTCAACCTCTACGACATCCTCTCGATCAACCAATACGCAAGCGAAAGCGAGATCAAAGCCGCGTACCACAAACTCGTGAAGCACTGGCACCCCGACAAGAACAAAGAACCAGAAGCCCCCGCCCGCTTCGAAGAACTCCACAAAGCCTACTCAATCCTCAAAGACCCAACCCTCCGCGCCCGCTACGACGAACGCTTCGGTCCAGACCAACAATCCGATCAAGCCGCCGCGTGAACGCGAGTTGTGTGTCCACACTCCGGACACACATCCAAATCTTCAATCGCATACCCACACACCAAGCACAACCGATTCCGAATGCGCCACGCCCGCGTGATCAATACCGGCAGCACAAAGAACGCCCCCAATCCCCCTCCGTATATCAGAGTGTTGAGCATCAGCCCGCCCCAATGCGGCGCCAAAGGCAAGATTCTCTGAACCATCGGTGCATTCAAACCCGAAACAAGCACTCCCTCCCGAAGTCCACTCCGAGCACGGACACGATCAAAGAAGGTCATCGTGTACGGAGCACCGCCATTGGCAACCGCAACCTCGTCAGCATACATGCACTGGAACGGGAATCCGTACGAACCGCGCCGAATCATAAACGACGGAGGGATCTCGCCGTGAACTTCCAAATCCCATTCGTTGTACCGCATCCCGTAGTAGTACTCATGGAACACGATGCTCGAATCGAACCAGTTCTGCCAACGATATTGTGGGACACTCGGAGCACACCATACAGCAGTCCGAAACTCAGGAATCAAACCGTGAAGATACTGAGGCGGATCGGGATTCTCAACCGTGTACAGCGGATACTCAAACCCCACATAGTCCACATTTCCAAAAATCGCAGGCACAAACGCGGTCAGCAAACTGATCAACAAACCAACGCACACACACACCGCAATCCGAAGTCGAACGCGCGCGAGTTCCTTCGGTCGCTTACGCATCCGTAAGTACATCGTCATCCCCAAATATACGCCCACATTCCGGACAAACTTCCAACCCATCTATCGCATATCCACAACTGATGCATCGGCCAGAGTGTCGCCAGATATATGTCCGCAGAAATTTTCTGCCAAATCTAAATGCCTCTATAAGTCCTGCAAAAAATAAAGTATTGAACAAGAATCCTGTCCAATAGATGCTAATTGGTATTCTGTAAGATGTTCCATTCAGTTGAAATGTTTGGGGGCGTTGAATTCCTGTGTTTAAACCGGCAAACCTCTTCATTTTCTGGTTGAAATGCAAGCGAGCTGACTCAAGTTCGTTCTGGTATGTAACTGAATCAAAGTAGCCATGCGAGTAGTTCCAAAACTCGCCGTCCCAGTACATCGCATAAAAGGGCAATCCATAGCTGCGACGAGTTACAGATATTTGCTTTGGAAAATTTTGATCAGAATACTTCTCTAGAAATGAATCAAATGCTGGTGAAGTAGGGTGGACGAAGATTAATTGATATTCGGGCTCAAGATATGTGGAGTATTCATGAGGAATACTTCGATCACCCCAAGAAAACGCATATTGCACCATTTCTGTTCCGATGTTGATTGACACAGATTTTGGAAGCCCTGCAATTTGTGTCGGTTTCCAAACAGCAGTGGCGTTTAGTGGAGGAGTTCCAATCTCAGAGTTCAAATAGTTCGGTGGCGGCCGATCCGATGGAGAATGCACCACCGCTGTTGCCGAGTTTGATTCGATTTGCAATAGAACTGCCAACAGCACAAATGATATTGTGAGCAGTGTGCTAATAAATATGTCGAAGCCAAGTCGTCGGATTAAAATCGTATGATTTTTCTTCATCACGCATCCGAAAAATCATGCCCCGCCGCATACTCCCCGCTTTGCAGTTTCTGCATGCTCCGCAGCACATCGTTGAGCAGCGAACTCGCCCCAAATCGGAACCAGTCCGCGGACAACCACCCCTCCCCAAGTGTCTCGTTGACCATGCACAGGTAGTGCCACGCCTGCTTTCCAGTCCGGATCCCACCCGCAGGCTTCATCCCGATCTTCTTCCCACTCTTGCGGTACTCATCCCGGATCGCCTCAAGCATCACCAGCGTCACAGGCATCGTCGCCGCCGGAGCAACCTTCCCCGTCGAGGTCTTGATGAAATCCCCAGGACGGATGTACTCGATCGCAATATCACTCGCGCGGCGCACATTGTCGTAGGTCTTGAGTTCCCCTGTTTCGAGGATCACCTTCAGATGCGCCTTGCCGCACGCCTGCACAACCGCCGCGATCTCTTCCGCAACAACATCATACTTACCGGACAAAAACGCACCGCGATTGATCACCATATCGATCTCATCCGCGCCATCCGCCACCGCGCGTTCAACATCACGAATCCGAATATCCAGCGGATACTGCCCAGAAGGGAACCCCGTCGCGACGGATGCCACATTCACCCCAGACCCATCCAACAGCTCCGCGGCATACGGAACCATCGACGGATACACACACACCGCCGCGACCGGTCCGAGCCGCCTGCCCAAAAACTCCTCATCCCGATCCCAAGGCCGAACCGCCTTTCGGCACAAACTCCGCACCTTCTCCGGCGAGTCCGCACCCTCAAGCGTCGTCAAATCAATCATCGACACCGCAAGTTCAAGCGCCGCAAGCTTCGACGCCTTCTTGATCGACCGCGTCGCAAACGAAGCCGCGCGTCGATCAACCATCACCCCATCAACAGTGGGGGAGTTTGGCAGCACAAATCCCATCACTCTTCCTCCCCAGTCATGTCAGCATCGTCCGACTCAACATCCGGATCAACATCAAAAGGCAGCCCCGTCGATTCCCATACAACCCATCCCCCAAGGAACAGCCGTACGCGATCTTTCAGCATCGTGTTATACCCACCCTGAATCATCCGTTTCGCCATCGCGCGTGCGCTCGCCGATCCCGGATTCTCTCCATACACCACAAGGTTGTCATACTTGAGCAGTTCAGGATCAGCGTCATACTTCAGATCAATCTCATTGACCCGGATGTTCCGAGCACCCTCAATGCGCCCCTCCGCAAACCGCTCATGCTTCCGCACATCAATAAACAGCACCGCCTTCGAGTCCCCCTGTCCCTCTTCATACAACTCCATCGCACGATTGAGATCAATAAACTCGATCTTCTTGTCCGAAAGATCCCCTTTGCAGCCCCCCAGCCCCAGCAGTGCAAAGACCGCCAAGAGCCATCCAAGAATCATCATCCGCTGCGTTACCTGTCCCATTGTGTACAAATTCCTTTATGCGTGCAATATTGTTCCTTCACAGGTGTTCTCCCACTCAGGACGACGCGTCAAATCCTATGCAAGCCCAGCCCAATACGATTCAAGGCATGATTCTCAAGCTCAATCAGACACCGAATCTCACACGCCTCTCAGCACTTCTCATGCTGATCGTCTTTGCATGCGCCGTCCCATTCGCGTCTGCCGCCCAACCATCGTCCGAAAAAAATCACTTCAAAGCCACCGCCCAGACCTCCACCCTCGCAATCCCAGGCGAAGAAGCCCTCCTCATCATCGAAATCACCGTCGATGAAGACTGGCACACCTACTGGCCCGGAATCAACGACACCGGATACGGCCTCTCCGTCACACCCTTCCCCTCCGAGCACCTCACCTTCGGAGAACCCTTCTACCCAACCCCGAAGCGATACATCGCCGCCGGAGACATCCTCGACCACACCTACGAAGACACCTTCCAAGTCCTCATCCCCTACACCGTGTCCAAAGACGCCGAGCCGGGAACAAAATTCGCGGTTGGCGCATCCATCGACGCGCTCGTCTGCAACCAAATTTGCATCCCCGAATCCGATGCAATCTCTCTGATGCTTGCAGTCATCAACCCCACCGATCACACCTTCACAAGACAAGAAGCAATCGACGCATACACAAGCCGCCCGACGGATCTCACAAGCGTCACCCCCAAGTGGACCAAAGACGGAGTCCAACTCCGAATCCCCGGCGCGACGCACTACCAGTTCTTCCCAGCCGCAGACTGCACCCAACCCGCCAACCTCATCGAGGAAGGCGACACCAAGTCCAACACCCTCACCATCACCTTCGATCGCAGTTACGACGACCCAAACACCCCAGCAGTACTTTCAGGGCGCATCCGCGTGAAAGTTCTTGACACCTGGAAAGAGTTCAATATACACTTTGTACAAGAGGGTTCAAACCCATAACCAGCAGGAGAAGACCCAATGACCATGTTCAAAAAAATCGCATTCGCTTCCGCGTTCATCGCGTTGATCGCAACCGCCGCCATCCTCATGGGTGCCGCCCGGACCTCCACATCCGCCGCCGCAGTCAAAGTCGGTGACACCGCACCAGACTTCACCCTCACCGATCTCGACGGCAACAAGCACACCCTCTCCGACTACACCAACGACGGCAAAATCGTTGTCCTCGAATGGTTCTCACCAAGCTGCCCATTTGTCCGCAAGCACTACCGCTCAGACACAGGCACCATGAACAAAATCGAAGCCGACCACGCCAACGACAACATCGTCTGGCTCCGCATCAACTCCGCGCACGGCCAACACCCAACCGCTGACCTCACGCTCAATCGTGACACCGCAAAGGACTGGGACATCAACAGCCCAATCCTCATGGACACCACCGGTAAAGTCGGCAAGCAGTACGGCGCCAAGCGCACCCCAGACATGTACATCATCACCGCTGACCAAACCCTCGCATACCACGGCGCCATCGACGACCGTTCAGATGCAGCAGCACCAGGCGATGTCAACTATGTCTCCAACGCTCTCGCAGAACTCCTCGCAGGAAAAGCCGTCTCCAACCCGCAAACCAAGCCCTACGGCTGCGGCGTGAAGTACGACTAATCAACCCAAACCAACAAACATAAAACCACCCAAAGCCCGGTCCCAGACCGGGTTTTTTGATTCCGAGCACGAACAAAACATTTCCACCACAACCTCCGCCCAACCGACCGATACACTCAAGTGCAAGGACGCATACAAGACACCGCTCACGGAGCACCCAATGTTCGAAATCCCAGGCCCTCTAGGCACCCTCGTCAACTTCTTCATCATCGCGATCGGATTCGGATCCATCATCTTCGTCCACGAACTCGGACACTTCCTCGCCGCCAAATGGGCCGGCATCCGCGTCCTCGCCTTCTCCATCGGATTCGGACAAGTCGCCTGCTCCTACCGCAAAGGCATGGGATTCCAAGCCGGTTCCTCCGAACCCGCATACCAAAAACTCCTCCGCGACAACAACGGCGACCACACCAAGCTCAACATCTCCCCAACCGAATACCGACTCAGCTGGCTCCCCCTCGGCGGCTATGTCAAAATGCTCGGACAAGAAGACCTCAACCCCGTCGCAACCTCCACCGCCAAAGACTCCTACCAGAACTGCCCAATCCCAAAACGCCTCGTCGTCATCAGCGCCGGAGTCGTCGTCAATGTCATCACCGCCGCGCTCCTGTTCATCGTCGTCTTCTCCGCAGGACTCAACATCATGCCCCCGTCAGTGGGTCAGGTCCTCCCATCGAGCCCCGCATCCCTCGCAGCGCCGGTCGATCCACAATACGCCATCGGTCTCCAACCCGGAGACACCGTCCTCTCAGTCAACAACAAGCCCGTCCGCGCCTTCCGCGACATCGCAACAGAAGCCGCGATGTCCAGCTCATCCCGCCCCGCATCCATCATCATCACCCGCGAAGGCATCGACCAACCCATCGAATACAGCGCGAACCTCAAACCCGGCGCACAGCTCGGACTCCTCGACCTCGGGATCACACCACTCCGCTCGACCGAGCTCATCCTTACCGACGACATGAACCTCTGGAACCAGCGTGCCGACGACTATGGACTCGCCCAGATCCCGCCCGGCTCAACCATCACCACGATCAACAACCAGCCCGTTGAAACAACCGTGGACATCCAGCGCATCGCGATGGACCACACCGATCTGCTCATCAGCTACACCACCCCAGAAGGCGACTCCAAAGAACTCAACATCAACGCACAACAAGAACTCTTGACCCAACTCGTCGAGATCGACGACACCCACCTTCAAATCGAGCACGTCCTCGGCCTCACAGGTCTCATGCGCGTCCACCCCGATGTCTCCGCATCCGAAACCAAACAAGGACTCATGCCCGGAGACATCTTCATCAACATCGCAGGCGTCCCATACCCCTCCCTCGATGCAGGCATCAAAGCCATCCGAGACCACACCGGAAACCCAATCGACATCAGGGTCCTCCGAACCGACGACGAAACCGGAGCCCAGCGCACCGTCCAACTCGAAGTCCAAGTCTCCGACGACGGACGAGTCGGCTTCTACCCCGACACCACCACCTACTCATCCGCAATCCTCGCCGTGTCCCCTTCTGTCACCGATCAACTCTCCACCACCCTCCCCGTCGGCGCAACGATCAGTTCCATCGCAGGAGTCCCAATCACGACCCTCGACCAAGCCGCCCAAGTCATCGTCCAAAGCAATACCAACACAGTCCCAGTGACCTTCTCAACCATCGAGAATCCAGAACCACAAGAAACCACCATCACCCTGACCGACCAACAACTCCTCTCGCTCGCAAACCTCCACAAACGCTGGCCAGGCGGCCCAGACATGTCCACCCTCTTCCTCCCAGTCCAAACCATCGACAAAGCATCAGGACCCATCGACGCCGTCGCGCGTGGATTCCACGAGTCCCGCAGAGTCATGCTCCAGACCTACCTCACCTTCCTGAGACTCACCCAAGGCACCGTCAAAGTCGAACACCTCAAAGGCCCAGTCGGAATCGCGCACATCGGAACCATGATCGCCGACGAAGGTTTCATCAAAGTCCTCTTCTTCATGGGACTCATCTCCATCAACCTCGCCGTCATCAACTTCCTCCCCCTCCCCATCGTCGACGGCGGACAGTTCCTCTTCCTCATCTACGAATGGATCCGAGGCAAACCAATCCCCATCCCAGTCCAAAACGCCGTCACCATGGCAGGACTCCTGTTGATCGGATCAATGTTCCTCCTCGTCACCTTCAACGACATCAAATCACTGGTAGGTTTCTAACGCATGCCCGCCTGGTTGGGACTCATCCAACTCCTCGCAGTCGGCGCACTCGGCGCATGGATCGTTGCGGTTCTTTACACCGCGTGGTCGCTGTTGCACCCACCACGCAGAACATTCGCGTGGGCAATCCATCGTGGACTCCCAAGCGACCCCTCCGAACTCGACGACCCACTCGCATTCGACTTCCTCGAAGTCAGATCAAAGAACCGTGAACTCCACGGCTGGAAGATCACCGCAAACAACCCAGACGCACCAAGACTCCTCCTCGTACACGGCTGGGGGTCATCCTCCATCGGCGCACTCAAACGAATCCCGCATCTCCTCAATCACACCTCAGAAATCATCACCATCGACCTCCCAGGGCACGGCGAATCGACCGGCACCTCCCAAATGGGCGCCACCGAACACACAGACCTCGACGCAATCCTCTCATCACTCGACGACTCCAAACCCACAATCGTCTACGGCTGGTCCATGGGAGCAGGAATCGCACTCCGCTTCGCGCATGACTACAAAGACCAACACAACATCCAAGCCGTCATCGCAGAATCACCATACATCCACGCGCATACCCCCGCGCGAAATGTCATCAACCTCCGAGGACTCCCAACCAAACTCAACCTCAAACCCGCGATCACACTCATGGGAATCCTCAAAGGAGTCGGACCACGCTGGGATGGATTCGCGCGAGATCAGATCGTTCGCGACACCCAAGTCCCCATCCTCCTCATCCACGGCACAGATGACCCCGTCTGCCCGCTCTCAGACGCAAAGCAAATCCAAGCCCAGTCCCCATCCGCATCACTCATCGAAATCCAAAACGCGGGACACAACAACATCTGGACCGTCCCAGACTTCGCCGAGCAAGCATCAAACACAATTCAAGAGTTCATCGAATCGAACGCTACGAGTTCGAAGCAAAGTCCATCGCCCGCTCCGCAATAATGTCCGAAGCGTCATACAACGGCAGTGGGGAGGTCGTCGCAGAAATCATCAACGGCGCCTCGCTGCACCCCAAGATCAACCCCTCGCAACCATTCGCGACAAATCGATCAACGATACCCATTACCTTCGCGCGTGAGTCATCGCAGATCCCGCCATAGATCAGCTCCTCAAAGATGATCGTATCGAGCAGCTCCGCATCCTCATCGCTCGGACGCACCATCTTGATCCCCTTGATCCCAAGGTCCGTCTGGTACACCGACCCCGAAGTCACATACTTCGTTCCAAGCACCCCAACCACCTTGCGTTCATCGCGAGCAATCGAATCCGCAACCGCGTCCGTCATCTTGATCCAAGGAATCGGAGAGTTCACATCCGCAAGCTGCACCGCATGCTGCACCGCGTTGTCAGGAGTGAAGCAGAACTCAGCGCCAATATCCGCGAGCTTCTGCGCCGATTCGCGGAGCATCTGCCCAACCAATCTCCAGTTGTCGCTCCGCACCGCTTGGATGTAGAGCGCCAATGGGATGTTGTAAATCGAAACCACCGGATGCCGATCCGCAGGAAGTTTCACCGCCGCGTGCCGAAACAACTGGCGATAACAACTCGCCGCCCCCTCAGGACTCACCGCCACGATTCCGATGTGCTTAGTCAAACCAAATCCTTTCAACCCACGAGCACGAACCACAGCAACAGAGACACCACATCATCCCAGATACCATCAGCCCTGTCAAACCTATACTTCTATCCATGACCAACGATCCAACAAAGTCCACAAACCCGTTCGAAATCCTCGGATTCACCCCCAGTTTCTCGATCGCACCCGATCAGGTCCAGCGTGCATACCTCCAGCGCCTTACCGCATCACACCCAGATTTGAGCGGGCAATCCGCACAAACACTCGACCCCGCAACCCTCAACTACGCCCGCGACACACTCCTCGACGACGAAGCCCGCGCCAACCTCATGCTCGAACACCTCGGAGGCCCATCCCCAAAGGACCACACCCTCCCCGATGGATTCCTCATGGAAATGATGCAGCTCCGCACCCAAATCGAAGAAGAACTCGATCCATCCAACCCAGACCACGCCCAAGCAAGAACCCAATGGCAAGCATGGGCAAACGCTGAACGCGCCCAAACCATCCAAACCCTCGCCCAAATCTTCAAACAACTCGAATCACCAAACCCAGATGCATCAACAGAAGCATTAACAGATTCGCCAGAAGAGCTCAAACAATCCATCCGAACCCACCTCAACGCCCACCGCTACACCCAACGCCTCATCGAACAACTCGACCCCACCTACGATCCATCAAGCGCCGATTTTTGAAGTTCCCGCAATCCCAGAATCCACCCAAACGAAAAGCCATCCGCTTACCGATAGACAAACATGGACCCAGCTGTTCAATCCCTGAGTACCCAAACACCGCTCATCATCGCGATGCTGGTCCTCCTCGTCTGCTCCGCGATCGCTTCCGCATCCGAAACCGCGCTCCTGGGACTCTCGCGATCCAAGCGAGCAGCACTCCGCCACTCCCATCCAACCACCGCCCTCGCTGTGGACATCCTTCTCTCCAAACCCCGCCAACTCCTGCTCCAAGTCCTCCTGCTCAACATGGTCGTCAATGTCGGATACTTCATCGCGACCTCGATCCTCACCCTCCGTGCGCAGTCCACATCAGAACGCATCGTCATCTCCATCGCTTCGTTGTTCGCGATCATCTTGATAGGCGAAGTCTTCGCAAAGCTCGCCGCTGTCGCGTTCTCAACACTCACACTCAAAATCGTCGCCCCGCTCCATGTCGTTCTCCGTCAGCCGCTCCGACCCATCATTGCGTTCTTAGAGCGATTCTGCATCCTCCCAGGAACCCGTCTCCTTGTCCCGGACCCTCCGCCCCCTCCCGGAGTCACCCCAGAAGAGATGTCCACACTCCTCGCGATGGGAACAAACGAGGGACTCATCGACGAATCCGAACAAGACCTCCTTGCCGCGATCGTCATGCTCTCCCAGCGTTCCGTCGAGGACATCATGCGTCCGCGAGTCGACTTCATCTGGATCGACGCAGACGCAACCTACGAGCAAGTCCTCGATGCATGCAAGAAATCACCAGTCTCACACTTCCCCGTCTTCGAGAACGGCCTCGACGGCAAACCCATCGGAATGACCGACGCCAAACAAGTCCTCGCAGGAAAGCCAATCCGCGAGACACTCACTCCGCTCCTCTTCGTCCCTGAACAAGCCACCCTCGACACACTCCTCTCCCAGTTCAGAAGCAACGCCCAAACCGTCGCACTCATCGTCAACGAGCACGGCACCGTAGTCGGACTCGTCACACTCACCGACATCGCAGACCAACTCCTCACAGGAACAAGCAGCCACAACTCAGTAGAAGCACAAGACATCATCCTCATCGGACCAGCGCAATGGTCCGTCCCTGGACGACTCGCCGTGCACGACTGGTCCGCACTCTTCGGAGGACTCGGGCCAACAAACTCCAAAGCAAGCTCCCCCGCAAAGACCATCGCAGGTCTCATCATGCACACCCTCGGACGCGTCCCATCGACAGGCGACGAAATCAACATCGGTGCCGCAACCCTCAAAGTCCTCAAAATGAACGACCTCGTCGTAGAAACCGTCGAAGTCACACTCAATCTCGATTCTGACGATTCAGATGAACCACAGGAGGACAACCGCTGATGTCCGTCCCCGAGCTCATCATCTGGATCATCCTCGCATTGGTAGGCATCCTCGGATCCGCCTTCTGTTCCGGTCTCGAAGTCGGTCTCTATTCTGTATCAAGAGTTCTCACTCGTGTCCGCTCAGTCGATCAGCCACGCGCCGAGAAACTCCACAACCAACTCCAGAACCCAGCCCCAGTCCTCACAACACTGCTGGTTTACAACAACGCGTTCAACTACCTCGCCACCCTCGCATTCACCGCATTGCTCAGCGCAACATCCCTCAGCGACACACTCATCATGGTCATCCAAGCCGCTGTCCTGACCCCAATCCTGCTGATTTTTGCCGAATCAATCCCCAAGGAACTCTTCCGCTCCCGCGCCAGTCTGCTCATGGAACGCCTCGTTCCCTTGGTTGTCGCGATGCGATACACCCTCACCATCATCCCCATCACCCCCATCCTCACCTTCATCGCAACATCGATATCAAAGCTCCTTGGCGCAGACCTCACAGGATCCGTCCGCGACGCAAGACAAAACATGGCAGACCTCGTCAAGCACGCCGACGATCAGATTACCCAATCCCAAACCGAAATGATCGACCGCGCCCTCACGCTCAACCAAACCCCAATCCGCACCGTCATGGTCCCCCTCTCCCGCGTCACCAAAATTAAAACCAACGCCAAACGCGCTGCCACTCTCGAAAAAATCAAATCCACAAATCACACCCGCTACCCCGTCATGAACCAAGAGCGGAAAGTCATCGGATGCATCAACGGCATCGACCTCTACATCAACCCAGACAGCAGCATCAAAGACCTCACCCAACCAATCCCGCGATACAACACCGAAGTCCCAATGCGTCTCGCCCTCTCCAAAATGAGAGCTGAGAACGCGCATCTCGCCATCGTCACCCGCTCCGGAAACGATGTAGGACTCATCACCAGAAAAGACCTCTTATCACCCCTCATCGCGACCACCCACGATTGGTAATGGACCCGCATGGAAATCGCCGGGAATACAAACCCGCCGAGCCCGGTTCACCAATCCGGAGATCCGCATCATGAAAAAACATTTCCTCCCAATCGTCTTTCTTGCACTCATCGCGTTCATCCTCGCGCCCAAAGTCCTCAACATCATCCAAGGCCCAGCACCCACACCAAACATCTTCGCAGATGGATACTCCATCGAACAAGCCACCTACCAATCCCAAACCTCCGGAAAGCCCATGCTCATTCTGGTGACCGCGGACTGGTGCCCACCCTGCCAAGCACTCAAAAAAGGCGCCCTGTCAGACGAGAAAGTCACCAACTGGGTCAAAGACAACATGGTCCCCGTCTACCTCGAAGAAAGCGCCAACCCTGACCAAATCCGGATGCTCCCCGTCAACGCCTACCCAACCACCCTCATCATCAACGAGGGCAAAGTCCTCGGACACTTCACCGGCAACAAATCCCCCTCCAGCTTCCTCAGCCGCATCAAAGACCTCGCATCCAAATCCTGATTCCCTGAACCAAACAGCATTCTTGCCGGTATAGATCTTCAGCAAGCAGCGATCCTGCGCCCACAAACACGATCCAAACGCGTATCGTGCTGTGCACACCATTGCATACCACACAGGCGGACCAATCCATGTTCAACAATCGATCAACAGCACTCATCGCAATCCTCGCCGTCGCCGTCCTCGGCTCCGTCGTCGCCGTCACCACAAACGCCGCACGCACCACCGACTACGGCTTCTACGATCCCATCGTCGATGTCCACACCATGATCGAACACCTCTATGTCACCGAACCCATCGACGAAGACATCCAACTCGGCGCGATCCAAGGAATGCTCGAAGAACTCGGAGACCCCTACACCACCTTCATCCCCGCCGAACTCGAACGAGACTTCAACAAAGACATGAAAGGCCAATATGTAGGCATCGGCGCCGAAGTCATCCTCAAAGACGGCTGGCTCACCATCGCCTCACCAATGGACGACTCCCCAGCATGGAAAGCCGGAGTCATGGCAGAAGACAAAGTCATCAAAATCGACGGCGTCTCCACAGAAGGCTACTCCATCAACGACTCCATCGACAAACTCCTCGGAGAACCAAACACACCCGTCACCATCACCGTCGAACGCAACGCCGTCGAGCAAGACATCACCATCATCCGCGACCACATCAAAGTCCAAGCCGTCAAAGGATTCATGAGATCCGAAGGAGGCGAAGGACCATGGCGCTTCCTCATCGACGACTCCAACAACATCGCCTATATCCGACTCACCCAGTTCATCCCAGGATGCGCCGCAGACCTCAAAGCCGCCATTGACACCGCAACCCAAAACGCAGGTGGAGAACTCGGAGGTCTCGTCCTCGACCTCCGCTACAACCCAGGTGGTCTCCTCGATGAAGCCGTCAAAATCGCCGACCTCTTCCTCGAAGAAGGCGTCATCGTCTCCACCAAAGGACGCGCCCACGAAGACCACTCAGAATCCGCGCACAAGAAGGGAACACTCCCAGACTTCCCGATGGTCACCCTCATCAACTCCAACTCCGCATCCGCATCAGAGATCCTTTCCGGCGCACTCTCCGACCACAACCGTTCCATCATCATCGGCGCCCGCTCCTTCGGGAAAGGGTCCGTCCAAACCGTCCGCCCACTCGAATCCGGCGCGGGAACACTCAAGATGACGGAGCAGTACTACTACCTCCCCTCCGGAAGACTCCTGCACCGCCGCGACGACTCCACAATCTGGGGCGTCGACCCAACCCCAGGCTACTACCTCTCCATGACCGACCAACAACGCGCCGCGATGCTCACCGCCCGCCGCAACAACGAGGTCATCCACAAAACCGACGCCCCCGAACTCATCAACGCCGACGAGATCATCGCCGCACTCGACGATGTCCAGCTCACCGCCGCGATGTCCGTCCTCACCAACCGCATCAACACAGGCAAGTTTGAACCAGTCGGCATCGAATCCAACCAGCCCGACAACGCCGCATACGAAGAACTCGTCGCACTCAGACTTCAAGAAGAACGCATCCTCCGCCAACTCGAACGCATCAACAAACGCGTCACCGCGATCGAGACCGTCGTCGAGAACTCCGAAGACCCCCTCGATCTCTGGGACGACGAACGCGAAGTTGCAGGCGGAAGCCTCATCGTCAAGGACGCCGAAGGCAACCTCGTCACCACCCTCGAAATCACAGGTCCAAACCTCGAACGCTGGCTCATCGACGCCGATGTCAAGGTGATCGACCCAAAGTCAGACCCCAAGCAAGAACCAGCGAGCTCCGACCAGTGATCGTCCTCGGCATCGAGTCCTCATGCGACGAAACCGCCGCATCCGTCGTACAAGACGCCACCATCGTGCGCTCATCAATCGTCGCATCCCAAACCACAACCCACGCAGAGTACGGCGGAGTCGTCCCCGAAATCGCATCACGACTCCACGAAATCAACATCCTCCCCGTACTCAAACAAGCACTCGACGAAGCCGATGTCACATTCAATGACATCGACGCCATCGCAGTGGGGCACCGCCCCGGACTCGTCGGATCCCTGTTGGTCGGACTCTCCGCCGCCAAAGCACTCAGTTGGTCACTCAACAAACCACTCGTCGGCGTAGACCATGTCCACGCCCACCTCTACGCCCCCTTCCTCGACACTCCAACTCCACCTGTCTTCCCCGCACTCGGTCTCGTCATCTCCGGAGGACACACCTCCCTCTACCGAATGGACTCCCCAACCAAGCTCACCCGCCTCGGCGCGACCATCGACGACGCGATCGGTGAAGCGTTCGACAAAGCCGCCTCCATCCTGAACCTCCCATACCCCGGAGGTCCCCACATCGACAAACTCGCCCAAGACCCAAACGCCAACAACCGCCTCATCGACTTCCCCATCTCAAGACTCGCCAAAGACTCCCTCGACTTCAGCTACTCAGGTCTCAAGACCGCCATGCTCTACGCAACCAAAGGCAAGCCCAACCCCCCAAAGCTCCCAGGCAAACCACAACGAATCGCCGAGCCACCACCCGAGCTCACCCAAGAACGCACCCGAGACCTCGCCGCAAGCTTCCAGCGCGCCGCCGTCCGTGCCCTGACCATCAAAGCCCAGCGCGCCCTCGATGCAAATCCTGACTTACAGTCCATCATCATCGGTGGCGGCGTCTCCGCAAACACCCGCGTCCGATCCGAGTTCACCAAACTCGCCGATGACAACAACCTCACCCTCCACATCCCCGAAATGCAATACTGCATCGACAACGCCGCGATGATCGCCGCGTTGGGGTCAGTCCTCTATCAATCAGGCCACACCGACGACCTCACCCTCCAAGCAACTCCTACAACCGCGTGCTAGCACACATGTCCACGCACCCCGCATCCATCCCGATCGACCAACTCCTCAAGCACTGCACCATCTCCAAAGGTCGATCCCAAGGCCCAGGAGGTCAACACCGCAACAAAGTCTCCACACACATCACCATCACCCACACCCCAACCGGAACTACCGCACAAGCAGGCGAACGACGCAGCGCCGCAGAGAACGAAAAAGTCGCCATCTCCCGCCTCCGTCATACCCTCGCCCTCACCATCCGCAACGCAGTCCCACTCGGAGACGCCCGCTCCGACCTCTGGAAATCCCGCTGCAAGAACAACAAGATCGCGTGCTCCCCAAAACACATCGACTACCCAGCAATGCTCGCCGAAGCCCTCGACATGCTCGAGGCCTGCAAGCATGACCCCTCCAAAGCCGCCCTCCGCCTCGAGTGCACCTCGTCGCAGCTCCTCAAGCTCCTTGCCGCCCATCCCCCCGCGATGGTCCTGATCAACAAAAACCGAGCGGAGCACCACATGCACCCGCTCAAGTATTAGTCCCCTTCCCACGCAACTTTCGCCCTATGATTCCCGTCCATGCCCGAACCCAAAGACCGCCAAACCATCAAAGTCCAAGCCGAACGCACCATGCTCGCCGCGGTCCGCCTCCCCGAATCCACCTACGACCAGCGTGACCCATTCGGAGAACTCCGCGAACTTGCCGCCCAAGCCGGCGCCGTCGTCGTGGGTGAATCCGAACAGCGCCTGCAACGCCCCGTCGCAGGTACCTACATGGGCAAAGGCAAACTCGAAGAACTCAAAGCCGCCTGCGCCGAGCTCAAAGCCGGGACCATCATCTTCGACCACGACCTCTCCCCAAGACAGATCGCCAAAATCGAAGAAATCACCAACTGCAAAATCCTCGACCGCTCCGAGCTCATCCTCGACATCTTCGCATCAAGAGCCGTCTCCCACGAAGCCAAACTCCAGGTCGAGATCGCCCAGCTCGAATACACCTACCCAAGACTCCGCGCCATGTGGTCCCACCTCGAACGCATCGTCGGCTCCGGAGGAATCGGAGGCGTAGGCACAAGAGGCCCCGGCGAACAACAACTCGAAATCGACCGCCGCCTCGTCCAACGCCGCAAAACAATCCTCCAACGCGAACTCGAAGAAATCCAAGCTCGCAAACGCCGCGCCGTCGAAAAACGAAACACCGACCACTTCACCGTAGGACTGGTCGGATACACCAACGCAGGCAAATCCACCCTCTTCAACACCCTCACCGAAGGCGGCGCCTACGCCGACGATCGTGTCTTCGCGACACTCATGACCCGCACAAGACAATGGGACCTCGGAGGCGGACACAACGCCATGCTCTCCGACACCGTCGGCTTCGTCCGCGACCTCCCGCACCACCTCGTCGCATCCTTCCGCGCCACACTCGAAGAAGCGATGCACGCCGACCTCATCCTCATCCTCCTCGACATCTCCGACCCCTCCATCGAGCTCCACTACGAAACCGTCCTCCATACCCTCGACGATCTCTTCTCCGAAGTCGAAGAACGCGAAGCCAAAGCCGCCGAGCAATCCAAACGAGAAGGCAAAGACCACCTCCAATACAAACGCCCAGAATACCTCGTCGTCCTCAACAAAGCCGACAAACTCGTCGACCAAGCCGATCTCCTGTACTGGCAATCCCGAGTCCCCGGCGCCATCCCACTCTGCGCACTCCCAGCAAAGGAAGACGCCAACGAAGCACCACTCGGACAAGAAAAACTCATCGCAAGAGTCAAACGCCACTCAATAGGCGACATCCAAGAACTCGAAATCGTCGTCCCCTTGTCGGATTCCAAAACAATCCACACCATCGAGAACCGTACCGAGGTCACAGCCCGCGACTACATCGACGACTTCGTCAAACTCCGCACCAAGATCGGCTCAAGACAACTCGAACAACTCCGCGCCCGCGGCGCGAACATGACCGTCCACACCCTCGAAGGCGAAATCATCGAAGCCCCCGAACGACAACGAGGCTGGACCGAAGACTCCGACTCCCCCTACGCCAAAAAACTCGACTTCTAAACCGACACCCCACACTCGATCAACCCCTTCACCATTCTTTCACAAACCAACACCATCAAACGCCGCGCGTCATAAACCAAGTCCGCGCCAGCCCCTACGCGCCAACCCAAAACATCAACACCCAAACCCATCCGATCTTGTCAATTCCTGAACGGAAGACACGCGCGAAAGGTTCTATTTTAGATCAACCAAACTCTTTCTTTTGAATCGGACACACCTGATTCAAATACTCGCAGCACCCGGATCAACACAATCCGGGTGCTGTTTTACGCAGACCCCATAGTACGGAAAGTCCAAATCAAGTATGATACCTGTGATTCATGTATTCAGGAAGGATTTCGAATGGCGCATTCATTCAAGGTCATCGGAGGGGATGCCCCGAAACAAAGAATCCCGTTAAAGCAACGAATCAAGGTGCGTCGTGCAGGAATGTATTGCCTGCATCGTGACATCCTCTCACTCCGTCTCATTGAATCAAAGCGAAACAAAGTAACATCCGAACTGATGCTGATCGGGAATACGCGTCTTGTCATTGTGTCTTCTCAGAAAGCGATTTCCGAGCTTTCATACTACGCCAAGCAGTCCGAACTCTTTCGTGCATCACAAAGCGTGCCCAGAAATCAAGCAAAATCAAACAGCAGTGGATTGAGAACACTCTTGAACTTCGTTTTCGCATTTATAGGAGTTGCATTCGTGTTGGTATTCGTGGTCATTCTTGGTAGTGTAATCCTTGCCGATCCGAGGGGTGAATCCAAGTCCGCGCCAATCGGTGGGGTTCTTGGTCAGGCTCAATCAGGATCACACGAGTCTTCTCGTCAGCGATCACAATCAATCACAAACTCGAATAAAAAATTACCAAGCTACCAAGTAATCAACAGAACTGAATCCGCTCTCAATAAAGTTTCTTTTGACATACAGCTTGAAACCAAATTGTCCGATTCGGAAATACGCCAATTAGCGACACACTTAAAATCGACAGTCTCAGATCGTGTAAAGCGAGTGTTCATCGTGTACTACTTGCCTGATATGCAGATTGGTTCAGGCGCTTGGGCAACTTCTCATTTCACCCCAGACCTTGAGATAAAGATTCTTGGGATGACAGAGGGCGAAGCCGAAGACCTGCTCAAAAGAGCTGAGGGTGAAGATGATTCGTCACAACTTGGACGCTGGGTTGACAACAGGCCATATGTATCTTCAATCATCTTGTTAATCGAACAAGACGGGCAAATACACCTCCATCAGTACTTCCAAGATGGAAGCGAACTGATTGAAAGCGTCACGATAAATGGCGATCGCTATCTGCTTGAATCGGGTGAATATCTGCGAATCAACCGAGAAGGGAAACTGGAATGGTATGACAGCGAAGGACTGTTCTTGGTGTGCGAAAAATCACCATAAGCTACAGGTGAATTTCACAAACAAAAAGAATCCATAGTAAGAGGAACGAGACACGAATAACTTTGTGCCAAGCCTCAGCCCAACGGATTCAACCACAACCCCGTAGCCAACTTCGGATAAAAGAATGTCGACTTCTGAGGCATCAACTCACCAGCACGCGAAATATCACGCACCGCATCGAGCGGCGTAGGACGAACAATAATCGCCACCTGCGCTTTTCCACCACCGGAAATCGAGCTCCCCGTCTCATCGCCGCGACCAATCGCAAGCACCTCATCAATCGAGTGCGGGAACGCCCACTTCACCGCTTCACCGCCGTTGAGTTCAGGTGAACAAATCTCGTCCACAATCAAGTGCTGGATAATCGCAACATCAAGCCCACGCCACGCCTCAGACTGCTCCGGGAAACGATCCTCCAACGGATCAGAAATCGCAGGCCAAGCCCCAAAGCAAAGCCCAGTCGCGTAGTCATAAATCCCGAACACATTCGTCTTCTCGCGCTCAGCAAGATCGTTCATCTGCGAAAGGAAGTTCTGCGGATTGTTGTCGATCGCCTCGATATTCAGCAATCCGGCACTCGCCTCCTGGAACGCATCAATGTCGTAATCCTTCATCCCACCAAGCACCCGATGCGTCGGTCCGATCGCAAGCCCAGGATCAGCCATCGAGACAAGCACCATCATCGTGCGCCGCGCCGGATGATCCGCCGCAACATCACCATCTTTCTCAATCAACGATTGCAGATAGTTGAGCGCTGTGTTGTACCGATGGTGACCATCCGCAACAAACACATCCTCACCCGCAAGCGCATCCTGATACGACTTGATCGTCGCGTCATCATCAATCCCCCACACTTCCTGCAAGACACCATCATCCATCTTCGCCGTCACATCCGGCTCGCGCGATGCCATTACATCCCGAACGATCCCCGTCGCCGCCCCATCCTCATCCGGATGCAGCCCAAAGATCGGCGATGTCTGACACGCCGTCGCTTCCATCAGCGCCTTGCGATCCTCCTTCGGACCACCAAAGGTCTGCTCGTGCGCCAAGATCCCCCCGCCCTCGCGTTCGCCAAACGGCACAGTCTCAACCGTCGCCGCCATCCCGCACCGCTGGTACGACTTGCCCTCAAACTCAAAGCTCTGCCGATACGCAAACATCGCGGGAGTCTCCCGCTTGGTCAACACACCAGACTCAAGCATCCCCCGATACGCATCGCCCGCCGCTTCATACGCCGATTTCGGACCAAGCTCCTTCGCAGGAACATGAGGCAAATCAATCCCGACAATGTTGTTCGCGTCCCCATCCAGAAGCGCCTGCTTCTGCGACTTATCCAAAACATCGTAAGGCGGAGCAATCACCCCAGATACATCCCCAGCACCTTGGTTGTATTCAACAGCACAGAACGGAAAAACAGCAGGCATAGGGAGATCCTTTCAACAATCAACATCATCCGATCAACCCCGTGTCCATAGGGTTCACCTTCCCCGATCATACGCCCCCAACCGGTCGCCGATCATCCAAGCCGAAGCCCATTCTCAGGAGTGATACGCCGCAGAGAGTTCCGAAAAATCCCCAAAATCAGCCGCATTCAATTGTTCAGTCCTGAACAGTTTCATTTTCAAAGAACATCCGTTCTGAGTTGCACCCCTTGCAGACCGCCGAAAATACATTGCCCCTCTTCTTTAACCGAGTGCCCGTCCCGCAATCGGAGCAAACATCCCGAATACTCGTATTCCCATCGCAATCTGAACATTTGAAGTAGTATGAGCGACCATACAGAATTTGAAGTTTCGTAGATTGGCAATGCGTACACAAATAAGTCGGTCGACGCTCAGAAGTTTGAGATCGTGCAGCAGTGACATCCCTCGGCGCAGCTTTCTGCCGATCAGGTTTCTTTGTGTCAGTGTTGTTACTTGTTGTCTTTCTTGAAGCTCTCTGGAACGGACTATGCGACGAAAGCAGCAGCTCACGAACCCGATCAAGCTCGCTTGGGGTGAACGAGTACAAGCCCCAATCGCCATCCACTTTGGATGTCAACTTCGCTCCATCCGCATGTCGTTTGATCAGCGCCTGCGCCCGATCCGCGATCAGATCCGCCTTGTGCAGCTCAGGAATATCAATCTTCGGCCGTCGAATGACACTCTTATCTGAAATCGCCACAAGCACATCTATTGGACAATGCGTAAATCCACCTTGAATCAGACCAAGCAATCTCTTGCTCCGAAGCGATTCTCGTTGGTCCTGCAAAAACGAACGGAGCAAGTCCCCCTGTCGCTTTGCCTGCTGAATAGGTGAAGCCATGCCTTCTTCGCGCCTGCCGCGAACATACTTGAACTCGAGATGTTCGTTGACATGCACAGTCCCAGCAACACTCTTGGACTCAATAATCACAAGCCCATGCTTGTGCAACAGCAAGTGATCCATCTGCGCTGCTTCTCCGTTGCGCTCGATCCTCAAATCATGAAAAACAAACACTCTCGGATCCTCACCAAACGCACGGTTCAGGTAAAAAGCCATCTCACGCTCAGCTTCGTTTCCAGCTGCAATCTTCTTGTTCTTCGTTGTAATGTTGTCTTTCTCTTTCAAAATCATAATCGACAGCATACAAGAATAGATCATCAATGTCGACCCGGGAATCTCGGAGACAAAGCATGCACCGGCGCCGTGCCGCTGCCAGCCAGGTGCCCCGACTCGCTCCTCCACAAATACACCTCGCCGAATCACCGATCCTACTATTCCACCATGACCACCCAACCCTCGGCACTCGTCATCCGCACTGCAGGTACAAACTGCGATCTTGAACTCGTCCGCGCATTTGAAATGGCCGGAGCGTCACCCAAGTCCATACATCTGGACACCTTGTGCGAAGACCCAAGCATCCTCAGGTCATTCGAACTCATCGGTTTCCCCGGCGGTTTCTCCTACGGCGACGACATCGCCTCAGGTCGAATCAAAGCGATGCACGCCCGAAAGCACCTTCTCCCGGAACTCGTCGCCGCCAGAGATCGCGGCGTACCCATCATCGGGATCTGCAATGGATTCCAGGTCCTCGTACAACTCGGACTCCTCCCTGGTGATTCTCCCGACGGAGCAAACGAACCATCGGTCGCCCTGTGCCAAAATGAACACGGCCGGTTCATCGACGACTGGGCCGTGATGGAACTCAACGAGGACTCCAACTGCGTCTGGACCCAAGAGTTCAAAGCGTTCAATGACCCAAATCTGTGCCGATTCCCCTACGCCCACGCCGAGGGAAGACTCGTTCTCAAGGATGGATACCAGATCGACCCCAATCGTGTGACCCTCCGCTACCAAACCAACATCAACGGCTCCACCGATCGCATCGCAGGCATCAGTGACCCAACCGGACTCATCTTCGGACTCATGCCCCACCCAGAACGAATGCTCGACTGGAACCGCCATCCATTTGCAACCAGACTCGATGCATCGACCAAATCTGGACCAACCCCAGGACTCAGCATTTTCACCAGCGCGGTCAACGCCGTCCAATCCTCGGCGGTCCCGTCATGACCACCAAAATGAACGGGCGAGCCGTCTACGCGGGAAGTTTCGACCCCCCAACCAACGGGCATGTCTGGATGATCGACCAGGGGGCGCAACTTTTCGATGAGTTGATCATCGCGGTCGCGAAGCATCCCGAAAAAGAGTACACCTTCGAAATCGAAGAACGCCTCGCGTGGCTCCAGGAAATCGCAGATCGGCACGACAATGTCAAAGTCGCGTCCATCCAAAACGAGTTCCTCGCGCACTATGCGAAACGAGTCGATGCGCGATTCGTGATCCGTGGGATTCGGCATGAGGATGACTATCAGTATGAGCGGGGGATGCGGTATGTGAACTCGGATCTGAATCCGGATTTGACGACTGTTTTTCTGATGCCGCCGCGGGCGTTGTGTGAGTTGAGTTCGAGCTTTGTCAAAGGCATGATTGGTCCGGATGGGTGGGAGTCGGTGGTGGAGCGGTATGTGCCGGGATCTGTTTTTGATCGGCTGCGATTGTTCCATGTGGAACAATTGAGATCGTTTGGCGCGGATGGACCTCCTGAGTAGATGGCGGGGGTTTGCGGTTGCTTACGACCGGATGCGTGCGCACGGGAGTGGTCAAGAGGAGTTGATGTGATGGCGAAATCGACAACGCAATACCAGACGGACGGCGCGCTCAATGAGCAGATTCTTGCGATGCGTGTGGTGGCGATGCCGAAGGAAACGAATCCGTATGGGACGATCTTTGGTGGGATCATTCTGAGCTACATTGACCAAGCGGGGTTCGTCGAGGCGCGTCGGCATGGGGATCTGGATTGGGTGACGGCGGCGATGGATCGGGTGGAGTTCCACGCGCCGGTGCATGTTGGGGATGTTGTGAACTGCTTTACCTACACGACGCGGTTCGGGCGGACGAGTCTGGATGTGCGGATCGAGGTGAGCGTGGAGCGGTTCCATACGAACGAGGAAGTGCATGTGACGACGGCGAACATGACGATGGTGGGTATGCGGGATGGGAAGCCGTTCCCTTATGCGGAGTGTCCGTGTTCAGATCCGGAAACTGGTTCGGAAGATCAGAAGGGCTGAGCGTGGGTGATGGATCGTTCAACCCTGCTCGGCTCGCGGTGCTGCTGTCTGGTTCTGGACGCTCGCTTGAGAACCTGATTGAGCACATCGATCGGGGCACGCTTGACGCGAACATCGCGGTGGTGGTGGGGTCGAGGGAATGTCTCGGGGTGGAGAAGGCGAAGGCGGCGGGGATTCCTGCGCTGGTGTTTGATGGTGGGATTGGTGGGGATGATCTTGATCGGTTGTACGCTGAGTATGGGATCGACTGGGTGATTCTCGCGGGGTATTTGAAGTTGGTGCCTATGACGGACGCGGTGCGGGGTCGGGTGATCAATATTCATCCGTCGCTCTTGCCTGCGTTTGGGGGTAAGGGGATGCACGGGATGCATGTGCACCGAGCGGTTGTGGAGGCGGCGAAACAGGGGAAGGTTTCGGAGACGGGATGCACGGTCCACTTCGCGGATGAGGAGTTTGATCGCGGGACGATTATTGAGCAGCGCCGGTGCGCGGTGCATGCTGAGGATTCTGCGGAGGATGTCGCGGCTCGCGTTTTTGCGTTGGAGTGTGATTGTCTTCCGAGCGCGATTCAGTCGGTGATTGATGGGGCTGGGTGAAGCTCCGATTGCGGCGTGGCGTCCGGCCCTTGCGATTAACTAGGAAGAAGGTCGAAATCGATCGACGATCTGGATTGCGGTGGCGTGCCATGGCGGAGTGTGTGACGCATCGTTGCGATACGGAATCTCAAACCCTCAGAATCATTGACATGTTTCTGAAAGTCACTAAAAACCAAGGCCATTGAGCTTTCTCTGTGAGCAAGCAATAGCGCGGCTCTTTTTGATAGGAGTGGCGTATTGGTGTCTATGCGTATCTCAAGTTGCTGCTGAGTCTGTTTGTCGTCTGTGCAAATTGTGTTGATGACGAGTTTATGTGTGGTGTCGTAAACCAGTATAAGTCTTTGTGCATCTGGACCAAGTTCTGAATGTGTTCCGTTGAATTGTTGGCTGAATAAATCATTGAGCTGATTTGTGTAGTCTTGTCGAATGATTTGGCCTTTGGAGTTGACAAGTCTTCGGACGGTGTCGCGGAAGATCAGCAGTTCAGCTTCCCAAATGGGATTGCGGTGCTGGTGACGAGCCAGTAGATGATCAAGCTTGATGAGTTGATCATCGGTGAGTGGTGTTTGTTGTACCAGTGCAAACTGGATGGTTCTGTTCACCTGAGATTCGATGGCGCGAGCAACGAGTTCATCGAAATGGGTGGGGTATTCCTGGCAGAACTTTGTTGATGACGAGATGCTTTCGAGCAACTCGATGAATCTTACAATGTTGCCTGTTTGTAGTTCAAGATGCGCTTGCGAGTTGAGTAGGTTTGCAACGCTTCTGAGTCTCCCTAAGTATGGTTGTCCGGTGGAAAAAAGATCAAGATTTGGTACGCCGTTTCCGACCAGTTTGACATTCTCGATGCCGTGATTCAACATTGCTGCATATTCATCCGGGTCCCTTGTTTCAAGCTCGTATGGGCGGGGGGTTCCAGCTCTATATGTCCAGCTTCCGTTGTATAAGCCGCAGCCCATGAATGGTTTTCTCAGGGCATTTTGGGTTTGGCTTATGATTTGTTTGGTGATTGGGTCTTCTAAAAACGCAACGGTTTGGTCCCAATCTTCGTCGTTTGTTGTCAAGCCGATAAATTCGCTTTTGAGGTGTTCCAGGTGTGTGTAGTGGATGTCGATTAGTGCCGGCCATGCTTTATCTGCTTTAGGGATGGTGGCGATCCATGCGTTGAAGCTGGCGGTGGGGTTCCATTCTTTGGTTGCTGATGGATCCGTGGGGTCGATGTACCAGGGGGACCAGTTCCCTTGGGTGGCTTTGGTCCAGTCTGGGGTGAGGTCGTTGAGTTCGGCTTGGGTGAGTGGGGTGGTGTAGTAGTAGGTGGTGTAGGTCCAGATTCCAGCGGCGGTGAGGGCGAGGATGAAGAGGGCGGCGAGAATCAGGACTGCTTTTTTCATGGTAGATTGTATGGGTAGGTCGGATTGGTTCTGTTGGGGTGATTAGTCGTCTGGGTAGAGTTGATTGAGTTTGTGGTCTGAGTACATTGGCCAGTCGGCGTCGATTGGAGTGTTGACGGCTTTGACTTCGTAGTTGTACATGCCTTGGTCGTCGTCGCGGTCGTTGCCGAGGGCGTAGAGGAGGGGGGATTGTGGGTTGTTGGTGGGGGAAGGGTTGTAGTGGAGATCGGTGCCTGTGAAGATGTCGATGGGGGCGTGGGTGATGAGGTCTTGGTCGAGGTCGGCGAGGGTTGGTGGGAAGCTGTTGTGTCGGAGTTTGTGTCGGTGGAGGGCGATGAGGGTTTGGGTGCCGATGGTTTGTTGGGCTCCGGATAGGATGCTCGCGGAGATTTGGTCAAGAGCGGGGATGAGGATTCCCATGAGGAGTCGGCCGACCTCGTTGAGTTTGGATTTTTCTTGTTCGTAGAGTTCGTCGGAGGGTGGGAGCGATGGGTCCCAGGGGATCAGCGAGCGTTGGTGTGCTTGGGTGACGATGAGTTGGTGGGTGTAGAAGATGCGTTGGAGTGATTTGTCGAGCTGTGCATCGGGGAGGTTTGTGGGGATGGTGCGGACGGAGCCGTTGGTGTTGATGGTTTGGATGCTTGCGGGGTTGAGTTTGCCTGACGCATCGGCGAGGTGGCGGAAGGTGTCTCGGAAGAAGAGGGCTTCGCCTTCCCAGACGAATGTTTGGATGCCGGCGTTGTGAACGGTGGCTGCGAGTGATGCGAGGTGTTGTTCGGTGAAGGTGCCGGCGTGTTCTTCCAGCGACCACATGATGAGGTTGTTGGTGAGTGATTTGATTGCGAGCTCGACCAGTTGGCTGATGCCGAATTGGTTCTCGTTGGCGAGAGCGGCGGTGGCGTACATGGTGTTGATGTGTTCAACGAAGCGGTCTGGGTTGTCGTTGATGAGTTCGACGATCGCAGCGGTCTGGAGGAGGTTGGTGCTCTTTCGGAGTTCACCTAATGCGGGAAGGAGGATTTTGATTCCCATTGGGTTCGGGTTTGGGTTTGGGTCCCAGTTTTCATCTTCGAGGCCGTTCTTGATTCGGGCTTGGTGTTCGTAGGTGTCTGTGGAGGCGTGCATGTCGCAGCCGAGGACTGGGCGGTTGAGGGCTTGGGCGAGTTGGTTGATGATCTCGGTCGATTCTGGGGTTTGGAGGAGGGCGGCGAGTGCGTCCCAATCATCGGCATTGTCTGGGTAGTTCCCGAGGTCTTTGTTGTTGAAGAGGTCGGGGTTGGAGAGGGAGAGGTCGATGAGGACTGGCCAAGCTTTGTCTTGTTCGGGGATGGTGGCGAGGTAAGCGTTGTGGCTGGCGGTGGGGTTCCAGGTGGTGGTTGCTGATGGATCGGCGGGGGCGGTGTACCAAGGGGACCAGTTGCCTTGGGTGACTGGGGTGTAGTCTGGGGTGAGGTTGGCGAGTTCTGATTTGGAGAGGGGGGTGGTTCCAAAGAAGGCGTTGTAGGTCCAGATGCCTGACACGAGGAGGGCGATGAGGAGGATGGGCATGATGATGAGGAATGCTTTTTTCATGATTGGATTGTAGTGGTTCTTGGGTTCAGGGCTTGATGTGTGCAACGCGGAGGTGGGTTTGGTCGAATACCTTGGTATGCAGAACACTTCAATGGTTGTCTCGGTGGTGGTTGGGTTGGTGGGCTTTGGGTGGTTGACGCCTATGGGGGTTGGTGCAGGGGTTGGCGCTGGGATTGGGGGTGCGGCGATTGGGTGGGTTGATGATGGGGAATCGGCTTCGGAGATTGAGGCGCGGGGTGTTGAGGCGATGCGCCGTGGGGATTGGGATGGGGCGCGTGGGGCTTTTGAGGTGTTGGTGGAGTTGAAGCCGAGGAGTTATGTGGGGCATTACAACTTGGCGAGTGTGCTTTGTCGGGTTGGGGATTTGGATTCGGCTGGGGAGTCGTTGGATCGGGCGATTGCGCTTGGGTTTGTGGATCGGGGGCAGTTGCTGCGGGATGGGGATCTGCGGGCGCTTCGGGAGACGGCGTATTTCAGGGAACTGATGGCGCAGTGGGACGCGACGATTCAGACGCGGCGGGGGATTGATCTGGCGCAGATGAATGCGTTGGTCAGAGCAAAGAAGATGGAGCATCGGACAATTGATGGGCTTCGGCTGGAGGTGGTCAGTGCGCATGATCCTGTTTCGACGGATCAAGCGGTGGCGGAGCTGGAGCTGATTACGGAGTGGGCGGAGGGCGCGGTGTTTGATGGGTTGGGGCGGTCGATCGGGATGGGTGGGGGCAGTGATTCGGCGTGGGTGATGGTGGGGCTACCTGATACGCGTGGGTTTACCAAGTGGGCGGTGGGTGTGTTTGGGCCTGGGGCGCGTTCGGGGATATCAAGTATTGGTGGGGCGTATGAGCATCAGCAGCGGAGGTTGGTGGCGCAGGATCTTGGTGCGACGCTGCGGCACGAGTTTGTGCATGTGCTGCACTGGCGGGATATGTCACGGCTGGGGCAGAACCATGCGGCTTGGATTCAGGAGGGGTTGGCGTCGGTGGTCGAGGACTTTGATGTGGTGGGGGGGCGGTTGGTGCCTGTGGCTTCGTGGCGGACGAACATGGTGAAGCGGTTGCAGCGGGCGCGGAAGCTGCCGAGGATTGCGGATTTGGCGGGGATGGATCTGGAGACTTTTACGGGACGCAGGCCTTTGGCGCGGTATGCACAGGCGCGAACGGTGTTGATGTGGTTGATGGAGCGGGGGGAGCTTCGGGCGTTTTATCATACTTATATAGATACCTACGGCGAGGACCAGACAGGGCTGCTCGCGCTGACACAGGTGACGGGTTTGGAGGGGGAGGAGATGGACCGGGTCTATCGGGAATGGGTTGCGGATCTTGAGGAAGTGGCGGAGACGGGATCGGATCTGGAGGCGACGCTTGGGATCTCGATCCGGAGCGGGGATGGCGATGGGGTGTTGATTACGGAGCTGAGCGGTGAAGCGCGTCGGCGGACGGGGCTCCGGATGGGGTCAGTGATTACGGGGATCAATGGGAGGGCAACGCGGGATCTGCATGAGTTGATCCGCGTGCTTGGGAGTTATGGGGTTGGGGATGTGGTGACTGTGCAATGGCGGAGAGGGACGCTGCATGGGGAGAACTCGGCGGAGTTGATTGGGCGGTGATTGGAATGGTTGTGTGATCGAGTGGAATAGGATGGGGAATGGATACACAGAAGCAGGTTGGTGATGGTTGCGCTGAGATCGGGTTGATTGTTGCGTGCAGCGAGAATGGTGTGATCGGGGTTGATGGGGATCTCCCTTGGCGATTGCCTGATGATCTGAAGCATTTCATGCGGTCAACCAAGGGGCATGCGGTGATTATGGGGCGGAAGACCTTTGAGTCTTTGGGGAAGCCTTTGGATGGACGGTTGAATGTGGTGGTGTCTTCTTCTCTGTCTATAAAGGAGAGGGCTATAAAGGAGGGGGGAGCGGATGAGGAGTGGGGTGTTGTGGTGGCGCGGTCGCTTGATGAAGCGATTTCGGTGGCGCGGGATGCGGATGCGGGATATGGGAAGGGGTTGATTTGGATCGCGGGTGGGGGTGAGATTTATCGGCAGTCGGTGGGGCTTGCGGATGTGGTGGTGCGGACCAGGGTGCATTGCGATGCGGAGGGGGATGTAACCTTTGATGCGCTGGGTGAGGAGTGGGGGCTTGAGCGTTCGGAGGAGCATTGTGCTGATGAACGGCACAGCTGTGGGTTTACGATTGAGTGGTGGCGGCGGGGTTGAGTGTTTTTGATCTGTTCTGATTGAAACTTGGGCGGGGATGAATGAAAATTGTGTATTGATGGGCGAAATGGGGCGGGTGAATTGGGTTTTCTGAAGGTCTGTGCGGGCGATCAAGGTGTTTGTTAGGGTATTTTTGAATTCTTTCACGAAAATTGACAAGTTCGATTGTACATTCCGCTTGCACGGACCCTGAAATTGGATTATTCTTGTCTCGGGTCAGGAACGAGTCGTTCGTTTCCAAACTAGGTATTTCTGTTAGAAAACCATTAACTGTTTCCAGATGAGGAGATTTGAAATGAAGAACGCTATTGCGCTCGCAGCTGTTGCTGGTATCGCTACCGCAGCCGCCGCACAATCCGGTTCGTTGAGCATTGTTGCTTCACAAGCCACCGTTGATTCCACCCTTACTACTTCCTTCACCCTTTCGGTGTACGGCGATGCTGACTTCGCTACACACATCACTGGTGCTGCATTCAACCTGAACGCATCCGGCGGCGACATGGTCACCGACATGGTTGCTTCGGGTGCTGCATGGGGCGGCCTCGGGTTTGAAGATCAGGGTCACACTGGCGGTGGCAACACCGGCATGATCATGGGTCAGATCACCTTCCTCCCATTCATCGCTCCAGATCCAGCATCAGCTCTGGGCAACGGTCCTGTCTTCTTGGGTTCATTCGCAGTGACCATCGCTGCTGACTCATCAGGCACCATCGACTGGTCACTCGCTGGCGGTATCGGTACCTTCGCTCTCGAAGTCATCGACGTCAACGCTAACCCAGGTGGCAACCCTCCAGGGCTCATCACTCAGCTCGCTTCGCCTGACTTCGGCAGCGTCTCAGTGAACGTTGTTCCTGCTCCATCCGCTATGGCTGTTCTCGGCCTCGGTGGCTTGGTTGCTGGTCGTCGTCGCCGCTAATCGCAGCGATTATGACTACTCAGATTTGATTGTCCTTCGGGATGATCGACTGAAAGCATAAAGCAAAGCACCCGCCCGGTTCGCCGGGCGGGTGTTCTTTTTGGTTGATGTTGTTTTGAGGTGGTGTTCTTTGGGTGCTCTCTGGATCTGGCGAGTGTTCAGGGTTGTTGAAGTTTTCGGTTATCGGGGGATTTTGGTGCTTTTGTGGGACTTTTTCCCCTATACTCCGTTGTCGGGATTTTGAGAGAATTTCCCGGCATTGACCCTGGCGTCAGGGTGCAAGAGAGATGAGAACTTCAACTAGGAGAAGAGAGATGAAGAAGGCAATTCTATGCGCTGCTGTTGCAGGCATCGCTGCAGCCGCTTCGGCGCAGACGGGCTCGTTGAGCATCGTTGCATCACAAGCGACTGTCGATTGGACTACCACAAGCTCGTTCACACTTTCAGTGTTCGGCGATGCTGATTTCGGGTCCCACCTCGCGGGTGGTGCATTTGCGATCAACTCGACCGGCATCGGTTCGGGCGCGATCAATGACATGGTCGGCTCCGCGGCTGCTTGGGGCGGTTTGGGTGAAGAGGATCAGGGATACGCTGGTGGCGGCACATACAACGGCTTGATCTTTGGTCAGGTCATCTTCCTGCCGTTCATCGCTCCGGATGCTGCTTCGGCGCTCGGTAGCGGTCCTGTGTTGCTTGGTTCGGTCGTGGTTTCGATCGATCCAGGAACCAACGGTGTGATCGACTTCACAACTGCTGAGGTCCAAGGCGTGAACGATATCTTCGTTCTTGAAGTCTTTGACGATGCAGCGAATCCTGGCGGCAACCCTCCTGGTGAATCTACCCAGTTGTTCGATGCTTCGATCGACTTTGGTTCAACCTCGGTCAACTTGATCCCCGCTCCATCTGCGATGGCATTGCTTGGTCTTGGTGGCTTGGTTGCAGGGCGTCGTCGTCGCTGAATGCGGTGATTTGAGCTAAATTTCAATAAGGCACCCGTCTGGTTCGCTTGGCGGGTGTTTTTGGTTTTGATGTTTGATATTAATTGGATTGCGTTTTGAGGTGGGGTGTGGTATTTTAAATGAGTTCATTATGTTGGGGACTTCAGGAGGATTGAAAATGAAGAAGACTGTGATCATGGCGGCGGTGGCTGGGCTTGCATCAGGGGCGGCGGCTCAGACTGCGTCGTTGAGTATCGTTGCATCCCAAGCGACTGTGGACACCACGCTGACCACCTCGATTACGCTTAGTGTTTATGCTGAATCCAGCATCGGCACGCATGTCACTGGTGCGGCGTTCAACATCAATGGGTTTGGGAGCAACATGATCAACAGCATGACCGCTTCGAGCGCGGCTTGGGGTGGGCTTGGCTTTGAAGACCTTGGGCATGACGGCAACGGCAGCTCGGGGATGATCATGGGTCAGATTACCTTCTTGCCGTTCATTCCTCCAAATGCTGCGTCTGCGCTTGGCAATGGTCCTGTGTACATTGGGTCCTTTACTGTTGAGTTTGCGGCGGATATGTATGCGAATTACGCATGGACGCTTGGTGGTGGGATTGGCACCTTTGCACTCGAAGTGATTGATGTGAATGCGAATCCAGGCGGGAACCCTCCGGGCGAGATCACACAGATTACGGATGTGGAATTTGGATCGGTCGCGATCTACACTGTACCTGCTCCGTCTTCGCTCGCGTTGCTTGGGTTTGGTGGGTTGGTTGCGGGGCGCCGGCGGCGGTAAATTAGTTTTGATTGATGAGTAGCAAACACCCGCTGTATTACGGCGGGTGTTTTTGTTGTTTACTTGGATAATAGGTGTATCTTGTGTATAGGTTATCAGCACTTGGTTTGGAGATGAATGATGAAGAGTTGTGCATTGCTTGTGGTTGCTGGGTTTGCATCGTGTGCTTCGGGACAGGTGGCTACATTGGATATGGTCGCTGATGGGGTGTGGGACGGCGATAACCGGATGAC